>Ga0302183_10001106_pt1 | contig 12560 bp, 11 predicted proteins | sample I_Palsa_N3_2_FD_200232 | JGI IMG/M metagenome (GOLD analysis project Ga0302183, IMG submission 200232) | Peat permafrost microbial communities from Stordalen Mire near Abisko, Sweden - I_Palsa_N3_2 | ecosystem: Environmental > Terrestrial > Soil > Palsa > Peat permafrost | place: Sweden...
GCAGGTACACGCCCGAAACTTCGCGCATGGCCGCCACGATGGCGTCCACTTTGGCCGCGTCGCGCCCTTCGGAAAAATTGGGAACGCATTCGACGAGTCGTTTCATTGGGCGAACCAATCTGATTAGTGTCTAACTTGCGTTCTTGAGATTATCCAAAATGGCGTCGAGAGTCTCCTCGACCTTCAAAGCTGAGTCATGTGCTGCTCTGTAAAGCGCCGGCAGACACCTGTCAAGGGCAACGAAGCCGGATCTGCTATCGAAGATCAGCATTTCGCGATTTTCTGGATCGCGCATTATTAGCTTAAAGGATTCGCCGTAGTAGCTCGGGTCGTCGTATTTCGAAACTGTAAACGTCGCCTGACCTTTAAAGGAAGATACGAACTCATTATCCCTAGCTGTTGGTTCCCAAGCGATTGCTCTCGCTCTTGTTTTGTCCAATAACTGTTCGACAAGCTCAACCTCTTTGTTGGGCATGTTGTTACCTCGTCTCTATTTTACCGGCAATTTCCGCTGTCTCGTTCGACAACAATTGTAACGCCTTGTGCTGAGCCCTCGACAGCCTTCGTAAATCTAGCTCAGTGGGTTTCGTTCTTGGGGCTGTTATCGCCACTTGGGCTATCGAGCCGGCCTGCTGTTGAGCTATAAGGATGTGATCCCGGGAAGTCTCTGACAACTGCTCTGGACCCCATCGGCGCAAGATCTGGCTGCAAGAGGTTACGACTTCCTGCGAGCGAAGGAGCACGATTTCCCACTTTTCCTGCGCCAAGTAGCTTCCGAGCTGCTCTGTTTTTCTCTGAGCTTCGTCAAGCTCATCGGCCAAGTTTCGTCTGCGCGCCTCCGACTTGGCGTCCTCGGCGGCTTCCTTGGCGGCTTTCGCAACGAGCAATGTAGCGAAGCTGACGAGCAGCCCAACGAGGCTTACGAGACTTCCCCAGTTGCTTCTAACCCAGTACCAAATGGGCTTCCAGGCCATGCGCGCCACGACCTCAATTTGATATATCTACGGGGCCCGCGTGGTCAACCACGCCCAATAAGAAATTATGCTATTAGAGATCCTTCGAGTGCACGATTGAGCCGCGCTTCATGGTCAAGCTGCAGAGGTTCACACCAAAATAATACGGGATTTCACGGTAGTCGGCCACGTCAAACGCGGCCAGGTCCGCATATTTGCCAACTTCGAGCGAGCCCACGCGGTCGTGCTGCCGCAGCGAGTAGGCGGGATTGATGGTGGCGGCGGTGATGGCTTCGGCAGGCGTCATGCGCAATTGCGTGCAGGCGAGCGAAAGAATCATGGGCATGCTGAGCGTGGGGCTGGTGCCGGGATTGTAATCGGTGGCCAGGCCCAGGATCGCGCCCGCATCAATCAGCCGGCGCGCCGGCGCGTAATGGCTAAGTCCGAGATGGAAGCAGCATCCCGGCAGCAGGGTGCACACCACGTTCGAAAGTCCCAGCGCGTGAATGTCGCCGCTGTTGATTTTCTCCAGGTGGTCCGCGCTGGCCGCCTCCATTTCAATTGCCAGGCGCGACGCGCCGGTGTGCGCGAGCTGTTCAGCGTGAATGCGCGGGACCAGGCCGCCCGCGCGCCCGGCGGTCAGAATCCGCCGCGCCTGCGCGACGGTGAAGGCTCCCTTGTCGCAGTAAACATCGCAAAACTCCGCGAGGCCCGCGGTCGCCACCGTCGGAATCCATCGCTGGACCAGAAGATCAACGTAGGCGTTCGGGCGCCGGCGAAATTCGCGCGGCACCACGTGCGCCCCCAGAAACGTCGCGCACAAATCAATGGGATGTTCCTGATGCAACTCGTGCAGAATTTCGAGGATCTTCAGCTCGTTCTTCCAATCGAGGCCGTAGCCGCTCTTGGCTTCGATGGTGGTGGTTCCGTGCGCCGCGAATTCGCGCAAATCTTTCAGCGCGCGAGCTTTTAGCGAACTCGCAGGCGCCCGCCGCAGCCGCTCGACCGACGAATGAATTCCTCCTCCGCTGCGAGCGATCTCTTCATAGGTGGCGCCGGAGATGCGCTGTTCGTATTCATTGGCGCGGCTGGCGGGATGAATCAGGTGCGTGTGCGAATCGACGAAACCCGGAAGAACAACGCGCCCGCCCAGGTTCAGCTTCTCCGCGCGCCGGGCTTTCGGCAAGCGTTCGATGCGGCGTCGTGGCCCCACGGCAACCACGCGATAATCGCTCACCAGCAGCGCGCCATCGCGGATGATCCCAAGTTCGCCGAGCGCGCGTCCGCGCCGGGGAACGGCCCCGCGCAACGTCAGAAGCTGCGAACACCCGGTGATGAGCCAGTCGGACACTTCGCACCACAGCGATACTAACGTGTCAAACGTGAAAAAACTACCCTGCGGGGATCGCGGCGCGAAAGCCGTCTAGGTGGCGAACTCAAACTGTTTTATGATCACGTCCGATTCAATAGAGGAGAACGCGATGCATCGAAAAGCGTGGCTGGCCGTTGGCGTGGTGTGTGGATTGGCGCTTCTTGCGCCATTTTTGCGGCGCGCTGCGGGAAAGCCGAAGCCGGAGCAGCGGCCGTTCGATATCGTGATTCGGAACGCGCACATCATTGACGGCACCGGCTCGCCCTGGTATTCGGGCGATGTGGGAATTCGCGATGGGCGCATCGTCGCGATTGCAAATCTTGCCGGCGCTCCGGCGAATCGCACCATTGACGCCCTGGGCCGCGTGGTTGCGCCGGGCTTCATCGACATGCTCGGCCAATCGGAGTTGACCATTCTGGTCGATGCGCGCGTGCCTTCGAAAATCTATCAGGGCATCACCACCGAAATCACCGGCGAAGGCACTTCGCCCGCGCCGCTCAACGATTTCATCGTGCAGGCCGACAACTTGATGTACGAGCACTACGGCATCCATGCCGATTGGAAGACGTTCCGCGAATACTTTGCGCGCCTCGAAAAGCAGGGCATCGGCATAAATCTCGCGAGCTACATCGGAGCCACGCAGGTCCGGCGAATGGTAATCGGCGACGAAGACCGCGCCGCCAGCCCGGCCGAACTCGATCAAATGAAAGCGCTCGTGCGCCAAGCCATGGAAGAGGGCGCGCGCGGCGTTTCCACTTCGCTTGAATACGCGCCGGCGCCGTATGCGTCCACCGAAGAATTAATCGCACTCGCGGCCGAGAGCGCGAAATACGGCGGCCTTTACGCCACGCACATGCGCAATGAAAGCGACGCGATAATCCCGGCGCTCAACGAAGTCGCGCGCATCGCGAGGGAAGGGAACACTCCGGTCGAAATCTGGCACATCAAGGTCGCGGGCAAGGAAAATTGGGGACGCATGCCGGAGGTCGTGGCCTTCATCGAAAAAGCGCGCGCAGCCGGGCTCGATATTGAAGCGGACACTTACGCCTACACCGCGTGGAACAATACGCTCTCCGCTTTCATTCCGCCCTGGGCCCACGATGGCGGCAATGCCAGGCTGATCGAGCGCCTGAAGGATCCTGCCACGCGCGAGCGCATCCGCAAGGACATGATGACGCCCTCCACTTCCTGGGACAACGAGTGGCAGGAAATTCCCGGCCCGGAAGCGATTCTGATTAGCTCGGTGCTGGAGCCGAAACTCCACGATCTGCAGGGCCGGCGAATTTCCGAGATTGCGAAAATGCAGGGCAAGGATCCCATCGATACCATCTGCGACCTGCTGATCGAAGACCACGGCGCTACGTCCGTCTCCGTCTTCGGCATGCAGGAATCCGACGTGGAACTGGCCTTGAAGCAGCCCTGGGTCTCGGTGGACAACGACGCGGAGGGAACTTCGCCCGAAGGCATTCTAGGCCGGGACCATCCGCATCCCCGCGCCTACGGCACTTTTCCGCGCGTGCTCGCCAAATTCGTACGCGAAGAAAAACTCCTGACGCTTCCGGATGCCATCCGAAAGTTCACCGCGCTTCCCGCGCAACGCATGAGGATCACCGACCGCGGCGTGCTGAAGGAGGGCATGTGGGCGGACGTGGTCGTCTTCGATCCCGAAAAAGTTCACGACGTGGCCACCTTCGACAACCCCAACCAATTTTCCGTGGGAATGGATTACGTGCTGGTGAACGGCGAGCTCGTCATCGACAACGGAAAAATGACGAGCGCGCTGCCCGGCAAGGTCCTGCGCGGGCCCGGCTATCGCGGCCCGAATTGAGCGGCCGGCTCCGTTACCTCTGTCAGGTTTTCGTCGCGGCCATTTTTTCGCGGATGGTCTCGAGGCGCTTCGCGATAAATTTCACCCGCTCCCGGCCCCACTTCGTGCCCATGACAACCTTCTCGACGTCCAGGAACACTTCCGGGTCTCCCAGTTTCTCCCGCAGTTCCTTCAGGAACGGATGCACCTTACCAAACATGAAAAACATTTCGCCGCTCACCGCCGGGCGCAGGAACAGCTCTTCGCTCAGCGCTCCTTGCAGGACGAACGCGGCCGCCATGCCCCAATAGCCTGCCACTTGGCGCAGCCAGTTGTTTTCCGGCGTGCCCGTGGCCCAGGCCACCTTGAGGAAATCGTCCGCGGAGCCCGGCCAAAAGGTTCCCGCCCACCACTGGCGCGCCTTTCGCATTTCGGGCTCGCGCCGAAGGTCGTACAGTTCCAGAATCAATCGCGCTTCCGACGTGCTCGTTTTCTTGGGCATTTAGCCTCCGTTCCATCGTGAAGTAAACCGCATGCTTTTCGCGTTAAGCCGCGCTCGACTTGGCATTGTAGGCCGGCGCAAAAATTTCCGCCGCGAACCACTCGAGCGTCGTCGGCGTCGTGCTTTTTGCCGAGCGCGGCTCGAGCGGCGAGAGCAGCCCCGCGTTCCCGGCCTTGAACATTTCGATCATCAATGCCGCCACGCTCTTGGGCATTCCCATCTGCACCAGGGCCGGCTCGAGCATCATGAAGGGAACCTGCATGTAGCCGAGGCCGGGTTTGCCGATCGCTTTTCCAAGGATGGTCGCCGTTTCTTTCATCGTATAGTCGCGCGGCCCCAGAAGCTCCTGAAACGAGCTGCCGGAAAAATCGCGTGCGTGCAGGCGTTCGCCCGCATGCGCGCCGATGTCCTTCGTGGCGATCGTGGGCATCGCAACGTCGCCGGGCGCCGGCCCCGGAAAAGTTCCCATGGAACGAATCGGCGCGATGCTCATGAGCGAATTTTCCATAAAGCCTGCGGGGCGAAGATGCAAGACGTTGAGCCCCTTGATCGCGTTGAGCTTGGTCTCCAGATTGTGCAAGCCCACGATGGGGCCGGTCTTCTCGGCCTTGTCCGCGCCGAGACTGCTCAGAGTGACCGCGTAGGGCACTTGCGCCGCCGCAATACTCGACGCGTATGCGTCCGCAGCTCGCTCCTGCGAAGCGCGATAACCGTCGTTGCGCATCTCCGGAGGGATGACCAGGTAAGCGGCCGTCGCCCCCTCGAACGCGCGCTTCAAGAACTCCGCGTCATCCACCGAACCAATCAGAGCTTCCGCGCCCCGCTGCACCAAGGGCTCGAGCCTTTTCGCGTCGCGTCCGATCACCCGAATCTTCTCGCCTTTCGCAATCAACGTTTCCGCCGCAACTCTTCCTGTGTTCCCACTCGCTCCGGTAATAACGATCATTTTTCCTCCGTGAAAACTGTTCGACCCGCCGGTTCCGTGAATCGTGTCCGACTTGCCGGTTCATCCGCCCATGTCAGCCCAGGCCCGCCTCTGCGTCAATCCGTGCCTGTCTTTCTCTAATTTCTTTATCGTTTTGTCTTTTTATCTCTCTATTCCTCATCTGTGTTTATGTGTGTTCATCTGTGGTGCTCGTCTTATTCCTGCGCCATCGGGATCTTGATCTTCCGCTTGCGCGCGAAATCAATCGCTTCGGGATAGCCTGCGTCCACGTGGCGCGCGACGCCGATGCCGGGATCGTTCGTCAGCACGCGCTCGATCCGCGCCGCCATTTCCTTCGAGCCATCCGCGACGGTCACTTGCCCGGCGTGCAGCGAGTAGCCGATGCCCACGCCTCCGCCATTGTGAATCGAAACCCAGCTCGCGCCGCTGGCGGTGTTGAGCAGCGCATTGAGCAAAGCCCAGTCCGCCACCGCATCCGAGCCATCGCGCATTTTTTCCGTCTCGCGGTAGGGCGAAGCCACCGAGCCGCAATCGAGATGGTCGCGGCCAATCACGATCGGCGCTTTGAGTTCGCCGCGCGCAACCAGATCGTTCAGCGCCAGGCCGAATTTATCGCGCTCGCCATAGCCGAGCCAGCAGATGCGCGCGGGAAGTCCCTGAAACCGGACGCGCTTTTGCGCCAGACGGATCCATCGCGTGAGAACTTCATCGTGCGGAAACATTTCGAGCACGAGCTCGTCCGTGCGGTGAATATCGGAAGCCTCGCCCGAAAGCGCGGCCCAGCGAAATGGCCCGCGCCCTTCGCAGAAGAGGGGACGAATGTAAGCGGGGACGAAGCCGGGGAAATCGTAAGCGTTCTTCACGCCCTGCTCGAATGCAAACGTGCGAATGTTGTTCCCGTAATCGAAGGTCACCGCGCCCAATTTCTGCAGCGCGAGCATTCCTTCCACGTGCTTGGCCATCGATTCGAGCGAACGCTTGCGATAGGCGTCCGGGTCGCTCTTCCGCAGCTCCGCGGCCTGCGCCGCATCAAGCCCCTGCGGGATGTACCCGCCAATCGGGTCGTGCGCGCTGGTCTGGTCCGTCAGCAGATCGGGCACCACACCGCGCCGCGCTAGCTCCGGAATCACGTCCGCGCAATTTCCCACCAATCCCACGGACGTGGCTTCGCGCTTGCGCACGGCGTTCTTCAAAATCCGCAGCGCTTCGTCCAGGTCGTTCACCATCACGTCGCAATAGCCCGTCTTCACGCGCCGCTTGATGCGCTCGGGGTCCACGTCAATGCCCAAAAACGCCGCGCCGTTCAGTGTCGCCGCCAGCGGCTGCGCCCCGCCCATTCCGCCCATGCCGCCGCTCGCAATCAGCTTTCCCGCCAGGTCGCCCTGGAAATGCTTGCGTCCCGCGGCAGCGAAAGTTTCGTAGGTGCCCTGCAGAATTCCCTGCGTGCCGATGTAAATCCAGCTTCCCGCGGTCATCTGGCCGTACATCATCAAGCCCGCGCGATCGAGCTCATCGAAATGTTTCCAGTCGCTCCAGTGCCCCACGAGATTCGAATTCGCGATCAGGACGCGCGGCGCGTAGTCGTGCGTGCGAAAAATTCCCACCGGCTTGCCGGATTGCACCAGAAGCGTTTCGTCATTCTCGAGCGATTTCAGCGATGCCACGATGGCGTGGTAACACTTCCAGTTGCGCGCCGCTTTCCCGCGCCCGCCGTAAACGATCAAGTCTTCCGGCTTCTCGGCCACCTCCGGATCGAGGTTGTTCATCAGCATGCGCATGGCCGCTTCCTGCTGCCAGCCCTTGCAGGAAATCGTGTTGCCGCGGGGCGCGCGCACCGGCTGATACCCGGCAGCGTCTTCGGTGGCCAGCTTCGTCATCTTTGCCTCCCTGAGCATCTTAGCGCAATCGCACGGAGCGGGCGAGCTTGCCGAGCCGCTCCTCTCCCGATGGCGGCGCGTTGCGTGCCGCAGGTCCGATACGATAAAGTGAAATGGACGCGATGGAATACCCCGCTCTCACGAAATCTTTCCTGGATGCGATAGACAGCTTCGCGAACCCGCGCGCGCAAATGTACCGGAGTCCGAGCGGCTGGCAGTCCATTGCGGCGAAAGAAATGCTCCGCCGAGTGGCGGGCTTGTCGAAAGCCCTCGGCGAGCTCGGCATCAAGTCCGGCGATCGCGTGGGCCTCTTCGCGCCGAACTGCCCCGAATGGCACATCGCGGATTTCGCCATCCAGGGGCTCGGCGCGGTCAGCGTGCCCATCTATTTCAACGAATCGCTCGACCGGCTCGCTTATATCCTCAACGATTCCGGCGCGCGCGTGGTATTCACTTCCTGCGAATCGCAGGCGCGAAAAATCGGGGAATGCCGCGACCGCATTCCGGCGGTCGAGCACGTGATTTCAGCCTCGCCCGCGGCCGGCCTGCCCGGAGATTTCCTGCGCTACGAAACTCTGATCGCCACCGCGGGCGATGCCGACGTCGCCGAATATCGCCGCCGCGCCGCTGAAGTCAACGCGAACCAGCTGCTCACCATCATTTACACCTCCGGCACCACCGGCGAGCCCAAGGGCGTAATGCTGAACCATTCAAACCTGAGCTCGAACGTGATCGATTCGCTCCGCGAGCATGATCTCCTGCCCAGCGATCTGGCGCTCTCGTTTTTGCCGCTGGCGCACGTGTACGAACGCGTGATGGGCTACGGCTACCTGTTCAACGGCATCGCCATGGCCTACGTAGAGCAGATCGAAGCCGTGCCGCAGGCCCTGCTCGAAGTCCGGCCGACGCTGGCGGCCGCCGTCCCGCGCTTCTTCGAAAAAATCTACGCCAACATTTTGGAAAAGGGCCATCGCGAAACCGGATGGAAGCGAAATATTTTCGATTGGGCCCTGCGTGTCGCGCAGCAGGCCGGGCCCTGGCGCGCCTATGGCAAGACCCCCTCCCCCTGGTTGAAGTTCCGCTGGCGCCTTGCCGAACGCCTGGTTTACTCCAAAATCCGCGCGGGCCTCGGCGGACGTATCCGCTACTTTTTTTCCGGCGGCGCCCCGCTCTCTCCCATCCTTGCCGAATTTTTCTGGTCCATAAATTTGCCGATCCTGCAAGGCTATGGTTTGACGGAAACGTCCCCCATCGTCTCGGCCAACGTCTCCAAGAAAAATAAGGTCGGCACGGTCGGCCTGCCCATCCCGCATGTCGAAGTGCGCATTGCCGACGATGGCGAAGTTCTGGTCAAGGGACCCTGCGTGATGCAGGGATATTTCCGCAAGCCCACCGAGACGCGCGAAGTCCTCACTCCCGACGGCTGGCTTTTCACCGGAGACATCGGCCGCCTGGATGAAGACGGCTATCTGGTCATCACCGATCGCAAAAAAGAATTGCTGAAGACCGCGGCGGGAAAATTCGTGGCTCCCGCTCCGATTGAAAACACGCTGAAAACCAGCCCGTTCATTTCCAACGCCATCGTGATCGGCGACAAACGCAAATTTGTTTCCGTGCTGATCGTGCCGAACGCCGTGGCCATCGGGGCCGACGCGCAGAAGCAGGGCCGCGAATTCGCCACGCCGTCGCAGATGCTCGCCGACCCCTGGGTGCGCGACCTGATCTCGAACGAAATCGAGCGGCTCACCGCTTCCATGGCGCAATACGAAAAGCCCAAGCGCTTCGCGCTGCTGGAGCAGGATTTCACCTACGCCGGCGGCGAGCTCACCTATACGCTCAAAATGAAGCGCCGCATCATTGAAGAGCACTATCAGGACGTCATCGCGCGGCTTTATGCGGATGTCGAAGAGCCCCGCCCGCAGCATTTGGCGTAGAATGCGGTGGTCAGACGTGCGCCTTATAATATTCGCGGAGAAGAATCCATGGCCGATCAACTCGTAATTGCAGGGCGCGCTTTCAATTCGCGCCTCATCGTGGGAACCGGAAAATACCGCAGCTTCGGGGAAATGCGCCGCGCGCACCAGGCTTCGGGCGCCGACATGGTCACCGTGGCCGTCCGCCGCGTGAACTTGACTGACCGCTCGAAAGAATCGCTGCTCGATTACATTGACCGCGATAATTTTTTCATCCTGCCCAACACCGCCGGCTGCTATACCGCCGAGGAAGCCGTGCGCACCGCGCGCCTCGGCCGCGAAGTCGGATTGTCCGAATGGGTCAAGCTCGAAGTGATTGGCGACCAGCAGACTCTTTTCCCCGATACGCAGGAGCTGATTAGCGCGACGAAAACGCTGGTGAAGGAAGGCTTCGTCGTGCTGCCGTACACGAATGATGATTTGATCGTCGCGCGCAGGCTGATCGATGCCGGAGCAGCCGCGGTGATGCCGCTCGGCGCACCCATTGGCTCCGGCATGGGAATTCAAAATGTCGCCAATATTCAAATTCTGCGCGAACGCATCACCGAGGTCCCGCTGATCGTGGACGCCGGCGTCGGCACGGCTTCCGACGCAGCCCTGGCCATGGAACTCGGAGCGGACGGCGTGCTGATGAACACCGCAATTGCCGAAGCGCAAGACACGGTGATGATGGCCGAAGCCATGGGCGCGGCCGTGGAAGCGGGGCGCAAGGCGTTCCTCGCCGGACGAATTCCGAAGAAGCTCTACGCTGCAGCCTCAAGCCCTCTGCAAGGCCTCGTCCGGTAAATTTATCCTCGCGGCGTCGCCTGTCCCCGCGCGGAGTTCTAGCGAAAAACAACATGCCAGGAAATATCCACCAGCGCGTGTACCAGCGCCGCCGGGAGCAGCGAGCCGGTCCTCATCCACGTGTGCCCATAAAATAGTCCGGCGATGGTTGCGAGAAACACGTATTTCCAGTTCGGATAGGGCGCGTGGAAAATGTGGGACAAGCCAAACACCACCGACGCCACGGCCAGCCCGGCCCAGCGATTCTTGAAGCTCCGCGAAAAAAGATTCTGCAGCACGCCGCGAAAGAGAAATTCCTCCGGCCAGGCGGTGAATAGCGTGATGCCGATGGCCACGCCCAAAGTCGAAAAGGAATGCAACCGTGCGAGCGTGGAATCGAAACTCAGAAATCCGATGCGGATTCCGAGCGGCACCGCGATGCAAACGAAAACGATGAAATGGAAGGCCACGTTCTCGCCGAATCCGCGCCCCCATTCGACGGCGTAGCCCACTCCGTCCATTCTTCGCAGCACCACGAAGGCGGCGACACCGGTGCTGAGCGCCATCAGGATCGTGAGAGTGTGCGTGAGCTCATGCGGATAGGGAAATATCCGGTACATCCAGCGAAATTCCACGGGCAGCCAAATCAACAGCACCGCGGCATAATCTTCCCACGTTCCGGGCGGCTTTCCCGCGCTCTGCGCCGCGAGCAGCGCGGGCAACACCGCATACGCAGCGCCAATCAGCCCCAGCTTCCAATCCCCGGTGACGCAGAACGAATAAACCAGAATCGCGAAGAGCGGCACGAGCGGAGCGACGGCTCCGGCGCGCCCGCCGAATAATGCCTGCATCTTTCCCAGCACACTCGGCGCGGCGAGAAACAGCTCAAACGCGAAAAGCAAAGCCCCCACGAAGAGCGCCACGCCAAATCGCGCTCCCGTGTATCCGAGGTGCCTCCCCAGAATCGCCGTGAAAACCACCACCGCGCCCCAAATAATCGCGGCCATCGGCAAGTTCATCTGCCAGGATTTCGAATTCCGCGCCACGCCAAGATTTTACTGGAGAGCGCACATCTTCCGAGAAAAACTTGCTTTGCCGCGGCCCCTCGGCGATTCTTGTGCGCACCGAGCGCGATGCCCGAAGCGGCGAAACCACATCGTCTTGCTTACATTGACTGGATGCGCGGGCTGGCCTGCCTGCTGATGTTCCAGACGCATTGCTACGACTCCTGGTTGGGCGGCTCTGCGCGCCAATCGAAATTCATCGGCTGGTCGCAGCTCGGCGGCACGCTCCCCGCGCCGCTTTTTCTTTTTCTTGCGGGCGTTTCCTTCGCTCTGGTCGCCGACAAAATGCGCCGCAAGGGCGTATCGGCCAATCAAATTGCGGCCACCACCATTCGCCGCGGCGCTGAAATCTACGCGCTGGGCTTGCTTTTCCGCGTGCAGGAGTTCGTCCTCGGACAGCCCTGGGCGCCCTGGACCGATTTGCTGCGCGTGGACGTCCTCAACACCATCGGCCTCTCGATGATGCTGATGGGCCTGGCCTGCCGATGCACGCGCACGCGCTCCGCCAATATAATTTTTGCTGCAGCGATTGCCGCCGGCATCGCCATGGCCACTCCGCCGCTATGGACCACTTGGCGGCCGCACTGGCTGCCCTGGTATCTTGAGTCCTACATCAACGGCGTGCACACTTATCCCGTTCCGCAGCCCTGGCTCTTCCCGATTTTCCCGTGGACCGCTTTCGCATTTGCCGGCCTCGCCGTGGGATTTCTCCTCTTCAGCGAATGGGCCACGAACAATCTGGCCCAGGCCACCGCGCTATTCGGAATCGCGGGCGCGGCCATGTGCTATTTGTCATCGCGGCTCGATGCCAACTCCGTGCATTTGTACGCCGTGTACGATTACTGGCACACGAGTCCCGATTTTTTTCTCGCGCGCGTGGGAATTCTTCTGATGATTATTTTTGCCGCCTACGCCTGGTGCCGCTGGGGACTCGGCCACGTAGGTTTCAGTCCGCTCATTCAGATTGGGCAGACTTCCTTGCTGGTGTACTGGGTTCACATCGAATTCGTGTACGGACGCTTCTCTATCCTTCCCAAGCGCGCAGAAACCATCCCCATGGCCACTCTCGGCCTGCTCATCATTTTCACCGCCATGGTGCTGCTCTCACTCGCGCGCACGCGCTCGAAAGGCCACGGCGCTGAAATTGTCGCGTGGTTTCGGAATAAACTGCGGCCCGCAGGGCAGACTTAAGGCTTATTCGGGGGATTAAGAGGCGGCTGCGGCGCAGGATGAGCCGCATCGCTCGATCTCGGCTGCACTTCGAAAATGTATTCGCCCGGCCGGGCCAGCCTGTTTTCTTC
>Ga0302183_10001148_pt1 | contig 12360 bp, 12 predicted proteins | sample I_Palsa_N3_2_FD_200232 | JGI IMG/M metagenome (GOLD analysis project Ga0302183, IMG submission 200232) | Peat permafrost microbial communities from Stordalen Mire near Abisko, Sweden - I_Palsa_N3_2 | ecosystem: Environmental > Terrestrial > Soil > Palsa > Peat permafrost | place: Sweden...
CAATTGCGCAGCTGGTAAGCGCTGTCTCCCTGCATCGAAAATGCATGACCCACGCGTTGGTCTGCCCAGTCCGCGATGCAAATGTATCGTCCTTGACCATCGGGACATGACGAACCCGTTGCATTCGTCGGACGACCGGCTATATTTGGAAAGAGAATTGCAGATTCAGCTTTGTCCGCAGGTCCGGCATCGACACTGCATATCTCGCATCGAAGGAGGACGTAAAATGAGCATCATCAAGCTCAATATTTGATTAGCTATCCTTCTTTTTTCGGCGAAGGGAATCCAGCTACTCCGTCGCCGCTGTCAGTAACGTTTCGGTTACAGCTTCTTCACGATCCGCGGGTTCTGGCTAGCGGCGACCGCTATCAACTTTCTCTGTTGGGGATACTATTTTTGGTAACCGCCCCATTGCGCTATACACCGCTATCTGGTGGGCTTGTTCTCATGGCGATCGGCATTGCCGCTGCTGCCTGGCTGATTCACGAGCATGTCCGCGATACCGATCTGCCGCACGGCATCGGCGGCTCTTCTCTCCAACTCGCGCTGTTTTTCCCGATAGCTATCTACGGTATTCCGCTGCTCTTGATCGCCACGCTCTTCCTGCTCTTTGCGTCGTACAAGGGCGCACCCGCATGGTTTGTCGATCAATAACGACACACACATGAGGACGTCGGGCGCCACGCCGTACGGCCGACCAACGCTACAGGAATCTGATCTCCCGGTCTCTGTTTGCCGCCAGCACGGCGCCGCCCTCCACGTCAGAGATCAATATCCGGACCAGGATCGTTCGGCCGATTGTCATGTTCTGGCGGCGTGCGTTCCGGTTGCGGAGACTCTTTTTCCTCACGACGATTGGCGACCGTTGGCGCGTCCCGTAGCACCGGCATCGTCCGCACGAAATCCGCAATGCCCATCGCCATTTCGCGATCCCGTCGCGCCGGTGACGCTGCCATCGCCCGTGCTATTTCCCGCCACGCGGCAAATACGCCATGGTGAGACTGCCATTCAACCTGTCGCTGCTCGGCATTTGCGACGGCCCGCCAGTACAGCGGCATCTCGCCTCGAGCCAGCATATGCGCGACGCCCTGTTTCGGGTAACGCTGTGTGACACCGCGCATTCTCCGGGGTGTCGCATTCGCCTCGACGCCATGCGCGCGGAGCTGCTCCGCGAATCGTGCACGCCAGCGTCGCAGATCCTGCCTGCTTGGATTGAGACGTCGACCATCGGGTCCGCGCACCTGCACACTCAAGTGGACATGCGGGTGGGCCTCGTCATCATGTGCCGCAAACACATACGGGCGCCCATCCCCGAACTCAAGCGCCGCGAAATCGCGCGCAGCATCGCGCACGGCCTGCCGGTTCGTGCCCGGTGGCATGGAAAGCAGGACATTGAATACCTCACGACGATGACTCATCTCCGGGATTCCCCACCCACCGAACTGCCAGGTTCGCGCGAGATCGTACACGGCCTCGGAACCGGCAATGCGGTCCCCGTTCTGGTCTTCCAGTTCGACCTGGCCGTTACGCGAGATATAACGCAGATGCCGGCGCACCGCGCCCATACCCTGGGCGCTCGATGCCCTGTTGGTGAACTTGACCATCACCTCTGGCGTGCGCCTGAGGGTCCGGGCCAGCTGATCGCGCATGCGAGTGGCTTCATCGTGGACGGCGGCACGCAAAAGCCTCTGCGCGCGGACATGCCTGAACGGCTCCTGAAACAGGCGATCGCCCCAGTTCAGGAGCATCGTGTCGACGTAGGCCTTCGGGTAAGCCATGTCACCGGCTCCATCGATCGAGGTTCGCTCGAATCACAGCCGCCACGGCGCGCAGATGCACGTCGATCTGGTCCCGGATAACTCCAAACTGGTCGCTCTCGTTGGGTTCCGTAGGCAACACACGCCTTTCCCGCGCAAGCTGCCCCAACCATCGGCTGATCGCGGCAAGCTGCTGATTCGAATCCGCCAGCAACTGCATCTCCTGCACACCCAGTTGCGGCTTCCGTATCAGATGTGCGCGGATTAGCGCCACAATCCAGCGGTTGCGAGTCAAGCCGGACGCCGCGGCGCGCTGTTCTACCAGTGCCGACTCTGTGTGCGTCAGCACGATCTGGATCCGTGTACGAGGCTCGTCGATGCTGATCCATTGCACTTCCGCTTCGACCTTCGTCTCGTCGGCGTCTGCGCCCAGCGCCTTCGCAATCAGTTGACGCACACCCTCGCCAGGCGTCAGGCCGCGGCGCATACACCAGCGATTCCAGTCCGACCGCATACCCCCAAGTTCAACACACAGGCGCTCAGGCACACGAATACGTTCGCGCATGGCTGCCCCTAGCGTGCAGGCGAGGGGTCGGCTGGCGTGCGCTCGATCTCGCGCACAGGCGTACGCCCGCTGGCCGCACGTGCGCGGCGATCCCGTTCGGACGGTACTTCCGGATCGAAGACTCTCGCTCGCGGCACCGAAATACCCTCGCGGCCGAACGCATCCAGCATCTCTTCCGCGCGCTGCTGCACACGCGCAATCGAAGGCGCGCTGAATCCCTGCTCCCGCATGGCTCCGACCAGTACAGCCAGGTGCAGAACCTTGTCCTCATCAGATATGGTCGAACGTCGATGATCCTTCCGGTCCTCGCGCACCGGCGCGTCGGCAGAAGCTGTCGACATACCGGATGTGCGTTCGGACCGATCCATGGATCCGGCAATCGATCTTTCACGCTGCACTACATGGACCTGCCAGGTATTCCGGTAAACGTCCTTCTCTTTTCTGCCCACCACCGTGCCGTTGTCATCCAGAACCGGCACCGAGACCGGGACGAGCCGTCGACCCTGGTTTTCCAGTGTGACGTGATCCCCAGGTTCCGCGCGTGATGCGCGCATGGCGCGCTCAAGATTTACTCCCCAGACGACGCGCCCGGTACCCTTCGCGTCGCGAAACGCCACGTAGTAGGAGTCGCTGCGTGCACGGTCATGCAGGTACGGCGCACGGCCGTGCTCACGCAGTTCGCCGGCATACTGCCGCGGGGTCGCGGGTTCGTCACCGACCACCTGCGGTCCCGCCCAATTGAGTCGGGGCTGGTCTTCGGAGCGTGCAGGCACCGGGCGAGCCGCGCTACCCGGGTCGTTTGGTATTTCCGCCCAGGTTGCGAACGCCTTCGCCGGTGTGCTGTTGTCGTCCAGCGGCGATTGGCGTCCGGGAGGAGGCATTGATGAGTCGGCCTCCACCCGGTTCCTCGGACGTGCCTGTCGTGCATCCGCCAGACGCGTGAGATCAGCGGCCTTCGGCTCATACCCGCTCACCTCGATGCCAAGGAGTGTGCCCTGCAACCACACTTCGCTGCGGAATGCCTCATGTCCCGATACGCGGATGCGTGTCCAAGATTTGGCCGAGGCAATGTCTACCATCGACGCCACCGCGTCCGGCCGCTTAAGCTCGGTGACAAGGTACGGTCCCAGATCCTCAAACGCGAGTTGGTACGGTGCGTCCTTGAGGAAATACTGGTTGCCCGTACGCAGGTAGAGCATGCGCACCCGCTCGGGTGGCTGATCGAGCGGCGCACGCGCAGAAGTGTCGCCCTTCGACGGCGCATCGATACCCGGACTCGCTTCTGGCTGCCGGATCACTTCGACATTGTCGCGGGCCACCTGATCACGCAGGCGCGAGCGGGCCACATCGAACTCACGCCGGCGCCGGCCTGACACGGCATCCATCGCAGCCGCGTCCAGTTGTCGGGTACGACCCGCGCCGCCGGATTGTTCCACGCCGCCAAGTAAGCCACGAATATTCTGCTCGATCATATTGATGACCGGCTCGGCAGAGAGTGATGTTTCAGTCATGGAGAGCCTCTTGCAGATCAGATACGACTCGTCGCAGCCGGCGACGCGTGAGATGGTTCAACGGTCAGGCCCAGGAGGATCCTGCGATGCGGCCGGCTCCTTCGACTGCTCCAGCGCCGCGGCGCGAGCCTCACGCACGCGTGCCCATGACCGCGCCTGCAACTGATCCAGCATCCCTTCCAGGTCCGCACTGAAATTCAGCTCGCGTGCTGACTTCTTTAGCGATCCAACCGTGCGCTCGAGCAGGTCACGCGCGCGATCCCATGGATAGACTTTCGCCCTGTCTGCGTCGTATCCGATCTGCAGTTCCGATCCGTTCAGGCGGGCGTTCTCATCCATCCACCGGAGGCGATCCGATACAAATTCCATCCGATCTTTCGGATGGAAGACAACGCTGCGCGTTGCGACTTCCTGAATCACGTAGTGCTCGGTGTTGAATACCTCGCCTCTGTACGGGCCGCCATTCTTGCGTGGCGTTCCCATACGCAATGGCGTGCCGAAGCGGTGCTCGGCCAGCGCTCTGACTTCGCTGGGCACGTCCGCCAGAGCGAACAGCGGCTCGCCAACGAGCGGGCGCGTTGACGACGGATGCGTCGCCCCGGCTGGCAGAGCATCACCGGCCGGTCTCGATGCAGAAGGCTCGGCCACCTGATGCTCCGCTTCCGCAGGCGCACCGGTCGGCACTTGTGACTCTGGCGAATCGGGCTGCTTCGGGGCACCACGCTTCGATGAGCGGCGGCGCGATCCGCTCTCTGTCTCGTTCACCAGGGTTTCTTTCACACGGCTCATCATTTCCTCCTTCGGTTCGTACACTTCTGCGTCGATTGCCATAACCACCATCGGCCCGAGGCCCTCGACTGCCCGCTCAACGCTTCTGAATGCGATATCCCGCAAGCGATCACCGACTCGCGCCAGACCCGAGAGCACCGCCATATCGTTGAAATCGGTCGGCGCCTTGTCGTCGATCCGTGCGCCTCCATCGAATGCCGGCAGCGCCAGACGCGCCTGCCACCCGTCGGCAGCCTCTCGGGCTTTGGCTTCGCCCGGCCCGAGATCCCCAAGTACAACCAGATCAGCATCGGGATATCGTTCACGCAGGATTCCAGCAACCTGAGGCAGGGTTGCGCTAGACAGGGCTGCGAGCGCAACCCAGCCGGTCGCCCGATGCGCAGACAACACTGTCGCCATGCCTTCGCCGATCACGATTGGTTCGGTGGGTTCGCCCCTGGTCGGGGTGGCCCCGGCAATCCAGTACCCACCTCGCTTGACACCACCCGCCAGCGATGATTTACGGCCATGCTCATCGATCAGTTCCAGCGTCGAGATAGCTTCACCGATCCAGAATGGCACGAGCAGCACGCGTCCCATGAGCAGCTGCTCTTCGCTCGCCGGGGCATAACCCAGCAATGCATGCAGTTCAGGCGCCTCCAGCTCACGCAGTGACCTGACCGGCTCAAGATGCTTGCGAACGAGATACGGGTGTTCCGGCCCCACCGGTCGTGCCCATTGCCAGATTGCCTGCGCCTGCCGGGCCACCTCCGCCTGCCGGGCGTGCTGCCGGGCCTCATCGCGTGCCCTGCGTTCCAGCACGTCAGCGCTCGGCGCCGGAACTGTCGCCATCCTGTGCGGATAATCCGTACGCCCCAGATCGAAGCCATGCTGCCGCGCGAGCCAAAATAGCGAGGCGAGCGTCTTGCCACCCGACTCCTTTGCCGAACGCCACGTAGTGCGCGCCGAGCGCTCGTTGTAATTGCTGGCCGTGCGGCTCCATTCATCCCACATCTCGAAGCCAGCATCGCCGAAACCTTGCTTGAGCGCAAAGGCCATGTCGACCCACGTGCCGTAATCATCCGCAGGAATAACGGCGAGAGCGGCTCGCACACGCGCGGTCTCATCGACCCAGGCCGTGCTCATTGCCGGCCCCCCTGGACCGGGACGACATCCGATCTGGTGACCGGCACACGTCCACGCTTCGCACGCGCGGGTTTGGCCGGCGCCAGGTCCGCCACATCAGGATCCACCACGGACAGCCGACGTGTCGCCCGCGCAACCCGCTCTGCTGGCATGCCCAGGAGCATAAAGTGCCGTTCAACATAGGCCATAGCCTCGTCCTCGCTCAGGTCCGCCTGGCGCGGCGGCAAATCGCGCGGATCCCATGCCTGCAGCACTTCCAGATACTCAGCCGGCAATTGGGCGGAGCCCTCACCTTTCAGGTCGATCTCGTCGGGCTGCAGCTCGCGCAGCCGCCGCTCGACCTGGGCACTGAAACGTGCAAGATTCATTGCCGGCACCGATGGCGCAGCCCAGACGCGGGAAGCAAACCCGGGATCGCGCCAGTAGCAGATCCGGTCGGCAAGTATCGGCTTCGTGTTCTCCAGCACGATGACTTCCTTGTCGCGGTCGAGCTCCTTCAGTTCCTGCGGCAACAGCAAGGGCCGGCGCTGCTCGGACACGGTCTCGCTTGATCCACCCCGGCCACCGAAGATCCCGCTCGAGCGGCTCACGCTGCGGGACTGGTCGGTGAAAGTACCGAGCATCTCGGAATAGTCGTTCGCGTCCTTCTGCTCACGTGGCGCATAGAGAATCTGCATCGCGTGGTTTGTGAGGAACGTGCGCGAATCAGCCCGGCCGTACACGGATTCGAGTTGCGCAACAGACTGGACGACGGACAGCAACCGCAGGTTATAGCCCGCCATATAGGCAACTGCGCGCGCGATGATGTGGATCTTGCCGATCGCCGTCATCTCGTCGAGCAGCAGCAGGCACTGGAACCGGAGCGTAGGATCTGCCTCGGGCAACTGCTTCGTGTTGAGATTGACGAGCTGCGAGAACACGAGATTCACAAGCAGCGCCGCTTCTGACAGGTGATCCGGTGTGATTCCGATATAGACCGACATGCGGCGGCGGCGCACGTCGCGCAGGTCGAAGTCGTTGGCGCTCGTTGCCGCATCGACGATCGGATTGGCCCAGATCGTCAGCGGCGCGTGGAATGTTGCAAGGATGCTCGCGAGAACCTTGTCATCGTTCGACAGAAAACGGTTCAGCGCATCGACACATGGCCCGCCCAGCATATCGCGATGCTGGACGAGCGCACGCTGCAGATAGCTCTTGACCGGCATACCGTTACCGGACGACTGCCGCAACACCTCGCCCATCGTGACCGGATAGTCAGGAATGGAGGCGCCCTTACCCGTCCGTTTCGCATCACGCCATTCGCACAGCAGCAATACGATGCCGAGAAACAGGTTGCGCGCCTGGTCCTTCCAGAAGTCATCGTGCCCACCCGGCGGATACAGGGCATAACCTATCGCGAGGATGTCCCCCACACGGAACAGTCCGTCCGAGATCGCCGACAGCGGGTTGTACCGATGCGTGCGACCGTCCTCCGCGAACGGATCGAACAGATACACGTCCTGCCCGTGTGCGCGCCGGAATCCCGCGGTGAGCGCATAGTTTTCGCGCTTGATGTCGAGCACCACGACGGAGTCGGGATAGCTCAAGAGGTTCGGTATCACAATGCCAACGCCCTTGCCGGATCGTGCGGGTGCAGCGAGCAGCACAAACTGCTGTCCGGCGAAGCGCAGATAACGGCCTCGCCAGACACCCACGACAATGGATGGGGCGTCCATGTTCAGTCGCGCGTTCATAGCAACCCCGCCGTGCGGATTTCCGCTTCGCTGGCAAACCGGGCGCTGCCGTAGAGGCGCCTTCGCCCATTACGCTCCCACAGCGCGTACAGTGCCATCGACGGGCCACCCACCGCAATGAGAACACCCAGCAGCAACGCACCTGCCAGACGCCCGCCACCGTTCGGCATCCGGCCGTCATGCCAGGCGAGCAGCGCATCGGGCCAGCCCCACAGTCCTGCGTGCAAGGGATTGACCCGCAGGCTGGCATACAGGAAGAAGGACGCGAGCCACAGCGATGCCAGCAGGGCACCTGTGAGAGGCACCAGCGTAGCAACAGTGAACGCAGCCGTCCGCGCGTGATACCCCGCAGCGTTGACGGCTTCGGAACGAGTCAGGAATAGATGGTTTGAGTCCATACCGGCCTCACGAGAACGTCGTGCGGGCGTTGCCCACCGGATTGAACCAGACCTCTGTCATACCCCAGCCTTTGCCGCTCTGCTCACCCGCGTCGTTGTAGATGGCATGCGCTTCCATGTGCGCCACCACATCAATGGTCAGAAAAAGCAGACGCTTCAATGCGGCGTCGTCATAGGCTGCAGCTTCGGGGTGTTCTTTCGCCATCAACGCAAAGCGCTCGATCGCGACCGTGGCACTCGATGCGTGATAGCTCGTGATCGAACCTGAGTGTCCCGTTGTGAGAAGTTTCAGGAAGTCGTAGGCTTCAGCGCCGCGCAGTTCGGCAAGCAGCACCCGGTCAGGTCGCATACGCATCGTGCTCGCGATCAGATCGGCCGGCGTCACGCGCGCCTGGCCGTGACCGCCCTTGCTGTACAGCAGATGAACGCAGTTCTCAATGTGGCGGATAAAAAGCTCACGCACATCCTCGATCGTCACGATCCGCTCGGTCGACGGGATCGACCGGCACAGGGTCTTCATGAAACTCGTCTTGCCGGATCCTGTATTGCCGACGATTACGATGTTGAGCCGCCCCGTCACGGCGAGTTCAAAGAACGCGCCCCAGTCCTGTGTTTCCAGACAGTGGACCAGCTTGCGATCCGCCGGGCGCAGCATCGGCGATGCCACGTCGAGTCCATGCGGGCGATGCCAGACCGTATCGTCGAAGAGCCCTTCTTCCCGGTATGCGTCGAGCGTTTTCTCGCGTGCGGACGGCCGGCGGATCGTGACCGAGACCGTGCGCGGCGGCACGACAGGCGGCACCACGATCTGGATGCGGGCATCGCCCGGCAGCAATGCGGACAGAACCGGGTGCTGGGCCGATACTTCCTGGTTCGTGAGCGTGGCGACCGCCACCGCGAACGACATCAGACGCTCGTAATCGAGATCGGCGTAGTCGTAACCGTGCCACCCACGATGCGATTCCGTCAGCACGCGCTGTGGCCGGTTGATGACCAGTTCGGTAACGCTGGCGTCGTCCAGCAATCTCGCGAACGGCCGCATCAGTTCCCGAACGGATGCATCGTCGGGAAGTCGCGCCATCACCGTCTCTGTGGACTGATCCTGCATGTCAGTACGGGCGATCATCGTGCACCCTCCGGCTGCAGCGCATAGACCGATCCGAAATCCAGATCCCGGGCAACCACGATTGTGAATTCGGCGCCCTGGTTCTGCGTGAGCGTCGGCGGGATGTTGATTGTGCTGTCGAGTACCCGGGTTGCCATGTCATTACCCTGCTGCTGCGTGTTCTCGTAGACGACTGAGCCGTTGCTGTTGCCGCCACGCGTGGCCAGATACCCGATGGCATCCTGGGTCAGGCCGAGCAGCATCGCCGCACCGATACGCTCGCCCCAGTGGTTGTTGACATAGCCGTCGATTCCCATGCGGCCGAGCGCGTCGGCCGCCGGCGAGTCGATCTCGACGGTCACGCCGTGCGGCGTTTCGATACGGGCCGCCAGAATGAAGGTCCGCTTCTGCCCCGGTGACAGGTTCGACCGGTACTGGCTGTTGATCTGCGAGCCCCGTTCGATCAGCACCACCCGGCCGTCGTCGGAATAGACATTCTTCGTCACGGTGCAGGTAGATAGTCCCGCCTCGGTCGAATCGAAGGCGGTGTCCCCCGCGCAGTCAATCTTGGCGCCCTGCGCGAGGACCAGACTGCGGTTACCGAGCGTGCCCGCTGCGACTCGCGGCGTGGCCGTCGGCGTCAGCGCCTGGGCGAGTGTTCCGGCGCCACCCTGTCCGGGTGCGCTGACGGTCCGGCCGGGCGCGAGTGCCGCCACCGACGAGGCTGCCCCGGCGACACCATCCAGAACCCCTTCTGCCGACAGCGCGCCGGGACCGACCGCGGCACCTCCGGCCTGAACACCCGCTCCGGCTGTGTTACCCGCCGCGAGCAGCGGCGCATCGTAGTAACTGCGCACCGACACCGGACGTGAAACCGGTGCAGGCGGTTGGGCTGCGACCGGCACCCGCGCTGGCTCCGACGTCGGAACAGGTGCGCTCGCTACAACCGGTATGGATGCGGCACTCGCGGTGCCCGGGCCGTCCCTGAACACCCGGCCCTGTGCTGACGTCTGAGCTATCGCATCGCGACGCGCTTTGGCTTGCGCATCGTGACGGGCAAGGAACGCATGGGTCGTCCAGACCGCCCCGCCGCCTGCCACCAGGACGACGATCAGGGGTGTCAGCCACCAGGCCCGCGGGCGCGCCCTCCGGTACTGTCCAAGTGCCGGCATGCCGCGATCGGTGGACACCTCAGGCGTACCTGCGAAATCCCGTTCGCTCCCTGCCCGACTACGACCGTCGGAATCATCCGGCCCGTTCGAGTTGCGGGTATCGTCATTCATCGCCGTAACTCCGCAAGACACGCTTAACACCCGGTACCGTCGTACCGTCATGGGGCGGCACACCATCCATGTCGTACGCGTCGTTCCAGATACCCACTACCTCGTCACCCAAACGCAGCACGAAGCGCTTCGCTACCTCGTGAACCACGATCACGTCGTCCTCCATGTGCCGGTCAACCACGCTTTCGGTACCGTCATCCGCCACCCTGAAGATGGCGGGAATGCGCCGGTTGTTCGGGATGCGGATATAGGTAAACCGCCCGTCGTCCCACGCCCCCATCGGCGCGATATCGTCCGAATGCGGCATCACCTGCATCGAATACCGCGTGTTGCGCACCATGGGCGGTTGGCCCAGGCGCTGCGCGACAAGCTCCGCGTCCGTTTCGGCATGCGCCTGCGCTTTCGCTTCCTCCGGATAGACAAACGTGATGCGATACATCTCGTCGCCGTTGCCGAACCTCGCCTTCAGGGGCAGCACAACCAGATCGAAGCTGTAGCTGCGTTTGTCGGTCCGGATTTCGAGATTCGAATCGTGGGCTGCAAGTTGCGGCTTCAGATACACATCGTGGTCGCCCCTGTTCGCGACGACCTGCCAGCCATCGCGGTCTCCTGGCGCCACGACCTGGATCTGCTCGTGCGGATCGAGCGCAATATGGGTAGCAAAGCCACGCTGCGCCTGAATACGCACCACCGCATCGGGCGCATACACGATCTGGCGAACCCGCGAATCGTCGGACCAGCCTGGCAGGTCATAGGCCCGGGCGACCTGGCTCAGAACCATTAGCCCGACGAGCCAGGGCTTCATGAGAGCAATCGGCTTCATGGCGTGCCTCCCGCGGCTGCGGACGAAGCGGGCGGCGTATATTCGGGATCGCGACTATAGGCCGTGACCTTGAAGCCAAACGGGTTTGCAACGGCTATGCTTTCGCGGGTAAAGACCGGCGGGCGGTAGGTATATGCGAGCGTGATCACGAAGCGCTGCGGAGGCTCCGCATTCGCGAGGCCGTTCCTGAATGTCGTGCGCTCGATATGAACGACGGCGTGACCCGGTTCGTCAGGAGGCAACGTGGTCGAGAGAATCCGCACGCGCCGCTCGGTGTTCGGACCGAGCTGGCGGTCCAGTGCGTCCGGACCGCTGTAGACGCCGCGAAAATCCCGCGCCACCACGTCATCGCTCATGGTTAGCACGCTGTCGTAATCCATCTGCAGCAGTCCCCAGTCGTAGCGTTCACGGGCACGCACATACGCCTCGACCCAGTGCTTGTCCTGGATCTCCTTCGCATCGACGTGACGTGCGTCGAGCACATCGATCACCTGGGATTCGCCCGTCAGCCGGTCAACCTCGATCGGCAGCGGCACGACCCGGTAGAACGGGACCATCACAGCAAGCGCTACCACGCTCAGTACCGCGACGGCGAGCGCACCATACGCAACGATCCAGGCACGCTGTTCGGAGCGTTCCTGCAGGAGCGTGAGCGACGTTTCAATATCGAGCACGCGCCCGTAATTCTCGGGACCGGTCATCGCCCACCTCCTTCGACCGGTGATACAGGCGGTACTAACGGAACAGACGATGCCGCAACCGGGGGTACGCGGTTGACGGGCACGCGATGTGATCCATCCGGCAGCACGGGTTTCGGTGGCTCTGAATAACATCCATTAATAAGCATGACTAAATTAATAGCGAACAATCCCGCAATAAATTTGTTCATGATCGTCCCTCAGTTACCGAACGAGGCCGGTACCATCTGGTCCTGCAAACGGGTGGTGTTTCCCGCCCGGCTCAGTACCAGTTCACTCTGCTGCTCGGCGACGAGCTTGTCTTCCGTCTCCGCCAGCATCCGGAAAAGCTGCAGTTTCGTCATCTCGTTACCGACTGCCGTCGTCTCGCTCTGGACGCGCGCCTGCAGTTCCGCCACACCTTTCGGATCCTGCGTGACGTCGATCTGCTGCATCAGGCTCTGGATCTGGTTCAGTTCCTGCAACTCGGTCTGATACGCCTGCTGAGCGAATGCCTTGTCCTGGAACGGCTTGTTCAGCGCACGCTGGCACAGCTGCTGGTCGATGCCGGACTGGTCCGCGCAGTTGTAGATC
>Ga0302183_10001157_pt1 | contig 12329 bp, 5 predicted proteins | sample I_Palsa_N3_2_FD_200232 | JGI IMG/M metagenome (GOLD analysis project Ga0302183, IMG submission 200232) | Peat permafrost microbial communities from Stordalen Mire near Abisko, Sweden - I_Palsa_N3_2 | ecosystem: Environmental > Terrestrial > Soil > Palsa > Peat permafrost | place: Sweden: Abisko...
TCACGATGAGGTCTGGCTTCAGCTCCGTGGCTTTGGCGATGGCGTCCACGCCGTCCACCGCTTCGCCGCAGACTTCGAATTCGGGTTGCGTCGAAATGAGCGAGCGCACGCCGTGGCGCACCACCTCGTGATCATCTACGATTAGAATTCGCACGCGAAGCCTCCTCCCGTTTGCCCCCGGGGCAGGAACGATGTTTGGCCGGGCGGCTCGAAAAAGGCCGCGTGCGATCGCGTACGATAGCGGCGACGCTCGTGGCAGATTAAGTCCACGATTGATGCTAACGGCGCCAATGGTGAAGAAGAATACCGTGTTCGCTGTATAACACGAGCCGCGGCTGTCGTCGCCACGAAACCACCGAACCACCGAAACCACCGCGCGATGGCGTCTTCTTTCGTAGGGGCACGGCATGCCGTGCCCGGCGCGGCATAACGCGAATCGCGCCGCGTGCGCGTTCGCGCGACCGCGACACGGTTTAGGATTTGCACCCGCACGCTGCACGTCCGAACACCGTGGCCGATGGCGCGACCTCGATAACGCATCATCGGGCACGGCATGCCGTGCCCCTACCGGCGCGGTTGGAGGTTTACGAAAGTTGTACGGCGTGGCGCGGCGAGGGATTGGCGCGCCGGTCTTACTGTGAACTGTTGACTGTGAACTGTTGACTGTTGACTGCGAACTTTCCCGCTACGGCTCGATCAAATTATTCCGGATGGCGAACCGCACGATGTCGCTGAAGCAGGTGAACCCCATCTTATGCATGATGTGATTGCGGTGGCTTTCCACCGTGCGCGACGACACGCCCAGCATCCCGGCCGCCTCTTTATTGCTTTTCCCCGCCGCGAGTAACTGCGCCACTTCGAGCTCGCGCGTCGAAAGAGGGCATCCGGCGGCTTCCTCTTCCGGGTCGCCCACGTCGCGGACGAAACTATCCGCCATGCTCATGGCCAGCTTTCCGGTAAAGAACGGTTTGTGCTGCTGCATCTGGCGCACGGCGTTGATCAACTCGATATCCGCGTCCGATTTCAGGACGAAGCCCCGCGCGCCGCATCGCAGCACTTCGCGCGCCACCTCTTCGGAGAAGTGCATGGTGAGGATCAGCACTTCCGTCGCGGGCGCTTCCTCGCGAATCACGCGTGCCACTTCCAGTCCGTTTTTTTCGGGCATGGTCAAGTCCAGCACCACCAGGTCGGGCCGCTCGCGCAGGACCATCTCAATGGCCTCGGTTCCGGTGGCCGCTTCGCAGCACACCACGATGCCCGGCTGCGTTTCCAGCAGCGCGCGCACGCCGTGACGCACCACCGCATGATCGTCCGCCACCAGCACGCGATATTCCTTCATCGGCTCGCTCGCCGCTTTCGCCATGTTTGCCTCCGCTGTCGTTGGGAAGAGTTAACAGTCGATAGTTAACAGTTCACAGTAAATCGGGCCTGCCATCGTACCACCCGCGTCGCGTTGTCTTTTCTCTTTGTCTTTGCCTTTGCCTTTGTCTTTGCCTTCGTAGCGGCCGCCTTTAGGCGGGCGTGTTTTGTTTGCCGCTGTCGAAACCAACCCGCCGACCTAAAGGTCGCCGCTACGAAACCGCCGGAGCACCGCGCCCGATGGCGCGACCTCGATAACGTTTCACCGGGCACGGCATGCCGTGCCCCTACGAGTGCCACCGCCGACTTCCTGTTAAGTGTTAACCGTTAACTGCCTCTACCGGCAAGACCACGCGAATCGTCGTGCCTTGCCCGGGCTCGCTTTCGATCTCGAACGTGCCGCCGAGCTGCTTCACGCGCTCGCGCATGCCCGCGATGCCGATGCCCAGCGGCGCATCCAATCCGGTGGCCGCCGAAGGCAGCGCCATGCCCACGCCGCGATCCTTCACCTCCACGCAAACTCCCGGGTCCGCGCGTCGCAATCGAATCGCGGCGACGCGGCTCTTCGAATGCCGGTGCACGTTCGTGAGCGCTTCCTGAATGATGCGGAAGATGGCCGTTTCCGTATCTCTCGGCAGGCGTCCGAAATTCTCGCCGAGGGACACTTTCACGCGAATCCCGCTGCGCTCCTCGAAACCCGCGGCGAACCAGCGCAGCGCGGGATCGAGCCCGGCCTCTTCGAGCAGCAGCGGATGCAGCAGGTAGGAAACCGTGCGCACCTGCTGAATGGCGTCGTTGGCCAGCTCGCGGGCCGTGCGCAGAAGTTTCCGGCTGGCGGCATCTTTCTTCGGAAGCGTCAGGTTCAGGCGCCCCAGCGTCATTTTGAGCGCGGCCATGCTTTGCGCCGCGGTCTCGTGCAGATCGCGCGCCATGCGCCGCTGCTCTTCGTCGCGCAGGGTCAAAAGTTGCCGCGAGACGCGCCGCAAGCCTTCCTCCGCGCGCCGGCGCTCGGTGACGTCCAGCGTAATGCCCGCGAGGCGCACGACGCGCCCTTCCGCGTCGCGAATGGGAACGCCGCGCGCGTGCAGCACGCGCTCGCGGCCATCCGGCAACGTGAAAGGGAAGTCGTGCTCGAATGCTTCGCCGCTGGCGAACGCGGTTTGCACGTTGCGGCGCCCGATGTCCACGTCCTCCGGCCGCATGCCGCGCCATATCTGGTCGGCCGGAACGCGCGCTCCCTCGCGTTTAACTCCCTTGATGCGGTAAAGATTGTCGGACCAGAAAGACGACTCCAAATCCGCGCCCAGCTCCCAGCTTCCCATGCCCGCGAGCCGCTCTGCTTGCGCCAGCAGCGCCTCGCTTTTTTGCAGCTTCAGCTCCGCCTCTTGGCGCTCGGTGACGTCGTAGGTTACGCCCGCCACGCGCACCACGCGCCCTTCCGCGTTGCGAATGGGAACTCCGCGCGTGTGCAGCGCGCGAACGCGGCCATCCCCCAGCCGGAACTCGCAATCGTGCTCGAAGGGTTTGCCGCCGCCGAAGCACTGCTTCACGAGTTCGCGCGCCTGCGCGGCTTGGTCCGCGGGCATTCTCTCCAGCACGCGCTCGACCGCCACCGGCCCTTCCTGCGGAGCGAATTCGAGTATGCGAAAAAGATTATCGGACCAGCCGGCGGCGTCGGCGTTCTTAGTCAATTCCCAGCTTCCCATTTTCGCCAGCTGCTCCGCTTGCGCCAGCAAGGCCTCGCTTTTGCGCAGCTTCTGCTCCGTCGCTTTTTGCCCGGTGACGTCGCGCGTAATTCCGACCACGCGAACCACACGTCCTTCCGTGTTGCGAATGGGAACGCCGCGCGTGTGCAGAATGCGCTCGCGGCCGTCCGGCCCTGGGACCCGCACGTCGTGCTCGAAGGGTTTGCCGCGCGCCACGGCATTCTCCAGGTCCCCCCGCATCTTGGCGATGTCGCCTGGACTCATTCCCCGCCAGGTTTGTTCCAGCAGAATCGGACCTTCCCGAGGAACGGCCCCCAGAATGGGATACAAGTTGTCGGACCAGAAGACCTGTTTCAAGTCCGCGTCCAATTCCCAGCTTCCCATGTTCGCCAGCTGCTCTGCTTGCACCAGCAAGGCCTCGCTCTTGCGCAGCTTCTGCTCCGTCGCTTTTTGCTCGGTGACGTCGCGCGTAATTCCGACCACGCGAACCACGCGTCCTCCCGCGTTACGAATGGAAACGCCGCGCGAATGCAGAATCCGCTCGCGGCCATCCTGCAGCGTGAACCCGAAGTCGTGCTCAAATGGAGTGCCGTCTGCGAACGCGGTCTCCACGTTCCGGCGCACCCTCACCGCGTCATCCGGTCGCATGCTCTGCTCTACGCGCTCCATCGGGATCGGAAATTCGCGCGGATCGGCGCCCAGGATGCGGTAGAGATTTTCGGACCAAAAAGCGGACTTCGAATCCGGGTCCAGTTCCCAGCTTCCCATGTTCGCGAGTTGTTCCGCCTGCGCCAGCAGCGCTTCGCTCTTGCGCAGCTTTTCTTCGGCTTGTTTTCGCGGAGTGATGTCGCGCACCAGCAGGTACACCGCTTCCGTTTTCCCGCGCTCGCGCGACACGGCGGAGACCCGCGCCTCAAACCAGTGCGGCCCATCGGCCATTTCGGCGGGGAATTCGATGTCCTCGCTTTCGCCGCTGGCGATCACCTGGCGGAATATCCCGCGGAGGGAGCGAAATGCGTCTTCGGGCAGAACCTCCAGCGCGTGCCGCTCCAGAAATTCAGTGCGCCGGCCGTGCAGCACCGCCGTATTCGAGCTCCACAGGTGCAGGAATTTGCCCTCGGCGTCCAGCTCGAACAGGAATTCGTTGAAGGTTTTTACCAGCGTGGCCAGAAGATGCCGCGTCGCGGCCAAGAGCCTTTTTGCCGAACCTCCGGCTCCGGAGCGCGGGCCCTCCGCGGATATTTGGGGCGACACGCCTGCCGAATCCGCCGGAGGAACTGGGTGTCGCCGGCGTGATGAGGGACGGCCTTTTTTCATTCTGCCAAGAGAAATTGACCCGCGTATAGTCGAGACAGTCGCACGAGCCGCAAAAAAAATGGCCGGCGATTGGTTCGTGTCCGGATCCAGGAGGTCGGAAGCGATATAGCGCTTTGCACGTTACTTGTTCGTTAATTAGGTGTCAAGTCCAAAACGGGAACCGCTATCCATGTAGGCAGTCTTAATATAATCAGAACCCGATTTTGTCTGTGACCCGGGTCACACCTTCCATGGTTAGTTTGAGTTTCAAAGTGAAACTAGGGATTTCGAATTGGTCAGAAACTGAGGGTCGCGCTGTTGCTTTCCAGTTTCTCTCGGAACCTGGCGAGTCTCACGAGCGCAGTTTTATCGTGAATGACGATGATCGGAGTTCTTAGATCGAGTATTCGATGCTTCTTGAATCGTGAGATGACCCTTGCCACCGTCTCGCGTGAGATCCCGATCATTTGGCCAATCTCTTCTTGGTTCGCCTCGAGCATTATCTGCGCTTGGGGCTTGGAATTCTCAGCCTTGGGGCACAGTCCCAAGAGAAATCGGGCCATTTTTTGTTCCGCCGACTGGGATAGGTGGATTGTCGTAAGCTCAGCTACTGCGGAGTAGTAGATCGCGCTTACCATTTCTGCGGCGGCGAAGGCTGCCGCCTCCGTCGCGTGCAGATGTCGAATAAGATCGTCACGGGAGAGAAAACTCAACTTTGCGGATTTGACTACCTGAGCGGTAACTGCGTGGGGCAAACCCAAGATTGATCCCGGGAGACCGAGTACCGTTCCGCGACCGACCAATCCGAGGATGAGAGACTTTCCGCCCTCCGAACCAATCGAAAGCTTGACGCGCCCATCCCGGACAACATAGACGCCGAGGACTATTTGCCCTTCCGAGAAAAGGACGAATCCGTTCGGGCGAAGGACTTGGGTGTTCGTCGCTTGAGTTCCCAGAAGGCGATCAAGACAAAAATCCGAAAGGACCGGATAAGTGCTCATCCGATTTGGAAATGCGACAAGACCCTGTACGTCGGTGCCGGAGCGTTGCCGATCCGATGGTTCTTCCATACGCGCCTCCGAGCGGGCCGCTCGATTGTTTCCCGGTCACCCGAGTTCGAGTTTGCTTTGTGTATTTGGCGGCTTCTGTGACCTAGGTCACAGACAGGCGTGACAACCGTGTGTTATCCGGACTTCTTCTGAGTAGCCTGGAGCGAGAGAATCGTGCGGTATTCAGCGGCTCGTTATTTCCTCGCTGATACCTGCCTTGGTACGCTACCGCACAGAGCATACATCCAGAACGGTTTGTCGGAAAGAAGATAATGAAACCAAGCAGAAACTTGGTTCCGGCAGCGCTCAATGCGCGGCGTGCAGTTTTTAGAAACAGAAGCCGTCTGAGCGCCTGGCTCGCAGCCTCTCTGAGCCGTAGCCACCTACGACGCACTGATTCTTGCCAACAGCTCTGGCGTGGCTTATTTTTGCGGTGAGGAAGATTGTCCGGGGCTGACCGAAGTGGGAGGATCATCGGGAACGCTGAACGGCTCGCCATCGAGTAGGTAGAGACGCGCGGCCTCCTCACGCGTGAACGGACGGGCGCCACGACGGCCAAAAACGGCGATCTGGTTCCCGCTTTCATCAACAGCGCGATCGCGATCGGTTCCCTTTGAAACTGACAGGGCTGGTCCCCGTGTGTGGTACGTGGCGATCAATTTCGGAGTGGGACGCGGGCTGAAGCCGTACGAATTGGGCGAATCCTCCGGCGACAAAATTTGCAGGACCCGGAGACCGTTCGCACCGTCCGCGACGAAGGCGAAAGCGCTCGCGTCTACCATTCCGATCTTGATGTCACGTACGTCGTTGAGCCGGCCTTCGGCTGTGAACGTCTGATCGAGCTTGGGCTGCTCGGGCTTTTCAACGTCAACTATCGCGATCCCTTGTTTGCCAGCCGCTACGTAAGCGTAGGTTCGGGCGACGTAGATATTCCGGGCATCCGAAAGTGCTACCAATGCATTTTGCACGAGTCGCGGATGCGCCAGATCAGAAACGTCGAGGATTTTCAGCCCGTCGCGATCGACAACAAACGCATAGCGAAACTGAATCGCGATTCCCTGGGGATCTCTCAGAAATGGTGCACTGATTTGTGCCGCGATTTTTGGCTGCAGAGGATTGTCGAGATCGACGACCACGAGGCCACGATCGCAGAGGATGTAGGCATAAGTCCCGGCAATGGTAATCCGGCGAGCGCCCGCTAGTATTTCATCGGGATTGAACGCGAGAGCTCGCTTCAGAAAGTTATTTTGAGGATTTCCATCGAGTAACGTGCTCACACCCGGCCGCTTACTCTTGGGATCCGGATCTCCGATGACGATGAGGCCTTCGATTTTATCCGCGACATATAAGAACGAATACAACGGATGAATGGACTGCTCTTCGTTTTCGGGGCGATGCGTGCGAACTGGATCAACCGCCAAGGTGGAAGGGCTGGCGACGGCAGTTGCGTATTTCGTTGGAACGTAAAAACGCTGGCCCAGCGGTGAAACAGGAGCGGTCGTAGTTCGTTCCGAGAAGTTCTTGTTATCAACGTTGGCTACGTCGTAGACGCGGAATCCGCCCTTCCCGAGAGCGGCGTAAAGATATTCACCGCGGAGCTGCAAATCCAAAATGTTACCGGGGTGATTGTAAGCTTCCCTGAGATGGCGATCGTGTGCCACATGGCGTTGATAATCTTGCGGGTAGGCGACACGCTGCAAATAACTGCCGAAAATCGCGGGAGGTTCGTCATGCTCCGCGACCGCGACGGCGTCGAAACCCTTGCTACCTTCGGCAACATAAATGTAGCGGCCCATGAAATTCAAAAGATTGGTGCCCTGCAACAACACCTGGGCCATCCAGGCGTTGTTGTCATTTTTGTCCGAGATGTGGCAGTCGTCGCAAGCTTTCGTTTCCTTCCCGCGCACAGTGTGCGGAACGAATGTGCTGAACGCGGTGCCGCTGAGGCCTTCCGCCGAAACCGTCTGCTGCATGTAATAGAGCCAGTCGCGATTCTGGTTTTGCGAGCTGACCAGAATGGCGCATGACGACCGTACCGGCGCAATACGGTGTCCCGTGACCGTCCCGTCAATTCCCAACATGAAGCCATCGTCGCGCAGGACTTGAAAATTGTAGCCCGTCCAGTTGCGTGTCATCAGGCCTTCGTTGTGCAACATGGGCTTGCGCTCGTTTCCCCTCATCGAGAGATGACATCCAAAACAATTGGGCGTCCACGATGTATGGCAGGCATAACAGGTCATGCGACTATTGGAATGCGCCAGCTTCGTGGAATCAACGGGAACATCGCCCCAAGTCTTGCCGTCGGCGCGAATTGTTTTTGCCCATTGTGATTTCTGGTTGAAGTGTTCGTTGCCTGGCGTGATCGTGTCGAGGACCTGCACAACTTCCCATTCTTTTCCTTCTTCCACCATGGAGCGCTGAAATAATTTCCCGTCGCGGTACTCAAAGCGGCGAGTGCTGAAAGGCGTACGCAAAGCGTCAAAATGAGTTCCGCCCGCCGGTGATGCGGGGCCGGAAGAGACCAGACTTGCGCGACGAACGATGGTGCCGTGGCAGTCCGTGCAGTCCAGTTCGATCGCTGCGCGCGGCTCTGCGTATAACTTTCCGTTGCCGTGAGAATCCTGCTCGAAGTGGCAATCCACGCACTGCATTCCCTTTTGGAGGTGAATATCGGCGAGATGCACGGCCTTTTGGAACTTATCGGGATCCGTTGGGTCAACGATTTTATTCGCGTCATCGAGCAGATTTCCTTTGCGGTCGCGCTTATAAACTGCACGGAAAACCCAGCCATGGCTGTGGAAATCGGCGAACTGTGATTGCTTCAGTTTGCTGTTGAATTCGGGGCTACCGAGACCCGCGAGGAATTTCGATTCGGCCCATAGACCGCGCGCCGCTGCTTCTTCCGGATTGCGCAACGAAACCTGGTAACGCTCCTCTGGTGTCGGGTTGTGTTGCGCCAGGGGATACATTGATTCGCCATCCGCTTCGTTGTCCCACCAGGTGTAGCCGAAGTATGTGGTCTCCATGTTCGTGCCCGGATGGACATGGCAGATCATGCATTGGCTCGACGGAATTTGACGCGTGAAACTGTGTCGGATTGGGTGGCCAGATTCATTCCTGGGAATCGTGGGATCGGAAGAAAAGCTCTCGCCAAGATGGCCGAACTGTGCGTACTGCGCCGAGTGTTCCGGAGAGCGGTCGTTGGCGTAAATGACGTGGCAGGAAGTGCAGCCGCTGCCACGATAGTCACCGGGCTCGTCATTTGTGCCGGGCAATGAGAGCATCGGATCGAGGAGCCGCGTCTTTTGCAGTCCCAGAAAAACCGGGTCGGTTCGAAGCAGCGTGCCGAATCCGCGCTCGCCCAACTTCTCGTCGGGTCGGCCTGATTCTTCTTCACGATCCGGATTTCCAATTTCTCCTTTTTTCATGCCGCCGCGCTCGAAGACGCGCAACACGTTTCCCGGTTGGGAAACCTCCCAGCGTTGGAGAGGAGTCAGTTCAGCAACAACGCCCTTGTCGCGCGTTTCGTCAACTGTCGGGGCCGGGATCGTGCGTATCGCCTGAGGCGTGCCATCCGCTGAATAACTTTCGCCAAAATGAGCATTCTTTAGGGGAAAGGATCCGTTGTTATAAAGCGCAGCGCCCCACAGCATTCCGCCGTGGGTCATCATGCTGGTCTTTACTTTTAGAACTTCCGCTGCGTGGCATCCATTTCCGCCGCAGGTTTCGGCTGCGACGCGCAAATCGCCAGGGTTCACGAAGCGAATGTATTCATAGCTTTCGCGCAACCATTTTGTGTAAAGGCGGGGAGGATTTGCGGAGGTATCGGCGAGCGCAGGGTCGTTCGGTTGCGGATGCGCGCGCTTTTTGATCCCTTCATACTCAGCGGAGGAAGTTGTCACTCCGACTGGAGCAATTGCAGTTGTGTCGCCGCCGTGACAATCGATGCAGGCCAGGCGCACGGTACGCGTGGCATGCATCGAAGGCTCATCCGTTGTGGTGTGACAAGAAACACAGCCGGTATTTTTCCCATCGACTTCAGATTGAGTTTGTCCAAGCAGGCCGGGCTTCTGCGAATCCGACTGCGATGCACGCATGCGGCCTTCGAAAATCGCCATCGCGAACAGGACACCGCCCACCGCCACGAGGGCTGAAAACATTCGCGCCGATCGTTGTATTCGAAAGCTTGTGCTGGCAGTGAGTCGGAACATAGTCGCGTCTTGTGCTTCTTCGGGCAAAAGGCCCGGCATTTCCAGATCAGAATTGGAATCGCACGTCCGTAAAAATCGACAACATGATCTTGCCCGTGTAAATGTCCTTCAAGCCTTGCCCCGGCACCAGCGCCGCGGCACCGGCGGTGATCGAGATGTTTTCGGTTAGCGGCGGCCGGTAACGCACCCCAAAACTTGAATCCACCCCGATGCCGTGATGAATTGGAGACTGAAACAAAATTTGCTCCAGCGTTTCGGTTCGTTCGAAACGCAGGTAATTTACGTTAACGAACCCTCGAAGTTTGGGTGTCAAATCGAAATCCGTCCCCGCATTCGCCAGAAACAACCCCGGATTCTCAAAATTGGCTTGGCCCTCGTTCTTGCTGGAGCGAAGATCGGGCAGAAGACTGTCACCCGCGGTTAACGCCACGCCGGAGCCGGTCAGCCGAATACTTTCACGTTCCCACAGGCTGAAAATGCCGCCAGCAAATTCGGGAAAATCATCAATCGAATCAAAGCCACGAGCGCGCCCACTCGCCGGATTCGCAGAACCCGAAGCGTAGAACGCCGAACCTTTGAAACGAATCCAGTCCTTATCCAGGGAAAGTTCGAGCGCGGCCATTTGCGCGTTAATCACCACCGGACGCCCGGCAATGGGATTAAAGCTGTCGTTGCCGAAGGCCTGGTAGAACGCATGCGTCAGATTGACGGGTCCGATGTGCCCATCGCCAGTCCAGCCGACGTACGCGGCGTGAACGCTATGGGGCCGAATCATCCCGCCGGAAAATACAGCGCCGACAGGGGAAGGGCGCACGAGAAACCCATTGTCGTCGTAATGAATCGTCGCCTGGTCGATGTCATAATGGACGCTCACCTGCGCGGCGTAGCCCTGAAACAGAAAATCCTGGCGATAGAGATTAGCGATAATCACTTGCTGGCCGCGCAGTGCCATGGAATTCAGCCCGCTGTTGGTATTCTTTTCGAGCAAATTGAAATACGCGGCATTATATTGCCACCGATTTGAATCCAGATTGCCGAAGAAACGCACGCCGGGTTGTTCTTCTACAAACAGAAATCCCCGGAAGTCGCTGTTGAATCCTTGGATTCCAGCGCGCACCGAAACGAAATCATAATTGGGTCCGATGTCGTGCAGCTTCAATTCGCCGAATGCTTCCTGCAGGCCGATGTGCGAATCGAATCGAGACGTGCCGTCACGCACGTCCACATTGACGATGCCGAGTTCCCGCACTTTCAAGTAATTCAGGCTTATGACCGGCGTAATTCGGATCCGCCAATCGACCGGGCGGAATGATGTGTCGCCGTGAAACAGATCAAATGAAAAAAGAAATACTTGATCCAGAAAAAACTGGCCGCCCTTGCCAAAGAAATCGCTGCTCCCGGGCTGGGCCGAGCTCACATTGCTTGGGACGGGCAAGCGCCGCCCATCGACGAAGGTATCGCTGATCATCGTAAGATTTAGAAATGTTTGTTTGCCGATAATGGGCACATCGCCCTTCAATTTGTTCTTGTTGAAGGGATCCCATGTTCTGCCTTTTACGTAGGGGTATTCGCCGCCGATCCCGTAACGATCCCAATTCGGCATAGTGACAATCCATCGATCCGGTTCAGTCCGAAATACCTGATCGGGGGACGGCAGAGGCACAGACCTTTGTGCGTTGTCACTTGGCGGGATGCCCTGCAGCGCGGGCGGTACTTCCGGCTGCGAGGAGGAACTTTGAGTGGCGCCAGCGATTAAGTTTCCGGAAGGTAGTTCAGGAATCTGCGTCGGCGTCGGGGCCGTTATCGAAAGCTGTTGCAATGCAATCTCACAAACAACGTCGTCGCCAACCTTCAATTGTATTTCCGGATTGGAAAAAACCTTATAGCCGGAGGCGCGAACGATCAAGTCGTACAAACCCGGCGGAACCGAAACAAACCGGAAGACTCCTTGGGCGTTGCTGACCGTTGTTAGGATGACCTGCGTGGACATATTTTTCAGCTGCACATCGGCGCCCGGGAGTGCTTTTTGGTCTGAGCCGCGCACGATGCCTTCGACCGCAGCTTTGTTTGAAAGTTTCTGTCCGGGCAGCCTCTGGTCAGGCACGGATTGCTGCGGCTCGGGCGGCCGGCCCGCCGCCGCGAGCGCCGTGCCGGTGCCCATAATCAGGCAGGCGATTCCGCAACGGAACACGGCTCTTGTTGTTCTGGAAATGAAAAATGCGGAGTGCAATCTAAGGGTCCTCGTGTGCGAGCCCACCTATCCAGAAACCTGGCAGTAGCTAACACCGTTATTTCACGGTCGACAAGTGTTTTCGAGATGAGGCGTGCTTATAAATGAGGGAGCAATTTCCACTTATGGCGCAGACAACTTTGGGCACGTTACCCAAACATTAATTGAGCCTGATTTGCGAGTGTGGTAGGAATAACACAACCATTCCATGCAAGCCAAAAGCCAACCCACTGCAAGATCAGGGAGCCGGATACCGAGTTCTGTCGGTGATGATTTGTCGCGCGTTGGCATGATTCTGACTCTGTGCTACGCGCTGGGGAGTTGCAGTGGAGGCGGCTCGGCCAATGTAATCCAACCACCGCCCGCGACTCAAACTCTGACAGCAGCCGACGTCACAATGATTGTGCAAGCGGCTGCCGCAGCTGCGCAGTCCCAGGATATGGTCGTCGCCGTGGTAGATCGGCTGGGCCGCGTTCTC
>Ga0302183_10001163_pt1 | contig 12315 bp, 7 predicted proteins | sample I_Palsa_N3_2_FD_200232 | JGI IMG/M metagenome (GOLD analysis project Ga0302183, IMG submission 200232) | Peat permafrost microbial communities from Stordalen Mire near Abisko, Sweden - I_Palsa_N3_2 | ecosystem: Environmental > Terrestrial > Soil > Palsa > Peat permafrost | place: Sweden: Abisko...
GGCTGGTGAATCCGGTGTGTTCGGCGAAGCTGGCGGCGGCGTGGGGTGCGGCGCATATCCAGCATCCGTGGGCCGGCCACGATCTGCCGCACGACGATCCGGTGTGGACCAGCGGGACCGTCGGCGCCTGGCTGCCGGAGGTCGTGGATACGATGGGGAAAAGATTCTGAAGAAGTAGACGGCATGGCGCGGGTGAAAATGCCACGCCGCTTGTTTGCCGCTCGGTCCGCCCGGTAAGCCAGTATTCTTTTGCCGACATATCAAGCGTGCTCGCGCCGCGGGCGACCATGCTAATCTGTCTGAGGAATAGCTTCGCCCAGCCTGACCGGGCTTACTGGGCTCACAAGGAGATCACTGCATGTTTTCACGAATCGCCTCGCGCCGTTCCCTGGCGCGTGTTTTTACAACCGCTTCGCTGGCGCTCGCCTGCAACGCCGCCTGCCTGAGCGCAGCGTTCGCCGAGGCCACCGTTCCCGCTTCCCTGACCCCGGGCGAAGCGACCCATGTCGTCGCTGCACTCAAGGCGAGCGGCACGCAGATCTACACGTGCAAGCGCGACGCCAGCAACAATCTCTCGTGGGCGTTCAAGGCGCCGAGCGCCGAGCTGTACGACGCATCGGGCGCATTGATCGTCACGCACAGCGCGGGCCCCTCATGGGCTGCCGCGGACGGCAGCAGGATCACTGGCGCGGTACTCCAGCAAGCGCCGAATACCGATCAGGCCGGCAGCATCCCGCTTCTGCTGCTGCGGGCGACCAATGCCGGTGGCCCCGGCCTGCTTTCCACGGTGCGCTATGTGCAACGTCTCGACACGCATGGTGGCGTCGCGCCAAGCGGACCCTGCACGCAGGAAGGACAGGAAGGGCGCAGTCCATATATAGCCGAATACGTGTTTCTCGGCTAAGACCTCGCAATCGGTTTGACACCTGGGGCAACACCTTAGTAAAGCGTTCGTCTGAAAGTCGATGTGCGGATGCACATTGACTTTCAACTATCTGGCGCATAATTCGTATCACGATGCATTCGATTGCCGCCCGTTGTGGAGGAGATCTTGCAAGCGAAGAACGAAGAATCCGTTGCGCACCTGCTGAACGACGTCATCGAATTCGCACGCGGGCGATTGCCTGAACCGACATTCGCCATCGTCGAACCTTTCCTGCTGCACTACTACGATTTCGTCGATGCCGACGATCTGCAAAGCCGCGCGATCGCCGACCTCTACGGCGCCGCACTGGCGCATTGGCAAACCGCCCAGCGCTTCGTTCCCGGCAGCGAACGATTGCGCGTCTATAACCCGATTCTCGAACAGCACGGCTGGCATTCCGATCACACCGTCATTGAGATCGTCAATGACGACATGCCGTTTCTGGTCGATTCGGTGTCGATGGCGGTCAATCGGCTTGGGCTTGCCTTGCACTCGGTCGTGCACCCGGTGTTCCGCATCTGGCGTGGCGCCGATGGCAGTATCGTGCGCGTCGGTCAGGGTGCAGAAGATGCGGCCGACACGCAGTCGCAACTCGCTTCCTTCATCCACTTCGAAGTAGACCGTTGCGGCGACGCCGCCAAGCTCGACTCGCTCAGGGACGACATCGCCAAAGTATTAGGTGACGTGCGCGCGGCAGTGGAAGACTGGCCGAAGATCGTCGCGATTGCGCGCGGCACCATCAAGGACATGAAGGCGCGCGACACCGGCGTCGAAGGTGCGGAAGCGCGTGCCTTCCTCGAATGGATGGTGGACGACCACTTCACGTTTCTCGGCCAGCGCGACTACGAACTGGTTTCGCATGACGTGGGCTTCGGTCTGCGCGCACTGCCCGATTCGGGCCTGGGCATTCTGCGCGACGCGCTGCGGCCGTTCGGCGCCGCCGATGTCACGCCATTACCGGCTGCCGCCGCGCAGATCATCACGGGCGCCTCGCCAATCTTTCTGACCAAAGCGAACTCGCGCGCCACCGTGCATCGGCCAGGTTACCTCGACTACGTGGGCATCAAGCTGACCGGTGCGGATGGCAAGATCATCGGAGAGCGGCGCTTTATCGGGCTGTATACGTCGACGGCGTATATCGTATCGGCGTCCGAAATACCTATCGTGCGCCGTAAATGCGCCAATATCGTGCGCCGCGCCGGCTTTTTGCCGAAGGGGCATCTGGCGAAGTCGCTGGTGACGGTGCTTGAAACGTATCCGCGCGACGAACTGTTTCAGGCCGAAGAAGACCAGCTCTACGACATCGCGCTCGGCGTGCTGCGTTTACAGGAGCATCAGCGCACCCGCCTGTTCGTACGGCGCGACCGCTTCGATCGCTTCGTATCGTGCCTCGTCTTCGTGCCGCGCGACAAGTACAACACCGACTTGCGGCGCCGCATTGCCAACCTGCTTATCGACGCGTTCAACGGCGCCAGCGTCGAGTTTACGCCCTTGCTTTCGGAGTCGACCCTCGCGCGGATTCATTTCGTCGTGCATGCCGAGCCTGGCGCGATGCCGGATGTGGACACCCGCGAGCTCGAAGCACGGCTCGTGCAGGTGACACGCCGCTGGCAGGACGATCTGGCCGACGCGTTGATCGATGCGTTCGGCGAAGAGCAGGGCAACCGTCTGCTGCAGCACTACGCCGATTCATTTCCGGCCGGCTACCGTGACGACTATCCGGCCCGCACGGCGGTGCGCGACATCGAACTGATCGAGCGGCTGCAGGGCAGCGAGCGGATCGCGATGAACCTCTATCGTCCCATCGAATCCGGTCCGCGCGCGTTTCGCTTCAAGGTGTACCGCGTCGGGCAGCCGATCGCCTTGTCGCGCAGTCTGCCGATGCTCGAGCATCTCGGCGTGCGCGTCGAAGAAGAGCGCCCGTATCTGATCGAAGCGCTGAACGCGACCCCTGCATGGATCCACGACTTCGGCCTTGAACTCGCGGATGACACCGAATTCGACATCGAGCGTGTGAAGAACCTGTTTGAAGATGCCTTCGAACAGGTCTGGACCGGCGAGATCGAAAGCGACGACTTCAACCGGCTGGTGCTGCGTGCGCAACTGGCGGCGCGCGAAGTGACAATCCTGCGTGCCTATGCCAAGTATCTGCGGCAAGTCGGTTCGACCTTCAGCGACGCCTACATCGAGCGCGCGCTGACCGGCAATCCCACGATTGCCGGCAAGCTCGTCGAACTGTTCATGGCGCGCTTCGACCCGTCGCTGGGCAACACGCGCGAGCAGCGTGTGGAAGTGCTGCTTAAATGGATCGATAGCGCGCTCGACCAGGTGCCGAATCTCGATGAGGACCGCATCCTGCGGCAGTTTCTTGGCGTGATCAAGGCCACCCAGCGCACGAATTACTACCGGCTCGACGAGGAGGGGCACCCCAAGCCCTATCTATCGTTCAAGTTCAACCCGGCGCGCGTGCCAGGCTTGCCTGAGCCCAAGCCGATGTTCGAAATCTGGGTGTACGCGCCGCGCGTCGAAGGTGTGCACTTGAGGGGCGGGAGAGCCGCACGCGGTGGCTTGCGCTGGTCCGACCGGCGCGAGGACTTCCGTACGGAAGTCCTCGGCCTGATGAAAGCGCAGATGGTGAAGAACGTGGTGATCGTGCCGGTGGGTTCGAAGGGTGGTTTCGTCGTGAAGAACCCGCCGCCGCCCGGCGACCGCGAAGCGTGGATGCGCGAAGGCATCGCCTGCTATCAGACCTTCCTGCGCGGCCTGCTCGATCTGACCGACAACCTGGCCGGCACCGAGGTCGTGCCACCGCCCGACGTAGTGCGGCATGACGGCGACGATCCGTATCTGGTGGTAGCGGCTGACAAGGGCACGGCCACGTTCTCTGACTACGCCAATGCGATTTCTCAGGAGTACGGATTCTGGCTCGACGACGCGTTTGCCTCGGGCGGCTCGGTCGGCTACGACCACAAGAAGATGGCGATCACCGCACGCGGCGCCTGGGAATCGGTGAAGCGGCACTTTCGCGAAATGGGCGTCGACACCCAGACCATGGATTTTACGGTGGTGGGCGTCGGCGATATGTCCGGCGATGTGTTCGGCAACGGCATGCTGCTGTCGCCGCATATCAAGCTCGTGGCCGCATTCGATCATCGCCATATCTTTCTCGACCCGAACCCTGATCCGGGCGCCAGTCTGGCCGAGCGTGGGCGTCTCTTTATCCTCGAACGCTCCAGCTGGGCCGACTACGATCCGACGCTGATCTCGGCCGGCGGTGGCGTGTTTCCGCGTACGGCCAAGACCGTGCCTGTGTCGGCGGCGATGCAGGCGATACTCGGCATCAATGCTGTGGCGTTGCCGCCGAACGAACTGATCCGCGCGATTCTGCAGGCTCCAGTGGATCTGCTCTACAACGGCGGGGTCGGCACCTACGTGAAGGCGAGCCGCGAGACGCATGCGCAGGTGGGCGATCGCACCAACGACGCGTTGCGCGTGAACGGCGCGGATCTGCGCTGCAAGGTGGTAGCGGAGGGCGGCAACCTCGGACTCACGCACCTTGGGCGGATCGAGTTCGCATTGCGCGGAGGCCGCATCAACACCGACGCGATCGACAATTCAGCCGGTGTGGATTGTTCGGACCACGAAGTCAACATCAAGATTCTGCTCGGTCTGGTCGTGAAGGACGGCGAGATGACCGAAAAGCAGCGTAACGCGCAGCTTGCCGACATGACCGATGAAGTCGGGCTTCTGGTTCTACAGGACAACTACTACCAGACCCAGGCGCTTTCGATCGCGGGGCGCTACAGCGTCGAACTGTTCGACGCGGAGACGCGTTTCATGCGCTGGCTCGAACGGGCGGGGCGTTTGAACCGTGTGATCGAGTTCTTGCCGACCGACGAGGAAATCGCCGAGCGGCAAGCTGCCAAACAAGGCCTGACCTCGCCGGAGCGGGCGGTATTGCTTGCCTACAGCAAGATGTGGCTGTACGACGCGCTGCTCGAATCCGATATGCCGGGGGATCCGTTGGTCAGCAGTATGCTGGTCGACTATTTTCCGAAACCGTTGCGTCACCGCTTCAGGGAACCGATACAGCGCCATCCACTGCGGCGTGAGATTCTCGTCACGTACCTGACCAACGCGCTTGTCAACCGCGTGGGCTGCGAATTCGTGCACCGGCTCATGGAGGAGACCGACGCGCAGCCGGGCGAGATCGTGCGGGCCTGCATCATGGCGCGCGACGTCTTCGATCTGGAAGACGTATGGCACAGCATCGACGCGCTCGATAACCGCGTAGCCGACGATGTCCAGGCGCGCATGTTCGTCGAGGTGGCGCGGCTCGTGGAGCGGACGGCGCTGTGGTTCCTGCGGCAATTGCAATCGGGCGCCGTCATCGACGTGACCAATCTGCTGACGCGTTGCCGCGATGCCGCGCAGCGGCTCGCGTCGCAATGGCCCGCACTGTTGCCCGCCGCGGACCTGGAAGCCCTAATGGAGCGGCAACGGATTCTGGTGGATGCTGGGGTGGACAGCGAACTGGCGGTGCGGGTGGCGAGCGGCGAAATCTCCGCGGCGTTGCTCGATATAGCCGAGGTGGCCGCCACCTGCGGCAAGAGTCTCGAACTGGTTGCCGGGGTGTATTTCGCGCTCGGCACGCAGCTCAACTATGGCTGGATCGCCGAGCGCGCCAACGCGCTGCCTGCCCCGACGCACTGGGACATGCTGGCGCGTGCTGCTGCGCTCGCCGAACTGGCCCGCCTCAAGCGCGCCTTGACGACGAGCGCGCTGGCGGGCGCCACGGAATCGTCGACGCCGGACGAACTGGTCGAACGATGGCAAGCCCACCGTGCGGCGCCGCTCGAGCGTTATGCGCGACTGGTTGCCGATCTGCGCGCCTCGGGCGGCTCGAGCCTCTCGGTGCTGCTTGTGATCGTGCGGGAAATGGCGCTATTGGAGCGGACCTGAAGGTGGCCGGCAACGGCGAGGTAAGGGCGGTTGTGAGGGGCTCGCAGAGGGGAGTTGGACGCATGGCACCCTGATTGACCATAATAGCGACTCTTGCCATTCCGCCTTGAATCTGCCATGACCGATCACGTAGCATCGAATCCTGCTGTGCCGCGCCTCACGAGCCTATCGCATGGCGGCGGCTGCGGCTGCAAGATTGCGCCAGGCGTGCTGGCCGACCTGCTCAAGCGCAGTGTGCCGCTGCCGGCGTTTCCCGACCTGCTGGTCGGCACCGAGACCGCCGACGATGCAGCCGTCTATCGCCTGAACGACGAGCAGGCAATCATCGCCACCACCGATTTCTTCATGCCGATCGTCGACGATCCGTACGACTTCGGCCGCATCGCGGCGACCAATGCGCTCTCCGACGTGTATGCGATGGGCGGTAAGCCGATTCTCGCGCTGGCGCTGGTCGGCATGCCGATCAACGTGTTGCCGCACGACGTGATCGCGGCGGTGCTGCGCGGTGGCGAAGATGTCTGCACCCAGGCGGGCATTCCGGTGGCGGGCGGTCATTCGATCGATTCCGTCGAGCCGATCTACGGTCTCGCCGCGCTTGGCGTGGTCCATCCGCAGCGCATCAAGCGCAACGCGGGGGCGCGCGCCGGCGACGTGCTGGTGCTCGGCAAGCCGCTCGGCGTGGGCGTGCTGTCGGCGGCCCTGAAAAAGAACCAGCTCGACGATGCAGGCTACGCCGAGATGATTGCGAATACCACCAAGCTGAACCGTCCCGGGACCGATCTCGCCGCATTGCCGGGCGTGCATGCACTGACGGACGTCACGGGTTTCGGTCTGCTTGGACATACGCTGGAACTGGCGCGTGGGGCGGGGCTGAGCGCCCATCTGCGCTATGCGGACCTGCCGTGGCTGACCGGTGTCGAAGCGTTCGCGGATGCGGGCGTGATCACCGGTGCGTCGGGGCGCAATTGGGCTTCGTACAGCGAGAGCGTTGGTTTGAGCGCTGGGCTGCCCGAGCGCGCCTGTGCGTTGCTCACCGATCCGCAAACCTCGGGCGGCCTGCTGGTCTCTTGTGCGCCGGAGAGCGTCGATGACGTGCTGGCGATTTTCCGCGCGGACGGCTTCGATCGCGCGGTGGTGATTGGTGAGATGCGCGACGGCACGCCGCGCGTCGAGGTGGCGTGATCGACCGATGAAAGAAGAATCGCCGAAAGCCATCTTTTACGCCCTCGCCGCGAACATCGGGATTGCCATTTTCAAGTTCGCCGCTGCGATCTTCACGCAGTCTGGCTCGATGTTCGCCGAGGCCATTCACTCGAGCGCCGACTGTGGCAATCAGCTTCTGCTGCTGTTCGGTCTGCGCGAGGCGCGCAAGCCACCCAGTCCGCTGCATCCGATGGGCGCCGGGCGCGAGATCAATTTTTACTCGCTGCTGGTAGCCTTGCTGCTGTTCTTTGTCGGCGGTGCATTCTCCGTCTACGAGGGCGTGCACCGGCTGTTTGCGCGCGAACCGTTGTCGCACGCTTATTTGGCACTGGCTGTACTGGGTGTCTCGGTCGTGCTCGAATCGTTGTCGCTGGCGGGTGCGGTCAGGGAGATCCGCAAGACGCATCCCGACAAATCCATGTGGCGCTGGTTTCGCGAAACGCGCGAATCTGATCTGCTGGTCATAGCCGGCGAGGATATCGCAGCATTGGCGGGTCTTGCGATTGCATTCGTGGCCGTGCTGCTGACGATGATCACCGGCAATCCGGCCTTCGATGCGCTAGGCTCGATCGGCGTTGGCGTGCTGCTGATGGTGATCGCATGGCTGGTGGCACGCGAAGTGAAATCGATGATCGTCGGCGAGTCGGCGAGCCCGGAAGTGCGGCGTGCAATTGAAGCTCATCTGCGCGCGCGGCCCGAGATTCATGGCATCATCAATCTGATCACACTCCAATGGGGCCGCGAGGTCGTCGTCGCCGTGCAGGCCGAGATGATCGCGTATCCGAGCGGCCGCGCGATGGTCGACGCGATCAACGTGATCGAAGCCGATCTGCAGGAAACGTTTCCGCAAGTGCGCTGGGTGTTCTTCGAACCGGACGTGCCACGCGATCAACGGGGCTGATCGTCAGTGATCCGTCCAAAGACGATCGGCTCCATTTAGGCCCAACGCGAAGCGAGCGCGCCCGCGGCACGACGCCGCGTGCAGCGCCGAACCGTACTTACTTGAAGCCCGTCACCTCGTGCGGCACGTACAATTCTTCAAGCTGCCTAACCTCTTCCGCGCTCAGTTTGAGCGAAAGCGCCGCAACGGCATCGTCAAGATGATGTGCTTTGGTCGCGCCCACAATCGGCGCGCTAATAACGCTCTTTTGCAGCACCCATGCCAATGCAACCTGCGCACGCGGCACACCGCGGGTGGCCGCAATCTCGCCAACCCGTTCGACGATGCGGCGGTCCGCTTCTTCCGTCTTCGCATACAGCGTACGGCCGAATTCGTCGGTCTCCGAGCGCGCGCTACTGGTGTTCCAGTCACGCGTGAGACGTCCGCGGGCAAGCGGACTCCACGGAATCACGCCGATCCCTTCGCTTTCGCATAGCGGCAGCATCTCGCGCTCTTCCTCGCGATACAGCAGGTTCACGTAATTCTGCATCGTCACGAAGCGGGTCCAGCCGTGCTTTTCGGCAACGTGCAGTGCTTTTGAGAACTGCCACGCATACATCGACGACGCACCGATATAGCGTGCTTTGCCCGCTTTCACGACGTCGTGCAGCGCTTCCATGGTTTCTTCGATTGGTGTGGTGTAGTCCCAGCGGTGGATCTGATACAGGTCGACGTAGTCAGTGCCGAGACGCCGCAGGCTCGCGTCGATCTCCGCCATGATCGCCTTGCGCGACAGGCCCATGCCGTTCGCACCGGCATGCATGCGTCCGTGGACCTTGGTGGCGAGCACGATCTCGTCGCGCTTGGCCATGTCCTTCAGCGCGCGGCCGACAATCTCTTCACTGGTGCCGTCGGAATAAACGTTGGCCGTATCGAAGAAGTTGATGCCGTGGTCCAGTGCCTGCTTGATGAACGGGCGCGAATCGCTCTCGCCGAGTGTCCACTCATGGTTGCCCCGATCCGATACACCGTAGCTCATGCAGCCGAGGCAAAGCCGAGAGACGTCGAGGCCGGTGCGGCCCAGTTTCACATACTCCATGTCACGCTCCTGTGTGTAATGCCGATGTGTTGTACGGACTTTCAAATGCAACAAACGGCGCGAGCGCATCGGTGATGCGCTCGCATGCCTCTTTTAAGCATATTTGAAAATCGCGGACACTGCACGGCCACAGGCGAACGGCGCCCGATCGATCGTCGCGCTCACTTTCTGGTGGCGCTCCGATCGAGGGCGGACGTATTTGCTGCTGGCAGATATTGCCGGTTGATGCACTCCGCCGCTTAGTGCTGCGGCGAACGGAACGGCGTCCAGACTGGCGTATCGCTGTCCCAATGGTCGAGTTCAGATGGACTCATGATTCACTCCTGTCGATTCGTTTGCGGCGCACGGTGGCGCTGCGACAGGGTGAACTGTAGGCTTTCGCGACGTGCGGATAAACGGCGGATCGACGAAATGAATTGTTGTGAATTCAGAACAATGGCGGCAATCGCAGCGTAGAGGCCGCGCTTGCCGTCATCGTTATTGCGGGGCGGATCAGGCGACCCACTCCGTGATCACCGGCGTATCGAGCGTAGGCGCCGATTCGCGCTCCTCGATCGTGCGCTTCGAGCAAGGCGTATCCAGACTGCCGCGGCCGCTCAGCAGCGGGCAGCGGTCGAATAACTCCGCAATCCAGTCGACAAACACGCGCACTTTTGGCGACAGATGCCGGCTGTGCGGATAGACCGCCGAAATCGGCATAGGCATCGGCTTGATCGCGGGCAGCACTTCGACCAGCTGGCCCGACTGCAGATGCGGCAGCACCATGAAAAGCGCCGGCTGGATCAGGCCAAAGCCTTCGAGACCGCAGGTGACGTAGGCATCCGCGTCGTTGACCGACACCGTGCCCTTCATTTTCACCTCGACTTCCTTGCCGTCGACCTTGAAGGCCCAGTCGATCACGCGACCCGTGCGGCTCGAAAAATAATTCACCGCGCTATGTGACTCCAGATCGTCGAGCGTAAGCGGCGTGCCGTACTTCTGCAGATATTCCGGCGCGGCGCACGTCACGCCTTCGAAGATGCCGATCCGGCGCGCCACCAGCGACGAATCCTGCAGCGCGCCGACCCGCACTACGCAATCCACCCCTTCTTGCAGCAGATCGACCGGGCGGTCGGTCAGGCCGAGTTGCAGGTCGATATCCGGGTAGCGAGTGTGGAATTCACACAGGGAAGGGATCACCAGCAGGCGGCCGATCGAGCCCGGCATGTCGATGCGCAGCTTGCCGTGCGGCTTCTTGTTGCCGCTCTGGAAACTGGTTTCGGTTTCTTCGACGTCCGCGAGAATCCGCACGCAGCGCTCGTAGTACGCCGCGCCGTCCGGCGTGAGCGACAGGCGCCGCGTCGTGCGATGCATGAGCCGTGTGCCGAGGAACGATTCCAGATTCTGAATGATGGTGGTGACCGAGGCGCGCGGCAGGTCGAGCGTCTCCGCGGCACGCGTGAAACTGTTGGTGTCGACGACACGGGTGAACACTTGCATGGCCTGGAGACGGTCCATGGCTAACCTCCAAGAAGGGGCTGGCGACGCGCAACACCAATCGAATAGGCACGGATTAGCCCGGTTTTGCCGGGCGCCGAATTCGATTGTTTGGGCGTACCGAATTGTGTTGCCGGATTATAGGCATTTATTTAGAAGTCTGCCGAACCCACAATTCGCACCATTCCAGTTCTATGCGTATTGCGCCGTTCGACATGAATGCATTCAAACCGCCGTACTCCTCGCCGTACACTTTTGTGCCGCTTGACCTTGCTCAGGCGGACGATGCTCGTTCGGCACATGCGGGGCTCGACGTGACGGATGTGACCATCGAAGGGCATGCGCAGGACATCAAGCTGCGGCTGTACCGCCTGACGGGCAAAACCGCACTGCCAGTACTGCTTTATTTTCACGGCGGCGGCTTTGTGCGCGGCTCGCTGGACGATGCCGACTTCCCCGCGCGCTATTTCGCGGAGCACTTACCGGCGCTGGTCGTCTCGGTCGGCTACTCGCTTGCGCCGCAATTTCCGTTTCCCACGGCGCCGGAAGACGCACACCGCGCCGCGCTGTGGGTGCAGACCCGCGCACGGGCGTTCGGCGGTAACGCCAAACATATCGGCGTCGCGGGGCATGACTCGGGCGGTCAGATTGCCAATTGCCTCGCCTTCATCTCGCGTGACCGCGGCGACGTACGGATCGCGGCGCAGGCGCTGTTCGGCCCGATGCTCGATCCGAGTCTCACGCGCCTTGGCGACGAACAGCGGCTTGGCTCCGATATTACTGCCAAGGAGTGCGCCGCCTGCTATCGCGCGTACCTGCCGCAAGCCTCGCAGCGCATGCATCCGTATGCCGCGCCGCTCGAGTCGTTGCGCCTCGCGGGCTTGCCCGCCACGCTGATCGCGACCGCGCAGAACGACGTGCTGCACGTCGAGGCCGAAAAATATGCCAGCAGCCTGATCGATGCAGGCGTGGCGACCCAGGTGGTCCGCTATCCGAGCGTCTCGCATGCCGCGCTCGCGGACCATCCGGACGCGCTGCAGGAGGCTGTGCGCTTTTTTCAGTGCCGCTTCGCTGCGCGCACCCAACGATAAACGTATTTCAATCAACAAACGCCGGGAGCCTTTCATGTCTATCTTTTCTCCTTCGCGCCACCGTCTGGCGCTAGCGGTTCTCACCGTTGTGATCATTGCCGGGCTCGGCACATTCGGCGCGATTCGCGTCGATGCGAGCTCGCCCGCCCACGCCGCGCCGACCATCGTGCCGGAAGTGGATGTGGCAGCCGTGATCCAGAAGACCATCACCGACTGGCAAAGCTATTCGGGGCGCCTCGAAGCGGTCGAGAAAGTCGCAGTACGTCCGCAGGTATCGGGCACGATCGTTTCGGTGAACTTCAAGGATGGCGCGCTCGTGAAGAAGGGCGACACGCTGTTCGTGATCGATCCGCGCCCGTATCAGGCGGAAGTGGACCGTACCGCCGCGCAACTGGCTGCGGCGCAGGCGCAAGCGGGTTATACGCAAAGCGACTGGGAGCGCGCACAGCGCCTGATAGGCGATAACGCCATCGCCAAACGCGATTACGACGAGAAGCAGAACGCCGCGCGCGGCGCGAGCGCCAACGTCAAGGCTGCGCAGGCGGCGCTCGAAACCGCACAGATTAACCTTGGCTATACCAAGGTTATTGCGCCGGTGTCGGGCCGCGTGTCGCGTGCGGAGATCACCGTGGGCAACGTTGTCTCGGCCGGCCCAGGTTCAACGCCGCTGACGACGTTG
>Ga0302183_10001180_pt1 | contig 12226 bp, 8 predicted proteins | sample I_Palsa_N3_2_FD_200232 | JGI IMG/M metagenome (GOLD analysis project Ga0302183, IMG submission 200232) | Peat permafrost microbial communities from Stordalen Mire near Abisko, Sweden - I_Palsa_N3_2 | ecosystem: Environmental > Terrestrial > Soil > Palsa > Peat permafrost | place: Sweden: Abisko...
CGCTGTCGCGTTCAAACGTCAGCAGCTTCCCGGCCTCGTTCTTCACTTCCTTCACTTCCAGATTCGGGTGCAATTCCACGCGCAGCGTGCTCGAAACCTCCAGCGCGCGAAATTCTATCTTGGCAGTGGCCGTCAGCAATTGGCTGACCCCGTCCAGCGTCGCCGAAACGTCGTAATGCTGCGCCAGAAAGCTAACCGGCCGCGGCGCCTGCGCCGTCGCAGGCAGCACCGCCCCGGCAGCAAATATCAACAAACACAAAAAAGAGGGAAGCAGCGTTCGGCGGCAGGCCATCACGAACCTTTCAGGAACGGCACCTAAGGGAATTCTACCCACATAGGATACCAAAGACCCCGCAAAGCGTTGCCAGCAGCAAAATAAGCTGAAAACAGGTAACTTTGGTGAGTTGCAGTTGCCGGTACGCAGGTCTATCGGACTGAAGCAGGACCCTGCAACGCGAGTCCAAATCCTTGCCATAGACACCTGCAAGGCATATACCTTCCAATGGAAGTTCATCACAGAGCCATCCGGCAAAATTCGCTCGACCTGCCTCATCCCACTAAGGTGGTTCCATGCGGCAACTATGGAGCCATCCAATTGGCCTGGTGATTGTAATTGGTCTGCTCTACCTGGGGTTTGTAGGATTACCGGAAGCCCGATGGTTTCTCGCGCTTGCTGTGCCTGTGGCTCCGCCATCGGTAGGCTGATGGCTGATTCGGCGCGTTATTTTGTACCGCGCGACGATTGCAGCAACTGCACGATGGCTTCAGCGGCGCGTTCGACGGCTCCGGGCGGACCTAACTTGTCGCGGACTTCCGCCAACCCGCGCCGCAGTTCCGCGCGTGCATTGCTGGAGTCCAGCAGTCGCTGCATCTCTCGCGCGGCGGCTTCGGGCGTAAAGTCATTCTGAATCAGCTCGGTCACCACCCGCCGGTCCGCGATCAGGTTTACCATGCTGAAGAATTTCGTGCGCACTAGAGGCTTTGCCAGTGCCGCCGTTAGCGCAGTAACTCGGTAAACTACGGCCATGGGCACGTCGAGCAATGCGGCCTCAATTGTTGCCGTGCCGCTGCATACCAACGCGACATCCGCGGCCGCCAGCGCGTTGTACGTTTCGTCCTGCACAACGACGGTTGAAACTTTGGCGTCAGATACCAGACGGTTTATCCGCGCTACGTCAACTCTGGGCGCGACGGCCACTACGACGGTGAACTCGCGTTTCGCCTTCTGAAGCTCTGCGCAAGCCGCCAGCATTGTCGGCAAGTGCCGGGCGATTTCCGCCACACGGCTGCCTGGCAAGAGCGTGATGATCGGCGTTGCGGCATCGAGACGGTGTTTTTCGGCAAAGCGCGCCCTTGTCAACGTGGCGTGGACCGTGCCTACGAGCGGATGGCCGATGAATTTTGTTGGGACGCCTGCTTTTCCGTAAAACTCTTCTTCAAACGGGAAAATGCACAGCGCTTGCGCAAATCTGCGACGCACCACCCGCACGCGCCAGGGACGCCAGGCCCAAAATTGCGGGCATACGTAATAAACATTTTTAACGCCGAGCAGTTTGAGCTTGCGCGCCAGCCGTAAATGAAAGCCGGGAAAATCCGTCAGGATCGCCAACATCGGCCGTCGCCGCCGCGCCTCGCTGACCAGACGACGCATGGCCCGCACCAGCGAAGGCAGGTGGCGGATGATTTCCGTGATCCCTAGAACGGCAACTTCGGAGTAGTCGGTGATCACATCCACGCCGGCAGCCCGCATTTGCGGGCCGCCCATGCCGAATATTTCCACGTCCATGTGTTTTTGAATTTCCGTCGCCAGCCGCGCCGCGTACATGTCGCCGCTGGCCTCGCCTGCCGACAGTAGAAGGGAGCGAGCCATTAAAAAGCTGCGCGCGCTCTCGAAAGATTTTTGTAGCGGCCGGAATTGAGTCCCGGCATTGCAAGCATCATCGGACTCTTAGTCATGAGCCGGCGACGGCGTGGGAATTGCCGAAACATCCGCAGCCCCGCCGGCGAGCGGCGAATCTTCCAGCGCCGGTATCCCAAGTTCCTGCTCTTTGTACTGCAATTGATACAGCCGGTAGTAAATCCCGCGCATCGACAGCAATTCCTGATGCGCACCCTGCTCGCGCAAGCGTCCTTTATGAAACACCAAAATGCGGTCCGCATACTGAATCGTGCTCAGGCGATGCGCGATCACCATCGCTGAGCGGCCGGACAGCAGGCGATCCAGCGCCTCGCGGATCTGCAGCTCCGTCTTGGTATCCACGCTGGACGTCGCTTCATCCAAAATCAGAAAGCGCGGATTGTGCGCCAGCGCGCGCGCAAAGCTGATGAGTTGACGCTGGCCCACGGAAAGCGTCGAGCCGCGTTCGTTGACGATGGTGGCCACGCCTTCCGGCAGCGCGCGAACAAAATCGCCCAAACCAATTTCATTGACGGCGTGCTGCACCGTGGCGCGATCGATTCCCGCGGTTCCCAGCCGCACGTTCGATTCAATTGAGCCGGTGAACAAAAATGGATCCTGCAACACGATGCCGAACTGCCGCCGCAAATCCTGTAAATTGATGGCGCGGATGTCCCTGCCATCCAGCAGAATGGCGCCGCGCTGCACATCGTAAAAACGCAGCAGCAGGGAAATCAGCGTGGTCTTTCCCGCGCCGGTGTGGCCCACGATCGCCACAGTCTGCCCCGGCTTCACGGTGAACGACACGTCGCGCAATACCCAGTCCGCGTCGGCGATTTCGCCTTCGTTCTTGTAGCTGAACCACACGTTGCGAAACTCAATTTCCCCGCGCGGTTCCACCAACCGCTCCGCGTTGGGATCCGATTCGATCTTCACCGGCTCATCCAGCAGCCGGAAGATTCGCTCCGAAGCCGCCATGGCCGACTGCAAAATATTGAATTTCTCGCTCAAATCCTGGATGGGCCGAAAAAAACGCGTGGCATACATCGTAAATGCCGTCAGCACCCCCAGCGACAGACCGCCGGCCAGCACGCGATTTCCGCCGGACCAGTAAATCAGCGCGATGGTGGCCACGCTCAAAAATTCCACGCCCGGATAAAACAGCGCAAACGCCAGAATGGCGTCGCGCCACGCCAGCATGTTGTCGCGATTACGTCTGCCGAATTCCTCTTGCGCCTTTTTCTCGCGGTTAAAAATCTGCACCACGCTCATGCCGGAAATATATTCCTGCAGAAACGCGTTGATGCGCGCGATGGCCGTGCGAATTCGCCGGTTCGCATCGCGCACAAACTTCCGGAAAAAATACGTGACGCACAAAATAAACGGCAGCACCGCGAACGCATCCAGGGCCAGCCGCCGGTCGACGGAAAAAAGCCACACGGCCATGACCAGCAGCAGAAAGAAATCGTTGATCATGGTGACCACGCCGGCGGCAAAAAGGTCGTTCAGCGCGTCCACGTCGGTGGTCACGCGCGTCAGCAGGCGTCCCACCGGGTTGCGATCGAAATAACTCATCGGCAGCCGCTGGATGTGCACGAAAATCTCCGTGCGCATGTCGTACATGGTTTCCTGCCCCACGCGCTGCATGATGCGGATCTGGATGTACTGCGCCAGGAAATCGAAAATCAGCACGCCCAGAAAGATTAGGCTGATCCATTTCACCCCGCTCCAGGCCGCGTGCTCCGTGAGGGCTCCGCGCACCGCGGGAGTGAAGTATTTGTCGATTGCCGTGCGAAAGAGCATGGGCGGCGCCAGCTCCAGCGGTGTAACCACCGCCACCAGCGCCAAGGCTATCGCCGCGCTCCAGCGATACGGGCGCATGTACGCGAGCAGCCGGCGCATCAAGTGCGCGTCGTAGGCCTTTCCGAGTGCTTCTTCTTCGTGAAGGTTGCTCATGCCTGTTCGAGCTCTTCCTCGAGCAACTGCTTGTGATACAGCTCTGCGTAATAGCCGCCGCGCGAGAGCAATTCATCGTGCGTGCCGCATTCCGTGATGCGCCCGTCGCGCAAGGTCACAATCTGGTCCGCATTCCGCACCGTGGAGGTGCGGTGTGAAATCATGATCGTCGTGCGCCCGGCCATTACGCCGCGCAAGCCGCTCAGGATTCTCTCTTCCGTCTGCGTGTCCACGCTTGAGAGCGAATCGTCCAGAATCAATATCCGGGGATCGCGCACCACCGCGCGCGCGATGGCCGTACGCTGCTTCTGCCCGCCGGAGAGCGTGATGCCGCGCTCCCCGACCATGGTCTGGTATTTTTCCGGAAACGATTCGACTTCCGCATCAAAAGCGGCGACTGCGGCTGCTTCGCGTACGCGGTCCGCGTCGTATGCCTGCAATCCGAACGCGATGTTTTCGCCGATTGTCTCGCTGAATAAAAACGTGTCTTGCGGCACATAGCCGATCGCGCGCCGCAGCGTTTCCAGCGGCCATTCGCGAATCGCGTGGCCATCCACCAGCAGGGAGCCTTCCGGCGCTTCCCACAATCGCGCCACCAGCGCCGCCAGCGTTGATTTTCCGCTGCCCGTCGGGCCTACGATCGCCAGCGTCGAGCCCGCGGGAACGTGCAAATTGATATCGTGAAGAACGGTGGGGCCTTCACTTGCTGTGTCGCCGGCATTCTTTCTGGCGCTTCCTGCGCCTTTGCCCGAACCGTTTACGTTCGCGGCGCTGACAGCGCCATTGCCGGCCATGGTCGTCGGAAAGCGAAACGTCAAATTACGAAACTCAATCTCGCCGCTCAGCACCATGCTGGCCGCCACCGTCGCGTGCCGATCGTCGATCTGCGGCTTCGCGCGCAAAATATAGGTCAGCCGTCCCATGGACGCTGCGCCGCGCTGGAAGATGTTGGTCACCCAGCCGAGCGCAATCATGGGCCAGACCAGTTGTCCCAGATAGGTATAAAACGCGATCAGCGCGCCGAGGGAAATCTCTTTGCGCAGCAATTCATGCCCGCCTTGCCACAGCACGATCAGAAACGTCGTGCCGATCATCGCCTGCAGCGACGGCATGAACATGCTCCAGTTGCGAATCAATTTAACGTTACTCGCGACGTATTCGCGGTTGGGCTCGTCAAAGCCGCGAATCTCCGCCTCTTCCTGCGCGTACGCCCGGATGACCCGCACGCCGGATAAATTCTCCTGAACCTTCGCCGAAAGGGTCGCCAGTGAGGCTTGAATTTTTTCGTACAACTCGTGAATGATTTTTCCGAAGTGCCGCACCACGACGAAGACCACCGGCACCGGCAGCATCACCCAGAGCGTCAGTTGCCACGACAATTTCATCATCACGCTGAGCGCCAGCACCATGGTCGCCAGCGTGGTGCCGCTGTACATAATTCCGGGTCCCAGCACCATGCGCACGTTGTTCAAATCGTTGGTGGCCCGCGACATCAATTCCCCGGTGCGATTGCGCACGTAGAATTCCGGCTCCAGCAACAACAGGCGCGACAATAAATCGTTGCGAATATCAAATTCAATGTCGCGCGACACGCCAATCAACACCCACCGCGTGGTAAACGACAGCACGCCCTTGATCGCCACGCACAACACCAGCAGCAAGCAATAGATCAGCACGGTGTGCCGGCTGTGCGGCTGATAGTAGGGAATAACGCGCGTCAGCCAGCCTGCGCCAACCGCGGGCGCGCCCTCGTCGTTCACGGCGTGCGCAAAGGGCCGCGGACTCCCCGTCAGCGTATCGGTAATAACTCCGGTGGCCAGCGGTATGATGTTGCCGACCGTGCTCATCAGTATGAGCGTGACCATCCCGAGCGCAATTGCGCCAGGGTAGCGCCGCAGATACGGGCGCAATCCGGTCAGATTCACCCTCGCGGAAGTTTTTGCAGGCTTCGCGCCAGCCGTTGTTTTCTCCGCGCCGCTGGCCGCTGTGGTTCCCGCACTCATCGCACCGTTGACCTCGGCGTCTGGCCTATCTCCAGCGACTCCGGCAAATATTTTTGGAAGGTGCGGTCCAGCGATTGATACCGCTTCACCTTGGGATTCCAGCCCACGCCGATGGGCAGCACGTGCGGGTCGCTGGTTTTCTCCGGTGTAAAGTAGAGTTGCAAGCCCTTCACCGGATCCTGCTCATATTGCACGCGCCAGCCGGTCACCGGCTCCAGCGGCGTCAGCGCCAGATAGCCCCGCGGATTTTTTAAGTGCTCGTCGACGTGTAGCAATTCCGTCCATTTCCCGTCATCATTTTCGACGATCACCGCGCGGGTCACCACCGTTCCCGGAATATTATTTGTCGGCGTCTTGGGTAAGACGTTCGCGGCCAGAAATTCTTGATTACCATTTTTCGCCAAGTCTCCAAACACCAGCACTTGCGCATCGCTGCCCAGCAAAGTCCGCGCGGCTCCTTGCATTTCGGCGGGCGCCGCCGGCTCCGCAGGTTTCGTTTCCGCCACGGCCGGCGTTTGCGCATTGGGTGCGGGCGCGTTCGTTCCGCAACCAGCCAGGCCGAGCGATAGCGCGGCCACCGCCGAAGTGCACGCGACGCGGTTCGTCCAGCCACGCACGAGAACAACCGTCCATGGCGAAGTGCCGCTCCGCAAAGTAGTCAATTTGTCAGACGCAGTGTCTGTCATTTTGGCTTGTATTCTGAAGCTATAAACTTGGCGCCGCCAGCGTAATCTCCACCACTCGTCCAGCCTTTCCATCATCGTCTACCGTGCAGACCACTTCCATTACCTGCGGTACGTTGGCGCCGGCCCAATCGAACGCGTAGTACAACAATTCTAGCTTCCGGCCGTCCTTCGTGGAAGGGCTGCGCGAATCGGCTTGTCCATACACCTGTGTGACGCGCGAACATGTCGATCCGGCGACCAGTCCTCGTCCGCTTTGCCACGTACGCGCGGAAAATGGCGTGTGCGTGGGCGATATGATTCCGCTGGGGACGTCACCCCGCGAAACGCGAATAAACTGCACAACGGTGGCCTTATCGAGGTCGAGATTCAAGGAGTACTCCCCGTCGCCGTTCTCGAATGTCCAACCGAGTGACTGTTTGTCTTCGGATCGAACATCAGGCTTTCCAAACAGTTGAATGGCCTTTGCGGCCTTGTCGCGACCGGGCCGCAAGCCGGCGAGCGTCAGCTCATTGAATCTGCGGCGGACGGCGGGTTTGCTTTGCGTTGCGTCGGGAGCCTGGGAAAAGCCCGGGGTGCAAAACAGCAATGCCAGGCTAACGCTGCCCCAGAATCGCATCCAGCCGCGCCTCGAAATTCTCTTCACCCTCGCTCCACAATTCGCTGCGTTCAACCGGCAACGCGCCCTCGATGCGCTCCATCCATGCAAACAACTGTTGGATGTTCTCCCGCGTCCGCGCGTGATATTCCTTTAAATTTCCGCCTCCGGACATCCACCGGCGAAATGTATGCTCCACTGGATGATCCGACGAATCGAACGGATTCGCGGCCGCCCCGGGCGCCACCAATCCCGCGTGACCGGTAAAAAAATGTTCAAAACCCAAATCCACCGAGAAATTCCCGTCGTTGGCCGCCATGCCGCCGTCGTAGTCGAGGCCCTGGCAAGTCATCAACAACGGTTCCGGCGCATGCCGCCACTTCAGCGACTCGATGTCCAGTCCCCACAAATCCCACTTTCCCGCCACCTGATACGCCGAATCGAAATTTAACTGTTGTATTGCCAGTGCCGCCACTTCCGCCGGGCCAAATTTCGTGGGCCGCAAATCCCAATACGCCACCGGCGTCTCCGCGGCGTCAATCGGCTGCACCGTGAGTTCCGTAAATGTGGGTTGCGAAGCGGATAGCGGTGCAGTCGCCAAGAAACGCGCAAACTGCGCAATCAAATTTTCTTCCGTGAACTCGCGCGTCCACACGCGCAGGTAAGCCCGATTTGCCATGAACTGCAAGTATAACAGGCTGGTGTTAGACCGGTTGCGGAGCGGCCGGTGGATCAGCTTGTGCGGTGCGAGCTGTCAGGTCCGAAATCAGCGATGAGCAGGAGTTTGCGAGTCGTCCCCGGGGCAAGGGAATCTTCGGCAATCATAAAATCTGCTAGGCCGAATGCCCCTTCGCTTTGCTGTCCATGCCCGAGGCGATCTCGCGCATGCGCTCCCGCAACGAATCTCCTACGCCGGCAAACACCTGGTCGCAAGCCGCGCGCAGATGCTGCTCCGCGTGCGCCGCGATTTCCGCCACCATTCCGCGCGCTTTTTGATCCAGAGACGCCACCGTCGCCAGCATCCACTGATTGGAAATCCCGCGCAATTTTTCGCGATGCTCTTCCGCGGCAGCTTCACCCGCTCGCTGATACAGGCCGAGAAGTTCTTCCTGCTGCACTTGCGTCACGCCGCGCACGGAATCGAGTAGTGGCGCAAAAGTCGATTCCACGCTCTTACGCGCTTCCGTAACGCTGTTTTCCATCGCTTGACGCATGCCCGCCTGAAACCGCTTCAGGAAATCCTCTTGCTCCGCGTTGGTCCGCAACGCCAGTTCGACGCGCGCTGTCTCGATCTGGCCGCGCATTTCGCCGGCTGTTCGTTGCAGTTCGTCGCCAAATCCCGCAAGTTCCGTGCGCGCCGTGCGCTGAATCTCATCGGTGAAAGCCGCGGTGGTCGTTTCGGCGGCCTCTGCAAAGAGTGCCCGCGAACGGTCAAACGCGTCTCGCAAGACGTCTTCCATTTGCGTCTGCGTGTGTTCCAGGAAATTCCGGCTGGCGTGATCCACCTCGCCGGCAAAAGCGCCGGAAACTTCGCCGGCCTTGTCCCGCAGCAGCGTCGCGGCATGTTCCACGGCTCGCTCCGTGGCATTTTGAATCTGCGTCTGCGCTTTCTTCTCGTACCACTCCGAAGATTTCAGCACGTCCTCGATCGCGCGGTGCTTCAAGCCTTCGATTTTTCCGTCCAGCTCCGCCAGCCCTCGCTGCGTAATCGCTTGCGCGGACTCCTGCAGCACTTGCTCGACACTGCCTAAATTTTCCCGGAAGCGCGCCAGCGAATCCGCGAACGCCTCGTCCGCGAAACCGCGAATGCGGTCCTGCTGCAAGGTCATCGCCGCGTCCAGCAGCGAACGGCCGCCCGCCAGCCGATGCACCGCCTCTTCCGCCTGCTGTACCGCCTCCTGCGCCTGCGCGACATGAGGCTGCACCGTGGCGTTTACCTGCTCCGCAAACTGCGTCACAGCTGTGCGGCTGGCCTCGTCAAACGCGCCGCGAATGCGCCCGTCGATTTCTCCGAAGAGCGACTCCGATCGCCGGTGCAGTTCGTTGCGATGCAGCGTCAGCACGTCATCGAGCTGCGCGCGGAATCCGTGCATGGAATCTTCCTGGGCGGCGTCCAGCCGCGCGGAAAAATGTTCCAGCCGCCCAATGGCTTCGCCCGCGCGCCACACCAGCGGTTCCAGCCGTTCACTTTTCTCGCGCACCGCGGTATTTACAAACTCTTCCACGGACGCGCGAAGGACGGCCACGCGTTGCTCGGCATCGGCAGCCGCGTGCTCCACTGCGTCACGCGCCTGTGTGGCCCGTTGTTCCGCCTCGGTCCCCGCGTGCGCTGCGGCATCGCGCGTTCTGGATATGCGCTCCTCGGCCTCGCGCAGCGTGCGCGCCACGGCTTCCTCTAACCCGGCCAGATGACGTTCCAGCTCCCCGCGAAGGCGTTCCTGCACACGCCCGTCAATATGCTCCTCGAGCCGCCGGGCGCCTTCCTCCTGCAACTGTGCGTGTACGCCGCGCGCATGCTCCTCGAGTTGCAGCGCCGCTTGCTCCCGCGCCGCCGCTATGGTGTTTGCTACCGCGCTCTCGATGGCCCCCTGTGCCATGCCGGCAATAAGCTCCCTCCAGCGTTCCTTAGCGGCAGCCATCTCGGCTTCCAGCTGCGCGCGCCAGCTCGCCTCCATTGCCGCCTGCATCAATGCATGCCTTTGCAGCGCTTCTTCTTGCAGCGCTCCGACGCGCGTGGCGGCCGTCTCTGCCGCCTGCGATGCTTCCTGAGCCAACGCCCGGGTCGCGTTTTGCGCGTTTGTCTGGGCCTCCAGCAATTCCGCTAGCCGGCTTTCGCTCTCCCGCACGGCCACTTGCAGGGCTTCGCCCTGCGCCGTGAGCGCCGCCGCCCGCCGCCGCGCCGTTTCCTCTTCTGCCTGCCGGCCTTCTTCCAGAGCACGCCATTTTTCTTCGAGCGCCCCGGTCACCTCCCGCAGAGCCTGCGCCCGCGCTTCCAACACCTGTTTGGCGTCGTCAATGAATTTTCGCGCCGTGTCCGTGCGGTCCTGCAACTCTGCCGCAACGCTTTCCCGTTGTGCTGTAAGGTTCGCAATCGCCGCGTCCGTCTGCTCGCAAAGCTCCCGCACCTTTTCGACTTTTCCCGCGGCATGTTGCTCAAATTGTTCCCGCTGCGCCGCTGCTGCTTCCGCGAGGCTCGCGCTCGCCTCCTGGGCGACGTTGCGCGCCAATTCTTGCAACTGCGGCGCCACCGTTCCAGGCAATTCCCTGCGCGCCTTCTCCGTCAATTCTTCCGCCGCTGCGGTTACCTGCTTGGCCTGCTCCGCAGTTTCTCTCTGTATCTTCGCGATGGCCCGCTCGCCTTCGTTCACCACTTCCACGCGGGCGGCCGCGAATTTCTGCTCCCACTGCTCGAACGCCGTGTGCCGTTCCGCGGAGACGGCGTTTGTCACGGCGTCCCGGGCGGCCGCCTGGATTTGCTGCTTGGCCTCGCTGATCAGGCGCGCCATTTGTCGGGCTAATTGCAGCGACGCATCCGTGATACTCACGGGAGAAGGGAAGACACGCACGTTGTCCGTCCCCAGTGCCGACCATAATTCCGGATCATTTAGCGTCACAGCGGCCTCGCTTCCCGTGCTCGCCAAATCTTCGGCAGTTCCCGCATCGCTTCCTTGCGGCTGCCCAGGCATTCCTGAAATCGTTACGCCGGATGTCCCCGCGTGCGTCGTTCCCGCGATAGTCCCGCCGGCGTGCGCCGGGTCTGGAAACGTGAACCAGTCCTCCGGAGGGAATGCCATGCCCCACGCATTTCCCGGCAACTCAAGCTCCAACGCCACCTGAAACAGTTGCCGCACGGTTCGCGGCCGCTGAATCCACGCCACCCGTCCGCGCACATTTCGCGGTGGCTGACCGCTCTCTGGGTGCGGAATCTCCAGCGTCACCCACATATTTTTCAAAACGTAGTGTTTCGACTGGTACCGGCATCCGTGGCAATTAATAATCAAAGTCGACGTGCGCTCCGTGAACGACCGTCCGAGCGCATCGACACCCGTCACCGCAAGCGGCACCGCTTGCACGATCCGCGTGCTCCGCCGCTTCCGCAATTCATTCCCGGGAATCATGACCTTCTCGGACGCCATATCGCTCGTCTCATGCGGAAAACCGCCGCTGGAGTCTTCCATAAAAATTTCCGCCGATCTTTTTCGCCGCGGCAGCCGCAAAGCGGCATCCGGGAGCCATGCTTCCTTCGCGAGCGGTAATCAACATGGCGCCGGTCTGCCCATCTTTCGTACGCGACCCTCGGCCCGCATCCGGCCAGATTACCAAGAACCGCTAAAAGCGAAGCGGCGGCAATCCGCGAAATTATCCGCGCATGCTGCACCAATATCGTGAGCGAAACCCCGTTCGGATACAAACTCGCGATGCAATACCACGAAGTAGTGCGCCCACGATCGGCACAGCGCACCTCCCAAGGAAGGACCTACTCACTGCGGGGAGAGTTCTTCCGGCGTTACTCTAAAAGTTCCGACCGGGCAACTCTATAACGAAATTAGTTTCTTGGCTAGAGCGTCCTGTAGCTACTAGCCTGTTGGCGCTACGCGTTCCACCCGCCCCGCAATCACCGCGATTGACGCCTAATTCTCTAGCCTCCGTCGATTTTCCACCTTCCTCTTTGCCACATCCATCTCTGTTCCCCGTCTACAGATCCCGCCGACCCTCCATCGCCTTCATCATGGTGACCTCGTCGGCGTATTCCAAATCCGCCCCGACGGGAATTCCCACGCCGATCCGCGAGACCCTTACCCCCAGCGGCTTCAACAGCTTAGATAAATAAACGGCGGTAGCCTCGCCTTCCGCGGTCGGGTTTGTAGCCATAATAATTTCCTCCACCGACCCGCCTTTCAGCCGCTCAATCAGGGACTTGATGTGTAGCTGGTCCGGTCCCCGCCCCGAAAGCGGAGACAAGGCTCCGCCCAGGACGTGGTACATCCCGCTGTAGGTCCGCGTTTTCTCAATGGCCATGATGTTGTGCGCTTCTTCGACCACGCAAATCGTGGACTTCGACCGCGAAGGTCCCGCGCAATACAGGCAC
>Ga0302183_10001187_pt1 | contig 12213 bp, 7 predicted proteins | sample I_Palsa_N3_2_FD_200232 | JGI IMG/M metagenome (GOLD analysis project Ga0302183, IMG submission 200232) | Peat permafrost microbial communities from Stordalen Mire near Abisko, Sweden - I_Palsa_N3_2 | ecosystem: Environmental > Terrestrial > Soil > Palsa > Peat permafrost | place: Sweden: Abisko...
GGTATCGTTGCGCCCGAGGCATAGTAGCTGCCGGAGGCCGGAGTGACGGAACCATCGGCGGGCGGCGAAGCTTGCGTGGTTAGCTGGTATTGCGTGCTAAACGATGCGGTGTAGGTAGTCGCGGTGGAAGGTACGGTGATGCTGTGCGAAATCGCGCCACTATCAGACCAGCTGCTAAAGACATACTGCACGCCGGGCGCGCCCGACTGCGGAGAACTGGTCGCGATGGTATGCGACGATCCGGGCACCCAGTTTTCGACCAGCGGGGCTGCCGTTGCAGTGCCGCCGTCCACTGAAACCAGCAGACCTGCTGGGCTGGTTGTGATCGTCGTCTGCACCGCTGGGGGAGTGATGTTCACGCACCATCCGCCGCCAATGCTGGCTGCACCGCTGCCCGAGTGATCCATGGCATAGAGAGCCCATGTGCCGTTGGGAGCCGTGTTTTGGAAGGTTGAAGTGAGCGTGGCCGCTCCGTCGGTGGCGGCGTAGTTGCTCGCATTCACTAACGGCGCAGGAGCCGGGAAGATCAGACTGGTGCTGCCCGTGATCGACGTGGGTTGGTAAGAGCCCGTGGTGAGCGGAGAGCCTCCGGGGATCAGGCCGGAAGCTGAGTCGTCGAGCGTGATGTTCACACCGCTGATGGAGGAGCCGTCTCCTACGCTGGCGAAGGGAATTATCTGCGCTCCCGTCGGACCCACCAGCAGCAGGTCGGTCTGCTGAATGTCGCTGGAGCTGATGTTGTTGAGGTTGACGGTTACAGCTCCGATGTTGCCGCTCAGACCCGTCACAAAGATGTTGGACGGATAAGGCGTGGCAGCGCCGGCGGTGCTGGGTATGGCGATCGCACCCTGGTTGCAGAACTGGTTACCGTTCACGACAGTGTGGTTGTTCACGGTCTGCGTGATGAACCCACTACTGGTCTGGAAATTGACCGTGCCGTTGTAGTTTGCGGTGACGTTTCGGCTGCCCTCTGTGCTAAACGAGGTGGTGCAGGAGGCTTGTCCGTTGCTTACGGGCACGGTGTTGCCGCCGCTGCAGGTGAAGTCGTTGGCTGTGTCACTGAACGTGACCGTGCCTTCGTTCACAGTGGTGTTGGAAGTTACCGTCGCAGTGAACGTGACCGAGTTGCCGGGAGCCGTGGTGAAGGACGGGTTGTTGTTCGAGGACACAGAGGTTGTGGTTGGAGAGGCCACGATGATGAGCGAGAAGTTGGCGGTTACACTCTGCGGCGCCGTCATGGTGATGCTGGTGGTGGCGCTAGTGGAATTCGCGACGTTCCCGGTCCAGTTGGTGAAGGTGTAACCGGCGTTGGCGGTTGCGGTGAGAGGAACGACCGTGCCCGAGGTGTAGTAGTTGCCGGAAGTGGGCGTGACGGTTCCGCCGATACTGGGATTCGCCGCAGTCGTTAGCTGATATTGCGTGGCGAAGCTGGCAGTGTAAGTGGTTGCGGTGGAAGGTACGGTGATGCTGTGCGAGATCGCTCCACTGTCGGACCAACTGCTAAAGACGTACTGCACACCGGTTCCGCCGGATTGCGGCGAGGTGGTTGCGATGGTGTGCGACGAGCCCTGGTTCCAGGTTTCGACCAATGGGGCTGCCGTGAGAGTGCCGCCGTCGACCGAAACCAATAGATTCGGCGGATTGGTTGTGATGGTGATCTGCGTCGTGGCAGGGACAAAGTTGCCCGTGACCGTTGTCGCCGCAGCGGGCATGTGGAAGTTGGTGCTGGCGGAGGTGTTTGAGTCGAACGTCCCGCCCGTGGAGGTCCAGTTGTTGAACGCGAAGCCGGCGTTGGCGGTTGCGGTCACAGCTATCGACGCGCCCGAGGCAAAGTATTGGCCCGAGGGCGGCGTGACGGAGCCATCGGCCAACGGCGAGGCCACCATGGTCAACTGATATTGCGTAGTGAAGTTGGCGGTGTAGGTGGTAGACGAACTCGGCGCGGTCACCGTTTGCGACTGCGTGCCACCCTGCGACCAGCTACTCCAGACGTATTGCGATCCCGCCGGGCCGGCTTGTGGCGAGGTGGTGTTGAGGGTATGCGACGATCCCACGACCCAGTTGAAGCTCTGCGGGGCAGTGTAGGTGGTGCCGTCGACCGTGACCAAAAGACTGCCGGGGCTGGTGGTGACGGTCACGCTGCTGAGAATGTCGATTGTGGTATCGACCGTCTGGTTATCAACCTTGGCGGAGACGCCGGTATCGTTGCCGGCGCTTGATCCCGCTGTGTAGGTCGAGGTCGCCTGGCCGCTTGTAAGCGTGGTGTTGGTGGGGTTCACGCTGCTGTCGAGCGTGCCGCCGAAAGTTACGGGAGTCCCGTTGGGAACGCTGAATCCCCCGATGCCGTTCGAGTTGTGCGTCAGGTCGGCGGTGAGCGTGGAGGTGCCGTTGGGGAGGATTTGCGTGGGGTTGGCGCTGACGCTCAGCACCAGCCATGGGTTGAAGCTCGCGGTTCCGCCGGAGGCTAAGACTGTGTCGCAGCCGGAAGCGCCCGGTCCGCCATTGCAGCCCCACCAGTTGTTGGTGGCCGTGACCGTGCTGCCGCCCTCGGAGCCGAGTCCTGTGCCGCCTCCAGATGCAGAGTTGCCGACAATGCGGGAATTAGAGACAGTGAGTGGACTGTCATCGGCAAAGATTCCGCCGCCAGCCGATGTGCCGGCTGAGTTGCCGGTGAACACGGATCCGCTGATGCTGGCGCTGTCGCCGCTGCTCTCCACGAAAATTCCGCCGCCGCCCAGCGTGCTGCTGTTGTTGGTGAACGTCGAATTGGTGATGCTGAAATTTCCCTCGCCAACATTGACGTCGTAGTAGATGCCGCCTCCGGCTGCGCCGCCTTGCGTACCTGTGGGCGCGGTGTTGTTGGAGAACGTGCAGCTGGAAATCGTCAGGTTGCCGTCTCCGGTCGCGGCCAAGCCGCCGCCGTTATCGGTTCCTCCGCTGTTGTTATCGTTGAAAGTCACGTTGGTCAGCGTGAGATTGTCGCCGGTATTGCCAATGCCGAGCATGCCGCCGCCGCCAAAGCCGCAATCCTGCCCGGTATTGCAGGTTCCGAGCTGAATGGTCAGATTCGAGATTGAAACCGGAGTGTTGCCATTGAAGAGTGGATCCTGCTCGAATACGCGGTCGTGCCCGTCAGTCTGCTGGATGATGGTGCTGTTCTGCCCCGCTCCGACGATGGAAATATTGACAGGTGAGCCGTTGCCGAGCAGAAGCTCGCCGGTTTCCAGGGAGGTCAGGTCGTAGGTGCCTGCCGGAACATTGATCGTGATGGTATCGTTCGCATTGTTATTAGCTACGCAAACCGCCTCGCGCAAGCTGAGCGTGCTCGGCGGACTCGTCACATTGGTGGTGCAGGCATTGACGGTGTCTATATCCGCAGTTGTGTTGACGTTGAAGGTGAGGCTGCCGTTGGCGGTTACCAGCATGGGCGCCGATTGCGCGGAGGTCAGCACGACCACGTCGCGCGAGGCATCGATCTTTTGCGGCATCGCGAACGCTGCGACGGGTGTGCTGGAGAACGAAACGCCTGCGCTGGGGTTGGCGGCTGCGCCTGATGTATCGAGGATTGTGAGCTGGCTGCGGCCGGCGTCGAGGACCATGACATCGTTGCTGGAAGCTGCGGCCAAACGCGGCGAGGTGAATGCGGAAGAGGAAGCCGGGCCTGCGGGCATCGAAGCGGTGTAGGGCAGTTGCTTGGCGACGGTCCACGCTCCGTAGGACGTCGGGCTCGGCGGATTTGCTTTCGCTGCCTTCATCTTCGCCATCGTGGCGGCGCGGCGGCCCGGAAGATCGGCGGCGGTGAGCGGGGCGGTGTTCAGAATTCCGTGTTGCAGAATCTGGATTGAGCCATCGTCGGCGAGCGCGGAGATTTCCTGACGTCCATCGTGGTCCCAGATGAAATCGCCGATGGCGAGGCCCATCACGTTGAAGGGAACGGTTACGGTTTCCGTCTGCGGGCTGGCGGCGAGGGCGTTGTAGATCAGAACGATGTTGCTGCCTGCGCCGACGGCAACGTCATGTCCGCCGCCGAGGTTTCCCCACGCGATAGACTCGCCGCGCGCCGGCAGGGGATAAGTCGCGCCTTCGATCAGCCCCGAAGAACTTGGCGCGAGAATGGTCAACTGCGCGCCGCTGGGGCCGTCGAGGCTTACGGCTACATGGCCGTCCCCGGCGGCAGCCAGCGCTGTAACTTGCGCGGTCAGCGGGACGATTTGTGGATCGAGCAGATTTCCTTTTCCATCGCCAGCGAGCATGTACAGGTTGTTGCCCCGGGCAGCCACCAACACGTCGAGATTGCCGTCGCGATTGAAGTCGCCGGTGACAATAAGGTCGGGAGACTCAGGCAAAGAAAATGCCGCGGCCTTTGATTGGAACGTGGCCGGGACATTGCCTTTCATCGCCTTCTGGTACAGCGTTGTGTCGGTGGGCGCATAGGCGTCGCGGTTGCCCATCATCAGGGCGAGCACGCCGCCGTTGCCGGTCGAGTATCCGGCGACCACGTCGATGGCGCCGTCGGCGTTGAAGTCGCCTGCGGCCATTGAGACGGGTGTGGCTGTGCCGCCGCGCAGGGCAGAAACCGCGCCGGAGTCACCCGTATAGGTGAGCTTGGCGGTTTGCGTATTCTTGAAATTGACCAGCGGCTTATTGGCGCTGGGAAGGATCGATGCGCTCACGTTGGCGGCCCGCGTATGGGCCAGCGGGAAGTAGGACAGAAGAAGGATGGCAACGAAGGCAACGAGAGACAGAGAGGTAGTGCGACTGAGACGAGGGCGCATCATCATTAGGTTTCTCCAAATCGGCAAGCAGGTCTGCTGCGCTTAAGGCGCACAGAGATGCCTTGACCGGCGTCAAGTAAACTTTCAGTTTTCCCTGGGTCCAGCCGGCGCAGCTGGGGGACGCAGGCTACGGACGCCATTAGCACGCGCTTGGCATCGTCTCTTTCTTAGGTGGTCAAGTCAAGATGAAATATTTTGCGACATCGCTCGCTTTTGGGACTCCGCCGGATTTCTTTACAAATTAGTGCTTGACAAAGGCGGGTTTGAGCTGGGAAGATGTGCCGCGCATTTGTTCCTTCTGTTCGGGCCTTTCGTTTTCTATCTACCCAGGTTGAGAATCACCATGTTCGAGGAAAGGTCGGCGGTGTCTATCCCCCAGGAACTTACCCAGGCTGCTCATTCAGCCGAGATGAGTAAAGCTGCCGATGTTACTGATGGAAGCTTGCTGATTGTAGGTGAGCGGGAAATCTACTTAGAGCCAGCTTCCCCCGCGGACGAATCATTCATGTATGCAACTTTTGCCAGCACCCGAACCGAGGAACTGGCGATTACCGGGTGGAGCGAGGAGCAGAAAGAGCAGTTCTTGCGCATGCAATTTGAGGCGCAGCGGCAGTCGTACCTGCACGACTTGCCGGATGCAGAATACTCGGTGATTCGCTACGGATCGACGGCGGTGGGTCGATTGATCGTGGAGCGGACGCCGACTGAAATCCACATTGTGGATATCGCGCTGCTGACGCAGTTTCGCAAGCAGGGAAATCGGTGCGGCTGTTTGTGGAGAAGTTCAATCCGGCATTGCATTGGTACGACCGGATGGGATTTAAGGTCCTGAGCACAGGGCCTATTTATCTGGAAATGATTTGGAAGGCGTAATTCGCAGATTTGAGCAGTTCTGACTCGCAGCTACATAAGTTAGGGACTCATGTATCTGACCAAGGGGATGTTCCAGGAAAATTTGAATACCAGATTCTGGCTTACGGCGGAGGGGGCTGAGCCGTATGCGTTGGATCTGGTGGAGTTTGTGGAGTTCCACTCGGCGCCGAAACAGGAACAATTCTCATTGCGCTTCCGCGGAGATCGCGCGCAGATTTTTCCGCAGCTGATTTATGCGATGAAGCATGAGGCGATGGGAGAGTTCGAGCTGTTCCTGGTTCCGGTGGGGCGTGACGACGGCGGAACATTTTACGAGGCGGTATTTAACCGCCTTATCGATCAAGAACCTGAAAAAACAGTTCAGCAAAAAGCTTCGTGAAGGAGGATCAATGGCGCAGCCTTATATCGGGGAAATTCGCATGTTCGGGGGGACGTTTGCTCCCTATGGATGGTCGTTCTGCAACGGTTCTTTGCTTTCGATTTCGCAGAATGAGGCCTTGTTTCAGTTAATCGGCACAACTTATGGCGGCGACGGAGTCAACACTTTTGCTGTACCTGACTTGCAAGGACGCTTGCCAATCCATCAAGGGCAGGGAACCAACCTGTCGAACTATCCGATCGGATCCAGGGCGGGCGTGGAAACGGTGACGCTGGTGACAAATCAGTTGCCGATACACAATCACGGCGCGCTGGGCAGCGCGACCGGAAGCGCCGTCAGCGCCCCGGCAAACAATACCTGGGGCAACAGCCAGATTACAAATAAATCGTTCGGGCCCGGAACCTCTGCCAATGCGACGATGAACAGCAACTCGATTAGTAATAGCGGCAATAACTTATCGCACGACAACCTGACGCCGTTCCAGGTGGTTTCATTCATTATCGCGTTGAATGGCGTTTATCCGTCCCAGTAGCGGGGCGCAGTGCTAACTCAGTTCAGGAGAAAAAATTATGGGAACACCATATTTGTGTGAAGTTCGCATGGTTTCATTCAACTTTGCGCCTAAGGGTTGGGCGTTGTGCAATGGCCAACTCTTGCCAATCGCTCAAAATCAAGCAATCTTTGCTTTGCTCGGAACTACCTATGGCGGCGATGGCCGGGTAAATTTCGCTTTGCCGGACTTTCGCGGCCGCATCGCCGTCAGCGTCGGCACGCAACCCAGCGCGCCTGACTTTACGCCGGGGATGGCCTATGGAGAAGAGCAGCACACGCTGACGACGCAGGAGATGCCGGTGCATTCGCACTTTCCGATGGCGAGCACAGGTTCGCCAGCAGCGACGTCGCCGTCGGGCAACTACTGGGCCAGCAACAGCGCGCAGTATGCGGCTTTACCTCTTAATACGCCGATGGCGCAAAATGCGATTGGCAATGCCGGCGGAAGCGTGGCGCACGAAAATCGCGCGCCGTACCTTGTGGTCAATTACATCATTGCGCTGGTGGGAATTTTCCCCACGCGAAGCTAACTAACGAAATCCTTAGGAGGGTTTGGAAATGTCGGACCAATATTTGGGTGAGATTCGCATGGCGGCATTCAATTTTGCGCCGACCGGGTGGGCGACCTGCGGTGGGCAACTGTTGTCCATTTCCCAGAACACGGCATTGTTTTCGTTGCTGGGAACCTACTACGGCGGGAACGGCACGAGCAACTTTGCGCTGCCGAACTTGCAGGCTCGGGCTGCGATGGGTTCCGGCAACGGTGTGGGGTTGAGCCAGCGCTTTTGGGGCGAGACGGGCGGCGAATACTCTGTGACGCTCAACAGCAACCAGATGCCGCAGCACAACCATCCCGCGGCGTGCATGAGCGGCGCGGGATCGCTGGATTCGCCGAATGTGCCGGCGAATACAGTGTGGGCGGCGGATGGCGCTGGGCGCGGCGTGAATCTGTATGCGACCGCGACTTCCACCGTGTCGATGAATCCGATGGCCGTGCAGGTGAATGGCGGAAATTTGCCGCATAACAACGTGCAGCCGTGTCTGGCGATAACGTTTATCATCGCGTTGCAGGGGATCTATCCGACGAGAAGTTAGCGGCGTAGGGTTCGGCAGACAGGAACCGACTGCGCGGAAGGCATTTTACGCCTGCCGCTTTCTTCTTCGCACACGCCCGCGCAGCGCGGCCTTGAAGACAGATGGGAACAGTCTGGCGCATAACAACTAGCCTCCGTTCCTGGGCGTTTACTTCATCATCGCCTTGCAGGGAATTTATCCGTCACGCAACTAGAAGCGAGTGGAAAATAGCCGCCGGTGACCCTGTGCGGCGCGGAAGTTTCGGTTCAAGCCCGACCTGGAGGCGCGGTCATGGCCTCAGCCGTCGTGTCCTTACCGTGAAGAGACCCAGTTCCGCGGCTGTGAGTATCTCACCAACAAAAATTCTTAGGCGAAGGCTCGCCGACTTGTCCACCCTTCACTTGAGCGATCATGGTCGAGGCCGTGACGGTCGGGCGAACCCGCATCGCCGCGCCCGTAAGTCCTTTTTTGCTGATTCTTAGTATCTAAAGTTCTTTGACATCCGGACTTTACGGGGAATTTCCTGCTAACTCCATGATTCCATCAGACCCAGCCGGGAGAGGGTATGGTGGTCATGCCTGCTGAACAATGGGCTGTGGAAATGTTTGTGAGCGAGAGACGTTCTGACCGTGGATCGTGCCGGGCGCAGGAACGCCAAAACCCCCGCCCAAGGGGAAAGCTTGAGCGGTGCACCCTCCAGTTGATTTAGGCCGGGCCAGTCCCCCATTCATTTCTCGTGAAACGAAAGCCAGCAGATCCTCACCATTCTATGGGGAAGGATTACATTCACTTCGTCCTCGCGGGCTTCGCGATAAATCTCCTTCCCTGACACAAACCGAGAAGGAGATCTGAAATGACAACGTCCGGAAACCAAAAGAAGCTTTCTTGCAGCCATGAGGCGATGCGAAATGTCCGGTTCTGCCGGGCTTGGATGCGACTCGCCATGGCAGTTGTGATCACCCTGATTGGCGTCGCCTTCGTCCCGGTAGCACAGACTCAAACTGGAAGTATAATCACCGACACGTTCAAGGTTGCGCAGGGAACGTCACAAAATCCTCCCGCGCCAAACAGCATGAAACCCGAGGATGTAAAAGTCCCGGCGGAATCCCCCAAGTACTTTGGTCCCGTCTACCGGCAAGCGCTGCACTCGCCACAACCTCTGAAAGCCGTCACGGATGGAGGTTTCCCGGCCGTGATTAACCAAAGGGAGGAATACGCCAATCCGTCCGGCAGGCTCGGCTCCTATTTACCCTTCGGACCGGTCACGACCAAACAGAATGCCTTCTTCCAGTCTCTCGGAACCAACGGAAGAAGCTGCGCCACCTGCCATCAGCCGCCCAGCGGCATGAGCGTGAGCCTTAAGAACATTAACGACCGTTTTACCGCCAGCAATGGGACGGACCCAATCTTCGCTCCCCTGGACGGCGCCGATTGCCCGAACAAAGTACCCGCGTCTGCAACCTCCGGCTCTCTGGTTGGCGGACTTCTGGGCAAAGGATCGGATCCCAGGTCCGCGCACAAGCTGATCTTGTCGAGGGGAGTGTTTCGCATCTTCATTCCAGTCCCCGACGACGCCCAATTCACCATCAAAGTGCTAAGCGATCCCACCGGTTGTAATTTCGATCCCGATTACGACCAAGAGATCGACTCCACCGGCAAGCTCGTGCAGGTTATCTCCATGTTCCGGCGCCCGCTGGTTTCCACCAACCTGGCATACGTGACCACCACGCGGGCCGACACTCTCACGACCACTACGACGCCGCCTCCGACGGTAGTGCCCAACGCTGCCGCCGTGGACCCGATCACCCATGTGGCTTTGCCCACCGACCCGTTCTCCAACAAGCCCGAGAGCGGGAACATTATGTGGGACGGCCGCGAGCCCACCCTCCAACAGCAAGCCACCGACGCTACCTTGGGACACGCGCAGGCGAAGCTTCCGCCCAGTCCCGCTCAGGTGCAGCAGATTGTCGATTTTGAAACTCAAATCTACAGCGCCCAGGGATGGGGCAAAGGCGTGTCCCAGGTTATTGATCTCACCAGTGCTGGGACGTTGGCCGGCCCCGTATATCTATTCGGCCTGACTCCCTATTCCGGCATCCCATCGCTTCCCGTGGGCAGTCCCAATCCTCCACCACCCGCTTTTCCGCCCACCCAAACCTTCACTCCAACGTTCTTCACCTACAATGCGTGGCAAAATCCCGCCGCCAGCCTTTCGGAATCGGCCTTCCGCGCCTCCGTGTATCGCGGCCAACAGATTTTCAGCGGCACGCCCCTACCCGACGGCTCCACTCGCACCTTCACCATCGCCAATGTCGCCGGGATCAACAATATTCCCGGAATTCCACCGCTTACCGGCGGCAGTTGCTCCAGTTGCCACAATCAGACTTCGGCGGGCAGCGATTCTTTTCCCGCCGCTCAACACGATATCGGCATTGGCGGCGATCTGGTGTCCTTCAATGGGCCAGCTCCGTCCACCGATTTGCCGATCTTTCAGATCACTTGCACAGGCGGGACTTCCACCGCCTTCAACGGATCGACCGTCACCACCAACGATCCGGGGATGGCATTGATCACCGGCAAGTGCGCCGACATTGGAAGATTCTCCGTGGCGCCATTGCGAGCTCTGGCGGCGCATCCGCCCTATTTCAGTGATGGCTCCGCCGCTACCCTCAACGATGTTGTCAACTTCTATAACAAGAGATTCAGCATCGGACTGTCCGCGCAAGATCAGCAAGACCTTGTAAATTTTCTGAGTTCGCTGTGAAAAAAAGTGGGGGGCCACCTTCGATTTGTTGCCGGCACCCATCACGACTGAGGCTGCCCCTACCTTCCGACTTTCGGAAGGTGGGGGCCGAACGCAGGCAGAACCGATTTTGCTGCTCTTCCCGCACCCGACCACAACGGCCTTGACGCCAAGCACCCGGAGGTGGGTCCGTGGTGCCCACCCTCGCAAAAACGCAAGGGTGGGGCAGCCTCTTTCGTGTGATCCATGGAGAAGCGCACCGCAACTGATCGAAGTCCAGGGACAGGGCACCCACGCAGACTTAGCGCGCGAGAAGCGGGTCCATCCCAGCTCAGAACTTCGCGTAGGCTTTGATGTAGTCGAGCTTGTCGTCGCCCAAGCCGCGTAGGTCTTCCTCGCGGACACGGCCCTTGCGGATGAGACTGCCGAAGACCTCGGGGAGGACAGAGTAGCGGTAGTCGAACTGGCGGTCAATCTCGCGACGGCGCTGGGTCAAATGATTCTCCAACTCCCACACGTCGGACGGCTGCACAATCTTCACGGCCATCTCTTTCGCTTCGCGGATGACCCCTGCCAACTCCTGCTGCAGCGCCGCCTCGAAGACTCTTCTGGCGATCGTTTTCTCCGCCGCCGACCACCTCAGGTCGCGCATCAGGGAGGGTCCGCTATTGATGGCGGGACTGGTCATGTTCGTGTCCTCCGCGAGGAATTGTAGCCCAGAAGACTTGCGGGCGGGGGCGTTTTTCTGTCGTGGTGGAGTTCTACGACCATCTGCACGCCCTGATCGAGGGCGACGAGGAAGCGCAGACGGCGCTCCACGGAGAGCTGCCGGAAGTCGCCCCGCGGCGTCTTGGAGACATCGGGCTGGCGGAGGCCCAACAGGACGGTGCCCTCAACTTGTTTGAGGCGGCGCCGTTTACGATCCTATCGATCTTGAAGACACGTCCGCGATTTCCACAGCACCCTGTGACATCTAACCTTGCACCCCATTTCAAATTCGTTCATCATTGCCCCAGCAGAGGCAGTACCGCTCAATGAGACGAGTCGGGTCGTAACTCCTTTGTTTTCCCGATTATGACTCTAAGTCCTTTGCGCTCCCGATTTTGCGGGGAATTTCTTGCTAACTCGATGATTCCATTACGCCCCATGGGGTAGGGGTATCGATAGAGATAAACTCGGAATCGCGCGAAGCAGCCAGCAAAGCGTTCCAAAGGCGCTGTCGCCGAAAGAATATTTGCTGCCGAAATCCACAGGCCGCAGCATGACGAGTACAGCGTGTCATGTCGAGCAAGTTCTCGGAGAGATCCGCGCAGAATGCTCGGCGTTAGGCGAGTTCGCGGCAGAGCGCGGCTCCGCCGGCGATGCCGGCATCGGCGCCGTAGTGAGCCGTGAGCAGCGGGATTTCCTGGCAATGCGAGTTCACGCACCAACTCGGCAGCCGGCCGCGTATTTCCTCAAAGAAAGGATGCAGCATCGAACCTGCGCCGCCACCGATGATCATCACGTCGGGCTCGAGCAAGTCCACAATATTTCCCAGCCACACGGTCAGGAACAGGGCGGTTTCCTGTAAGACTTCTTTGGCCAGCAAATCGCCTGCAACAAAGGCTCGGCCCACCATCTCACTGGTGACGCTGGCAAGACAGCCTTCGGCCAGTTCGAGGATGGCCGAGCGGCGGCCTGCAGCGATTTTGTCCGAGGCGCGCCGGGCGATGGCGGGTCCGGACGCGTGAGCTTCGATGCAGCCCAGCTTGCCGCATCCGCAGCGCGGGCCGCGATAGTCGATGGTCATATGCCCGCCTTCCGCGGCGGCGCCGGTG
>Ga0302183_10001199_pt1 | contig 12129 bp, 6 predicted proteins | sample I_Palsa_N3_2_FD_200232 | JGI IMG/M metagenome (GOLD analysis project Ga0302183, IMG submission 200232) | Peat permafrost microbial communities from Stordalen Mire near Abisko, Sweden - I_Palsa_N3_2 | ecosystem: Environmental > Terrestrial > Soil > Palsa > Peat permafrost | place: Sweden: Abisko...
CGAGCATAACGCAATCAGCCGCGTCCCTTGAGATGCCAGGGAGCGCTGACGGTGAAGATCCGATCATTGCCCCGGGCCAGCAGCACCCATTCCATGAGACGGCCACGCTGATTGTGGAAGAAGTATTCGTACCACCTATTTTCGATGAGCTGGGGTATGACGACGATAATGGTGCGAGAGGGATGCTTTTTCGAAAGATCGAGAATGAACTGAACAGTGGGTACGATGACAAAGCGATAGGGCGAAGTCAGAATCTTGAGTTTGGGCGGTTCCTTGCCTGCGTCGCGAAAGGCTTGATCGACGTAGCGGTCCCAGTCGGCGCGAAGCAACTCGGAGTACTCGGCGATCTCGACGTGAATAGCGATCACTTGCGGTGAAATCCGAGAGGCAAATTCGACCGCTTGGCAGGTGATTTTGCTCCAGCGGTCAATCGGAACGACGGCGATGGGCGGGCTGAGAATTTTCGCGCGAACGGGAACCCTGCACGATGTGAGGACCTTTATGTTGTGGTAATGGCGGCGAACGACGATGAACAAGAAAATCATGAATGGAATGAAAATTACGGTGATCCAGGCGCCCTCAACAAACTTCGCGACCAGCACGACGATAACGGTGATGCCGGTGACGAACGCGCCGAGCCCATTGACGAGGGCGCTCTTTAGCCACTGCGGGCCGCGATGCTTCCGCCAATGAACGACCATCCCGGTCTGCGAGAGCGTGAAGGCGAGAAAAGCGCCGACGGCGTAGAGCGGAATCAGGCGATCAGTGACACCTCGGAAGGAAATGAGAAGGATGCCGCAGAGTACGGACAGGACGACGATGCCGTATGTATACACGAGACGCCTGCCGCGATAACTGAAGACGTGCGGCAGATAATCATTTTGTGCAATGGCGCGGCAGAGGCGCGGGAAATCGGCGAAGGCGGTGTTGGCGGAGAGCGAGAGAACGAGAAGAATGGAGGCAATAGTCACATAGTAGAAGATGCCTTTGCCGAAAACGGAGCCAATGAGCATGGAGAGAAGGCTCTGGTAGCCGGGCTGGCCCGGATCCGTTGCGGTGATGCCGTAAACTTTCACGAGATAGGAAATTCCGGCCAGCAGGACAGCCAGGATAAAGATAATTACAGTAAGAGTGCGCTGCGCGTTCTTCACGGTGGGTTTGCGGAAGGCTTTGACGCCGTTGCTGACCGCCTCAACGCCGGTTATTGCGGTGCAACCGCTGGCGAAAGCTTTGAGGAGCAGCCAATAACTGACGGCTTCGGTCATGGGAGGCGGAGGAGGAAGCGCAGCTACCGGCGTTGGATGGCCGTGGCCCAGAAGGACGCGGAGAAGTCCTGCGGCGATGGTGATCATCAGCGTGCCGACAAATAGATATGTGGGGACTGCGAAGACCACGCCGGCTTCGCGCACTCCGCGAAGATTGATGATGGTGATTAGGATCAGAATGCCGACGCACATCGAAATCGTGTAAGGCAGCAATGACGGAACGGCGGAGACCAATGCGCCGACGCCCGCGGAGATGCCGACTGCTACTGTGAGAATGTAATCGGCGAGAAGCGCTGCCGCGGCGAGAAGGCTGGCGCGTGCGCCGAGATTGAATCGCGCAACAGTATAGGAACCGCCGCCGTTTGGATAAGCGGCAATGGTCTGGCGATAAGAGAAGTACACGATGATGAGCAGCGTGATGATGGCGGCACTGATGGGGATGAGATATCGAACGCCGAGAAGACCGAGGGGAATCAGAAGGCTGAGGCCGGCTTCGGGCCCGTATGCGGCGGAACTGAGGGCATCGAGACCAAAGATGGGGATGCCTTTCGAGACGCCGATTTGCTCGGCGCGCTCGTCAGTGGTTGCGATGGGTTTGCCGACGACTAAGTCCAGAATGTTCATGAGCGGTTCGGGTTTATTCGCAGTTCATACAAGAGAATAGGATTTACCTTCTGCGTGAAAGGTGACTTCCGGCAAAGGCTCGGGTTGGAGATTGCATTCGGTATTCGCTCCAGGATCGGCGAACGATCCGAGCAACCTACAATAACATCGGTCGGATTTGGAATCACAGAATGGATTCCTGCCGAGTGAACAGCGCCGCCTGCCAGGTGTCTTATCCGGAATTCGAATCGGGACGACAAAAAGTTTGCATCGTACGCTGACGTTTTCCTTACGGCTCGCTTATGACTTCCTTATACGCACTCCGCTAGCGTCCCAAGTGTTTCGGGGGTGTGGCGATGAAAAAGTTAAATGGCTTTCCAGCGCTTGCTGCTCTTGTGCTTGTTTTACTTCTGACTCAGTGGGCCGGGCGTCTTGAGGCGCAATCTACTTTCGGAAGTTTGCGGGGGTTGACGTTAGACGCGACCGGATCGGCGATGCCGGGAGCAGAAATTACAATCCGCAATTTGGATGACAATAGTGAATACAAGGCGGTTAGCGGCGAAGATGGTGTGTTCCAGGTCGAGAATTTGAAGCCCGGGCACTACCGCGTGGCCGGTCACAAAGCGGGCTTTGCCGATGCGATCGTTCCGCAGCTTACGCTCGAAGCTCGCCAGGATCTTCGTTTGACTCTGACTTTGTCTGTTGCCAGTCAAAGCCAAACCGTCGAGGTCAGCGCGGCCGCGGAGCAAATTAACACCGAGAACGGCACGATCGCCGGCAGTTTGGAGAATCAACAACTGACGCAGCTTCCGCTCAACGCCAGGGCGGTTTCGACGAGCCCGCTGGCGGCGCTCGCGCTTTCTCCCGAGGTGCAGTATGACTCGCAGGGGAATATTTCCTTAGGCGGAGCGACATCTTCGATGGTGGGCTATTCCGTTGATGGCATCTCGACGGCAAACGTGCGACAGAATGGCGCGCTGCAGGATGCTTATCCGTCTTCTGAGGGGATCGAAGAGCTGAGGATCACGTCATCGAACAACAATGCGGAATTTGCGCAGGTTGGCGATGTGACCTTCACAACGAAGAGTGGCACCAATAAATTTCACGGGAGTCTCTTCGAGTACTTGCAAAACGACGCCTTCGACGCCAAGCCGCTCAATTTCAATGTGAAAGTGCCGAAGCGCTTCAACACGTTTGGCGGAAGTCTGGGCGGCCCTGTGGCGATTCCGAAGCTTTTCAAAGGCGATGGCAAGACGTTCTTCTTTTTCGACTATGAAGCAAATCGCAGAAGCATTTCCGCGGCCGAGCAGTATCTCGTGCCGGCCCAGGCGGAACGCAATGGCGATCTCAACGGATTTGTTACGGCCAGCAATCCGCTGCCGTTCACGAATCCGATGACGGGCCAGCCCACGGCTATTTTGATTGATCCCACAACGCATCAGCAATTCGTGGGTTGCAATGGCGGCCAGCCAAATGTGATTTGCAACTCGGGCGCGAACAACCGGATTAGCCCAGTCGCTCAGGCGCTGTTGAATTTCTATCCGCTGCCGAACGCGAACCTGAGCGTGGCGAATCCTTCCTTCAATTATGAAACGCTTGTGCCGACGCCTTCAGATACGAATGGCTGGGACATCAGACTCGACCGGGCGATTACTTCCAAACAGCAGGTGTTCGCGCGCTTCAACTGGAAAAATCTGCTGACCGACGTGGCCAATCCGCTTCTGCCGAATGATGTGGATTCGGAGCACAATCGCGGGCTGCTGGTTTCCTACAACTACGCGATCAGCCCCAAATGGATCAACGAATTCCGCTTCGGCTTCACGAATGCGCTGGTGAACGTGAACTTTCCGATCGTGGGAAGTGCGGCGATTTCGCAGTTAGGCTTGCAAGGAATTGACATCAGCCAGCATCCCACTGGACATGCGTTTCCGACGTTCAATTTCAGCGACGGCAGCGGATTCACTCCCGTCGGAAGAGATCGAGCGGGGATTACGCAGTCGCAAACTCTCGAGTATACGGACAACGTGACACGGCAAATGGGCAAGCACACGATGCGCTTCGGCGTGGATGTGCGGCGCGTGAACTACCAGGACCTGATGTTCTTTGAGCCTTCGGACGACTATGGACTGTTTACATTCAATCAGGGCGTCTTCACCGGAAGTTCCTACGGCGACGCTCTCCTGGGCATGCCAAATACATCCTTCTTTGCGATTACCAGCCCTCAGGTGAATGCTCGCGCGTTTCAGTACAGCGTTTACGGCCAGGACGAATGGCAGGTCAGCGACCGCATCACTTTGAATTTCGGGCTGCGGTGGGAGTTGCTACCGCCCTTTACAGAAAATATCGGAGATTTGGGAAGTTTCGATCCCCGGAATAACAGCGTCTTGGTTCCAAATGCGCTGCAGAATACTCTCGCGAATTCGACGGCGTACCAGCAGGTGTATGCCGGATTTCTCGAGTCGTTCAATGCTTGCTCATTGGGGCAGGGCGGTCCTTGCACGAACGTAATGAGCGCTAGCCAGGATCATCTGCCGCAGGGGCTCAGGCAGCTGTATATGCGCGATTTCGATCCGCGAATCAGTGTGGCGTTTCGACCGTTTCGAGACAACAAGACCGTTTTCCGCGCGGGATTTGGAATTTTCACCGTTTCCACTCTTGGCCCGATGTCGTTCAATAACGCGGGGAACCCGCTATCGGTGGTCCATACGTACGCGAACAACGTGGGAGGAGAGCCGCAATTCCAATTTCCTGCGACGGCGCCTGCGGCGCAAGCCGTCGCTTATGGCGGAGGCACGCTCGACCAAGCCAACGATCCGCTGTTCCGGGATCCTCAGGCGACGCAATGGAATTTCACGATTGAGCGCGAGCTCAGCGAGAGCACATTGCTGCGTGTGAGCTACGTGGGAATGAATTCGTACCGGCTGGCGGTCACCGAGGATCTGAACCAGGTCCAACCCAGCACCACCCCGTATTCGGCCGGCAATACACCCTATCCGAATTGGTTCACTTTGCTCTCCACCGAAAACGCGGGCTTCGCGAATTATCAGGCGCTTCAAGTGGAGGCCAATCACAAAATGGGGAAGGGAATATTTTTTCAGGGGAATTACACCTTCGCAAAAAATCTCAGTGATGCGCAAGGCGACGCACCCAGTGGATTCGCCAGTGAAGTGGCGTACGGGCTCGCGGTCTCAAATCGCTTCGATCTTCGCGCGGACCGCGGCAATGTTGAAGGCACGCCCCGCCAGCGCGTTCAACTGAACGGAATTTATCAGATCCCGTTTGGAGCGGGGCGGAAGTGGCTCAATAAGCCCGGTTGGAAAAATCTCGCGATTGGAGGCTGGGAAGCCACCACCGTCACGCTCCTGCAAACTGGCCCGTGGCTGACTCCGACCATTAGTCCAACGCTCGACCAATCGAATACCGACATCGCCAACCGAGGGACTTTGCTGCGGCCGGATTGCGTTGGGAATCCGATCCCTGCAAACCGGAGTTCCGCCGCGTACTTCAACTCGAGTGCGTTTGCGCAGACCCCCAGTGATGCGGGACGGATCGGAAATTGCGGAGTGGGAATATTGGAAGGACCGGGCACAATCGTGGTCTCGGCTGGCTTAGGGAAGACGTTTCCTCTTGGCGAGAAGGCGAGGCTGCGGTTCGAATCGACTTTTACAAACATATTGAATCACACGAACTATGCGCCGCCTGCCGTGGACATCAGCAACGCGCAGACTTTTGGCGTGCTGCAATCGAATCAAACTTCGGCGAATGCAGGGCCGCGAACGGGACAGATGGCGCTGCGGCTGGATTTTTAAGTCGCGACGATTCGCGGAAGTGTTACGCCGTTTATTTCATATGGGTGATACGGGTCTGCCATCCCGCGCTCATGGTTCCTACCCCCGTTTAGTGATAGCGTGCATCACGATCCGATTGCAAAGGGAGTCCTCATGCGGACCTGGCACTGCACGCTGCTTTTGGCATCACTGACATTTACTGGATTCGGCACGTATCAAGTTGCGTCCGGCGAGCCGCAATTTATGACGGCGGCGTACGCTGCATCCGTTGATAGCGATGTGCGAGCTTTTATGCGCGTTGTGGCTCACGATGTTACGCAGGATGGTCCGATTGCGTGGCGCAAGCACTTCGCCGACAGCCCCGCTTTCTTCATGGCTGTGGATGGTCATTTGGTTTTTCCGGATAGCGCGGCGGCGACGGCCGGAATTCAAGGTGCCGCGGGAATGTTCAAGCACGTTGAATTGCGATGGGGCGATGATTTGAGAGTGGATCCGCTGGCGGAGAATTTCGCTGTTGTGGGGGCTTCGTACCACGAGGTCCGCGTGGATGCGGCGGGGAAGCGCGTGGACGAGGATGGATTTTTTACGGGCACGGTAGAAAAGAGAGATGGGCGCTGGCAATTTCGCAATGCGCATTGGTCGGCGGCTGCGGCAGCCAAGTAGCTTGTGATCTGACGTATCGTTGCTGTTTGAATAAAGGCGAAGAGCCGGCGAGACGCGGTTCGAAAGCTTCCATCGAAAACTCAGGGCAGGCGGCGGTACAAGAGGCCGCCGGGCACTATTCGCGATTCCGGCGATGCGTAGGTTAAGGCTTCTGTTTGGCGACCCAATCGCGGACGCGCTTATCCAGGACATCGAGCGGGAGGGCGCCCCCGTTGAGGATTTCGTCGTGGAAGGTTCGGATGTCGAATTTGTCGCCGAGTTGATCTTTGGCGTATTGGCGAAGAGTAAGAATTTGCAGTTGTCCGAGTTTGTAAGCGAGGGCTTGAGCGGGCCAGGCGATGTACCGATCTACTTCACTCTGAATATTGGGTTCGTCCATCGCGGTGTAGCGGTGGAAGTACTCCACCATCTGATCGCGGGACCAGCGCTTCTCGTGTACGCCGGTATCAATGACTAAGCGAATGGCCCGCCACATTTCATTTTCCAGACGGCCGTAGTCACTATAGGGATCCTGATAGCGGCCGACGTCTTTGCCGAGCCGCTCTGAATAAAAAGCCCAGCCCTCGACGAACGCGTTGTAGTCCTCATATCTCCGGAATGACGGCAGATCAGGCAATTCCTGCGCGAGTGAAATCTGAAGATGATGTCCGGGAATTCCTTCGTGGTAAGCGATCGCTTCGACATTGAGCAGGAGGCGGTGCTCGGGATCCCATTCGTTTACGTTGATGTGGCCGGGGCGCGAACCGTCTGCGGTGCCGTCGGTGTAATCGGCGGGGACGGCGTCCTTCGAGCGCGAGCTTGTTGTTGGGAAGTTGACCGAAGAGTTTTGGGAGTTCCGGTTCCATGTCGTGAATGTACTTTGCGTAAAGATCCAGCAACTGCTGGCCGGAAGTGGCGTAGAACTGGCGTTCGTTCTTGATGTGTTCGTTGAGTGCGGCGAGATCTTTGAATCCGAGCATGTGCGCGAGGGCAAGCATCTCGGCTTCGATCTCGTCCACTTGCTTGAGGCCGATCGCGTGAATCTGATCTGCGGTGAGATCGGTGGTGGTCATGAGGCGAATTTCAAAGCGATAGCGCGCGGCACCGTCGGGAAGAGACCAGATGCCGGGATCGACGCGGCCCTTCGGAGCGTACTCGTCACGAATGAATGCGGTGAAGCGAGCATAGGCGGGCAAGACGAATTCCTTAATCGCGGAGAGGCCGGTTGCGCGCAGGCGCTTTCGATCGGGTTCGGAAATGCTCCCAGGGAATTTAAGAAACGGCTGGGCGAAGGGAGATTCTTCTGGCTCCTGCGAGGCGATTGCATTGCACTGATCCGCGGCTTTCTCGAGCAGGAAACGCGGCGGCATCAATTTATCGTTCATGCCTTTGCGCATCTGGATGGCGGTCTGATCGAGGAGGCGGGGTATTTGTTTCAGGCGGGAGATGTAGTCGTCAAAGTCCTTGGCGGATTCGAAGGAGAGGACGTTGACTAAATCGGGCAGCTCGAGATGGATTCCGTTCTCCTGATCCACCGGCATTTCCCACGGCTTGAAGCGAGCGCCTTCGATTTGCATCTGAAGATCGCGAACGATCAGAACTTTGTTGAGCGTCTCCCGCTCGGGGAAGCCTGAAGTGTCGATGGCTTCGAAGCGGGTGAGGAATTTCTGAGCCTCCTGCAAATCTTTGTTGATGGCTTCCTGAGAACGATCGTCGAGTTTGTCGTTCCAGCGCTTATCTCCGATGGTCGAGGCGAAGATCGGGCTGCTGCGCAGCCGATATTCCCACTGCTCGGCGAGAAGATCATTGAGCGCCTTGCGCCGTGATTCGAGAGACGGCGGCGATTGGACGACGACGGAGACGGAAATAAGCAAGCACAGGAACAAAGCGATACACGTGCGGAGACTAAGAATGTCCATTCAGGTTCCTTGATTGAACAATTTTTCGGACGAGTGAGTCTTCAGCGAGGAGTTCGCCCGGTTGCCCGTCCAATTGTCCGTCTGCGCCGTCAGAACCTGGGGATTCTACTCCGGAGATGTCCTCGAAGTCTGCACCCGACTCGCTTTCAATGACCGTAGTGAATGCGCCGTTTCAGGGAGGATCGGCAGTCCGTGGCTCGAGGGGGCTATTCGTATCGCAGCGCGACCATGGGATCGACGCGCGCGGCGCGTCGCGCGGGAATCCAGCATGCCGCGACAGCGACCAGGAGCAGAACGCCCGCTACGGCGGAGAATGTAAGAGGATCCGTTGCGCTTACATTGAAGAGCAGAGAGAGCTTTGCGAGCAGCCGCGTCAGTGCTGCGGCTGCCACGAGGCCCACGACTACGCCGGCGAGCGCCAGCCGGGTGCCTTGCCACAGAACCCAGCGCAACACGGTACCGCGCTGTGCGCCAAGCGCCATTCGAATGCCGATTTCGTTGGTGCGCTGGCCGACGACGTAGGCGATTACCCCATAGAGCCCAATGCCTGCTAACACGAGGGCGATCGCAGCGAATGCTCCCAGCAGCATCATGGCGAAGCGCTGCGAAGCGAGCGAAGACTCGATGATCTCGTGCATCGTCTGGACTTGGGTGATCACCTCATCTTTGCTGATCCGATCATTCGTGCGGCGGATGGAGTCCATAAATCCCGAGATGTTTCTCGCGGAACGAACCACGACCTCTGTATTCGACGGCACCAAGGCCATCGTGCTGTCATCCATTTGCATGAAGGCAAAGTAGGCTTGGGCGCGTAGAGAATTCTGATCGTCCACGTCGAGTCCCCACTGCTTGACGTGGCCGATGATGCCAACGATCTCATACGAGTCATCCCGGTTTCCGACGTGAATCGTCTTCCCGATGGCGTCTCCGTTCGGAAAATATTTTCGCGCCAGAACTTCGTCCACGACGGCAACGCGCTGGGAATGCTCGTCGTCGCGATTCGAGAAAAAGCGTCCAGCGAGCAATGGAATCCGCATGGCTCTCAAATAATCGGGGCCCACGATGTAATTGAGCGCCCAGTTTCTTTCGTTGTCGCTCGCCGGGCGCGGCTGGCCGTCAATCCAGAAGGTTGTGTCGTCCTCGCCGTTCATGGGAACTGCGCCCCAGCTGAGCGATTCTGCTTCCACGCCGGGCGTGGCGGCGATTTCCGCATCGAAATTGCGCAGAGCCGCGCGGATGGCTGCGGCGGGAGCCGTCATCATCTGTGGCGGGAGGGCGAGGTTGAAGGTGTAAGTATTGTCGGGGTTAAATCCGGGATTCACGGTCCACAGTCCGGCAAGACTGCGAATCAACAATCCCGCGCCAGCGAGCAGCACCAGTGCCATGGCCATCTGGACGGCAACGAGAACGCCCTGAGTGCGGCGCCGCGAGCCAATCGCGCCTCGTCCGCCTTCTTTCAATGTTTCGTGAACGCTTCGCCGCGCCGTGCGCATCGCCGGAACCAAGCCGAAGAAAATTCCCGCGCACACAGAGAGCAATACCGTGCACCAGAGGACTCGCGCGTCAATTCCCACTTCGCTTGCGCGCGGGAGGGTGGCAGGCAGCGCAGCGAGCGCGGCGTGAGTCCCGGCACGCGCGAGTGCAAGTCCAAGCGCGCCCCCGGCGATCGCGAGCAAAATGCTTTCGGTAAGCATTTGCCGGACCAGGCGGCCTTTGCTCGCGCCGAGAGCCGAGCGCAGGGCGACTTCCCGCACGCGGCCCGTGGCGCGAACGAGCAGCAGATTGGCCACATTGACGCAAGCAATCAGCAATACGAGTCCCACCGCGCCAAGCAATAGCAGCAGAAATGGCCTGACCTCGCCCACCATGCTTTCCTTTAGCGGGGTCAGCGTGGCTCCGATTCCTTTGTCCACGTCAGGATAAATTTCCGCGAGATCGTGCGCCACGTGCTCCATGTCCCCGCGCGCCTGTTCGATTGTGACGCCCGGCTTCAAGCGCGCGATGCCATGAATGCCGAGCCCGGCACCGCGATTCCGAAGCGCCGAGTTGGCAAATTCACCGAGCGGAGCGTAAATATCCACGGAGTCGAAGGTGGAATTGGGCAAGTTGAAGTGCCCGGGAAAGACGGCAACAATCACGTAACCCTTGCCGTCCAGCGTGATGCCTCTTCCGATCACATCCGGAGCGGAGCCGAATTTTCTTTTCCAAAGCGCCGTGCTGATGGCCACCACATTCGAAGCTCCGATTTCATCTTCGGACGGAGTGAACCAGCGACCGAGGACCGGTTTCACTCCGAGCATGGGAAAGAAGTCCGATGTGACCACGGCAGCGTTCAGCTCGTCGGCATCGCCCGCACCCGTGAGCAGGTATCCGGTGGATCGCGAAACGGCGAAGAAAGAAAACGATTGGTTTATCCGCCGCCAATCGAGGAAATTCGGATATGAAATCGAGCCTTGGGGAAAATTGGGCTTGCTCGCATCAACTGTGACCAGCCGATCGGGCTCTGGAAACGGCAACGGATTCAGCAGGACGCCGTTTACTACGGAAAAGATTGCTGTGTTCGCGCCGATGCCGAGGGCCAGGGTGAGAATGGCGACGGCGGTGAAACCGGGGGATTCTCGCAGCGTACGGAGGCCGAAGCGGATGTCTTGCAATAGCTGCTCGAGCCAAACGAAGCTCCAGACTTCGCGGGTTTCTTCCTGCACTCGCGTGACATTGCCGAATTTGCGCAGAGCGGCGTAGCGCGCTTCGTCGGGCGGCATGCCGCGGGCGACGTTATCGCGCGTCTCGATTTCGATGTGGTCGTGAATATCCTGCTCGACATCGTCCAGCATGCGCTTGCGGCGGTTCATGATTTGCCCTCTTGCTGCCTGAGTCTGGAAATCCGTTCGATCCACATGAGGCCGCTATGCACCGCACACTTCCTGTCTGATCATGTGAATGCTCATCACTCGTATCGAAGCGCGACGATGGGGTCGACGCGCATCGCGCGGCGTGCTGGAACATAGGAGGCTAGAAAAGCAACGGTACCGAGCACCACAGCCACAGTGGCAAAGGTCAGCGGATCGGTCGGCTTGACGTCAAACAAGACGCTCGACATCCAGCGCGTCATCACGACCGCCGCCACGACGCCGATGCACAGGCCGAGCATCGCGAGCCGCACTCCATGCCCCACAATTTCGCGCAGAACATCGGCTCGCTGCGCGCCGAGCGCTATTCGCAGGCCGATTTCGCGAGCACGTTGCGTCACCAGGTAGGACAGAACCCCAAAAATTCCCGCGGCCGTAAGCAGCAGCGCAATGCCGCCGAAAGCTCCGAGGAGGAGCGCGTTGAAACGGTCGCCCGCGGTCGAACTCGACACGACATCCTCCATCGTGCGGAACGCCGAAGTCGCTTCATCCGGATCTATCGCGCGGATGGATTGGCGCACGGCAGTCGCGAGCATTGCGGGATCACCGGCGCTGCGAACCACCACATTCATTCTCGTGAAGGAGCCCGGTATAAAGATCGCGGGGCGATTGGATTCCTGCAATGCGAAGTGCTTGTTGCCTCCCACGATTCCGACAATCTCACGCACGACGAATCCGGGCTTACCTTCAAACATTTTCAAGTGCTTGCCCATCGGGTTTTCGTTCGGGAAGAGCTTCTTTGCGAACGGCTCATTCACGATCACAACCTTCCGGGATTCCAATGAATCCCGCCGTTCAAAGGCCCGCCCGGCCAACAGTGGAATTCGCATCGCACCGAAATAGTCGCCGTCGATGACTCGGAAATCCGCGTCATCGTTGTCGTTCGGGTTTGCGGGCGGCCGCTCGTCTGGCGGCATGCCGCGCGCGATGTTGTCGCGAGTCTCGATTTCGATGTGATCGCGGATGTCCTGCTCGAGATCGTCCAGCATGCGCTTGCGGCGGC
>Ga0302183_10001200_pt1 | contig 12118 bp, 10 predicted proteins | sample I_Palsa_N3_2_FD_200232 | JGI IMG/M metagenome (GOLD analysis project Ga0302183, IMG submission 200232) | Peat permafrost microbial communities from Stordalen Mire near Abisko, Sweden - I_Palsa_N3_2 | ecosystem: Environmental > Terrestrial > Soil > Palsa > Peat permafrost | place: Sweden...
TCACCGTGCAAGCATCCGGTGCACGGCGGGCACGGCGGGCACATCTGGCAGGTTGCGGGTGGCATGCGCCGCCTATGTTTGGCAACGTACAGACAGTGTCGGCAAGCACATGCTCATTATTAATCCTAGGCTGCGTTGATTGCACTGAGTCTGAAACGTTTTTTCCAAGAGGGCCATGAACATGGATAGAGTGATCACACGGCGTATGCTGGTGAAGCGTAGCTTGATTGCGGGCGCGTTCGTGCCGGTTGCAGGCCTCTTTATCAGTGGCCCTGCTCGTGCCGACTTGCCGGCACTGGATCCGAGCGATCCGGCCGCGAGAGGGCGCGATTACGTTACAAAATCGGCGAAGTCCGATGCATATTGCGGGAATTGTTCGCTCTACAAGAAGACGGGAGATTCGATGGGTTCCTGCGCGCTCTTCGCGGGAAAGAGCGTAGCGTTCGCCGGGTGGTGCAGCGGGTGGGTGAAGATCGGAGCCCCGTGATGTGATCTGATAGCAGTCGAAGCACGGACAACTGCCTTGGCTAGCGCGGGACCGTGGATGCGCATCAAGACTTCTTGCGCAGCACCGTCTGCAGGCGCTTGACTCAACCTTCCCAGATCCTTTTGCACTGCGAGTTCTGACCGTATCTCGCCGTGACCAGGTCCGCGTTGTGCCGCTGCAGGGACAAGCGCATGCTATTTGTGGCACATGCCTCCAAGCAAGGAGAAAAACCGTGATAATTCGCACATTCATGATCGGCGCGGCGTCGGCCGCAGTCCTGACGTTCGCTCCGGCGGCCTTCTGTCAGGACCATGGCACACCTGAACAAGCCAAGGCCATGCTGTTGAAAGCCGAAGCGGCTGTGAAGGCGGATAAGAGTAAGGCGATCGACATGTTCAACAACGGAGAAGGTGGATTCTTGGACCGAGACCTTTACGTGTTTTGCGCCAATGTCGGCGACGGTAAAATTGTTGCGCAGGGCAACCCCAATGCGAAGCAAATACTTGGCCAGGATCAGAGGTCCCTCAAGGACGCCACGGGCAAGAATTTCGGTTCGGAGCTGTACGCGGCGGGGAAGAAGCCCGAGGGTCAAATTACGCAAGTCAGTTATATGTTTGCACGGCCGGGGGCCGACTCGAAGCCGGTTCCAAAAGTAAGCTTAGTCACAAGGGTCAGCGATCTAGTCTGCGGCGTTGGATATTACAAGTAGAGGAATCAAGATGAGTACTTGCTTGCCAAGCCCCTGGTCCAGAACCCGGGGCTTGGAAGTTCGAATCCCGACAATCTGGTCACATGCATAGGTAGGGATGTGTCAATGACACGGGACGCGGGCAATCATCCTGATGCGCGATCTGGCGCCTACTGTGCCAGGCCCACGCGATGCAGCAGACTGCGGAAGCGCTCATCGGATCGCAGCGGATCGAACGCAGGCTCGATTGCAATCTCGGTCATCGCGATCTGGCGTTCTGCGTAGGCGCGTTCGAGTGACTCGACGGCCTTATCTTTTTCACCGAGTCGAGCATAAATGACCGCGATGCCGTAGCTGCTGGAGGAGTACGCCTCGGGGACCTTGTCGTCTATTTGCGCAGCAGAAAGAAGCTCCGCCCAATACCCGCGCGGCCCACGCGCGGCCAACGCCGCGCGCAGCGCATCTTCGCGTCTAAGAGCGTCGCCGGGGTCTTCGCCGGTCAGCAGACGCGCCTTAGTTTCCTCGTTGATCGCGTCGTCAAATCTGCCGACATAGGTATAGAGGTGAGCGAGCCGCTCATGGCCGAGCGCGAAGTTGGGAAATCGCTGGACTGATTTCTGCAATTGCGCAAGCGCGTCCGGATATCGACGCGCCCAGAGGTAGGTCCGACCAAGGAAGGAGTCGACGGAGGCCGACAAGGGATCGAGTTCGACGGCGACCCTCATCTGGGCGATTGCTTCGTCGTGGCGACCGCGAGGAGATAGGAAGCTATTAGAGTAAAACATATGACCGCTGGCATCGCTGGGGTTCAGTTCGATCCCACGACGAAACTCCCTTTCGGCAGCAGCCCAGTTGAAATCGACGTGTGCATAAAAAAAGGCGAGGGTTGAGTGTGCGGCGGCGACGGTATCGTCAATAGCCAGTGCTTTACTTGCCGCATCCCGTGCTTTCGACAAGGTTTCAATTGGCGCCCCAAGTCCGACCACTGTGGCGACGCTGTAGGTTCGCGCGAGGGCCGCATACGCGAGCGCGTACTTCGGATCAATGGCAATGGCGCGATCGAATTCGACAATCGCGCCTTCCAACCCTTTCTTTGTGCGCGAATTGTATCCCTCAAGCCCCTCAAGATAGGCCTGATGGGCTTCGGGACTAACGCTTGACGACGCGGTCAATCCCGCGCCCGAAGCTTTAGACGTAAAGCCTTCCAGAAGCGAAATCTTAAGGGCCTTGACCACAGCACTTGCGATCTCGTCTTGAATCTTGAAGACGTCCGTCAGCTTTCGATCGTAGGTCTCCGACCAAATGTGGTAACCATTACCAGCGCGAATCAGCTGCGCGGTTACGCGCAGCGTGTCACCGGACTTGCGCACGCTACCTTCCAAGACGTACGCGACGCTCAGAGCTCTGGCGATATCGGCGATCGTCGCCTGTTTACCTTTGAAGAAGAACGACGAGGTGCGTGCTGGCACCCGCAGTTCTGACACCTTCGCAAGCATATCAATGAGTTCCTCCGACAAGCCGTCGGAGAAATACTCCTGGTCTTTGTTCTCGCTCATATCGACAAAAGGCAGCACCGCGACGGATTTTTCGGGGATCGCCAGGGCGGCGGGAGGGGTTGCGGGCTTCACTGCGGTAAAAGGGAGTTCGCTTGCGTGTTTCGCGAGCCAGACTTTGTCGATGACGAGATACGCTACGATCACGAGGATCACGGCGCTTAGCGCGACTAGCGAGCGCGTAGGTCGCAGACTCCGCTGAGCGCCATTAACAGGCAGTGGAAATAGATTGGTTAATGACTTTACATCGTTGCCGGAGGAACGAGGCTCTTCAGCTAACGGCGGCGCTAAAAGGTGCTGCACCGAATCGGCAAGCTTCGGCAGCGCGCGGTCGACGCCCGAGGCGCTTGCATCGAGCCAGTGCGAGGTATTGAGAAAGTATTCTAGAGCCGCCGGCAAGGGTGTGAGGTCAACCCGCAGTGAAATGATGGGGTGGCGTCTCGAACTCGCTCGCTCCACCTCTCTGAGCACGTGGGGGGAGCTAGACGCATTCTGCGACAGAACGAGCACGAGGACTTTGGAGGCATCGATTGCGCGAACGATCGCGTCGGCATAGAACTCGCCGGGTACGACATTGCGTGGCGCGACCCAGCATGTAACGCCCTCACGCTCCAGGGCCTCACAAACGATGTCAGCAACGCCGCTATCTGGCGAGGCGTGACTAATGAATACGTCGGGCGTGCCGGAATGAGCGCCTGTCGCCTGTCCTTCGCCGCCAGCTTCCGCCACGGATTCCCTCCAACACGTACGGCATATTGGCAGATGCTCCGAGTCTTTATCCAGATGAGCGATCGAATCAGTCGTAAGGCCGCCACTCGCGCGGTGACTCTGATGATGGGGTTGCCTGCGCTAGGCGTTTGCCTGCTGCGAACTACGACGCCATCGGGGTCTTCGCCCCGATCCTGATGTTCGTCTTGCAGTGCATCAAGGGATTTACAGCGATGGCGAGACAGAATTCCTGCTCAACTCGACAGCAGCTCGCGGATGGCGCGGTCCGCTTGATCGATAGCTGAGCTGGTATAGGCCGCTCGGCCCGAGTCGGAGTTGGCGATGTAAATCCGCCCGAATCGCGCGCGACCGATGACGTTTGGCGCTTGTTCCGGAGGTAGCTCGGGATCGAACAGCGGGTTGTATTCCGGTGCGTAGCCGTGCGGCCAGCGATTGACCGTGATCGCCTCGATGTCACGGACCGGATCAAAGCCGCCAGCTCCGAGTGTGCGCGTGAGCTGGTCGCGGATGTTGTGCTCAAAGGTCGCGAAGCTCGTCGCCAGCAGCTCGGCGGAACCGGCCTTGTTCTGCTCAATCTGGTTGAGGCCCGGCTTGCACGGCGTGCGTAACATTCGGATCACGGTCGGCTGATCGGGCGAGCTCGGACTGGGATACGCGCCGATGTCGACCTTCTCGTTTAGCTGGAAGTATGTGTGGTAGCTCCCAGGCGCGTACACCGCAGAGATTCCGAGCTTCTGGAACGCTTTCCAGTTGCGTATCGCTACCGACGAATAGACGAGAGGCAACTTGACCAGACTGTGCAGTGCGTCCTTCTGCGCCGGCGGCAGCTCCGGGCAAAGGTATGGGATCACCATGTTCCAGCAGGCGAGCACACAGGATTTCGCGCGCACCTTCATTGGCGTGCCGTTGCGCAGGTACGTGATCTCGACCGCGCGGCTGCGCGCCGGATCGCCGACGTTCGCCACGCGCGTAACAATGCTGTTCAGGCGCACCCGCACCGGCGACTGGGGCCGGTCGAGCCGCGCATAGTCGACGCGGGCGCTGACCACGTCCTCGGCGGTGCTGCCCGGCACAGCCTCGGCAATGAGGCTTCTCACCAGCAGCCGCGCGATCGTCGCGTTCCCGTCGGGGAAGTGCAGCTTGTAGGATCCGCCGGTATCCGCGTAGCCCTTCGGCGTGTAGCCCATGCGCGAGATGGTTCCCCGCGGAAGTTTCATGCCTTGGAACCCGGGATATTTGAAGGCCCAGCAGTCGAGCGCCGGAACCGCATCGGCGCCGACTGCGAACCAGCCGTGTGTCCTCGCCTGATAAAAAGTCACCACTGATGGGTCGACTTTGACCAGGTCGCGCAGGAAGGCGCTGTAGCTGATCTTCGAGAGTCGCAGCTTCTTTTCCGCGGCGCTGAGCCCTGGCAGATAGTCCTCCGACCCCGTCTCGATGCGCACGATATCCTCGCGCGCTCGCGCCGACAGGGGTATAGAGGCAACAAGCTGCCGCACGGGTACGTCGCCCCAGCCGACTGCGAGCCGGTCCTCGCCGAAAGTCTCACGATCAAAGAACGCCGCATGTTGAAGTGGCAGATGATCGTAGAACTCAGGGTGCTCGATCTTCCGCGCCAGAGCTTTCACATCGATACCGATGTCACGGATCAATCCGGCAGCGGCTGCGCTGTAGGGTCGCGGGCTGTCGATCTCGTATGTGCCGCCATTGATGATTCGGAGACCGTCCGTCGTGCTGAACTCGTTTCGCTTGGCATGGCCACCGAAATCATCGTGATTCTCTAGAATGAGCACGCGCGCCTGCCCCGGCGCGCGCGCGCGAAAGAAGTGTGCCGCCGCGAGGCCGCTGATCCCGCCGCCCACGACGACCAGATCGTACGTCTCGCCGGTTTCGGTGCCGCCCTGCGCGAGAGCGCCGTCGCGCAGGGCGTGCACCGGCTCGAACGACCCGGGGTGACTGCCGCGTAGACCTGTCAGTGCCGGCGGATAATACCCAGCCGCGTTCTGTCCACCGGATGTGGCTTGCGATTGTGCGGCCGGTGCGGCCAGCAGCGGACCCGTCAGCGCGCTCGCTGCGCCGATCAGCATCCCCTGCAGAAAGTCCCTGCGCGGGATTGGGCGGTCTTCGCCGAGATCGCGATCCGAGTGTTGCCCGATAATTCGTGCGCGCATATTGCCCTCCGTTGCTCAGACGGCAACCGCGATCGGCCGCGCGGTGCTGATTTACCTGTTTTCGGCGCGTGACTCTAGCGGATATATTAACGGTTGAGCGACGTCTGCCGCGAGAGCCTGCGTTGGAAGCAAGATCTTGACACAATAGAACTAGCGCTCCGTCGATTTCGTTTGAGCATCGTTGGGGCGCCGCCGAGGTTAACCATGGGAATACTCAACTTTGATGCCGTGCGGGAGCTTGGGCTTGCGTTACCCGGTGTCGTCGATGGCACCGCGTACGGAGCCCCCGCGCTCAAGCTGGGTGGCAGGCTTCTAGCCTGCATCCCCACCAATAAGTCCGCCGAACCCAATAGCATCGCCGTGCATATCGATCTCGAGCAACGTGCTGAGCTACTTCGCCAGCATCCCAATATCTACTACATCACCGATCATTACGCGCCGCACCCTACCGTGCTCGTCCGATTGTTAAAGATCACTCGAGCTGATCTGACGGAACTCCTGCGTGACGCCTGCCGCTTCGTCATGCCCTCAGCCCGGGGGCAGTGATCCCGGTTCCCGCTCAGGAAGTCCGTCGCTGCCAGACATTCCCAGTGAGCCTTCAGAAAGGTCGATCGTCGCGTGTGCCCGTCCCGCTCGGGTGCCGGCTCGATGCCGTTCTCTTTGAGGATGTTGGCGATGGCGCCGCGTCCTACCTGATGCCCCAGATTGGCCAGTGCGCCTCGCATTCGAGGGTACCCCCCAAGAGGGATTGTCAAGTGCCATGCGAACAATCAGATCAACAATCGTCTTCATGACGCGCGGTAGGCCTGGGCCGCGCCGGTGGCTGTAGTTCCACTTGGACGCCAGGCCTTCATTAGGCTTCCACATCCAGCATTGGGATGGGCGGCCGCACCGGCTGTGCTACTTGCTACGCTGCCGATGGCGCGGCTTGCCTCAACCGCGGACATCGATAGCCGCTCTTATTGAGCTGTTCCACCGGAAGGAGCCGCAGACGCGTGATTTCGGAAGGAGCACCGAACCGGTTGGGTATGCCCCAATATCCGGTCCCACGGCTTACGTAGATCCACAGATGGTTTAAGCGGTGTAGTCCGGCCGTGAATGGCTGCTGTAGTCGCACAAACAGATTCCAGGGCCAGAATTGACCGCCGTGTGTATGACCCGAAAGCTGCAGATCAAACCCAGCGCTTGCCGCGGCGTCTGCGGAGCGCGGCTGATGCGCCAATAGAATCCTTACGCTTGCTTTCGCCGGCGCACCGGCAATGGCAGCCTGAGGATCACTGCGCTGTGACGCATTAAAATGATGAGCACTGAAGTCTGTGACTCCGGCAATGACGAGTGAAGCGCCCTGATGCTCGATTACCGCATGCTCGTTCAGCAGCACGCGAAGTCCAAGGCGCTCGAATTCCGCCGTCCACGCGCTTGCGCCCGAATAGTATTCGTGATTACCGGTCACGAAGAATGCGCCATGCCGCGCGCGCAACTGAGCAAGTGGCGCGGTATGCGCCGCTAACTCCCGCACCGACCCATCAACCACATCACCGGTGACAGCGATAAGATCGGGCTTGAGCGCGTTGACGGCATTGACGATCTTTTCCACGTACTTCTTGCGGATGGTTGTCCCGACATGGATGTCACTGATTTGCACGATCGAAAACCCGTGCAGCGCCGGAGGAAGATTCCGCAGTGGCACGTCGACGTGGACGATGCGCGCTCGGCGTCGCGCCCCAACGAGCCCAGCCAGGGTGGCGAAGACACCAAGACCAAGGACGAGGGAGGCAGAAACTGACTCATATGCACGCAGATGGATCCGAGACGCGAAAAGAACGACGGGCACGAGGAGTACATCACGGAGCAGAGTCAAGACCAGAAGTGACGAGAAGAAACCCGCCATGAAATATCCAGCCGCCGCCATCCGATCCGCAAACGGCCTTGACCACAGTGGTCGTGCCGTCAAGCTCAGTGACATCAACACAAACGAAAGCACGAGCAAAAAGATGGTGCTCGCTCGGACAAGTACTCCGCCTGGGATCGACGGCAAGACACGCAACCCGATGTAGACGTGCAAGGCGCCCAGGAGGGCAGGAATCCACAGATTTCCGCGCAATTTCATGCGGTTACACGCTGGCGGGTAAGATTTAAGGGGCCGAACATTGGGTGATTGGGGGCGCGCGTCGTATTTTTAAAGGCTAGCGGCGTCCTTATCCCTAAGCGCTTGCCAGGATAGCCCTGGTCTTCAACGTGCGCAGCGGGACGCGTGGATAAGCATCAGCAACAGCAGCGTGCGGGTGCGGTCAATCGGAGCTTTCCCGACTACTTGGGCCGATTCCCTTTCGGGGCTTGGCGCCAGCGGTTGAGGAACAGTGGGACAAGGCCGATCACGATCCCACCGATCCCAATGAGGTTGGTCACGAGATCAAAGGAAGGGATGCTGTAGATCGCGATGAAGGTCAGAAAAAGGGCGCTCGCCACCGGCCAGAGTACGAGCGTGACCATAGTTGCCGGATTCGTCAGCGCCGCCCGGCGCGTATTCCAAGCGCAGGAGAAGCTCGCTAGGCCGTAGTAGAAGGCGGCCTGGAAACCGATGGCGTTCACCGAATCCTTCATGATTCGGTTGACTGTCGGAAGGAATGACGACAGGAACAGCAGCGCGAGTCCAAACACGGTCAGCGCGGCTGTCGCGACCCAGGGGGTCTGCCAGGTCTTATGCAGGCGCGCATAGCGAGGGTGCAACGCCCCGCCGCGACCCTGGGCGAACATCGTCCGCGTGAACTGCAGAAAGGACGTCTCGAGTGTTCCAATCGTGCTGAGCATGACTGCGATAACGGCCATATAGCTCCACGGTCGGGGAAAGAGCTTTTCCGCGACGGCGAGGACGACATTGGTGCCTGCCCGCTCGATCTCCGCATCTGTCAGCACGAGCAGGGTCGCGACCGCGAACCCGACGAATAAAAGTAAGACCGTAATCATTGCCAGCACCGCTCCGTGGCCTGGCGTGTGATGCGCATTCTTGGTCTCCTCATTAAGATTCAACGTCACGTCCCAGCCCCAGAAGAAGAACACAGCGGTAAGCGCGCCGGTCGCGAAAAGTTGCGGTGTGAACTGGCCGAGCGATAGCCAATGGATCGAGAATGTGTGTGCCGAGTTACTCCCGAATTTCACGAGCGCAGCGATGATCACGACTATCAGGATGGCGACTTCGATGGTGGTCAGAACGACCTGCGTATAGCTTGCAGGCTTGATGCCCTTGACCACTAGCGCACTCACACCGAGTAGCCAGCCGGCGGCGACGAGCGTGACACTCGTCGGGTTGGCTGTAAGCCCAGGGGCGACGAGGTCGAGCGTCGCGGTCGCAGCCGGCACGGTGCCACCAACCATGAAAAGCGCAGTGGCAACCAGCAGAGACCAGCCGGCTAGGAATCCGAGCACGGGACCGAAGGCCTTCTCGACCCACGCGTAGGATGCGCCCGCGTTAGGATCGACCCGATTGAGCTGCTTGAATGCCAGCGCCACGCCGAACATGATCAGGCCGCAATAGAGTAGGCTCGCAGGCGAGAGGACGCCGACCGCGGCGATCAAAGTCGCAGTCGTCGCAGCGGCGCTGAACGCGGGCGCCGTGCCGGCGATGCCCATGACCATGGACTCGCCAAGGCCAATTGAGTTTGCCGCGAGCCCCGTTTTCGTATTCATGGTCTGCGCCGGGCCGCAAACGTAAGTGCTGGCAATTCTTTGGACATCGCGCCTCGCAAGTTCCCCGCCGCGGCATGCCAAGAATGCCGTGGAAAACCTTCGAACTGCAAGTCGGGCCCTGCTACAAAATTACTAGCCAGGAAACCTAAAGAGTGCACTCGATCGGCTGTAAAGCGAGCCTCCTTGCGCAAGGGATCGAGGAAATTATCTGTCCTCAGGTACTCCAGGGCGAATCCCGCTCGATCGAAGCTAAGGGAGTCAAGCACGCGCTAGCGATGGCATGGCCAAGGCGTAGGAGTGTTGCGGCTCTCGACGTCGAGCTTTACGCTCGGACTTCGTCAAAACGGCCGACCCTCTTGACCGGGGAATCATCGCGCTCCCGGCCGAGGAGGCTAGACTCAATGCGATTGGAGACTTTATGAACAGCAAGAAACCCAGATTCGACAAGGCTTACCTCGCGACCAAGCACGAGCAACTGACCACGTTGCGCCGCCAGTTGTCGGATTCGGTTCGAACCGGAACGGCGGAAGAGCGCACCGTAAACTCGGAATCTGCAGGGCAAGCGCGCGAATATGAGGACGATGCGCAGAGGCTCGCGAACTTAGAGCTCGATGGCACACTGGTCGGACGCGACTTACGACGGTTGGCTCTTATTGAGCGCGCGTTACAAAAAATCGAAGATGGCACCTACGGCATTTCAGACGAAAGCGGCGCGCCTATACCGGCAGATCGGCTGGAAGTAATGCCGGAAGCGATCTATACCTTGTCGGAGCAGGAAAAACGCGACTCAGTCGATGAGTCCTCCGTCGGTGTGCGCAAAAGATAGCGGATGCGCCTTTCTTAGCCGAGGATCGGGAGGAGGCGAGGGTGCGGTTTGTGCCGCCGATTAACCAAATGTGAAATCAAACGCCTGCACGCCCGAATCCAGGAACTCGATCGTGATCTCTCGCTCGGCAATCGGTTGCGACTGCCGAACGAGCTGATACATCCGCGGTTCGGTAATCGTGCCGTTGCCCTGGGCATCTACGTCAACGCCGTGAGCGGCACCTGGAGGCCGCCCGTCGACGAGCACACGAAATCGCGCGGAAGATCCTCGCATCGGCGGCCCCATGATGAAATTGACGTCGCGAGCGTGAAAGCGGTAGACAATGCGTCCATTCGGGCCCGTCAGCACGGCGGCGTCCTTGCGGACCGTCCAAATGCCCGCAAGCGCCCATGAATTGAGTCCTAGCCGCGTGGGGGCAGCATAGTCATGGCTTTTATCCAATACGATGCCGCCAGGTGATGCGAAATTCTCCGTTTGTTCATAGCCGACGTAGGTTTCTGGAGACTTCAAGTCGCGCCAATCTGCGGCCACTTCCGCGCCACCGGCATTCACTGAAACGAGTTCATGACTCAGGCCAGGATGTCCGGCTTCCGTCAGTAACTGTTGAATAACCACTTCGGCTCTTTGGTACCCACCCTCGCCGAACTGGTGATGCCGTATGTGTCCCTGCGCGTCGACGATATAGAGCGCGGGCCAAAACTGGTTGTTAAAGGCGTGCCAGATGGCGTAGTCGCTGTCGATGGCAATCGGATAGTTGACGCCGATCTCCTTGGCTGCTCGGCGTACGTTATCGGCGTCCTTCTCGAAGCTGAACTCGGGCGTATGTACGCCGATCACCACTAATCCCTGGTCCCGGTATTTCTCGGCCCACGCATGAACGTAGGGGCGCGTGCGTCGCCAGTTAATGCACGTATAGGTCCAGAAGTCGATGAGGACGACCTTCCCGCGCAATCCGGGAGCCGTCAATGGAGGTGAATTGAGCCACTCGATGGCACCGCCCAGCGACGGCAACTCACCCTCAACTGGTAACGAATCTGCTGCCGGCATTAATTGCTGCATCGCGCTTTTTTCCAGGGAAGCGCCGATAAGAATCGCGATTGCACAACTGAGCATCGCGGCGAGCGTGAGCTGATGTAATTTCATGAGGAAGCTGATGGCTCACTGGATGATAGCCTAGACAAGGTCCTGCGCGGATCCCGGAGCCAACTGCCGTTCCGGGAATTCCGGCGTCAAGCACCGGTAAACCTTCGGACCAATGCAGCGATTTCATCGGCAGCCGTGTCCAATGCGAAATGTCCGGCGTCGAGGACGTGAAGTTCAGCGTCTGGCACATCCCGGCGGTAAGCTTCCGGCTCCGAGAGGTCGAACGATGGGTCGTGCTTCCCCCATATCACCTGCAGGCGCGGCCGCCTCTCGGTCATCCAAGCCTGCCACGTGGGGTACGCGTCAACGTTAGTGCGGTAGTCGTAGAAGAGGTCGGTTTGAATGTCGGCCTGACCCGGTTGGCTAAGAAATGCATACTCATCGGTCCACAGATCCGGGTCGTAGCGCTCGATCCTGGGATCATTTCCTAGATGGCGCGACCGTGTGGTTGCTAGCGACAGAAGATTGGTTCGCAACGTACTTTCGTGAGTTGCACGGTCAGCCCAAAACGCCCGTCGAGGCTTCCAAATCGCCCCCAGACCTTCGTTGTGCGCTACAGCATTCTGTACGATGAGGCCCTCGATGCGTTCCGGATGGGCCAGTGCCATGCGAAATCCCACCGGGCCGCCGTAATCCTGCATGTAGAGCGTGTAATGCGAGAGCCCAAGCGCCTCGGTAAAGCGATTGATGATCTCGGCGAGATGATCGAACGTATACGGGAACCTCTTCGGGTCCGGCCAGTCGCTGTGTCCGAAACCCGGGTAGTCCGGTGCGACAAGGTGGCAGTGGTCAGAAAGTCGAGCGAAGAGAGGCTCGAACATTCGCGATGAAGAG
>Ga0302183_10001222_pt1 | contig 12016 bp, 10 predicted proteins | sample I_Palsa_N3_2_FD_200232 | JGI IMG/M metagenome (GOLD analysis project Ga0302183, IMG submission 200232) | Peat permafrost microbial communities from Stordalen Mire near Abisko, Sweden - I_Palsa_N3_2 | ecosystem: Environmental > Terrestrial > Soil > Palsa > Peat permafrost | place: Sweden...
CCCGCCCGTGCTGCTGCTTGACGAACCCATGTCGAATCTCGACGCCAAGCTGCGCGAGGACATGCAGTTCGAACTGCGCGCAATCCAGCGCAAGATCGGCACAACCACCATCATGGTCACGCACGACCAGTCGGAGGCGCTGTCGATCAGCGACCGCGTCGTCGTGATGGAGGCGGGTCGCATCACGCAGGTCGATACGCCGTATCGCGCGTATGAACGCCCCGAAAACCACTTCGTTTCGCAGTTCATCGGCAAGGCCAACATGCTGCCGGGCAAGATCGTCGCGCGCGATGGCGACGATATCCGCATCGACCTCGGCCATGATCTCGCCGAAACCGGCAATACGGCGCAACTGCCGATGCGCGAGCGCGTCGTCAACATCGGCGATGCCGTCACTCTGTGCATTCGCCCTGAAAAACTGCGGCTCTGCGCAGCGGGTGCGGGACGGCTGTCCGCCACCGTCACCAGCCGCTTTTTCCTGGGCAGCCAATGGCTATACCGGGTGGATTCAAAGCTTGGCGAGGTGCTGGTGTGTTGCCAGAACGAAGGTACGGAACCGCTGCCGGAAGGCGCCACGGTCGGCGTGGACTGGAATAGCGACGCCATCCGCTTCGTGCAACGGGAGGCACGCCATGGCTAGCGCGCCGCCTCTTTCCTCTGATAACGCGGACAACGCCGATAGCGCACGCAACGCCAACGAGAGCGGCAACGGCAGCAACGGCGATAGCGGCCAACGTGCGGGAAGCACACGCCGCGCGCCGTGGCACGCCTTTGTCCCGCTATGGCTGATGTGCGCGCCCGCCTTTCTGCTCTTCGCGGCGCTGGTGCTGATTCCGCTCGCGATGACGCTTGTGCTGACCTTCTACCGCTTCGATCCCGCGAGCGGTCCGATTGCCGCGTTCCAGTTCGGCAACTATGCGGAAGTGTTGACGTCGAGCTACTTCCACACGATCTTCCTGCGCACCTTCGGCATTGCGTTCGTGACCACCTTGTTGTGCGTGGTAATCGGCACGCCCGAAGCCTACGTGCTGTCGCGCATGCGCGATCCGTGGCGCTCGCTGTTCCTGCTCGTGATCCTCGCGCCGTTGCTGGTGTCGGTGGTAGTGCGGGCCTTCGGCTGGAGCATGCTGCTCAATCCGAACGGCCTCGTGAATCAGGCGTTCGCCCTGGTGGGTCTCGGGCCATACAAGCTCGAATACACGACCTTCGCGATTGTCATCGCCCTCGTGCACGTGATGCTGCCGTTCATGGTGATCCCCGTCTGGACCGCCCTGCAGAAGCTCGACCCGCAAACCGAAAACGCCGCGCTTTCGCTGATGGCCTCGCCTGCCACGACGCTGCGGCGCATCGTGTTGCCACAACTGACGCCGGGCATCCTGTCCGGCAGCCTGATGGTGTTTGGCCTGTCCGCGAGCGCCTTTGCGATTCCGGGCCTGCTCGGTGGACGGCGCCTCAAGGTGGCCGCCACTGCCGTCTACGACGAATTCCTCAGCTCGCTGAACTGGCCGCTCGGCGCCACCATCGCCGTGCTGTTGCTGATCGCGAACCTGATCGTGATGTTGACCTACTACCGGCTGCTGGAACGCAGGTACGCCCGGAGCATGGGCTAATCCACCAGACGACGAGACTACGATGAGAAAAAACGGCCCTCTCGCGCTGATCTTTCATGCGCTCGTGATCCTGTTCGTGCTGGCTCCGCTCGCGATTGTGGTGCTAGTCGCCTTCACGCCCGACGAGACACTGACGCTGCCCACGCACGGCTTCTCGCTGCGCTGGTTTCGCGCGATCCTTGACTACCCCGACTTCATCTCGGCGTTCTTCAACAGCCTCAGGCTAGCCTTCGCATCGGCCACGCTTTCGCTGATCGTCGCGCTGCCAGCCGCACTCGCCATTGGCCGGGCGCGCTTTCCTGGACGCGGCTTTCTGAACGGTTTGCTGCTGTCGCCGCTGGTGATTCCCGGGCTCGTTCTGGGCATTGCGTTACTGCGCTTTTTTGCGCTAGTCGGCGCAACCGGTTCGTTCGCGTGGCTCGTGCTGGCCCATATGATCATCATTACGCCGTTTGTGATGCGGCTTGTGCTCGCCTCGGTCAGCGGGCTCGACCGCAGCGTCGAGCATGCGGCCGCGTCGCTCGGTGCGGATGCATGGACCACTTTCCGCCGCATCACGTTTCCGATGATCCTGCCTGGCATCACAGGTGGATGGTTACTCGCTTTCATCAATAGCTTCGATGAACTGACGATGTCGATCTTCGTCACCTCGCCGCAAACCGTCACGCTGCCGGTGCGCATGTACATGTATGCGACCGAATCGATCGATCCGATGATGGCCTCCGTCTCCGCGCTGGTGATTTTCATCACGGCCGGCGCGATGCTGCTGCTCGACCGCGTGTATGGGCTCAATCGTGTTTTGATCGGCCAGCACTGATGACCTCTTCTGCCTTACCTCCTATGTCCGGCACGTTGCACGCACCTGAATCCTCCGCTGAACACCACCCGCAATTCGTACGCGTCGCAGAACTACGGCGCGCGCCGCTTGCTTTCGTGCTTGATGGCAAAGCGGTTAGTGCCTTGAGCGGCGACACTGTGCTGACCGCGATCCTGACGCAGCAGCGCGAAGTCCGTCGCAGCGAATTCAGCGGTGAGCCGCGGGCCGGCTTTTGCCTGATCGGCGCGTGCCAGGACTGCTGGGTGCGCAGCGAAGATGGCGCGCGTCTGCGGGCCTGTTCCACTCTGCTCGCTGAGGGCATGCGCATTGTTACGCGCAGTGCTGTGCCGGCTGGCTATGCTGCGAATGCTGGTGCTGATGGTGGTGCTGGTGACGTGCGTGATGCTAACAACGTAGCCGCCGACGGAGCCGCGTCATGACGCACGAACAACGCGTGGTGATAGTGGGCGCTGGACCAGCCGGCGTGCGCGCCGCCGAAACGCTCGTCGCAGCCGGCGTGCGCCCCGTGGTGCTCGACGAAAATGCCCGCTGGGGCGGCCAGATCTATCGCCAGCCGCCCGCCAATGGCGCATTCGAACGCACGAAGCAAACCCTCTACGGTTTCGAAGCCCGCAAGGCCGACGCCCTGCATACGACGATGGCTGCACTGCTGCCACATCTGGACTACCGGCCCGACACGCTGGCGTGGTCCTGCGGGCGAGGCCGCCTCGACACGTTGCACGCCGGACGCGAAACCGGCGTGCCGTTCACGCATCTGATCATCGCCAGCGGCGCCACCGACCGCGTGCTGCCCGTGCCCGGCTGGACCCTGCCGGGCGTCTATACGCTCGGCGGCGCGCAGGTCGCGCTGAAGTCACAGGGCTGCTCGATCGGCCAGCGCGTCGTGCTGGCGGGCACCGGTCCCTTGCTGTACCTCGTCGCATATCAGTACGTGAAGGCCGGTGCCCAGGTCGTGGCCGTGCTCGACACCAGCGCGCTCTCGCAGCAGATCGCCGCAGCGCCGAAACTTGCACGCCAGCCTGTCACGTTGGCGAAAGGTCTGTACTACGTGGGCTGGTTGCGGGCTCATGGCGTGCGGATCGAACGCCATGTGACGCTCGTCGGCATCGGCGGTGAGCACCACGTCAATACCATCACCTGGCATGGTGCGGGCAACCGTACGACGAACGAAACCCTCGCATGCGACGCGGTGGGCCTCGGCTTCGGCCTGCGTCCGGAGACCCAGCTCGCCGATCTGGCCAGCTGCCGTTTCCGCTTCGATGCGCAGAATCGCTGCTGGCTGCCCGAACTCGACGCCGCCGGACGTGCCTCGGTACCAGGCATTTACCTGGCCGGCGACGGCGCTGGAATTGCCGGCGCCGATGCCGCAGAACTCGCAGGACGCCGCACCGCCCTCGCCGTCCTCGACGATCTGGGCATCGCCCACCCGCGCGGCCCCGACATGCCCGGTGCAGCATCGCTCGAACGCCGCCTGCAACGCATCGCCTTGTTCCGCCAGGGCCTCGAAGCCGCCTTCGCACTGCCCGTCGACACTGCGTCCCAATGGCCCGACGAGATGACGGTGTGCCGCTGCGAAGAGGTCGACGCCGGCACGCTGCGCGGCTGCATCCGCAGTGGTGGAGCAACTGAGATCAACCGCCTGAAGGCGCTGACGCGTGTCGGCATGGGCCGCTGCCAGGGACGCATGTGTGGCGAAGCGGCGCTTGCCCTGCTGAGCGCGGAAACCGGCAAGCCGCTGGAGGCGCTCGGCCGGCTGCGCAGCCAGCCGCCGGTCAAGCCGATTCCGCTCTCTCCAGCCCTGTATGCCGACGACGTCGCCGAGATACCCGAAGAGGCCCGCGATGAATAAGCCTCTGCACTATGACGTCGCGATTGCCGGCGGCGGGCTGGTCGGCGCCTCGGCTGCGCTTGCGCTCGTCAAAAGCGGCCTGCGGGTGGGCCTGTTCGAGCGGCGCTTCTGTGGCGCCCAGGCGAGCGGCGTCAATTACGGCGGCGTGCGTTGCCAGGGACGTCCGGCCGAACAGATGCCGCTTGCCATGCGGGCGCGGCGTGTCTGGGACCGCTTGCCGGAACTGATCGGCATCGACGGCGAGTTTGTGGTCTCCGGCCATTTGCGGCTCGCACGCAGCGAGTCCGATCTCGCCGCGCTCGAAACGTGGGCGCGGATGGCGCGCACGCACGGTCTCGATCCGCAAGTGATCAGCGGCGATGCATTCCGGCGCCGTTACCCGTGGCTGGGCGCCGCGGCCATCGGCGGCTCGTTGTGTGCCAGCGATGGTCACGCGAACCCGCGCCTCGTCTCGCCGGCCTTCGCTCGCGCTGCGCATGCTGCGGGTGCGGATATCCGTGAGCAGACCGAACTGACCGAAGTCGGCCATGACGGCACTCGCTTCCAGTTGCGCGCAGGCGATCAGCATTTCACTGCGGACTGGTTGATCAATTCTGCCGGCGCGTGGGCCAACAAGATCGCCGCGTCCTTTGGCGAAACCGTGCCGATGAAGCCGATCTACCCAAACATGTGGGTCACCGAGCCGCTGCCGCTCTTTATCACGCACAACCTGGGCGTGTATGGCGGCGGCATCTACGCGCGACAAGTCGCACGCGGCAACTGCGTGGTCGGCGGCGGCCGCGGACACGGTGACGGCGAATACGGCCAGCCCTCCACCGACACCACCCGCGCCGTCATGCGCGATGCCTGCGCGTTGTTGCCTGCGCTGCGCGACGCGCTGCTGATCCGCACATGGAGCGGCGTGGAGGGCGAGACGCCGGACAGCAACCCGATAGTCGGCGCGAGTCGCACAGTGCCGCGCCTACTGCACGCGTTCGGCTTCTCGGGCGGCGGCTTTCTGCTCGCGCCCGGAGTCGGTGAAGTGCTCGCCGATCTGATTACCCGCGGCGAGACATCCACGCCGCTCGACGCGTTTTCAATCGATCGTTTCACCTCCGTCCCTACCCTGCACGCTCTCTAGTCAAAACCCAGGAGATCCATCATGAAACTATTCCGGACAATGGCGGCACTCGCCGCATTGTGTGCCTTCGGTACTGCGACGCCGGCTTGGTCGCAGACCAAGACGATCTACATCGGCATGAACGGCGGCCCGATGGAGAAGGCTTATACGACCCAGGTGTTCCCCGACTTCGAGAAAGCCAATGACGTGAAGGTAGTCGTGGTACCGGGCACTTCGTCCGACATTCTCGCCAAGCTGCTCGCCAACAAGGCCAATCCGCAGATTCACGTGGTGTTTCTCGACGATGGCGTGATGGCACGCGCGGTCAGCATGGGCATCTGCAAAAAGCTCGACGACGCGCCGGTGCTCAAGGAGTTGTATCCGTTCGCGCGGATGAAAGACGATATGGGCGCAGGCGTGCAACTCGGTATGACCGGCATTGCATACAACAAGAAGCTGTTTGCCGAAAAGGGTTGGGCGCCGCCAACCTCATGGATGGATTTCGCCGATCCGAAGTACAAGGGCAAAGTGGTGTTCCAGTCGGAGTCGAGCAGCACGTTCGGCTTGCATGGCTTCCTCGCGATCAATCGTGTGATGGGCGGCAACGAGCAGAACGTCGAGCCTGCCTTTACAAAGTGGTCCACGACCGTCGGGCCGAACGTCGCGGAGTACATCCCCAACTCGGCCAAGATATCGGAAATGGTGCAGACAGGTGAAGCCGCTCTGTTCCCGCTCACGCCGACCGGTGTCAGCGATCTGCAGGACAAGGGCATTCCGGTGGCTTACGCGAATCCGAAGGAAGGTGCGGTGTTGCTGCTGGTCGATCTGTGCGTGGTGAACAACAACCCGGACCCGGCGCTCGCCCAGAAGCTCGCGCAATTCCTGCTGTCCGCTCCTGCGCAGACCAAGGCAGCCGACGTCGGCAAGCAGATTCCGACTAACCGCCTCGCGAAGATGCCGCCCGCGATGCAGCAAAGTCTCGGCAATATCGAAGATCTGCTGCACAAGGTGACGGTGGTGGATTGGGACGCGATCAATGCACACCGCGCGCAGTGGGATACGCGCTGGAACCGGCAGATCGAGCAGTAAGCGCGCGGTATCTTGCGGTGCGGTGCAGTGTGGAGCGGTAAGCGGTACGTCGAACCTAAGCGGACATCAGTACGGAAAGCGACACCGAAAACCAGATCGCACACACGCCAGCCAAAAACAGACGCCGGGCCACGCGAACCCCGGCGTCGTTACTCTCCGACTCGACCGGGCGGGTTGCCATCCACGGCACGAGACCGAGGCAGGCAAAACCGCCCAGCGCGCACAGGACGACCAGCGCGTCGGTGAATTTCCACGGCGCGGGCTCGTGGATCCCCCAATAGCCGAGATAGACGATACCGATCGAAAACGTCGTCGCCGACGCCGAACTCAGCGCCACCACGGATCCCGTTGGACTCGGCATCATGCCCTCCTGTTGAACGACCGCCGCTGCGTTCGCGGCCTGGTCGATTCTACTGCATGGCATGCGCGGTCCAGCGGCGCGCTGCCCGGCGCGCGCCCCGGCCCTCGCCAAAATCGGGCTCGACTATTCTCCCGTGCGCGCCTGGCGGGCCTCGTAAGCCTTCAAATGGCTATAGGCGATGCGCAACAGCGACAGTCCCGTGTCGCGCTGTTGTGCGGAACCGCCGCGCTGGATCAGATCACCGAGAATATGGTCGGCCTCGGTGCGCGCATGATTTTCGACATCGCGAAGCATGGAAGCCGTCAGCGGCGAAGGGGTGAAGAGCGTCTGGTTGGCGCGCGCGTCGAACTTCGGTCCCATCGTGAAGCCATTGTGCTGCGCCACAGCGCGGCATTCGCCAAGCACGCCTTCGATCACGCGCCGGCCATCCGGTGCACTCAGGATATCGGCCACCGCGCCACGGAACAGGCACGTGCTCGCTGCGAGCGTTGCAAGGAACACCCACTTTTCCCACATGCCCAGCAGGATATTGTCGCTCGTCGCGACGTCGAAACCGGCGCCCGACATGACCTCGCCAATTGCGCGCACGCGCTCCGACAGGCCGCCTTCCAGTTCGCCAAAAGAGATTGCCTGAGATTCGTTCAGGTGAACGATCTCGCGCTCGCGGTTCAGTGTCGCTGCGATAAAGCATTGACCACCGAGCACACGCGCTGCGCCGAACTTCTGCGTGAGGATATCAATGTGCCGCATGCCGTTGAGCAACGGCATGATCACCGTCGACGGGCCGACAAACGGCTCGAACGACGCAATCGCATCGTCGAGGTTGTAGGCCTTGCAGCTCAGCACGACCAGATCGAACGGCTCGGCAGCATCACCGGTCTGCACGGTCTTGACGTCGCGCAGCGTGGCATCGCCGTGCGCGCTCTTGATGACGAGGCCGGCACGCCGCAGCTCTTCGGCCCGGCCAGCCCGCACGAGGAATGTCACGTCACGGCCAGCCTGAACCAGACGGCCGCCGAAGTAGCCGCCTACCGCACCTGCCCCTACTACTAGAATTCGCATCGCTTTGTCTCTCGGGAGAATGTATTGCGCCGTTCACGGGCACAGTGCCGCCTGCGGCCCGAAGGCCGCGGGACGCGAACCGGCGCATCTGCGTGAATGTAGCAAAAATTCCCGGTCCGCATTGGCGCGGCGTGCTTTGGGGGCGACGCCGCCCCGCCTCCGCAAGGCTCAGAGAATTTCGAGCGCCAGCGCGATGCCCTGTCCACCGCCGATGCACATCGTCACGATCCCGCGCTTGAGACCGTCGCGACGCATCGAGTGGATCAGACGAGTGGTCAGCACGGCACCCGTTGCGCCGACGGCATGACCATGCGCGATCGCCCCACCTTCGACATTGACGAGCGCTTCATCGAGACCCAGCTTGCGCAGCACGGCAATCGGCACCGCGGCAAAAGCCTCGTTGATCTCGACCCGCTCGACGTCCTGCAACTGCCAGCCGGCGCGAGCCAGCGCCATTTGCACGGCCGGCACCGGTCCAAGCCCGAACATGCCGGGCTCGACCGCCGCGACGCCATACGCTACGAGCCGCGCAAACGGCTCAATGCCGTGCGACTCGGCAAAGCCGCGCTCCGCGACCACCATCGCCGCCGCACCACTATTCAGACCCGGTGCGTTGCCGGCGGTAATCGTGCCGTCGGAGCGGAACGCCGGGCGCAGCCTGGCCAACGTTTCCACCGTGGTGTCCGGACGAGGTTGCTCGTCGCGCGAGAATTGCTGCGATCCTTTGCGTCCTTCGATCTGCACACTCACTACCTCGGCATCGAACAGGCCGCGCTCCTGCGCCGACGCGAAACGCTGCTGCGAGCGCGCCGCCCAGCGGTCCTGCGCTTCGCGCGTGATGTCCATCTGCGTCACGAGGTCTTCGGTATGCCAGCCGGAATGCTCGCCGGAGAACGCATCTAGCAGACCGTCGCGCAACATGCTGTCGTGCACCTGCGCGTTGCCCATCCGGTAGCCCCAGCGGCCGCCGTCGAGCAGGTACGGTGCGCGGTCCATGTTTTCCATGCCGCCGGCCACCGCGGCGTCGCCCAGACCCAGCCAGATTTCATTCGCCGCCGAAGCGATGGCCTGCGCGCCTGAGCCACAGACACGGTTCACGGTCAACGCTGGCACCGCGACCGGCACACCGCCGCCGATCGCCGCCTGGCGCGCCGGGTTCATCCGGTTGCCGGCCTGGATCACATTGCCCATCACCACGGAACCCAGTTCTTCTGGCGCAAGACCGCTGCGGCTCAGCGTCTCGCGCACCGCAACAGCACCGAGCTCCGTCGCCGGCACGTCTTTTAGCGTCCCGTTGTAAGCACCAATCGGCGTTCTCACAGGACTGCAGATCACTACATCTCGCTTGCTCATCATCATCTCCCGCTTTGAAGTACCGCACGGCTACGCCCCGCATGCACGAGGCAGACGTGCCTCAATTGGCGGCCACTGCCGCCGGCGCATCCCATCCGCCGCCCAACGACCGGTACAACGCAACCGCCGCCAGCGCATGTTCGCGCTTCGCCTGATTCAACGATTCGGAGTCCAGCAGATACGCTTCCTGCGCAGCCAGCACATCGAGGAAGCTGGAAGCGCCGTCCTTATAGAGTTCGGTAGACAGCCGCAGCGCATGCCCGGATGCATCGAGCGCACCGTCCAAGCGCTCCACCCGCGTGGAATCGCTGACCAGATCGCTGCGAGTGTCTTCGACTTCCTTGAGCGCCTGCAGCATGGTCTGCTGCAGACCGAGTTGCGATTCGCGCAGCTTGCTTTGGTGCTCGTCGATGTTGGCGGTAATCCGGCCCGCGTTGAAAATCGGGCTGGTCGCGTTCAAGGCGGCGCTAAACAGGTTGTCAGTCAAGGTGGGCAAGCCGAGATAGGATGACGCCAGAAGCCCATCCGCGAGATTCAGCTTGAACTGCGGATAACGTTGCGCCTTCGACTCCCCCACCTCCGCTGCGCGCTGTTCGACGCTCGCATACGCTGTCCGGACGTCGGGACGGCGCAATAATGCTTCGGAGGGCAGAACTTGCGGCACGCTTTGCGCCGGCACGGGAATATCGCGCGCCGTCGTCAGCAGCAGGTCATTGACGCTTTCCGGCGTGCGTCCCGAGTAAACCGCGATCAGGCTCAACTGATGCTGGATCGTCGACTGCACACGCGGAATCTGCGCCTGCAGGTCCTGCAGCTGGTTCTGCGCACGGGCGACGTCGAGTTGCGTCGAAAGCCCATAGTGCAACCGTTCTTGCGTCAGCTTCAGCGCGCGGCTTCGGATCTGCTCGTTGTCGTTCAGAATCTGCAGTTCCGACTGCGTCCACCGCAGGTCGATGTAGGCCGACGCGGTATTGGCCGCGAGCGCGAGGCGCAATTCGTTGAGTGCACCTTCACGTCCAGCGACCTGGGCCTCGGCAGCCAGCACCGCGAGCCGCTCGCCGCCGAAAACGTCGGGCGTCCAGCTCGCCGCTACGCCGAAGCCAGCCTGGCGTACATAGCCTAGCGGCGGTGGAGCGTTCTCGCGTTGGTCCGCGGCCGTCGCCGTGGCGTCGAGCTCGGGCAGCAACGTGGAGCGCTGCTGCGTGGTGACGGCCTGCGCCTGCTTGACGCGCTCCACCGCGGCCTGCACGTCCAGATTGCTGTTCAGCACCGACTCGACGAGCTGATGCATCACAGGGTCGCCGAAATGCGTCCACCAGGTATTTGCATCCACCGTATCTTGCGGTGCGTCGACGCTCCACGCGGCGGGCGCCACGGCCTGAGCCGAGTGCGGCAGATCGGCATGCGTCTCGGGCTGTACCGCACAGGCCGTGAGTCCCAGAAGCAGCGCGCTCGTCATGCTATATGCTGCGATCGATTTCATATCGCTATCCTGATCAATATCTAATGAGCGTCGGGAGGCGGCACGTTCAGGCCGAACGGACGCGAAAACGCCACGCTCACCAACGCCACCACAAAACAGAGCGCCACCGCGAGATAGGCGTCGGAGAAGGTCAGCACCAGCGCTTCGCGCATCAGAAGCGTGTGCAGCAAGTCCAGTCCCGCATGGCCTGCATTGAGCGTGTCGCCACCAATTGCGGCTAGCCGTGCGGCCTGCTGTTGCAGTAAGCCTTCGACTATCGGACGCCCGGCGGTGACGTGTTCGTCGAGCCGCTCGTAGTGCAGGTTCAGGCGGTCGTTGAGCATCGTGCTGCTCACCGCGATGCCGATGGCGCCGCCCAGATTGCGCATCAGATTGAACAGCCCACTCGCGGAGCGCAGCCGCGATTGCGGCAGCGAACCAAGCGCCATCGTGACGATTGGCGGTACGCAGAACTGCTGGCCGATACCGCGCAACGCCTGCGGCAACAGCAATTCCTGCCACCCCCATTGATTGGTCAACGGCACATACAGATAGCAGCCCAGACCGAAGCACACGAGCCCGAAGACCATCAGCCAGCGCATATTGATCACCCGTGCGAGCCGCGAATACGCCACCAGCGCGATCAGCTGAAAACACCCCACGGACAGCAGCGCGACGCCAATCTGCAGCGAATCGAAGCCGCGCACACGCCCGAGAAATACCGGTGTCAGAAACACCGTGCAGAAGAGGCCAATGCCCGTGATGAACGACAACAGGCTGCCAATGCCGAAGTTGCGGATCGCCAGCGCGCGTAAATCGACGATCGGCTCTTTGGCCGTGAACGCATGCACGAGGAACAGAAAACCGCTGACGGCTGAGACCCACGTACACAGCACGATCACGTCATCGCCAAACCAGTTCTTGCGTGGCCCTTCTTCCAGCACGTACTCGAGGCAGCCGAGAAACAGCGACATCAGCAGCATGCCGAGGTAGTCGCCTTTTTTTATCAGCGACAGTTCGACTTTGTCGATGTGTACGAACTTCGGCACCAGCACCGTGACGAACACGCCCGGCACCAGGTTCAGGTAAAACAGCCAGTGCCATGACCACTGATCCGTGATCCAGCCGCCGATCACAGGACCGATGGTCGGCGCAAGCGAGGCGAGCGCGCCGATGGTGGTCGAAGCAATCAGCCGCTGTTTGCCCGGAAAAAGCACGAACGCAGTGGTGAACACAGTGGGAATCATCGCGGCGCCGAGTGCGCCTTGCAAGCCGCGAAACAGGATCATCGAG
>Ga0302183_10001229_pt1 | contig 11997 bp, 9 predicted proteins | sample I_Palsa_N3_2_FD_200232 | JGI IMG/M metagenome (GOLD analysis project Ga0302183, IMG submission 200232) | Peat permafrost microbial communities from Stordalen Mire near Abisko, Sweden - I_Palsa_N3_2 | ecosystem: Environmental > Terrestrial > Soil > Palsa > Peat permafrost | place: Sweden: Abisko...
GATGGGTTGGCAGCGTGGTCTGCACGATTGTCTTCTTGGGCACGCTTTCACGCGTCTTCCGGTCTTATTTCTAGGAATGTCGGCTATTTGATTCGTTATCCGTATCAATTCGGAGAAAATTTGTCAGCGGATCGCGCGAGGTGAACCTTGGGCAGGCTCAGTCACTGGTGGCGAAGCGTGTCAGTACCCGAACTCGGAGAAGGTGGGTTTCACACCTCGTAGCGCTGCGAACACCGTGCTTTTGGGTGCTCAGCGCCACCCGGGAGCAGTCATTCCATGGCCGGTTTGACTATGCTTTCCAGTTGATAGATCTCCAGCTTTCTATACAACGTGCTGCGAGAAACGCCAAGCGAACGGGCAGCCTGGGCAAGATTGCCATGAGCGCCATGCACCGCGCGAGCAATGGCCGCGCGCTCCGTTTCTTCCAGACTCGTCGACTGAAGCAGCACCGGCTCCGCCGTGCTGACTGTCGCCGTCTCGGCGAGCAGTTCCGCAGGCAATTCGTCGAGTCCCACGTCCTCTTCACGTGACGTCAACAGCAAGTTTTCAATGATGTTTCGCATCTCCCTGACGTTGCCCGGCCAGGAATAAGCGCGCAGCAGGGCCATGACTTCGGGGTTCAGTCGTCTAAGCGGAACCGCGTGGCGAAGGGCAAGTCGCCGGTTGAAATGCTCGACCAGAAGATCGATGTCGATATCCCGCTCGCGCAGCGGCGGAATCTGTATTCGGGTAACGCTGATGCGGTAATACAGATCACCACGGAACCGCCCGGATTTTACTTCGTCATGCAGATTACGATTGGTCATCGCCAACAAGCGCACGTCGACGTGCCGTGGCTGCGTGTCCCCTAATCGATAGACAACTCCCTCCTCAAGCGCACGCAACAGGACGGGTTGTAATTCGAGCGGCAACTCGCCTATTTCATCGAGACACAGGGTGCCGCCGTGCGCCAGTTCGAACCGGCCGGGTCGTCCCTCTGCGGTCGCTCCCGTAAATGCGCCGTGCACGTGGCCAAATAACTCGCTGCCGATCAGTTCCTTCGACGCCGCCCCGCAGTTGTAGGCGACGAACGCTCCGCCCCCCCGTTCCTCTCCGTGTATTGCGCGTGCGAACAGCTCCTTGCCAACTCCGGTCTCGCCTTCGATCAACACCGGTACACGTCTGCGCGCAAGCTGGCGACCGCGATTGACGGCGGCAAGCATGACAACGCTCTGCCCCAGTATCTGGGCGAAACAGTTGCGTTGCGGGTCCGCCTCGCTTCCGGCCTCATTACCCGTTCCGCTCCCAAACGCATCGATGCGCTCGGCAGTCCGCTTTCCCGCGGACCGCGATCGGATCGCGGGAACAACGAGCATTGCGCCAATCGTGCTGCCTTCCACTACGACGGGGTTGAACCATTCGGCACGCAAGCCTCGTGGCAGATGCCGGGCCCAGTCCTCCACGGCGGAGTTCTCGTCCATCCCGGGGAACCGCTCTCCTATACCAACGGGAAGCGGCACCCGGCCTGTCGTGTGTACGAGCCGGCCGCGCCGGTCGATGGCAATCATCCCCGCTGCGTCAGACGATGAGAGCCGTTGCAGGCAAAAAGCCAATAGACGCATATGCTGACGGGCGGACTGCTCGGCCAGCACCATTTCTATTTGTCGCGCCGCCGTAATTGCCAATGTCAGGTTATTGATCTGATAAGTCGAAGGCGGCCCGGAAATATCGAGGACCCCGATAATCGCACCGGTTCCGGGCTCGCAAATCGGCGCCGCCGCGCAACTCCAGGACTTGATCCCTTCGCAGAAGTGTTCTGAACCATGAATATAGGTTGGCTCGCCGGTAGCAAGCGCGGTGCCGATGCCGTTGGTGCCCGCCATCGCTTCACGCCAGTCGCCGCCTGTCGTCAAATGGATCTTCTCGCCGGCCGTCAGGGTGCGCAGGTCCCCTGCCGCCTTGAGAATCACGCCGTCCTGATTAGTCAGGAGCAGCATGGAATGGGAATCCGCGAAGAGATCCGCGGTCGCGGCGAAAAGGCGATCGGAGGCCGCTAGCAACTCTCGATGACGCCAACGCAAAGCATCCACAGCGTCGCCGTGTACCGCGAACGGCGCGAGGCTTGCAGAAGGACTCACGCCGGACTCCAGACTACGTTGCCAGGATGCAATCAGAGCAGAAGGAACCGATACAGCTGACTCGCCCGCCAGGAAACGCTCCCATGCGCGCATGGTGTCGCGGTCAGAGTGGAGAACGTCGGCGCGCTGCGCCTGAGCCATCAGGCCATGCATCACTGCCTGATCGCCAGGACCCGATGCACTCTCAATTTGGTGTCTCGCCACAAGTCTCCTCCGATGCGATTGGTCAACGCGAAACCTCTCTAAGGCAGGCTTCGTCGCGACTCGCTTTTCTGGTATTGCGGCTGGCGCTTCTCGCTATGCACTGCTGTAAGCTGGCAGCAACACCACGGACTAGTATATGCCTAGCTTTTGATCAGGTCCGCTCGGGAAAACACGCCCCGGCCAACATGACCAACTATTCTTTGACAAGACACATTGCAGGCATAGTCCAAGTCCATGCACCGCAGTTCTTAGCGGAAATGACTCATTCGGTATCGACGTAATAGCCCGCTATTACAAAGCGTGGCGAGTCCAGACACACGTTCACGCGAAATGGACTCGATTGCGCTGTAAGCGAAACCAAGCCGAGCCGAAAATCCGGCAAAACACGTTTGCCGGATTCTGACAATTAAACGCTGCCATATGATTCGGATACCGAATTGTTTATATCTCTGTATCCGAACTCCACCGGAGACCGGTTACAACTCTATTATTTCCGGCCAAACAATTCGGCGCCACCGCCAAGCGCAGGGCCAGCGGTGGGATCGATCGTCTCCGGCTTCTTGGCGATCAGCGTCTGGGTGGTCAGGATCAGCCCTGCAACCGACGCGGCATTGCGCACCGCGCTGTAGCTGACCTTCACCGGATCGATGATGCCCGCCTCTATGAGGTTCACAAAAGCTCCCGTGCGCGCATCGAGTCCCATGCCCGGTCTCGATCGCACCGCCTCGGCCACGATCGCCTCGCCGTTCAGGCCGCAGTTTGTCGCGATGTGAAACAGCGGTTTCATCAAGGCCCGTTGCAGCAGTCTCGCGCCCTGCTGGACACTCCCCTGGGTCCGCGAAACGATGCCTTCAAGTTCGGAGGACACCCGCAGCAACGCCATCCCGCCACCCGGCACGACGCCCTCGGCAATAGCCGCGCGCGCCGCGTTGATCGCATCCTCGATCAAATGAAGCCGGCGCTTCTGTTCGACCGGTGTGGCGCCGCCGGCCAGGATCATCGCAGTGCCCCCGGACAGCTTGGCGAGGCGCACCTGGTACTTGTCCCGTTCAACGTTCTCCGGCGCCATCTCGTACTGACGTGCTACCTGCTGGCGACGCGCGGCAATGCCGACCGGATCGCCGCCACCGGCCGTAATGATGGTCTGGTTGGCTGAAATGCGTACTTGCCGGGCGCTGCCGAGATCTCGCAGTTCCGTGGTCTCGAGTTTTCCGCCAAGGTCGCGTGCGATCACCCGGCCTCCCGTGGCGATGGCGATATCCTCGAGCATCGCCTTGCGCCAATGCCCGTATTCGGGCGGATGGATGGCCGCCACCGGAACCCCGCCGTTGTCTCCCCAGGCCAGCAGGCTTACCACACAGGCAGGCGCAACCTCTTCGGCAATGATCAGCAGCGGGCGTTTGCTTTTAGCTATAAGCGCCTGGATTGCTGCCACCTCCTCCACCGATTGCAGCCGCTGATCGGTCATCAGGATGAGCGGGTTATCGAGTACCACCTGCATTCTTTCGAGGTCCGTGACCATGTGATGAGACAGATAGCCACGATCGAAAGCCATGCCGTCGACCACTTCCAGTCGCGTTTCGACGGTCGTTCCATATTCGACATCGACGATGCCGTCGGGACCGACCCGCTCCAGCGCTTCGGCCACCATCGCGCCCGTGAACTCGTCGTTGGCGGCCACGATGGCAACGGCACGCACTTCTTCGCTTCCGCGCAGCGGCGTTGCCGTGCGCTTGAGCGCCGCGATCACCTCAGTGACAGCGGCCTCAAGCCCCTGCACCAGTTCAACCGGGTTAGCCCCTGCCGCGAGACAGGCAAGGCCGTCCTGCACCAGCGCATCGGCCAGGACGGTCGCCGTGGTGGTACCGTCGCCGGCCACTTCGTTGGTCTGCTTCGATACCTCCCTGACGACCTGCGCACCGATGTTTTCGAACACGTCTTCCAGTTCGATCTCATTGGCGATGCTCACCCCATCGCGGGAGATGATCGGCGTGCCGATCGGCCGGTCGATAATCGCATTCATCCCACGGGGGCCGAGCGTGCCACGTACGGCCTTGGCTAGCTTGGCCACTCCGCGGCCGAGCGCCATGCGGGCCTCATCGTCGTGCAACATGATATTCGGCATGATTGCGTGTCTCCTTTTATGATTGATTCGGATGACAAATCATTTTAAGTTGATCTGGCCACGCCGATAGAACGAACGAAATGCACCGGTTTGACCTCCACTTGTGGTGCGCATCCCCCGCCGTATCGAGTGGCTAGCAAACCGCGGCATAGCGCACTGTTAAATTCGGCGTTGACACCAACCCGTCGCAAGGCACGCAGGTAAGCATGGATCTGGCCGGCATCAAGCAGTGCGCCGTTTTCATCGACGAAAGCCAATTCGTTATGCTTCGAATCGACCACCGAACGTCGCTCCAGATAGCGAGCGAGCAAACGTTGACCGGCCGTATCGCACGACAACGTGCTGAGCGCCGCCACCGTTAGCCCCAGCAGTGCTGCCGCTTCATGTCCGCGATCGAGCAGATAGGCCAGAAGCGCTTCCTGCCTTCGCTGGAATGCCTTGACCATGAAGGTCCGGCGAACTTCCTCCAGTTCGCCGCTGCTAGCTTCACTACCGAAAGTAGCCTGGAACGACAGGCCGGCGGCGACGCCGCGATTGATCTCGTCGGCATACATGTGCTCGCCGAGACCCACCGTGACCTTCTTGACCCACGGCAAGGCCGCGACGGCAATACGCATGTCGTCGGCCATCAGGAACGCGAAATTGGCGGCGCACCAGTAGGTCGGCAATCGAAAATCGACCTGCACGTGACCGCCGTCATCGACCCCCACGCGGGTGACAAAACCCAGTTCCGTCACCGACTCGTCGAGCTCAGGGTCGATAACGGACTCGAGCCGCGCCCACACCTCGGCGGTTCGTTCAACCGTAGCAACGGCTGCCATGATGGTCATACCGTGGCCGTCTGGCGCGTGTCGGCCAGCAGCTTCTTCTGAGCGTCTATATCGATTCCATACAACCGCGCCGCGTTGAGCCCAAGGATTTTTTTCTTCGCTGTGAGGGACAGTTGAACGCCGGTCTCCTTGCTGACGGATTCAGGCAGTTCGAACGCCATGAACTTCTCGATCAGCCACTTCGGCGACCAGATGCCGTAGTCGCTGCCGTACAGAATCTTGTCTTCACCGATCCAGAAAAGCAGCTCCGAAATCACATGAGCGAAATACTCCGGCCGCGTGTGAATGAACGGCAGCACGACCGCGAGGCCGCCATACACGTTGGTTTCCTGGGTCGCGATCCAGCAGAAATCATCGAGGCGCGGCAAGCCGCAGTGCTCGACAATGAAGTTCAGGTTCTGGAAGCTTGTCGCTGCGTCGTCGACGTCAGCAACATCAAAAGCGTCGCGGTTCAGCGGCAGGATCGTCGGGCCCTTGTGGACGTGGATATTCTTGATGCCCAGCTTTTCGCAGCGTTCAAAGTATCTCTGCACGCCCGGGTCCGACAGCTTGTAACCCTTGCTGTCACCGCGCCATTCAGCGGTATAGAGCTTGACGCCCTGGATCTTGTATTTCTCCGACAACTCGTCGAGGCGATCGAGCCCGGCCTCACCGTCGCGAGGATCGAACGCCCCGTTGACGATAAACCGGTTCGGGTATTTACCCTTCAACACATAGTTGGATTCGGTCGTGTTGAAGCCGTTCTTGTAGAAGTCCGTCAGATACGTCGGCTGACAAATCGCCATGTCGTCGTAGCCTTTGACGAACAGGTCCTCGTACATGGCTTCCTCGCCGTACTTGTCGAACTTCTCCTTGGGCCACAAATACTCCTTGGGACTCAAGTTCGAATGATAGGCATAGAAGCAATCAATGAACTGCTGGCCATGCACATTCTTCAGGTTGGCCTTGCTGCCGTCCCAGAGATGGACGTGCCCGTCAATAATGAAGATCTCTTCACCGTCCGTGGTTCGATACATGACATTGTCTCCATGGTTGTGCGAAAAGCGACCGGCTTCATGTCATGCGAAGTCAGTCGCGAGGTGCGGTGGGGGGCAGATCGTCACTCGTAAGCCATGGCGTCGTCCATGTTGCCGAACAGCACGACGGTGTTGTCGTCGATCATCACCATCCGCCCGTAATGGGTCGAGGTGGAAATCTCGAACAGATGCGGGGTCATCTCGCGGCCAAGCGATTCGCTGATCTCACTCATCTTGAACTCGATCTTCCCCTGCCCGTCTATACGAATCATCGCGGGCAGGTAGGTCACCGTGATGCCGGGTTTTTGCGCCATCAACTCCGCAATGGCGCGCGCCTCGACACTATCGTTCATGGTGACGCCGCACTGATGAGAAATGGTCTGCTCGAAACGAACGTCCTTCATCGACTTGAAGATGTTGTCGGTATGCACTGACATCGTGTACTCCTCTTCCCGGTTAGCTCGGATTACGAAAGGGCTTGCCAAAAGACTGCCAAGCGATTGCCAAGCGATGGTTCAGGCCCGGATCGACAATGGAAAATGAATGCCGATCTCGCGAGCAATCATCTCTGCGCGCTCTATCGAACTGTTCAGGCTGTCGTTGAACTGCACCACCTTGACATGCGGGATCGACCAGATTGGTTGGAGGTGCTTCGCCGCCTCAGCAGCCAGGGCGCCGTGCTTTTCCAGCCACTCGCCGAACAACTTGCGATTGGCGTCGCCATGCTTCGGGTCGTTAGCAAGCATGTGAAATAGCTCCACTGCGTTGGCCAGGTTGCGCTCATAGTCGCCCTCGGCGGCGGAGACCACCGTAGGCGTCAGGAAGTCGTTCTGCGATGCGGCCATCTGCATGATGAAACCGCTGCGAAACAGGTCGGCCACCAGCGGCTCGAACACCACGTTGACCGCGAAGTATTTTTCGAGGAAATCGGTTGCGCCACCGATAGCCTCCACGGCCCGGCGCGTTTCCTGCCAGATCGGGTCGTTCAGCCAGTGAGTCTTGCCGGCGTCGAGATCGAGGTTCGGCGCATCCAGCGCAATCTCTCCCAGATACAACGTCAGGTCCTGGGCGAAACGCAGCTTGTACGATGCATTCGTGAGGATGGCGCTGTTGATCATCTGCGTCACGCCATAGCGCTGCGCGTGCATGGTCGACGTACCCAGGCCAAACTCTGCATGCTTGTATGCGCCAAGATGCTGCTCCAGCACCTTGAGCCACGTCTTGTCGAAACGCTTCACCGCGCCCGAGCGCCGGGCATTGCTGATCGCGCTGCTGATCATGCCGATGATCGTGGATTGGCGCTGGTAGTGGGTGCGCTCCCATTCCTCATCGACCGCGCGGAACTTGTGCCAGTCCGTGCATTTGGCGGCGGTCCATGTTTCCGAATAGGTGGGCGTGCCATCGGCGAACGAGATGATCCAGTCCTGCAGCAGATACCGCTTCGGATCCGGCTGAACGTCGACGGTCATGTCCTCGTAATGAGACGCCTTCCGCCCCTTGGGCTCGAAGTAGTTGTACTTGCGACTGTCCCAGCCAGCGAACTGGGCCGCGCCGGCCGCGCCTGATGCAAGCGGTGCCGGTTGCTCTATCGTGGTGCTCATGTCGGTCCTCCTTCGTTTTTCAGTTAAACGGAACTTCGGGTCTGCAGCCGGTCAGAGGCCGGTCACCGGACGGCCTGGGTGAACTTGTCGAAATAAAGCCGCTCGGGTGAAACGCCGGCCATTTGCAGCACCGGCATCACCGAGTCGATCATTGGTGTCGGACCACATGTATAAGCATCGATCTCGCCGGTCAGCTTTTCCTCGCGCAAGGTCCGTCCGAGCACCTCGTGAATGAAGCCGGTCTCGCCGGTCCACTCATCGCCCGCCTCGGCATGCGAAAGCGCCGGGATAAAGCGGAAGTCCGGTAGTTTCGATCCGAGTTCGACGAAGTCGTCGAGATAAAACAAGTCGCCACGCGTACGCGCGCCGTAGAAGAAACGCACCGGCCTTTGCTCGCCGCTCTGGACAAGATCATTGAGGATCGACCACAGGGGAGACATTCCGGAGCCGCCGCCCACCAGCACCATGGGCCCCGGCTGCTCCTCGCGCCGGAAGCAGGTGCCGTACGGTCCCTTCGCCACCAGCCGGTCACCCGGTTTGAGGCCGTCATCGAGCTGAGAAGAGAAGGCGCCATTGGGGTATTTCTTGATGATGAACGCGAGACTCGTCTGGCCCCCTGGCTCGCTTGGTACGCTTGCCATGGAGAACGACCGCGTGATGTCCAGCCCCGGAATGGTCAGGTCTACATACTGACCGGCCCAAAACCGCAGAGGCTGATCCAGCTCCACTTCGAGCAGCCGGATGTCGTGCGTGAGAGCCGTTATTTTCGTCAGCGTTGCCCCGAATTCCTTTACCGCGATTGAGCGGCGCATCAGGTCTTCGTCGTAGTTCAGCAACTCCACCGTCAGGTCACTGAACGCGAGTGTCCTGCACAGCAAGATGTGATTCGTTTCACGCTCATAGTCGGGTAGCGCGAAGGTTGAGTACTTCTTCAACTCGACGTCGCCTTCGATCAACAGGGACTTGCAACTGCTGCATTGTCCTTCCTTGCATCCGTGCATCACCGAGATGCCCTGGCGGAACGCGGCATCCAGCACGGTCTCCCCCTCGGCGACCTCCATCTCGACGCCGACAGGCTCGAACCGCACTCTATGAACTGTCTGGTAGTCGATTGTTTCCGGCATGGCATCCCTCTTCCATTGCATATCGTTCATGCTGCTCATCGTGCCCTCCTGATTCGTCCGGGAGCAGTAATTGCCCACTCATTCACCCACTCGATCACTCCCGGACGGCATCGCTTCTTCAATTCACCGGATTGATCTTGAAACCGGCGCGATATTCGGCGATGTGCTTCTCGCGCTGCTCCGGCGTCATGCCCCGTATCAGAACGATCGGGCTCTGGATCGTATGACCGCGCACATGGTCGAGCGTCCACATGTTCCTGTCGTCGAACTGCAGATGCGGTTGCGGCACCAGGGTCTTGCCGTCGCTGCGCACGAAACCGAGATCCTTGATGCAATCGGCGAGATCCCAGCCGTGGTAGCACTCTTCCCATTCGCGACGTCCGCTGAAGCGTCCCATAGCCGGTGTCGGCCGCCCCTCGTATTCCGAGGCAAACGCTACCTTGTGGGTCCAGCGGCACAGCTCCGAGCAATACGTGTACAACTGCCCCTCCACTTCGTCGACGACGAAGTCTTCCCGGATCAGGCACGGCACCAGACAACTCCAGCAGCGGTGCGGGTACACGTAGCCGTTCTCCTGGTCGAACAGCATGTTGGTCTCGCCAGGGATGCTCTTCTTCGCGTACCACTTCCAGTAGTCGCCGAATTCGGCGTACCAGCCCGGATACTTGTGCTCAAACCATTCGAAGTCCTTTTCGGTCTGCGCCTCGATGCGCCAGAAGTTTACCGGCCAGCCCACGGAGAAAAACTGTGCGACCTTGTGAACGTAGTTCTTCTTCACCAGGCGATCCCAGGCTGCCCCAACGTCATCGTGGTGAATCTTGATGCCGTATTTCTCCAGCGGCAGCATGTAGGTACGGTAGTAATCCTCATAGATCCACCGGTGCCACAGCTCGACATACGATTCCTTGTTCTTGTCACGGTCGGTAGTGCCGTATTCGATGAACGTGCCGATCGCGGCATCGACAATGGCGTGGTTTTGCCAGAAGGCGTAGCGAAGATCGCGCTCAAGCAAAAGATGATTGTCGGGATCATTGATGACCGACATCACCAGCGAATGGCCGTTGCCAATGTGCCGGCTTTCGTCGGACTGCACCGAGAGGAACACGGTCGGCAACGCATAGTCGCCGTTGCGCGCGGCTTCTGAAGGCATCGCGACGAACAAGGTGTTCGTGAATGCCGTTTCAGCAACCACCTGCAGGAACACGTTCGCGGCGGTGACGGCGTCGCCCGTCAGGAAACCTTCGGCAAACTGACGGCCGATCGTGGTCGCGTAGCACTTGCCGAACGCCGCTTCCGTTATATCGAACCCGGCAGGGTCGATATAGTTCTCCATGTACCACTTCTTGAGGTTCATCTGGATGGTCGAGTGCCGGAACTCGTCGACCATCTGCATGGTGAAGCCGGTGCGCAGTTCCTCGCCGGGAGCGAGGCGGCCGAGCATTGCCATCGACCGCGCCGCCGAAATTTCCGGGAACGGAATGATCGCCAGGAACAGCTTCATCCATTCGACCCAGCGCGGCTGGACGTTGCGGAACATGTCGCCTCGCAACGCGGCATCGAGCGCACCATAGACGCGGTTATCCTTTTCCTCCTGCATCGGAAAGTAGGAGCGCAGCACCTGTTTCATCGGGTCGCGTGGCGCCTTGCTGATCTTGTAGTCCGTCGGGAAGGTCATCGCTTCCTGAACATAACTGGGCGTCCAGCCAAGATCGGCGACGCGGCGTGCCGCCTCGCCAATGCTGATCCCGCGCTGGGACGTGATCTTGTTAAGGGTTAATCCGTCAGACATTGAGCTCTCCTTTTCCATTTCATGAGTCACCGTCGTATGTCGCAGTCCTATGTCACAGTCGCATGGCACTGTCATACGGCGGCGCTACGGGCAGGGCCGATTGATGCCACGGCCAGAGTCAACCATCAACAACACAGGCCGGAAGTCACGGTCGCGAACAAAAAATGGCGCGGGAATGTTGAACAACCTGGCGTCCCGGTCCGGCCTTCACGATCCATGCCTCCTGTCGTTTTTTTGTACTTCGGATCATCGACACTTGGGTCTCGATCTGTACTCATAGAGCGATTAGCGTGCCAACGAAGCTTATGTCCCGCCTCATAAGGCTATGCGTTACATGGAGTCAATTCCGCAAGACGCAGGCACCGCTTTCTGTTTTGTTATGCGACATTTTCATTCAGCGGATCTGTCCGATATTGGGACGATCCTGGCTGCCGTTCATTTCCGCTCAGCAGCATGGTGCGACCACGCGGCGGTATACCGATTCTTCCTATCAATAAGGATGCCAAATTATTTATATAAGGACAGAAAGAGCGGCGTTGGTCGCGGCCTTCACCCATTACACGGCGCGGCGAAGAGGAGACGCATTCAAATGCTGTTACGGCATCGACACCCGATCGACTAACCCTGAGTCTCGATGCCCCACCGACTACAGCCCCAAGCCTCCGCGCTGCTCGCCCGTATAGATCACGCTCTGCGTATCATCACCATTCGGCTTCTTTTCGGCTATGAAACGCGCGGCGAGCACCATCGCACCCATCGCGAATTCCTTGCCGTACGCCGCGATCATTTCATCGCCAATTGCTCCGAGGCGCTCGAAGAACTGGTCCTTTGAGAGGTGTTCATTGCTCATGGTTGTCTCCTTCTCTATGTAATGGATGTTGCCCGTCCCTTCATCGCGGGCTTCCGAAATGAAACAGCGCCTCCGGCAACGACACCAGGCCAATCTCACCGGCTTCGGTGCCCATTGCCAGCCGTCCGCCATCGGGCGACCAGGCGATGGCGCTGACAGGACTGGCGCCCGCCCCTTGGACAAACAAAACATCACTGCCGCCGGGCTGGCACAGCAGTACCGCGCCATTGTGGTAGCCAACGGCAATCAGTGGATGCGTAGGATGACAAGCCACCTGCGTGACCGGGGTCTTGCCCGCAATGCCGCATTCTCGCGGCTGGTTGTCACCGCCGGGTGGGTCG
>Ga0302183_10001234_pt1 | contig 11956 bp, 19 predicted proteins | sample I_Palsa_N3_2_FD_200232 | JGI IMG/M metagenome (GOLD analysis project Ga0302183, IMG submission 200232) | Peat permafrost microbial communities from Stordalen Mire near Abisko, Sweden - I_Palsa_N3_2 | ecosystem: Environmental > Terrestrial > Soil > Palsa > Peat permafrost | place: Sweden...
CGCCAGCGCACTTTTCAAGCGGTCGCCGTAACGGCAACAATCCAACGTGCGAGCGCACGGATCAGGTTATCTAGGACCTCGGCGTCGGTGTGGCCACTGCGCTTGGGAACATGGAAGGCGTGATTGGCATGCTCAAACAATTCCAGAGTGGTGCGCGCGCCGAGTCCTTTGACCAGCGGCGCGAGCAGCGTGAGCTCTGCCAGCTCGTCCCGTGTTCCCTGCAGGAACAGCATCGGCACCTTGACGTCGAACAGGTGGTGCGCTCGATCGTCGCTCGGATGATGCGCGGCATGCAGCGGAAAACCGATGAAAGCGAGCCCGCGAACCTTCGGCAACGGTGCCAGGGCCTGCGCCTGCGAGCTCATTCGGCCGCCAAAGGACCTGCCTCCCGCTATCAGCGGGGCGCAAGTCAAGCGTGCGGCTTCGAGCACTGCACTGCGCACGGCGGCGTGACAGACCGACGGCGGGTCAGGACGCTTGGAGGCTCGTTCCATATAGGGAAATTGGTAGCGCAAACAGGCGACGCCCGCTGCCGACAGGCCTGCGGATAACGATTCAAGCAGCGCATGACGCATTCCGGCGCCAGCGCCATGAGCCATAACGAAGCAGGCCTGTGGCTTTGGCGGGGACTGCCATAGCCCGGAGATATTCTGCTCTCCGAAGCGAATTGGCTCTGCGTGGACACGCACGGGCCAGAAGCTTATCAGGCCAACCAGCTCTTCTGCTTCGCCACCGTCATTAAAAGGGCCCGCAATATGCCATGCTCTGCATCTTCCGGCTCCCACCTTGACGTTTAATAGGCGATAGGCCAGTGATACAAGAACCGTCGCTAGGGCAGATCCCTGCCATTAACCCGGTTTCCTGCGCACCTAATCAGCTGCGTCGTGAGCTCTCGTCCTTCGGCGTTCTGTTGCTGACTTTGTCATGCCTCTCGCCGGTTTATTCAGTCTACGGAATCGGCTCCGATGTACTGCTGCATGTTGGTACTGGTGCCGCAATCCTGTTTATCGGCGGCATCGGCGTAGCGATTGTTTGGGCGGTGGTCTACGCCGAATTGGCTTCGGCCTACCCGTATGCGGGAGGTGACTATGTGGGCGTCGGTGCAATTCTGGGTCCTTGGGCCGGCTTTGCGAGCCTTACCGTGTGGGCAGTAACCGCCGGACCCACGAATGCCTTTCTCGCGAGGACGATCGCCACCTATGTGAGTGAATTGGCGCCGACGGCGCCGCCAACCATCGTTACTTTGGGCGCGCTCGGCGCTGCAATGGCCGTTGCCTTGCTCGCCGTACGCACCAGTGCATTGGTGACCGGAGTGTTTCTTGGCATCGAGATGCTAGCCGTGCTCGCTCTGATCGTTGGCGGGCTGTGGCACCCAGCGCGCAGCGTCACTGACGTCGTGCTTCATCCCTTGACGCTCGGCGCCCTGGGAACCATGGCGCCGGTAGCGATTGGGGCGATGGCAATGGCGGGCGTCAGCGCGGCCTATGCAACCGTTGGCGGGAACCAGGCGATCGCGTTCGGCGAGGAACTAGCGCAACCGCACCGCCATATGGGCGGCGTGATCCTTACCGCGGGTTTGATTGGGGCCTTTGCGACCGCATTACCGATCGTTGCCGTCGTACTCGGGGCCAGAGATTTGCCGTCGATTCTCAAAAGCCCCGCGCCGCTCAGCACTTTTATCGCATCGGTCGCGGGGCCGGCCGCGGGACACGCGCTGAGCGCAGCTGTGATTCTGGCGATCTTTAACGCACTAATCGCTCAGATCATGTTTCTCGCACGTCTGTTCTTCAGTTTGGGCCGCGACGAGATCTTTCACACGACCGTGAATACAGCGTTGGCAAAGGTGCATCTGTCCTCAGGAGCGCCCCGGGTGGCGACATGGGTCGTTGGCGCGATCTCCGCGGCTTGCTGCCTGCTGAACCTGCACATGCTCGTTGCCTTTGTATCGGGCCTCACGGTTTACGTCCTCATGTTGGTGAGCATCGCCGTTCTCGTTGGCCGTTCACGCACCTTGACGGGACAGCCCGGATATTGGCGATCGGCGCTATTTCCGTTGGCACCGATTCTTGGTCTTATGCTGGCGGTTGCGTTCGCAGTCGCGGACCTGCTGGACGCGGACGCGGGCCGGCCAAGTCTATTGATACTCGGAGCAATGATCGGCGCTGGACTTCTATGGTATTGGCTTGTGTTGCGTAATCGCGGTTGGGCTCCCCGAGTTGAGTCCCGACGAGCCGAACTGGCAAGCTAGACTCGCCTCTGGGCGCTGATCAGCCGCCACACCAACACGGGCTACTCTCGTTAGAGACGACGGCTACGCCACGGGCGCCCAATCTGCACAAATCGCGACATTCGCCGCTGAAATCTCTATACGACCTGTGCGTATTCTGATGCTATCATACATCATTATTGATGCGCGAGAGGACTGGCCAGTGAGAACCACCGTCACAATTGATGATGAACTCTATCAGCGAGCTCTCGAGGTCGCTGACCCCGGAATGGATAAGGCCGACCTGTTTCGCGAAGCGATGAGGGTGTTCGTCCGCGTTCAAGCGGGAAAGCGGCTTTCGGCCCTCGGCGGCAGAGCGCCCAAGATGAAGCTAATTCCGCGTCGCCGGCCTGCATAGGGTTTCAGGCCATTGACTGCCGTGCTCGCGGATTCGTCCGTCTGGGTTGCGCATTTCCGCAAATCCAATGAAGTACTGCAATCGCTATTGGCGACGGACCGAGTGTTGTGTCATCCACTGATCCTGTTGGAACTTGCCTGCGGAACACCCCCAGCCCCACGTGAGCGCACTCTCGGCGACCTCAAGAAACTGCAACAACCCATCATCGCGACAACGGAAGAAACAATAGAACTGATCGAGCGTGAGCAATTCCAGGACTTGGGCTGCGGGGCAGTCGATATGTCTTTGCTGGCATCCGTACTTCTCACTGCAGATGCCTTGCTATGGACAGTCGATAGAAACCTTGATGCTCTGGCGATGCGATTAGACGTGGCCTTCCGAAACGCCTGAATCTGATCCTTACTGCCTGCAATGCCGCGACCCAGGCGGCGCGATGGCGTTGCCCGGAATGCGGTTTCATCGATGCATGGCAACCGTTATTCTGTTTGGGTTGATGAGAACTATCGCGTGACCTTCCGTTTCGACCGCGGGCACGCGTACGAGGTGGCTTATGAAGACTACCGTTGAGAGCTCGGGCCGGATGCACAACCCAGCCCACCCTGGGGAGATCCTCAAGGATACGTGGGACCGCTCGGCGTGACGATCACGCAGACGGCTGACGCCCTTGGAGTGAGTCGACGGCACGTATCTGGAATCGTGAACGGGCGCGTGCCCGTGTCGCCGGATATGGCGTCGCGTCTAGCCGGCTGAAGGGTTGTAGCTCAGAGGGCGTCGTACTCTGCTGAATCGCGAAGGAGCCTATGGCGACATCACTCTACGACCTCGCGGTGCCGACCTTCCTGCAGACGGTGAAGGCGGTCGGGGGTTTCCTCGACCGCGCGGTCAGGCACTGCGCCGAGACCCAGGCAGACCCGGACGACTTCGTGCACGCCCGGCTCTTCGACGATATGGCGCCCTTCCATTTCCAGATCGAAGCAGCGTGGCATCATTCAGTGTGGGGGCTGGAGGCCTTGAAGACAGGCATGTTCGTCCCGCCTGCACTGGTCGGACCGGTTCCTTTCGCTGACCTGCAGGCCATGATCGGCAAGGCGGAAACGGCGCTGGAGGCGTTCACCCCCGACGAGGTCAACAGCTGGGCGGGCAAGGACTTAGACCTTCAGATCGGCCCGCGCAGGCTGGCCTTCACATCAGAGTCCCTCATCCTTTCGTTTTCGCTGCCCAACTTCTATTTCCACGCCGTCACCGCATACGACATCCTGCGCACGCGGGGTGTGCCGCTCGGAAAGCGCGATTACGAGGGCCGGCTGCGCACTCGAACTGACTAGACCATGAGGTACCCGACCGATCGACCTCCGGTAGACGTCGACGCCGCCCAACTCGTAGACCAACCGCCGGTTGTCAGTATCCTACCTTGGTAGTATAATGGTAGGATGAAGACGAAGACGTCCCTTACCCTCTCCGGGGACCTCATCGCCAGGATCGACAAGCTGGCCGGTTCGAAGATTTCCCGCTCTTCGTACATCGAACAGATCCTGAGGGACTTTGTGGACGGACGTGCTCAGGCTCGGAAGGATGCCCGAGCGATCGCTGCAATCAACCGTCACGCGGCTCAGCTTAATGCTGAGATGAGCGATGCACTTTCCTTTCAGGCCAATTCGGCGGATGAATGAGGCGGGGCGAGTTATACCAGGTCCGCCGACCCCCGGGTGATCCAAAACCGGCACGTGTTTTCGTCGTCGTGAGCCGGCAGCCACTGATCGACTCGAATTACACCGCGGTTATCTGCGCCCCGGTGTTCACGCAACGGTATGACCTGCCAACGCAAGTCGCCGTGAACACGGCCGAAGGCCTCAAGCACGAAAGCGCAATACAATGCGATGGGCTGATGAGCCTTGAGAAATCGAGACTGACAGACTTTGTGGGCGAATTGGCGCCCAGCAAGCTGCGCGAGCTCGACAACGCACTGATCGTCGCACTTGGGATTTCGACTGGGACGCGGCCGCTGATCTGACAACCATTTCAGGGGTCACTCCCACTCAATCGTCTCCGAGACTTCTAAACGGCTGTTTCTGCTGGTGTTGTATTTCCATCAGCCACAATTTACCGTCAGATTGACCGACAAACAATCTCGCTTGGAGGCAATAGAGAGCGATAGACGCCGATAGATCACCAGCTGCCCTCTGCCATCCGGCGCTGGCGTTCCGTCTCGCGCGCACTTGTGCTGGGTTGCGGCCCGAATGGCGGGAAGGCGGGAAGCGTGTCGCCTCGCTCATAAGCCGCGATCACAGTGCCCTTGGCCGTGACCCTGTGATCCACCATCTTTAGTTTCGTAGTAGGTGTACCGTCGCCAAATAACCGCTTGCCCTTTCCGAGCGTCACCGGGAAGGTCATCAGTATCAGCCGGTCGATTAGCCCGGCTGCGAGAAGCCCCGGATAGATTGTGCTCGATCCCTGGATGATGAGATCGGAGCCGTCGCCCTGCTTGAGCGCAGCGACATCGTCGATGCTCTTCAATCGATGGCTGTTCGCCCATTCGAGCGGCTGGTCGCCGCGTGTCAGCACGTACTTATTCGCGAGGGTGAACGCCTCACCCATCGCTGCGCCTTCGCCTTCCACATACGGCCAATAGGCGGCGAAGATGTCATAGGTCCGGCGACCGAGCAACAAGTCGTACTCACCCGCGAAAAGCGCGCCGATCGCATCACCAGCGCCTTCGTCCCAGAGCTTGAATACCCAGCCACCTTCGTCGAAGCCACCGGTAACATCCTCAGTTGGTCCGCCCGGACCCTGCATCACACCATCGAGCGTGAGGAAAGCGCCGCCGATAACGTTACGCATCGGCACGCACCGCTGCTTCGATCGCTTCAATGTCGATCTTCTTCATGGTCATCATCGCCGCGAAAGCCCGCTTGGCAGCTCCGCCGCCCTTGGCTAAGGCTTCGGTCAACGCCTTGGGGGTGATCTGCCAGGAGAGACCCCACTTGTCCTTGCACCAGCCGCACTGACTCTCCTGCCCGCCATTGCCAACAATCGCGTTCCAGTAGCGGTCGGTTTCTTCCTGGCTGTCGGTCGCGACCGCAAAACTGAAGGCTTCGGAATGCTTGAACGCCGAGCCGCCGTTGAGCCCGATGCAGGGCACGCCCAGCACGGTGAACTCGACCAGCAGCACATCACCCTCCTTGCCGTTCGGGTAGTCGCCAGCGGCGCGCCGCACTGCACCCATCGAACTTCCCGGAAATGTCTGCGCATAGAACTTCGCAGCGTCCTCGGCATCGTGGTCGTACCACAGGCACAGCGTCGCTTTGGGGACTCGCGCGCTCACGTTTTTGCCCCTTGCGGGCCCACTACACCAAAAGCCACGCCCTGCGGATCGACGGCGATGACAACCCAGTCACCGCCCGGCACCTGATGCGGGCCATTCGTGACTTTGCCGCCGCCCTTTTCGATGGCGGCCTTCGCCGCGTTGATCGACTGTACACCGAAGTAGAACAGCCATGCGGCGTTCGGGTTCTGCGGGGGCTTCTGCATTATGCCGCCGAGGCGTATGCCGCCATGATCGATAAAGTCATAACTGCCTATCGCGCCCATCGGCATGCTGTCCTTGAATTCGAAGCCGAAGTGTTTCGCGTAGAACTGCTTTGCGCGCGGCTGGTCAGGGCTCGCGAGTTCGTTCCAGCGCACGTGCTGCGCGAAGGAGACATCAAAAACATCGCTCTTCGCGTTGTGCATGCCCGGCGGCGGAATCGGCGCCATCACGTAGAAAGGCGTGCCCATCGGGTCGGCGACCATCGCAATCGCGCCGACGGGCAGATCCTTGCGAGGCATCAGCAGTCTGCCGCCATCGGCCTCGATGGCCTTCACTGCCGTAGCAACGTCGGCGACGTGCAGATAACCCAGCCACGTGGGCCGCGCGCCGTGTTGTACCATGTCGGCCGTCAGCGCGAGCACGCCACCGTTGTAGCCGCCATCGCTGCGGCCGATCATGCGGTAATCCATGTCGCCGCCCGGCGGATCAGAATGAACGGCGATCTTCCAGCCGACCACCGCGCCGTAGAACTTCGCGGCTGCGGTAGCGTCGCTGGTCATCAGTTCGTACCAGATGAAACTGCCGGTGGCGCTCATGGCTAAGTCTCCTTGTTGAATAACAGCGTGAGTTAGTTCTTCAGGAGAGCGGGGGCCTCGAGCAGCGGTGCGCGATCGCCGTGCGCCTTCGACAGCACGAAGCCGACCTTGACCACCGTCTGCGTGTAGTTCGCCAGGCTCTCAGCCCTGACACGCATGCGCGCAGGGTAGCGCTTGAGAGCAGCCCGAAAATCTTCCGCCATGTGATCGCGCGCGTCCCTCTTAGTCAAGCCAGCTCGGCCAAGCAATGCGCCAGCGACATCACTTCAACCTTAGGACGGAGTGTATATCGCACCGAGCCCGGGTAAACCACCAACAACCGATGTAAATCCAGGTCTTCGAGCGCCGAACCCATAGAGGGCGTCATCTTCGGTGCATCAGCCCGTTTAATCTCAATTCCAATACGCTGCCCTTTCAGAAACAACAGCAGATCGATTTCTGCGCCGGCCTGCGTTCGCCAATAATAGGCTTTGGCCATGGGCAAATGAGCAAGAAGTTGTTCGATTACGAAACCCTCCCACGATCCTCCGACTACGGGATGTCCATCGAGTTGCCGGCGATCGCCTATACCGAGCAGGGTATGCAGAAGTCCCGAATCCCGAATGTAAACCTTCGGGGATTTTACCAACCGCTTACCAACGTTCGCGTACCAAGGCTCGAGCACACGTACAACAAGTGCGCCGGATAGAGCGTCGAGATGGCGTTTGATGGTCGTGTGAGCCTCGCCCAGCGATCGCCCAATCTCCGAGCTGTTCCATATGGCGCCCGAGTAGTGCGCGGTCATGGTCCAGAACCTGCGCATCGTGCCGGAGGGCACTTGCACCCCGAGTTGAGCCAAATCGCGTTCGAGGAAAGTGCGAATAAAATCCTCGCGCCATGCGGCACTCGCAGCCTCTGTGCGCGCCAGGAAGGAGCGCGGAAAGCCACCGCGCAACCATAATCGGTTGAGATCCGGGCGGTTGAGCTCTTCAAGCGTGAATCCCGCCATCTCGACAATGGCTATCCTGCCAGCCAGGGTTTCGGAGCTCTGTCGTAGCGACTCCGGCGATGCGCTACCTAGAATGAGGAACCGCGCCCGAATCGGCCTGCGATCCAACAATACCCGAAGAATCGGGAAGAGATCGGGATGACGCTGCACCTCATCAATTACGATCAGTCCGCGCAACGATTCTAGCGCCGTCATGGGCTCAGACAGTCGAGCCAGATCGACAGGATTTTCCAGATCGAAGTAAGTGCTCTTCGAGGTACTAGCAAGCTGCCGTGCGAGCGTAGTCTTGCCGCACTGACGGGGACCGAGCAGCGCCACCGCGGGACTCGTTTTTAGGCCGGCGCGCAACCTGGCCAAAAGCTGGAGCCGTCTAAGCATGCCTTGCATACTGAGCGCTTGCCGCTCAATATTCAAGGACTCAGATATCCCTATTCACTCCCACTCAGTCGTCTCGGGCACGTAAGGCCTGAGCTCGGGGCACGGAAGAGAACTGGCAATGGAAGTCGAGGATTTCCTAAGTCCGGCGATGAGAAATTGCGAATATGCCTATAGTTCTTGCCTTCGGCGCCGCCCCAATTCCCTTCTGACGGTAAATTCTTACGTCAGAATGCTCAGAATATTTTTACCGTCAGATTTACTGTCAAAAAGTTTCGCTAGGGGGCGAGAGACGGCGATAGATGCCGAAAGCTCGTTCGAATTCCACTTCTCGAGTTTCGCACGCCCTTGTCGAAGGAGAAGAGAGCGAACCCGCGCGACCGCATTACGCGACAAGTTTTCGACGCTACGACACGGGACTGTCTTGAGCGCAGTATCGATAATCGTCTTTCTCGATACTGACATTGCAGGCTTGGCCCGCTATGCGAGCAAGCAAGACTTCCCGATCAGATTTGCAAACCGATCTAATTTCTAGCAGTCACTGGTCCGAAGAATGCCGGCAGGTCAGACACGCCGTAGGGCATTGGTCACATCGATGATGGTCTTTCCCTTCCAGGTCGGCAGCGCCTTCGCGACACCGGGTGCGACTCGAAACGGACAGCCAAAAAGACGATGTTCGCCTTGACCGCTTCCGCCAGTTTTTTGGGAATGATCTTGGATCCGATCGCGGCCGCAGCGGATGCAAAGTCGGCGCCGGGACCTGTCAGGGCTTCACGAACCGATAGGCAAAGCGATCGGTCTCTCCCTTGATCGAGGGATCGAAAACCTTGATCGAGTGCGGATCGTCCTCGTTCGCGAGCATGGTGCTTTCCGCGTCGAGTACGAAGCCGGCCGCCTCCACCTCCTCGCGAACGGATGCAGGCTCAATCCGATGCAGCGACTGGGCGTCGCTCGTGCCCGCCCCGACGGCGGCGGCGTGGTCTACGATGACGTAGGACCCACCGGGCTTCAGCCGCTCGTAGACAGCTCGATTGAAGTGGGCCGCCGTCGCACCCCTGGCCTGGATCAGCGCGGTGTGCAGATCGTGGTAGAACAGGTGCAGCCACAGGACATCCGCTGGTTGCGTGGCCTCCGGCATCGCCACGAGGTCCGCCGAGACGGCTTCGACGTTCTCTCGGCCCGGCTCCTTCGCAAGCGTCCGCATGCGGCCGACCGGATCGTTCTTGAAGTGGGCGACTTCGGCCGGCACGAAGCTGTAGACCCGTCCTTCGGGTCCCACGATGTCGGAGAAGAGACGGGTCCAGTCGCCGTCGCCTGGGTAAACGTCGATGACGGTGGAGCCCGCATCGACTCGAGCGAACCGGATCAACTCGGACAGCTTGGATTGGTCGTACATCGGGATTCCTTTACGGTTGGGCATTCGACCAGCGCTACGCCAGCCCGGACGCGTCCACCTGCGAGGGAAACACCATCACTTCGGTGGGCGATCGAGAGCGCAGACGCGAATGTTGGTCAGCCGAGCACGAGTCCACCTACCTGGATCTAAGACTCGTACGCCACTTCGTGGGGCACGATAGACGTCATTGTTTCTCCTTACATCAATCGCGAATGAGGCCTCACGCCCGTACGACGTTTAGCGCAGTCGTCATTTGATGATCAATTCCTAAATTTCGAGACAAACCTTGCCAAAGTGCTTTTGGGATTCGAAGTACTTGAACGCAGCGACAATGTCCTGCAGCGGAAACTGGCGGTCGATAATAGGCTTCAACCGATTGGCCGTTATGGCTCGAATCATGTCCTCTTGATCGGCTCTGCTTCCAACGGAAAGTGCGCTGATGCGAATTTGACTCGACAACATTGCCCCGGTGGGCACTTTGCCCGCCTGTCCTGCACGCCACAATTGACTGGGGCAACGTGCCAGCTCCGCCAACCTCAATCACATGATCGACACCACGTCCGTCTGTCAAATACTTTGCCTTACGGCCCCAGTTCGATTCAGCCTTATAATTGATGACGGCGTCGGCTCCTAAGCGCTGCAGCCTTTCGAACTTCTCGTCAGAGGACGACGTAGCGATGACCTGAGCGCCCGCAGCTTTGGCGAATTGCAGAGCAAAGAGTGATACCGAACCAGTTCCAAGGATCAGCACGGTATCACCCGGCTTGACTTGACCGCGAACGACCAAGCCTCTCCAGGCGACAACTCCCGCGATGGGAAGCGTTGCCGCCTCCGAATGCGTCTAGCCAGCGGGCGCCTTCGTGAAAGCGTGAGCCGGCATACACGCGTATTCGCGCGCATAGCCGTCGATACTATCTCCGGGTATATCCTGCCTAACTGCGGGCGACGGCCGTATTCCGATGAACGATGGCGCCGGGGAAGTGATATCGATTGGCGTTTGCAAAATACGGGACTCGTGGTGTTTACCAGCTTTGCTTCGTCCTCTTTGTCGATCGCTTCCCTTTCCGCAACGCCGCCAATGTGTACCAGATATCCGTGCGGTCCATGATGTATGACAAATGGAGCGGGCGTCTGCATCCATGCTCCATGCTGGGTGAAGTCGCGCAGCTGTTCAGCCGTTGGCATTACGCCGATCTCCGTGGTTGATACATTCGGCGCGTAACACATCACATGCGGGACGCTGGCGGTCACGATGTTATCGCTGGCATCCGGATTCACGTAGGTTCTGAGGATCGGAGACAGCATATACGAGCATGCTGCTCGTTCGGGCGCCTTGTAATGTCCTGTCTTGTATCGCTCCTGGATGAGCCTCTTCAGGGATTCTGGCTGAGTCCCTTTCGCCTGCATCGCAGCGATGTCGAAGAAGCCCCGCATGTTGGCTTTGGCGCCTGCGCTATCAAACGAGATCGGGTAGAGAATGTCCTCTGGGTATTTGGTAAGCGGCCATGCCCCCTGCATCGCATCGTCGCCAGTCCGAGCGACGAAGGCGTGGAATCCATTGGTGCCCTTGCGGGCAACTTCAAAGCCCTTGTCCGGGTTCAAGACATAGACGGTCGCGTTGTCTCTGAGTTGCGGCGGGAGTGACAACAGGTTTTTGCCGTCAGATTTACCGTCAAAAATGTTTGCTTGAATCGCTCCGCAATATGCAGGTGGAAGCAGAAACACCTGATGGCCCAAGGAGTTATGGATGCCGGAGCGGCCTGCGACGATTCAATATCAATCGTCTCCGGGGACGCACAACCAATTGATCAATAAGGCTTATTTTTCAATGAGAAAAGCGACTCACTCCCACTCTATCGTTGCCGGGGGCTTGCCTGAAATATCGTAAACGACGCGCGAAATGCCGGGCACCTCATTGACGATGCGGCGCGAGACCAGATCGAGAAACTCGTATGGCAGGTGTGCCCATTGCGCGGTCATGAAATCGATAGTCTCGACCGCGCGCAGCGCGATCACGTGCTCGTAGCGGCGTGCATCGCCCATGACGCCGACCGAGCGGATCGGCAGAAACACCGCAAATGCCTGGCTCGTGCGCTCGTACAGATCGTGGCGCCGTAATTCCTCGATGAAGATGTGATCGGCGCGTCGCAACAGCCGCGCGTACTCGGGCCGCACTTCGCCAAGGATGCGCACGCCCAGTCCCGGGCCCGGGAACGGATGGCGGTACACCATCTCGTGCGGCAATCCGAGTGCCACGCCAAGCCGGCGCACCTCGTCCTTGAACAATTCACGCAATGGCTCGAGCAGCTGAAAATTCAGATTAGCCGGCAGGCCGCCGACATTGTGATGCGATTTGATCACGTGCGCCTTGCCGGTGCGCGCGCCGGCCGACTCGATCACATCGGGATAGATCGTGCCCTGCGCCAGGAACTTCGTATCGCGCAGCTTGCG
>Ga0302183_10001236_pt1 | contig 11953 bp, 8 predicted proteins | sample I_Palsa_N3_2_FD_200232 | JGI IMG/M metagenome (GOLD analysis project Ga0302183, IMG submission 200232) | Peat permafrost microbial communities from Stordalen Mire near Abisko, Sweden - I_Palsa_N3_2 | ecosystem: Environmental > Terrestrial > Soil > Palsa > Peat permafrost | place: Sweden: Abisko...
GCCCACTGTGGCGCATTGCTACCGGCGTAGATGCGCAACTTGACGCTAACCGGCGAGGATTGGGTGACGTTCGACAAGCCGTTGTACATCGCAACGGCACTGAGGTCGCTGTCGACGGTGGCCGTGACGATCGCTCCACCCTGCGTCGGCTGCAAGTCAGCCCAGGTCTCATTGATGACGATGCCGCCAAAACTTCCCGGGAACGCTGTGATGTATTGCGTTGTGAACGGCGCGGGTGTGGCGTTGTCGGTGTCGTGCCACGAGATGTCTTGCATGTCGATCAAGCCGCGTATCGGGATCTTCGGCGGCGAGACGGTGACGGTGCCCGGCGTCGGAGTCGGGTTAGCGGGTGCCAAACTCCCGCCGCCGCACGCGGCAATCGCAAGAAGACCCAGGATAGCGAAAAGAATTTTCTCGCGCATCAGTGCTTGGCTCCCACGATTAAGGCGGTGGCGTTGAAAGCCGATTTCCACGTGGCGCTGTCGCCGCCACTCCCGGGGAACATCTGCGTGGGCGAATCGGCTTCCAGCCAATCCTCGGGATAGATTTCGAACAGTTGCGTGTTGTTGTCAAGCGCGAATTGGAGCAGATTGGGAAAACTGATGTTGTAGTTCGGAAGCGGCACGACAACCGCTTCGATCGGCTGAAATTCAAATGGAACCGTGCCGACGTGACGATTGAAGGCTTCGCACCAATAGATGCTCCCGTCGGTTCCTTGCGGATTGCATGGTTTAGGCGCCGTGCCGGCATCGGCAACGTGACCGATACCGAGATTTTCGGTTCCGAACCCAACAGCGTTATTCGCCGCAACTTCGGCGGCGTCGTTCGGATAATCGTAGAAGCTGTCCGGGTATCCGGCGATCTCGTTGAGCGCGATCATCAATTGCTTGCCGTTCGCATTCAACGAACCCATGTAGTTCACGATGTGACGCGTATGCGTGACCCATGCGTCAAACGAGTAATTGATGGGAGAGGCAGTCCAGAGCTGGCTGCACGCATCGTTCGGATAGTCGCTCAGGTGTGCGGGATAGGCTTCGACGCCCGCGCCAAGGCCGAATCGCATGTAGCCGATTGACGAGGTGATCGACGAGCCGGTCGGCGCCGGCTGACTGAACTCCGCGACCGCCGCCGCGATAAACGCTTCGTAGTCTTTTTCGAAGGTCGGATCCATGTAGTCGGGATAGGATGGCTGGCCGCTGCAGCTGATCGTCGCGACGTTGTCACCGCTCGGATCCGTAACCCAACTCGGCGTTGCGGTATTCGAGCCGACTTCCGACGCATCGGCGAAAAGCAAGTTGACGGTCAGACCCGCATTGACGTACGGCGTCGCCCACGTAAGAACCTGACTCCAATCGAAGTTGCCCTTGGTTTTCTCAACGTCGGACCACCCCACAAGAATGCTCACGCCGCACAGATTGGGATCTTTACCGATCACGTATTGCTCCATGTATTGCTCGTAGACGCCGCCTTGGACTTTGTACGGATTCCAGACGTACATGCCGTGCGGTGCGGTTGGGTCGGCAACGCGATGGTCGGTTCCGGTGCACGGCGGCGGCGTTGCCCCACTCAGCGACGAGGGCGGAGGCGCGGCGGCCGAGACGACGCCGATTTGCGCGCGTTGCGCGGGCGAGCCGTTATCAGTAATGACGATTTGCGAGCAATTCGGGGGAGGCGCCGTGTTGAGCAAACCGGCGAAGGTGAGCGTCAACGCCGATCCCGTAACGCTTTGCGCGAACGTCGTGCCGTCGGCCGTCATCGTAAGCGGTCCGTAGAAGACGTTCGCGCACGATCCCTTCAGCGTTGGGCGCGTCACGATGCTGTAGGTGTGCGTTCCATTTTCCGCGATCGCGACGGCCTGCATGCTCTGACAGTTGAATGGCGCGGTGGAACCGGCGCAGGCGAACTGCAGTTGGCGCGGCGCGGCGGTGAGCTTCGCGAGTGCGCCGATCGAAAGGGCGACGGCAACGGTACCCTGATCGCCCTGCGTGTCGCTAATGTCGATCCCGCAGTTGTTCGACACGCCGCCTTGGCCAAAAGGAATCACGGTGAAGGTGCCTGGGCCGGTGAGCCTCGTAGGCGAGACTTGGACGCCGCTCGAGGCCACATGACAGCTTACGCTTGCCTTGGTCACGCCGCTGAATCCAGAGACCGCGACTTCTTGCACCGAAGCGACCGAGGTAAAGCTCAACGCGCTCGGGGTAACACCCGCCGCGGCGTAGATCCGATTCCGCATGTCGGGAAGATCGGTGACCGGCGAGTTGTCGAAGGTGGCGACGATCGAGGCGGACGTCCCGTCGGAGCCCGACACGGTGACGGTGCACGTCGACGGCGGCGCTGCGCCCACGGCGTTAACGGTAAAGAGCAGAGGCGAGCCGGCGACGTCGACCTGCGCGACGCTATCGCCGCTTACCACGATGCTACCGGTGGAGCTGGCGCACTGGGGGGACGCCGCCGGCGTGTAGGTCACACCTGCAACGTCGCCTTGACCGTTGAACGTGTCGGAGGGCATGTCCGGGGTCAGGTCCACCGAGGCCGGCGTCAACTGAAAGGACGACTGCGCGCCCGAGGACGGCGAGAAGCTCTGGACGCCCGAACACGCGCAGAGCGCGACAACCGTGGCGACGCAAAGAAGAAAGCCCGAACGCACATTCGCCTCCTGCCTACGTAGCCCAAGGGGCGAACGTTTGCTCGCGTCATTCTACCATAAGAGCCACAGACAGCCCGTTGCTTCCTTAGGTGGGCCGGCGATCAGCCCGAAGCGCAATCGCGTATCAGCGGCTTGGGCCCCACCTGAATTGGCGCCTTGGGCCCATCCTGCGATCAGCCCGAAGGGCGATCGCGTGTCAGCGCCGCCAGGCGCTGATTCTGGTGGTCCACTTGTCCTACCGGTAGCGTCCGTAAAGCGGTCTTTACATCCGCTTGACCCTCGCCAAACACAAACTATGCGCTTTACGCCCACTTGACTCGCCCACAATGGTCCGTTCTGAACCATAATTGGTGCGTGGGGTGTGCGCGGTTGTAAGAACCGCGTTCCTTGCTGCTGTTTAGGAGGCCATTCCTCGTGAAACGTTTTACTTCGATCGGCGCGGTACTCGTGCTGATCGCCTACCTGGCCGGATGCTCCGGCTCGGCGGGTTCCTCGCTACCGGCCACGTCGTCGGTAGGAGCACCCAGCTCGACCGGCACCGGAGCCGCCCCGAAAGCGGCCGCGACCTCTGGTTGGTTACCAACCGTAGCCGCGACCACCGGAACGAAACACACTACAGACATCGGTGGCGGTGTCGGGTACTTATTGAACTCGCTCCTCGTTGCACTCGGTGACGCTACGCCGGTGATCGGCAACCTTAATGTCTCGTCGATCAACCTCGGCATCACCGCTGTCAACGTGGTCTATCAAGGCCAAGTGACGACCCTTGCCACGTACTCGACGCCCGACGTCGTGAACGTTATGGCGAACGGCGGCGACCCGTCGTCGATCGGCATCGGCCAGCTCTACTCGGGCAATTACGACCACATTCAATTCGTGGTTGACACCGCGACGAGCAACATCGTCGCGAACGGCACCACGATGCCGATCAACTTCCAAGTCGGCCAAAGCTCGCAGAGTAGCGCGGGTGCCGGCAAATGGACCACCACGAGCGGCAACTCGACGACGGTCACGATGACGGTCGGCGGACAGTTCATGCTCGGCGGCAATCCGGCGGCGGCGGTGATGGCCGACTTCAACGCCTTCGAATCGCTCAACCAGAATAGCTCCGGTGCGATCGTCGCCCAACCGGCGCTCTTCGCGGTGGCGACGGCCAACGCGGCTGAGGTCCAAGGCACGATCCTGAATGCTAGTGGCTCGCCGGTGACCAACGCGGTCGTCGTCGCGCTCAACAGCTACGGTAAAGTTGCCAACACCGTCAACACAGACGTGAACGGCAACTTCGACCTGCACGCGATCAACGCAGGCACGTACCAGCTCGTGATCTACAACAACTACACCACGGCAAGCGGCCAGAGCATCGTCGCTTCCGGGGCCGATGCGTCGCAGGGCGCGTCCTTCCAAGGACCTTCCGTGAACGCCACGGTCGGACAGATAACCCAAGCCGGAACGCTGAACGACTAAGTAGCGATCCGAATGGCACAGCAGCAGCAACTAGACGAGGCACGCGAACTGCTTCGTACCGGACGGTACGAAGCGGCCCTCGCGTGCCTCGCTGGGCATGAGGGATGGCCCTCGCCGCAGCTGGAGCGCGCGCTCCTCTTGCGCGCGGAGATTCTCTTGCGACGCGATCCCGTTGACGCGCTCGAAGCGCTGGCCCGTTCCAGCGATCTCCTTCGCAATAGCGCCGGAGCGAAACACGACTACTACGTCCTGTCCGGTCTCGCATACGCAAGTATCACAAATTTTGACGGCGCGCGTGAAATGTTTGCGCTTGCCGAGAGTGCCGCTGAGAAGGATCCAACACTTCTCGCCACGCTCGCGTACCAACGCTCACGCTTGCGCTATCTGCAGGGCGACTTCGATCCTGCCGATCCCGACCTTGCGACCGCGCTTACCCATCCTGACCCCGGGTGGCGGGCTCGTACAATGCTTGTGCGTGCCTGGATGCACGCCGGCCAAGGGAACTATCGGGCCCAGATCACGGATTTACGCGCGGCCGTGAAGCTCGCGCGCGAAAACCCCAACCAGATGGATTACCACGCGACGGTTCGCGCGGTGCAGTCGCTGCTTCGCGTCGCCTCAGATATAGGCGACACCGAGGCATGCGACGAAGCGCGCGACCTTTACGAATCGCTTGAATGGCCGCCCGACATGGCCGACGCGCAGTTCTTGTGTCTGCGCGCGATGGCCTGGGACGCATTCATGCGCGGCGATTCCGCGCGCGCTCAGTGGCTCTTCCGTGACGCGAAAGAAATCGCGTCGACCGATGCCTGGCGCGTCTGGTCGCACGTTGACCGTGCCGATGTGGCGCGCATGAACCGCAACGAGCCATGGGCTCGCGACGAACTGTTGCAAGCGCAGGCTCTGTCGCGTGACGTCGCTTGGGCTAGTACGACCGGCGAGGAACGCCAGGGACTTGTTAAGCTGGCCGTGCTCTTCGCGCCGGTCGACATGGGACAAGCGCAGCGCTACGTCTCAACCTATATGCGTCTGGGAACCGAGGCCGTTGATCCCTCACTAGGGTTCGCGCACGATCGTCGAGCCGCAGCCTACGCGAATTACGCATCCGGCTGCGTCAATCAAGTGCTGGGAAATCGGGAGAGCGCGATCGCGTCCTTCGAAGCCGCCTACACCATCTTCGATGAAGCCGAGCATCATTTCCGCGCGGCGCTGGCGGCACAGAGCTTGGCCGAGATCACCGGCGCGGCGGTGTGGATCGAGCGGGCTCGCACGCACGCCGGAGCGTTCCCGAAGAGCGCCTTCTACAAATTTATGACCGAGCGCATTTCGCGTAAGGCGACCCCGTGGATCGAAGGATTGACGCCGATGCAGCGTCAGCTCGCCCTCTCCGTTTGCGAAGGATTGGATACGACGCAATTGTCACGTCGCTTCAGCCGCAGCGAATTCACGATCAAACGCGAGGTGCAGGGCCTGTACGACATGTTTAACGTGCGTTCGCGCAACGCTTTGCGCGATAAGCTGGAGGAGCGCGGCGTGTTGTGATCGGGGCGCTCGCCGTTCTGCTCGCGATTCTCGCGATCGGCATCGCGGCGGTCATCTCGCTCGCCTACATCCGGACGCTTGCCCGCCGCGGTTTTGATGAGCGGCGTTATAGCGTGCTCGAAAGCGTTCAAGACGGCATCTTTATCGTCGACGATCGCTGGCGGTTCACTCACGTCAACGAAAAGGCCGAGGACCTGCTGCACGAAACGGCGGCGGACTTGGTCGGCCGGCGCGTCGACAAAATCCTCGATCCGCTTGCGTCGGATCTTATGCCGGAGATGCGCCGCGTACGTGAGACCGGCATGCCGATCGAGCGGACGCAATTCTTTCCGGCAAGCAACATGTGGGTCGAAGTTCGCATTCAGCCGGCCGTTCACGAAGTGCTCGTCTATTTGCGTGACGTCAGCGACCGCAAGCGCGCGGAAGTCGCGCTGCGCGATTCCGAGCGGCGTCTGCGTCTCTTGCTCGAGCAGGTGCCTGCATTGATCTGGACGGTCGATCTGGACATGCGCTTTACTTCGTTCGTCGGTACGGCGCCCTCGGCGCAGGGTTTCACCCAAAAGGAACTCGGCGCGACGCAGGTAGACCAGATTCGGCGCGTCTTCAACGGCGATTCGCAGCGTTTCGAATCCTATCACGGCGGACGCTGGATGCAGCATCACGTCGAACCGCTCCGCGGCGCGAACGGACAGATCATCGGCGCGATCGGCGTCGCCCTCGATATCACGGAGATGAAAGAGACTGCCGAGCATCTTGCGCGGCTCGCGCGGCTGGATGCGTTGACGCAACTGCCCAACCGGTTCGCGTTGGAAGAGCAGATGACCGAGCTCGTCACTCGGGCGGAAGCGCAAGACAAACGTCTCGGCGTGCTCTTCGTCGACTTGGACCGCTTTAAGACGATCAATGACACGCTCGGCCATCGCGCCGGCGACGAACTGCTCTGTCAGTTCGCGATCCGCCTGCGCCGCGCGGTCGATCCCAACGCGATGGTGTTTCGCAGCGGCGGTGACGAGTTCATCGTGACGTTAGAGCTTGGTCAAACGATCAGCGTGCCGATGATTATCGCTGACATTCAGCTGGCGCTAGCGGAACCGTTTTTTATTGCCGAGCGGCAATTGTTTGTGAGCGCAAGCATCGGTGCGAGCACCTATCCGGACGACGGCGCGAGCGTCGAAGAGCTTCTGTCGCGAGCCGATTCAGCGATGTATCGCGCGAAGTACAGCGGCCGCTCGCGCATGGGCTTCTTTGATATCGGCGGCGACGAATTGGCTTCGTACCGGCTGCGTCTCGAGCAAGATCTTCACTACGCGATTCCGCGCGGCGAATTTCGATTGCTCTATCAACCGATTGTCGATGCGCGCACCGGCGAGATGATGGGTGCAGAAGCGCTGCTGCGCTGGCAGCACACCAAGCACGGCGAGATCATGCCGGAAGAATTCATCGCGATCGCCGAGGAGACGGGATTGATCGTGCCCATTTCGCGTTGGGTTTTGCGGCAAGCATGTGCGGAAGCGGCGCAGATTCGTTTGCTCGGACATCCGCAGTTCCGTGTGGCCGTCAATCTGTCGCCGCGCGATTTCGGCGAAGTCGATCTGGTCGACACGATCCGCGATATTCTTGAGGAGACCGGCTTGCCGCCGCACGGGCTCGAGCTCGAGATCACCGAGAACATGAAGATCGACGACGTGGCACTGATGACGATGCGCACGCTGAGCGGTCTTGGGATTCGCGTCGTAATCGACGATTTTGGCGTCGCCTACAGCGCGCTCGGCTACCTCAAACGTCTGCCGATCAGCGCCGTGAAGATCGACCGCACGTTCATCCACGACGCCGGAGAGGACCCGCAGGACCGCGCGATTGTACGCGCGATTGTAACGCTTGCGCGATCGCTCGATCTCGAGATCATCGCCGAAGGCGTCGAGACCAAAGCGCAGTGGGACTTCATCAACGAACTCACCTGCGAACGAGCGCAAGGCTACCTCTTTAGCCGGCCGGTTCCGCCAAACGAGCTCTTGGATCTCCTCGTCGGGTTGCGGGCTGGCTGACGGCGGCGGCGGGATGTTCGGGCAGCGATCGTTGAGTCGAGTCTTGCCGTCCTTCGTCGTATGCGCGGCAATGTACTGAATCGCTTGAGGCTCGCTCGAGCGCTGCTCCGCCGGCGGAAACTGAAAGAGCATCGGTGCACTCGAAGCAAACGGATCCTCATCCTCGTTCTTATAGTGCCAGGTCCAGCCGAGCGGAATCCGCTCGGATGAGCCGTCCGCGTAGTAGACCGTCGCGATGATATTGCTGCGCTCGTAGTCGGCGTTCTGTTCGTCGAATCTTGCCGCCCCCGTTGATTCAAAATCGACTGCGCCGCAGATCGTGGCGCCGGCACCGTTGCCGGCGTCGCCGGTGCCGTTCCCGTTGCCGCTGACGTTTGAGCGACTTCCGGCACCCTGACCGTTTTGCGCGCCGGCGCCTTCGCCACCGCTCGGGATCGACGCGTCCGGCATCGAGTACACGAGCTTCGGCGGCGTCGGGCGTTTTGCGCCGGCCGCTTTGATGCGCTCCACGCGCGCGTGCACCCCCGCAGCCACCTGGGAAACCGACCGGACGTGAACCGCCGGCGTGGGGGTCGGCGCGGGCGTGTGGATGATGCGTGCGATCGTGACACGCGCGAGGATCGGCTCTTTGTCGGTCTCGGCGGGTTTCTGTACCGGAATCAGCATCGCGGCAATTTCGTGGATGGCGATTGCGCACGCGAGCGCGATTGCGAGGCGCCGAAGGTCTTGGTATTTCACTGGTGAAAGCCGGTCCGTCGTGAAGGCACAAGATTTGATTCGAGCGATTCCCGATTTTCCGCTTCCGGGAATCCTTTTCCGCGATATCACGCCGCTACTCAAAGACAAAGGCGGCTTCAAGGAGGCGATCGATCTTTTCGTGGATCGATTCAAGAACCGCAAGATCGACTACGTGGTCGGCGTCGAGGCGCGCGGGTATATGCTGGGCGCTCCGCTTGCTTATGCCATCGGCGCGGGATTCATTCCGGTGCGTAAGCCGGGAAAGCTGCCGTACAGCAAACTTTCAGAGTCGTACGCGCTGGAATACGGAACGAACTCGCTGGAGATTCACGCGGACGCGCTCGACAACGGCGAACACGTGGTCGTCGTCGACGATTTACTCGCGACCGGCGGTACCGCGGCGGCGACGCGTCGCCTTCTTGAACGCCTGGGGGCGCACATCGATGCCTTCGCATTTCTGATCGAGCTCGAGGCCCTCAAAGGCCGCGAGGCGCTTCCGGGGGTCGAGGTTGTTTCGTTCATTCATTATTAGCGCTGCGCTCGTGCTCACGCTCGGCGCTGGAGCCAAGCCGACACCAACCGCGACCCCGACGCTCCCACCCGAGGATCCCGCGATCAGCGCAGTCGCGCGACACGAATTCGTCGCCTGGCAGGCCGGCGTCGTCGACAAGGATCACTATGCGCCCGCTGCGCGGTCGAGTCTGACCACCGATGCCATCTCGAACATGTCGAAGGCGCTGAGCAGCTACGGCGCGCTGGTGCACACGATTTGGCAGGGACACTTCCCCATCGTCGGCGGACCGCCGGGCGTCGTGGGCTATACCTATCGGATGGAGTGCACCAATGCTCCCGTCTTCGAGCAGCTGATGATCGGCGCCGACGGCAAGATTGACAGCATCAATTTCCTCAAAAAGCCTCCCCCAGGGCCTTGATTAGCCGGCTCTTCGTCAGCTCGCCCCTTATTTGCCATAGCAAACCGCGGGACTCGCTTCCTCGATCGGGCTAACCATGGCCCGAGGGCCCTTTCGTTGCTACCCCTGGGCCGATATGAGAGTATAGGCTAATACGCTCATGACGATTACGGAACTGATCGGCGCCGTCCAGACCTACGACTCCACGCTCGACGGGGAGTGGCTGCGCCGCGTCTATGAGGTAGCCGACCGAGCTCATGATGGGCAGCGCCGTGCCTCGGGCGAGTCGTACATCGAGCATCCGCTCGCCGTCGCCGGCATTCTGGCCGAGCTCGAGATGGACCGCCAGACCATTGCCGCGGCTCTGCTGCACGATGTGGTCGAGGACACCTCGGTCACGAGCGACCAGGTGTCGGCTGAATTCGGGGAAGAGATCGCGGGGCTGGTCGAGGGGGTCACCAAGCTGACCCGGATTCCGTATCAATCAAAGGAAGATGCGCAGGTCGAGAACCTGCGCAAGATGTTTATGGCCATGGCGCGCGACATTCGCGTCATCATCATCAAACTTGCGGACCGGCTGCATAATATGCGGACGCTGGCAAGCCTGCCTCCGGCCAAGCGCACCTCGATCGCGCGTGAAACCCTCGACATCTATGCGCCGATCGCGCACCGTCTCGGGATTTGGAAGATCAAGTGGGAGATCGAAGACGAGTGTCTGCGTTATCTCGATCCCGAGGGCTATCGCGAGATCGTCGAACGCGTTGCAAAAACGCGGCGCGCGCGCGAAGACGATGTGCACGAAGCGATCGGGCGGCTGCGCGGTGAGTTCGCGGATATGAGCGTCAACGCCGAGATTCAGGGGCGCCCGAAGCATTTCTATTCGATCTATTCCAAACTCAAGAAGGGCCGCGATTTCTCGACCATCTACGATTTGACGGCGATTCGCATCATCGTCGATTCGGTCAAGGATTGCTACGCCGCGCTCGGCGCCGTCCACGCGATGTGGACACCGCTGCCGGGGCGCTTCAAAGATTACATCGCCATGCCCAAGCCCAACATGTATCAGTCGTTGCACACGACGGTCGTGGGGCCGCAAGGTGAACCGCTCGAGATCCAGATCCGCACCTGGGAGATGCATCGTACCAGCGAGTACGGCATCGCGGCGCACTGGCGATATAAAGAGGGCAGCAAAGCCGATCAGTTCGAGAACAAGCTCTCCTGGCTGCGCGCGTTGCTCGAGTGGCAGAAGGACATGCGCGACTCCCGCATGTTCATGGAGAACCTTAAACTCGATCTCTTCGATTCGCAGGCCTTCGTCTTCTCGCCGCGCGGCGACGTGTTCTCGATTCCGGCCGGTGGAACGCCGCTCGATTTTGCGTATCAAGTGCACACCGACGTCGGCAATCATTGCGTCGGCGCCAAGGTCAACGGCCGGATCGTGCCGCTCGATTCGTCGCTTCAAAACGGCGACATCTGCGAGATTCTGGTCAATAAATCCAGCGGACGCCCGTCGCTCGACTGGCTCTCGATCGTCAAGACCGGCGGCGCCAAGCACAAGATCAAGCAGTGGTTCCGCAAGGAGCAGCGCGAGGAGAACGTGCTGGCGGGGCAAGAGGCCATCGAAGCCGAGCTCGCGCGCGAGCGTTTGCGTCCGGACTTGGCGCGCGGCGAGCTGCTCGAGCGTATTGCCCATCGCATGAATTATCCGTCGCCGACCGATCTGTTCGCAGCGATCGGGTTTGGCGATGCCTCGGCGCAGTCGGTCGTAAACCGAATTCGCGAGGAGATCAAGGTCGATAACGTCGTTGATCTCACCCAGATTCGCAAACCACCGGCGCGCAAAATTGCGCGCAAATCGAGCGGCGTACGTATCGCGGGTGTCGACGACGTGCTTGTGCGGCTCTCGAAGTGCTGTTCGCCCGTACCCGGCGATCCGATCATCGGCTACGTGACGATCGGCCGCGGGGTCAGCGTACATCGCGCGGATTGCCCCAACGTCGCCTACATGAGCGCGACGCCCGAACGGATCTTGCAAGCTGAATGGGTCGCGAGCGCCGATATGATGCATGCGGTCGACGTCGAGGTCGAAGCCGAAGATCGCGCGCAGCTGCTACAAGACATCATGGCGGTGTTCGCAGAGCTCAAGACGACGGTCAGTTCGGTGACCGCACGCGTGCGCCGGGATGGCATGGCTGTCACGAGCCTCACCGTGATGATTCGAGACCTCAACCATTTGCACAAGATTCTGACCAAGCTCGAGGGACTGCGCAACGTCCGCCGCGTCTACCGCGTCACGAAACGCGAGAAGAGCGCTGCCGGTTCCTAACGCGCTGCCGATCGCGGCGGCCTTTTTTGCGGGGGCGATGAACAGTATCGCGGGTGGCGGAAGCTTCCTGAGTTTTCCCGCGCTGATTCTTGCCGGCGTTCCGTCGATTCCCGCCAACGCGACGAATAGCGCGGCGATGTGGGTGGGAACGCTCGGCGGCGCGCGCGCCTATTGGGGCGACGTGCAGCCGCACAAGCGTATGCTTTACGCGATGCTCGGGATTAGCATCGTCGGCGCGGTGCTCGGCGCATCGCTCCTCTTGCTCACACCACCGGCCGCG
>Ga0302183_10001243_pt1 | contig 11915 bp, 7 predicted proteins | sample I_Palsa_N3_2_FD_200232 | JGI IMG/M metagenome (GOLD analysis project Ga0302183, IMG submission 200232) | Peat permafrost microbial communities from Stordalen Mire near Abisko, Sweden - I_Palsa_N3_2 | ecosystem: Environmental > Terrestrial > Soil > Palsa > Peat permafrost | place: Sweden: Abisko...
GTGCGCACCCAGCAGATCAGCAGGTGCCTGCCGATGCGGGTCCACAGGTGGTCATAGCGGCGGCTGGTGATCGGGCGCCCGCTGGCATACCGCAGCAACTGCCCGTCCGGCGGGGCGTGGCGTTCGCGGCCGTGGCCGGCCAGGCGGCTCATCAGGGTGGGCGAGACCGGCTGCCAGCGGACCGTCTCGCCTTTTTCCCGCAGCAGGATCAGGCACTGGTCCGGGTCCAGGTCGGCCGGGCGCAGGGCGAGGGCGCCGCCGCGGCGGCAGGCGGTCTCGGTGTGCAGCCGCAGCAGCAGCGTGTCCAGCTCGGGATCATCGCCCGTGGTTGCGGCGGCTTCGTTGATCTCCGCCAGGCGGGTATCCGGCACGGCCCGCCGGGTGGACGGCAGGCGGCGCGGCTTGGCCACCTTCCGCGCCGGGTTGCCGGCTTCGGTGATCAGCCCGTCATCGACGGCGCGGGCGTACAGGCAGCGCAGCGCGGCCACCAGGTGCTCCTCGGCGCTGCGCCCGCCCCGGGCGTTGCGGCGGGCCACGACATGGGTCTTGACGTAGGTCATCAGGTGCCGGATCTCCGAGGGGGTGGGCTCATCAAGGCGGCGGCTGCGCCAGTGCTCGACGACCCGGTTGCAGTACGAGCCGTAGGCCCGGCGGGTGCCGTCGCTCACGGCCGCCGACACGACCGGGACGTATTCGGCGAAGGTCGGCACCGGCTTGCGGGGCTGCGGGACGGCGGCCAGGTCTGCCGGGGACAGGCCCATCCGCTCCAGCAGCACCAGCGCCGCCTCCACGGCAGCCTGCTGGGAGGCGTCCGGGTTCACGGCGGTCATGGCCGCCTCCCGTCGCCGCCGGGGAGCGGGGCGTGCGCCCGCAGCGCCTGGTCGATTACCGCGAGGGAGTACGCGGCCAGCGCGTCCCGGGCCGGGAACACCGCCAGCAGCACCCGGTCACCAGGCCGCAGCCCGCAGCGGCGGCGCAGCGCGGCCGGGATCACGATGTACGGCCTGGACGCCATGGTGATCCGGCCGAACCCGTACACCACGTCATCCGGGACCGCCGGGACGTCCGGTGCGGCGGCGGCGGGCAGGCGGCGGGCCGTTCCCGTTCTGCCGTGCTCCCGGCCGCCGGGCCGGGCACGCGGGGGAATGAGGGGAGCGATGAGCGGGGCGGTCATGGCCGCCTCCCCGCAGGGAGGGACCGGGACGGCCCGGCGGCCAGCAGGCAGCCGGGCCGCGTGTTCGAGTGATGTCTGTTTGCGGAAATTTCCCGTGTTTGGGTGTCCGAGGACCGAGTGCACCAAAAAACCAATGTGCTCTGACCGCTGAATTCGTGCTGGGAGAGTCGCAATGAGCGGACGAGCGGACCCGCCGTCCCTTGCGGCTCATGCAAGACGGAGCAGGAGGCTAGAGCTGATGTGGCCTACCGCGCTGAGCCCGATCAGCTGGCTCCTGATCACCAGATTATCCGGACCTCTGGCGACGTCCGGTCATGCCCGCGGGGACCGAGGGGTGCCCTGCTTCGCTTACGGTGGTCGCCGTGCGGGGTGTGCCGTGGTGGGGCGTGATCTCGTCGGTTGCGGCTCCAGTGCTGCTGATCGGCGGGTGGACGGTTGCCGCTGGGCTGCAGCCACGATCCTTCAACCCAGTAGCTGACACCATCAGCGCCCTAGCGGCGGAGGACGCCACTGATCGGTGGGTGATGACGTTCGCGCTGCTGGGACTGGGAGCCTGCTACGTCGTGACGGCGCTGGCGCTCAGGCCGGCGGCCTCACCTGGGCGTCTCATCCTCGCCATAGGCGGCGTGGCCACCATTCTCGTCGCGGCGAATCCCGAACCTGCTGGGAGTGGCTCGCTGCCACATACGGTCTGGGCTGCGATCGCCTTCATAGCCGTGGCGGTCTGGCCAGCCGTCAGCCTCGGCCGGGGGCCTTCAGTGCCCCGCGGATTGCGGCCCCCTGCTTGTGTCAGCGCCACCGCAATAATGCTCGGCCTGCTCGTGTGGTTCTACGTGGAGCTGAGCATGGGGGGTCGTCATCTCGGCCTGACCGAGCGCGTGCTCGCCGGGGCAGAGGCGGTGTGGCCACTTGCCGTGATCCTGACCTGTTACCGGAGCCAAACTTGCGCCGGGACACGGACCGCAGGCCCCGCCGACGCTGACCCCTAGCGCTAAGCGTCTGGTCCACGCCACAGCGAACATCGCGCTACAGCGTTGGGACAATGAGTTGCGTCCGAGGGGGGACTCGCACCTTACGTACATGATCCCGATCACGCTGACCAAGGAATTCGTGCTGGACTGTGGTCCCCGGTGATGGCGGCGGATCAGGTTATCCGGTGGTCCACTGCCGGAGCTGTGATCGGGGATTGCCGCGATCGCTGCGGTGGCGTCCTACGAACACGCCTACGAGCTCGTACGGGTGCACGGTGAGGCGCGCTGGGATGCCCGCCTGGTCCCGCTCACAGTGGACGGGCTGATCTACGCCAGTTCGATGGTGCTGCTGGACTCGGCGCGCCGGAAGGTGCCGGTTCCGGCTCCTGCGAGGTGGCTGCTGGGACTGGGCATCGGGCGACGCCGGCGGCCAACGCGGCGCACGGCCTGGGCCACGGGCCGGCCGGCGCCGCGGTGGCCGCGTGGCCTGCGGTGGTGCTGGTCGGGTCGTATGAGCTGCTGATGATGATCATCCGTGGTGCTCAGGTACCGGCGGACGTGACGGCCGTAGCCGGGCTGCCCGGCCGGCCGCCTGATGCCGATCCGCTGCAGATGCAGGTCGCGCAGGTGTTCGCTGATGACCTCGCGGCCGGCCGTGTTGCGTCGGTGCGCGCTATCGAAACACGGGCTCAGCTTTGCTCCGGGTTGCTATCGCTGCAGCGGGCGCGTCGGTCCAACCGGCGCTCGCCGGGCGTGCCGCCGCATGGGCGGGCTCAGCGACCGGGGAGGCGTCTCAATCGGGGATCCTTCCCCGCGACAGGCCGCGGATCGCCTACCCCGCTCGTAAACGCAGCGCTTCACACTTGATCATTTACACGCGGGATCAGGTGCCCGAAACTACGCCGACCTCGTGCGGCGCCGACTGAGACCGTTGACCGTCGTATCGGCTCGGATGCGCACGCGATCCTTGGCCTCTAGCAAAATGAACTCCGTGATGACACAACGATTGGTTTGCCGGAGTCGTGGCTTTCGCGGCCCAGGGCGCTGTCCAACCGGGGGGTAGCGTGATGCAGCAGCGGCGCAATGGGCGTGTTCGCCGGCAGATGAGCCCGGTCCTGTACCGGGCGGTGCACCGCGCAGTGCTCCGGGGCGCCGAGCGGGTCTGGTACGACCTCCGGTTCAAAGACCTCCATCGGAGCGGCAAGGAGTTTGAACTCATGGAACGGGCCATGGGTTTCGCCGCCCTGGCCATGCTCACCGTGTTCCCGCTGCTCGTCGTCGTCGCTGCCGCCAGCGCCGCCACGCATCACGGCGTAGCCGTATGGGTGGTCTACGGCATGGGCCTGACCGGCTCCTCTGCCCGCGCGGTGGGACAGGTCTTTTCCGCACCCGCCAAGGTCCTGAGCACGACGAGCGTTTTCAGCCTGTTCCTGCTGGGCGTCTTCGGGGTGACGTTCGCGGGCAGCGTGCAGGCCGGGTTCGAAAGGGTCTGGGGCCTTCCCGCCGGGCCGTGGCACAAGATCTGGCGTCAGGCGGTGTGGGTGATCGTCTTCATCGCCTACATCTACGCGGCGGCCACGGTGGGCACTGTGACACGCCATGCGCCGGCCGAGACGGTGAGCCGGCTCTCGGTGGCGATAGTGCTCGGCATCGCCTTTTTCTGGTGGGGGCTTCGCTTCCTGGTCGGCGGCCGGGTGAGCTACCTGGCGGCGATGCCAGGCGCAGTGGCGACGGTGGCGTTCCTGGCTGGCCTGCGGGCCTTCTCCGCCTTGGTCTTCGAGCCGCTCATCGTCAGCAACGCGGTCACCTACGGGGCGCTGGGCACCGTGCTGATCGTGCAGTCGTGGCTGATCGGCGTCGGCTGGGTCGTCTATGGCGGCCAGTTGTTCGGGCGCTGGTTCAACGACGCCTGGTTTCGGGCCTGGGCAGAAAACCGCTGGGGGCACAGGCAGCCGGGCGGGGAGGAACGCGGGCCGGTCCATGGGGGTCCAAGCACACCGCCTGGGTAGTGGGCAAGGACTGCTGGGATTAGATGCGGAAGGGTGGATGGGCGTCCTGGCGCACAGTACGGATGGTCGCCGCTGGCGTCCTGGCCGCGGTGGCCGGTGCCGTGCTGGTGTAGTGCCGCGGGCCGCCGGGCGGGATATCGACGACGCCGCGCTGGCGCACATCTGGCCCGCCCGTCACGAGAACTTCTACTTCCACGGCACCCATTCGGTCAACGTCGACAGCGAGCTCGCCAAGCTCGACGCCGACGGCACCGGCCGCTGCGCGCCGCCACCGCCGCGCAGGCCTCGTGAGCGGAGGACGTGCCCGGCCATGTGCCGGGCACGCGTCCGTGAGGGGATCCCTCTACGCGCTTACGGGTGCCGATGCCAAGGATGCGGGCGGCGATGTCGTCTTCCTGGCATCACCGAGATCAGGCCATGGCCGTCGATGAGGTGCAGGGGCACCGGGCAGGTTCGGCCACGTGCATGGGAGTCAGCAGATACGTAAGAATGTGTCCGAGAGGGACTTGAACCCCCATGACTGTGACCTGCGGCGTTGCTCACCTGTCCCATACCGGAAACGGATGACCGCAGGTCAGGGCCATGCATGATGTGTCCGAGGGGGGACTCGCAGCTTACGTACATAGGCCCGATAGCGCTGGCCGCTGAGTTCACGCTCGGGGAGTCACGATGAGCGGGCGAGCGGACCGACCGGCTGTGTATGGCCCATACGAGACCGAGCAGCAGGCCACGGCTGCTGTGGCCGCTGCCTACGAGCGGTCCGGGCGTCCGTGGTTGGAGGCGCCTTGGCCGAAGCGAACCATGCCCGACCTGACGGCCCAGACGTTATGCGCCACCACCGCGGATCTGTCAACGTGTTGTCGCACCAGCCATCGACGGCCCCCGCTAGGGAGGGCATTGTCATAGCGAACGCACCCCTTCCACCACGCCGATCGTGTCTCACCCTGGAGATCGGATTGGAGCGCGATGACCATTCAGTTGAGCAAGCCGGCTGACCTGCTCGGCATGGTCGGCCAGGAGATCGGGACGGGCGACTGGCATGCGATCACCCCCCAGCACCAGGTGAACATCTTCGCCGATGCCACCCATGATCATCAGTAGATCCACGTGGAGCCCGAGCGCGCCGCCAAGGGTCCCTACGGGGGCCCGATCGCGCACGGTTACCTGACAGTGTCGTTCTGTCCAGTGCTTCTCGACGACGTTCTCAAGATCGACTCGGTGACGGCCGCCGTCAACTACGGCGTCAACAGGGTTCACTTTCCGGCGCCGGTGCCGGTCGGCAGCAGGGTGCGCGGACACGTGAGGCTGGTATCCGCCGAGCAGAAGCAGTCCGGCCTCGAGTGCGCGTGCGGGGTTCTCGTCGAGCTCGAGGGGTCGGATCGGCCGGCTTGCGTCACCGAGACGGTCGTGATCTACCGGTAGTGAGGCCAATTACCAAGCGCAGGAGCAATTACCAAGGGAGCGCGGTCCGATGAGCATCAGGTCCATTGTCCCGACTGCCCGGTCTGGTTCTACGGGCAAGGTCGTGTCGGCCAGGGAGGCCGTCCGGCTTATCCGCGCCGGCGACACGGTCGCCATCGGCGGGTTCTTCGAAATTGGCCTCGCCCTTGAGGTCATCCATGAGCTGGGTGCGCTGTTCGAGTCCACCGACGAGGAGTCCGCAGCCTTCGGCAGGCCGCGCGATCTGACCCTGGTGTTCTGCGTCAGCCCAGGCGACTGGGAATCCGGTGGCGCCAACCGGCTGGCCCAGCCCGGCCTGGTCAAGCGGATCATCGGCGGGCACTGGTCCGCTGTACCCGCGTTGTACCAGCTCGTCGCCGGCAACCAGACCGAGGGCTATAACATGCCGCTCGGCCCGATGTCGCACCTGTACCGGGATATCGCCGCGGGTAAACCCGGGCACTTGTCCCGGGTCGGGCTCGGCACGTTCGCCGATCCGCGTTTCGGCGGCGGCAAGCTGAATGAGATGACGACCGAGGATCTGGTGGAGCTGATGGAGATCGGGGGCGAGGAGTACCTGTTCTACAAGGCGTTCCCGGTCAATGTCGCGATCATCCGCGGCACCACCGCCGACCCAGCCGGCAACATCACGATGGAGCGGGAGGCGCTGACCTGCGACACGCTGTCACTGGCGATGGCGGCGCACAACTCCGGGGGGCTGGTGATCGCGCAGGTGGAGCGGCTCGCCGAGGTGAACAGCCTCAACCCGCGTCAGGTGAAGATACCGGGCGCGCTGGTCGATTGCATCGTGGTGGCGACGGACCAGGGAAACCACCCGCAGACCTTTGGCAGCCCCTACAGCCCGGCCTTGGCGGCCGAGGTCCGGGTCCCGCTGACATCGCTCGCGCCGATGCCGCTGAGCGCTCGCAAGATCATCGCCCGGCGCGCCGCCATGGAGCTGCGGCCGAACAGCGTCGTGAACCTCGGCTTCGGTATCCCCGAAGGGGTCGCCTCAGTGGCCGCCGAGGAGAAGATCGCCGACCTGATGACGCTGACCGCCGAGCCCGGCGCCATCGGCGGCATCCCGGCCGGCGGTGGCGACTTCGGTGCGGCCACCAACGCACAGGCGGTCATCGACATGCCCTATCAGTTCGACTTCTACGACGGCGGCGGTCTGGACGCGGCGTTCCTCGGGCTCGCGCAAGCCGACAGGGAAGGCAACGTCAACGTATCGAGGTTCGGCCCGCGGCTGGCCGGCGCGGGCGGCTTCATCGACATTAGCCAGAACGCGAAGAAGGTGTTGTTCCTCGGCACCTTCGCCGCGGGCGACCTCCAGGTCTCGGTCGTCGAGGGCAAGCTGCTGATCGAGCGCGACGGACAGTACCAGAAGTTCGTCGAGGAGGTCGAGCACCGGACATTCTCCGGTCCGCACGCCGCGCGCCAGGGAAAGGATGTCCTTTACATCACCGAGCGGTGCGTATTCCGGCGCACCACCGAAGGCCTGGAGCTGACCGAGGTCGCTCCCGGCATCGATATCGAACGCGACATCCTGGCCAAGATGGCGTTCAAGCCGATCGTGACCAAGCCGCGCGAGATGGACCGCCGTATCTTCCGGTCCGACCCGATGGGCCTCCGGGAGGACATGCTGCGGCTGCCCCTCGACGCGCGGTTCAGCTACGATGACGAGCGCAACATCTTGTACCTGAACTTCGAGGATCTCCAGGTAAAGTCGACGGAAGTGATCGAGGAGGTCGTAGCGAAGATCAGGGAGATCTGCGGGCCGCTCGGCCACAAGGTCTACGCCGTGGTCAACTACGACGGCTTCGAACTCGACAGCGACCTCGAAGACGCCTACCTCGACGCCGTGCAGGAAATAGACGACACCTACTTCCACGGCGTCACCCGGTTTACCACCAGCGCGTTCATGCGCGTCAAACTCGGCAGCGCGCTCGAATCACGCGGCGTTGCGCCGCACATCTACGAATCCGAAGACGAAGCCGCAGGCGCCGTACGTGCCAGCTTGCCGCGCCAGGAGTGACCGAGGTCCCCTGACGAGGTTTACCGCGATTCTGCGTCGCGGCGGGTTCACCTGCTTTAGCGGCTCGGGGAGATCCGTCTCGCCGAGCTACTCCGGAGTCGTGACCTCCGCCGTCCTGGACATCGCGGCTGTATGTGCCGGATGACTCCGGCTGGCCCCGGTCGTTGTCGCTCGGCACCTCGACAAGGCGATCCGGCCGCGTTACGTTGCGTCGACCGGCTCGACAGGAGGGCTTGGCCATGACAACAACAGTCACCGCGCTGGCGCAGGACATCGGGCTCGCCCGTGAGACCGATTACTTCTTGATGAAAGACCAGCTCACCGAAGATGAGCTGGAGTTGATGTACAAGGTGCGGAAGTTCGGCGAAACCGAGATACTGCCGGTCGTCAACCCGTACTGGGAGCGGGGCGAGTTCCCGTTCGAGCTGGTGCCCAGGATCGCCGCGCTGAACATCGTCGGCGACACCATGGTGGGCTACGGCACCACGCCGATGTCGGCCGTCGGCGCGGGATTGCTGTCTTATGAGCTCAGCCGGGTTGACGGCAGCATCGCGACGTTCTTTGCCGTGCACGTCGGGCTGGCGATGCAGTCGATCTACCTGCTTGGCTCGGAGGAGCAGAGGCAGCGCTGGCTGCCGCCGATGGCCAGGCTGGAGAAGATCGGGGCGTTCGCGCTCACCGAGCCCGATCACGGGTCCGACGCGGTCATCCTCGAGGCCACCGCCCGGCGCGACGGCAGCGAGTGGGTGATCAACGGCCGTAAGCGCTGGCCCGGCAACGCCGTGTGGTGCGACGTGATCGTCGTCTTCGCCCGTGACACAGCCGACGGGCAGGTCAAGGCGTTCGTCGTGGAGAAGGACAACCCCGGCTACGCCGCGTCCAAGATCGAGGGCAAGGTCTCGCTGCGGATGACGCAGAACGCGGACATCACCCTGACCAACTGCCGTGTCTCCGAAGATGCCCGGCTGCAGAACTGCAACTCGTTCGCCGACGTCACCAAGGTGCTCAAGGGCACCCGCAACACCGTGGCCTGGGGATCGGCCGGACATGGGGTCGCCGCCTACGATATCGCCCTCAACTATGCTCAGCGGCGGACCCAGTTCGGCCGGGCGATCGCGAAGAACCAGATGATCCAGTCGGTGCTCGTCCAGATGCTCGGCGAGGTCACCGCCATGCAGCTCTACTGCATCCGCCTCGGGCGGCTGATCGACGACGGAAAGATGAGCGACACGATGGCCTCCCTGGCCAAGTACGTCTGCTCGGTTAAGGCCCGTCATGTGTGCCGCCTGGCCCGCGACGTCCTCGGCGGTAACGGGATCCTGCTGGATTTCCACGTGATGCGCCACCTGTGCGACATGGAGGCGCTCGTCACCTACGAGGGCACCGCGGAGATCCAGACGCTCATCGTCGGCCGCGACATCACCGGGCAGAGCGCCTTCGCCTGATGCGATCCGCTTCAGGCGTAGCCACCGGCCGGCTCGGGCAGCCTGCGCAACGTTTCCAGGGCGATGAATAGTTCCGCTGACGATCTGGGGTCCTGCAGCGAGCGGCCGGTGTGACGCTCGATCCTGCGCAGCCGGTGGCGCACCGTGTTGGGGTGGCAGTACAGGTGCTTTCCTGCCTCGATCGCGGAGCCCTGGAACGCGAAGAACGCAGCGAGGGTGTTCAGGAGCATGTCCCGCTCGTCCGGGTTGATGTCCAGCAACGGCCCGAGGATCGTCTTCGCGATCCGGTCTGAGGTCGTCGGGGAGCTGACCACGAGAACAGGCAGCGGGGCGTCATCGAACACGTTCACCATCGGGTCGCCCGCCGGTGAGCTAGCCAGGGCGATCCGGGCGAGATGCAGCGCCTCCGACGTGCGCTCAAGCCTGGTGTACACCGGGCTCACCCCTACTCGGGCCACAGCGCCCGAACGTAGGATCTCTACCAGCGCTGGGGTGTTTTGCCGCGATCTCAGCGACACGATTCCCACCTGGAGGTCGGCCAGCAACTGCCAGGCCGACCCGATTCCTCGTACATGCAGGCGGCTCTCGAGCCGCGGCAACGCGTGCCGGGCGGCCGTGGGGACCTCCGCGGCCACGACGACGAGCACGCCCTGGTACGGAAGCCCCAGTAGATCGGCCGCCTCCCACACCGTTGCCGTGTCGGCGATCCGCCCCTCGAGCAGGGCCTCGACCAGCGCGGATCGTTCCTGGCCCTGGCGAAGGACCAGCTCGGTCCTGGCGTCCCGGTAGGCGGTGGCCAGTTCCGTGGTGAACAGGGTGTTCAGCATCCACACCTCAGATGCGAGGTCCACCAGTTCGGCATCCGAAACGATCCCGGTCTGGTGTGCCTCCGCGACGAGAGTGTCCCAGGTGAACCGGAAGCCGACCTGTAGCGAGCTCAGCACCGCGGCGAGCGGCGCCCCCTGCTCGGCCCGCCGCCGGCCGGTTCGCCGCGGGGCGGCCAGATCGTGCGACCCCGCGCAGCCGAGATTGCTGAACATGAACGTGAGATTGTCCTGCAACGACTGGTGCAGATCATCGATGGGAACCAGGCGGTCGTCGCCGTAGATATCACTCTGATTACCGTAGATGTCACTCTGCTTGAGAGCACGATTCAGCAGCTCGTCGGTAAGCGCGGGCAGCCGGTTGAGCAGCGCCGACGTGAGTACGGCGCCTTGCGGATCTGAGACATTCGCGTCCTGTGTCACCCTCGGCTCCTTTCGGCGGTGAGGAACCCCTCCCCATCGGCGCCATGCCCGTTGCGTCCGCGGTCAGCTCGAGGTGGCCGCCGCGATAGATATGCGCGGCCGCTAGGGGAGCCTGCACCACGCGGCGCAGCAGCGGATTGTCCGTCCATCCCGGCTTGGTGAACCGGCGATCCGGCCGCGACGGCAGAACCTCCGCGTTGCCCACCGTGATGCGGCCCAGTTTGCCGAGCACTTGCCGTCCCCGACCGTCGACGAGCCCGGGCTGGGTGGCAAGCGCCGCCGCAAGCCGCAGGTCGAAGCCGCCCGGGTTCACCCGGCGCAGCGCGCCGAAGGCCGCATCAGTGAGCAGCAGGTCCAGCGGCGCCGACACAGCATCCGCCGCGGCTGGCCCGATCGTACCGGTGTGGGTGCTCATAATCTTCCGTCCTTCAGCCGAGCCTAAGCCCCGGTCGGCGCTTGGCCATTGGCTCCTCGTCACGAGCCGCGGGCTCGGCGTGGTTCCCCGAACACAATTGCGGTCGTGTCGCGCGGCACAGCCAGGCCTTCCAGGCCGATGGACGGCGGCGAGACCCAGCTGGTCAGGCGGCGCGCCGGGCACCGCCGGCGGCTGGCCGGGCTGCATCCAGGGGAGGAACGGGCAGACGGCCACCGCCCGCTGCTCCAGCTAGTCCGCCCAAAAGCCCGCGGTGGGAAAGGCGACGTCGGCTCTCGTGCCATTGATCTGCGCAATATGGTGAGCCGCAATCCCGGGCGGTCCGTAGGTCGCGCGCAGCTGCGCCGGAGCGTTCAGCACAGAACGACATGACACGTCCGGCGGCGACGCGTGACAACTGTCGCGCGGCACGCGTTTCCCGCGGCCGGCGGCGCTAGTTGTCGTACTCGTAGAAACCTCGTCCGGACTTCCGGCCGAGCCGGCCGGCGGCGATCATCCGCCTGAGCAACGGTGGCGGCGCGTACTCCTCGCGTCTGAACTCCTCGTATAGCGAGTTGCCGACGGAGTAGACGATGTCGAGGCCGGTCATGTCGGCTAGGGTCAGCGGGCCCATCGGGTGACCTGCGCCGAGGCGCATGCCTTCGTCGATGTCCTCCCGGCTGGCGAAGCCTTCCTCGTACATCCGGATGGCGGCCATGATGTACCCGGTGAGCAGGAAATTGACGATGAAGCCCGCCCGGTCCTTGGCCCGGATGGGGTGCTTGCCCAGCTTTTTGGCGAACGCGAACGCGATGTCAGCCGTCTCCGGGGCGGTGTCAAGCGCGACCACGATTTCGACCAGCTTCATCACCGGAACCGGCGAGAAGAAATGGACTCCGACCACCCGTCCCGGGTGCTGCACTGTGCCTGTCAGCTCGGCGATCGGGATGGACGAGGTGTTCGTGGCGATCACGTTGCCCGGGCTGACCAGCTCGTCAAGCTCCCTGATCAGCGACACCTTGAGATCGAGGATCTCCGGGACCGCCTCGATCACGATGTCCGCGCTCGCGACGTTTTTCAGGTCAGCCCTAGATACCGCTGGCGCGGCGCCGTACCGGCGTGAAAAATAGCGGGCGGTACCGCCCGTGACGTCGTTTTTTCCTTGGTGCGGTGGAGGCC
>Ga0302183_10001248_pt1 | contig 11906 bp, 10 predicted proteins | sample I_Palsa_N3_2_FD_200232 | JGI IMG/M metagenome (GOLD analysis project Ga0302183, IMG submission 200232) | Peat permafrost microbial communities from Stordalen Mire near Abisko, Sweden - I_Palsa_N3_2 | ecosystem: Environmental > Terrestrial > Soil > Palsa > Peat permafrost | place: Sweden...
AGCATGGAGCCTCCCCAGGTGGAGCCGGCTATGGCTACTTGCACTGGGGCGGGACAGAATTCGGGATGGCCGGAGATTAGAGCTTCGCTGCCGCCCAGAAGAACGGCGGTGTAGCAGTGATGCATGGTTTGAATGTGGAGAACGGTTGAGGGTGGGAGGTCGTGGAGGAAGACGCCGCCTTCGATTTCGGATTGGATGATGGCGTGGTTTACGTCATCAGCCAGGTTGGGGTGCGGGGTGAACATTGTCGAGCCTGACATAGGGTAATGTGTTTCCGATCACAGGGCAAGGGTTGTTTGGGATTATTGGGAACTTTGGGACGGTTACGTTTGGGGAAGGTCTAGGGCCAACGTCAAAATCTTTACCACGGGGTTACACGGGGTTTGCACGGAGGTCACGGGGTAAACCTTTTTACGGGATTATGGCTATGGAGCCTTTGGGACCCACTATCAGGGCTCCGCCTTGGGGAAATGGGCTTGCGGCGTTGAATTGAATGCCGGATTTTTTGCTGGGGCTGATGCGGGTGGGATTCTTTGGTGGGCGGAAATCGAAGACGAATTTGGGACCTACTATAAAGAGGCGGACTTGGGCTTGGTTGTCGTCCAAGTCTTTTTTGTTGGGATTTTTTATGCGGCGATCATTGCTGTGGCGATCATAGGCGGCAGCGGAGAAGTAGGCTTGGGGGTGGATTTCGGAGAGAGTCCAAGTTTGGCCGCCGTCGTTGGTGAAGGCTAAGTTGGGGCCGTCCTGGTCGGGATGCTTGTAGTCGCCTCCGGCGATTACTCCATGGAGCGGATCGCGGAAAGAGATGGAGAAGATTCCGGCGGAGTCGGGTCCGTGGACGATGGGAGTGTTGAAGACTTGCCAGGTCTGGCCGCGGTCTGGAGAGTGGAAGACTCGGGCAGCTTTGCCGCCGGTGGCGAACCAGATGTTGGGGTCGGGGGCTGAAGCCCCCTCTTTCTCTGAAGGCTCTCGCGGCGCTGAAGCGCCGCTCTTCCACGGTTGCGCTGGCGGTGGGGCGATGCGGCCGGCGGTGTTGGTTGCGCCGGCGAAACCAAGGTTCCTCGCTTCGCTCGGAATGACAGTTGGGAGGAGAAGCTCTGATGTTAGGCGAAGTTCTGATGTGAGAATGGGCATTGACGTCGGTGTCGACCTTGATGTCGGCGTCGACTTTGATGTCAGCGCCGACGGTACGCGGAGTATTGCTAAGCAAGTGTTGCTGGCGGCGAAGGCGCCTTCACCTTCTATTGCTGGGGGGAGGTTGGCTGGTGGGAGTGGGGTCCAGGTTTGGCCGTCGGTGGTTTGTAGGAGTTCAAATTTTAGTTGGCCGGATTCTTTGCTGCTTTCTTTGTCCGTTTCGTCGGGGATGGGATCGCCTAGGACTATGCCGTGGGTTCGGTCCCAGAAAAGCATGGAGTCGAAGAAGCCTTTGGGATTTTTGTTGGTGAATTGGAGTTGCCAGGTTTTTCCGGCGTCGGTGGTGTGGTAGATGCGGGATTGGTCGCCGGGACCGGCGGACATTAAGAAAGCTTCGTCGGCGGAGAAGGCTACTACGGCGCGAAAGTCTAGCGTGGCGGCGTCGGGGACCTGGGCGGCGGTCCAGGTGCGGCCGGCATCGGTGGTGCGGAGATAGGTGCCGTGCGTGCCGGAGGCCCATGCGATATTTTGCGAGACTGCGCTTGCTCCGCGAAGACTTTCGGTGGTGTTGGACGGATGGGTTTGCGGCTTGGTTTGGGCTAGGGCGGTGGCGGCGAGCAGAATTACGAATAGTCGCATTAGGGAATTGTCTCAGAAAGTTTGGAGCGATTGCTTAAGAATTATCGCTGGTTCCGGCGGTGCCGGCAGGTTGCAGAGATCCTTCGGCCCGCAGAGGACGCGGGCCTCCAGGATGACAGAGTGGTTTATGCTTGCGGAATGCGGAGCGTTACTTGGCGATGAAGTCGGCGAAGGTGGCGGTTTTGCCGAAGTAGACGCGGAGGGTGCATTTGGGGCCGACGTGGGCGAAGGCTACTTCGAGTGGGTCCGCCGCCGTGGGGACCTGGTCGGTTTCGATGGTGGCGCGGGCTATGTCTTGTTTCTCGTCGTAGGCGGAGCCGGGGGTTACGTTTTTGTTGACGACGAGGGACCACTTATCTTTGCCGGGGATGGGATAAACGCTAAAGGCTCCAATGGGAATTGTGGAATTGCCGAATCCTAGTGGAGCCTCAGTGAAGAGAAGCATTGGAGTGCCGCCGGGAGCCCAGGGTTTGCCGTTTGGAACGCGTTCGTTCTTGCCGCTGACTGGGGTGAAATTGATGCGGACCTGGCGTCCGTCGTCGAGATTGCAGGTGGCGGTGGAGGAATTCGCGGATTGCGCCGAGCACATGGCAGTGAGCGTGAACAGTGTCAGAGTGAGCAGTGGAAGAATGGCGACTACGAAGCGAGCGCGAAACATGGGAGACCCCTCTGGGGCATGAGTGTAGCTAAGAAAAGGGCTGAGGGGAAGAAGATTTGAGTCGGGGTTTTGGATTGAGGATCGGGAACGCGTCTTTCGTTATCGGGTCGCGCTCGCTTACGGGCTTTCTGCTCGCTGCACGGCCGGGCTTCGCCCAGGCCGGGACGGACGAAGGCGTCCGTCCCCACACGAGTTGTTGTCGTCGTCCGCGCGGGTCAGTTCTTGTTGCGAAGACCTTATCCCCGGTTGTTGCTGGTCTTCGGTGATGTACTCAGCGGGTTAGGGCGTTGCTACCTTTGTGGCGTACTGGGTGGGTGATACCGGTACCGAGCGAGGGTGGGACTTATGGCGAAGGCAGCAAGTTTAAAGATTCTTTATGGCGAAGGGGATGCGGAGGCGCAGGCGGCGACGGCTGCGGCGTTTGAGAAGGCTGGTCACAAGGTGCAGCAGGCTGTCGGCCGCAAGGCTGTGGAAGCGGCGATTGGCAAGGGCGGCTTCGATTTGGTGGTGCTGGGTCCGACGCTGACGCGGAATGATCGGCATCATTTACCCTATGCGGCTAAGAAGGCGCAGGCTGAAGTTAGTGTGCTGGTGATGCATGCGGATGGAAGCCGGCATCCTTATGTGGATGCTTGCACGGATACTGGGGCCAGCGTGGAGAATGTTTTGGCTCGGATTGAAGGGATGGCGATTGCTGGGTTGATGCCTGCTGCTGCGGCTGCTGGGCGATAGTACCTAGTACCTAGTACCTAGTACCTAGCGCGTAGATTGGGCGGCCCTTTTTGCGGTCGCCTTTTCTTTTGCGGCTGGAACCTTTTAACACAGGGGACACAGGGGCTCACAGGGTAATTCTTGATGGTACGAATCTTGGTGGTTAACTGGTGGGATCGATCGGGGCTCGCGGGGCCTTTTTTGTGCTTGCTAGCTTGGGGGCTGGTTGAAGTGGGATTTCTGATGGCGGAGTGTGGTTCGATTTTGTGCGAACCTGGTTGGTAATAGTGGGGGTTTGCCGGCTGGTGCAGCCTGACTTTTCTGGTTAACTGCTCGGCTTGCACCTCTCAGAGGTTGCTTGGTGGAATGAGTTCTTTCATCATTCGCTCTGGGTTGGGGAAAAACTCGTGCGCCAGCGAAGAGCTTAACCTCAGGCGCTGAAGCGCGGATCCATTTTCAGCGACTTAGCGGCACGAGTGGAACTCGTGCCCTTCCCGAAACCGGCTCGAACCGGAGTTTTTTCCGCAACCACTGAACGTCGTGCCCTTCCCGGTCAAGGTCGAAAGTAGGCGGGAACCGTGGTCCTACCAACGGACAGCAGGTTCCTCCACTACGCCGTCGCTGGCGCTCCGGCTCCGGTCGGAATGACAAGAACTTTAGCTGGAGTATGGTCAGAGTCAGAGTCAAGCGGCTCGCTGGCGGCGACTCCTACGAACATTTCCATTAAGACTTGCGATTTCACGCTTTGCAACTGGCTACTGCAGCAGGCCTCCGTTGGTGGGAGGTTCTTCTTCTGGGGCCAGGACTACGGCGGCGGCTACGCGGTCGCCGGGTTCCATGTGGAGGAGGCGGACGCCTTGAGAGTTGCGGCCGACCTCGCGGATGGTTTTGGAATCCATGCGAATGATTTTGCCGTACTGGCTGATCAGCATTACTTGCGAGTTTTCGTCGACCAGGGCGATGGCTACTACTTTGCCGACACGCTCGGTGGTCTTTACGTTGATTACGCCTTTGCCGCCGCGGTTGATTAGACGGTATTCGTCGGCGGGGGTGCGCTTGCCGTATCCGTTTTCAGTTACGGAGAGGATCAGGTTGCCTTTTTGAGTCAGGTCGACCACTTCGCCGGGTGGAACCTCTACATCAGCCGCAACTGTTGTTGGAGCGGTATCTTTTGTGACTGGCGCGCCCACCGGGTTCTCACCCGGTTTTGAGGTTACGGTCATGCCTACTACGTAGTCGCGCTCTTCCAGGTCGATGCCCCAGACGCCGTAGGCGGCGCGGCCCATCGGACGGACGTGGTTTTCGTCGAAGCGGACGGCCATGCCTTCGTGGGAGGCGATGAAGACGATTTGGTTGCCGTTGGTGATGCGGGCCGCGACGAGTTCGTCTCCTTCTTCGATGTTGATGGCGTTGATGCCGTTGGAGCGGACGTGCATGAACTCGCGCAGTTCGGATTTTTTAACCAGGCCGTTGCGCGTGGCGAAGAAGATGAATTTATTTTCCTGCTCGAGATTGCGCACGGCGAGCATGGTGCGGACAGTTTCGCCGGGTTGCAGTCCGACGAGGTTGCCGATGTGTTTGCCTTTACCTGCGGCGCTCACGTCTGGAATTTCGTAGACCTTGAGCCAGTAGACTCGGCCTTTGTTGGTGAAGATGAGGATGTAAGCGTGAGTGGAGGCGATGAAGAGATGTTCGACGAAATCTTCGTCGCGGGTCTTCATGCCGGTGCGGCCTACGCCTCCGCGGCGCTGCATGCGGTAGGTGGAGATGGGCGTGCGCTTCATGTAGCCGGAGTGGCTGAAGGTGACGGCTACCTGTTCGTCGGCGATTAAATCTTCGAGGACGATTTCTGCGGCTTCGTCTTCGATGCGAGTACGGCGCTCGTCTCCGTAGAGTTCTTTTACTTCTTCCAATTCCTTGATGATGACTTTGCGGAGCTTGGTTTCGGAGGCGAGGATGGATTCGTAGTCTTCGATTTTTTCGCGGACTTCTTTTAACTCGTTGGAAATTTCGTCGATGGAAAGTTTGGTGAGGCGATGGAGTTGCAGTTCGAGAATCGCTTCGGCCTGGCGCGTGGTGAAAGGCTTTTCGGGATCTTGCTTGGGAGCGCGGCCTGTGGTGTTGATGTCGATTTTTTTGCCGGCGAAGTAGGCGACTAAATTCTCGCGGGCATCGGCGCGGTTGGAGCTGGCGCGGATGATGGTGATTACGTTGTCGAGATGATCGAGTGCGTTGAGATAGCCTTCTAAGATGTGCTCACGGTCTTTTGCTTTTTGCAGCAGGAAAGCGGTGCGGCGGCGGACTACTTCTACGCGGTGATTGATGAAGTGCTTGATGGCCTGGATCAGTCCCATTTCGCGGGGCTGTCCGTTGACCACCGCCAGCAGGATCATCGAGAAACCTTCCTGCATGGAGGTGTGTTTGAAGAGCTGGTTGAGAACGATTTGCGGCTCGGCTCCGCGCTTTAGTTCGACCACGATGCGCATGCCGTCGCGATCGCTTTCGTCGCGAATGTCGGAGATATCTTCGATGTCTTTGTCGTTAACGAGTTGCGCGATGCGCTCGACCAGGCGAGCTTTGTTTACCTGGTAGGGAATTTCGGTGACGATGATGGCCTGGCGATCTTTGCTGATGCTTTCGATGGCGGCTTTGGCGCGCATCATGAAGCGTCCGCGGCCGGTGCGGTATGCTTCGAAGACTCCGGAGCGTCCGTGGATTACGCCGGCGGTGGGGAAATCGGGGCCTTGGACGAATTTTAAGATGTCGGCTAGCTGGGCGTTGGGATTGTTGATCAGCGTAATTGTTGCGTCGACGATTTCGGTTAAGTTGTGCGGCGGAATTTTTGTGGCCATGCCTACGGCGATTCCGTCGGAGCCGTTGATTAGTAGATTTGGAATTCTTGCTGGGAGAACGTCTGGTTCGACTTCGCTGCCGTCGTAGTTGGGGCGGAAGTCTACAGTGTCTTTATCCAAGTCTTCGAGAAGCGCGGTGGAGACTGGGGCTAGCTTGGCTTCTGTGTAGCGATCGGCTGCGGGGGGATCTCCGTCGACCGAGCCGAAATTTCCTTGTCCGAAAATTAATGGGTAGCGCATGCTCCAGGTTTGCGCTAAGCGAACTAAGGCGTCGTAGACGGCCAGATTTCCGTGGGGATGGTACTTGCCCATGACGTCGCCGACGATTCTTGCGCACTTGCGCGTGGCGCGATTGGGTTGCAGGCCCATCTGCTGCATGGTGTAGAGAATGCGGCGGTGGACGGGCTTGAGTCCGTCGCGAACATCGGGGAGAGCGCGGCCGATGATGACCGACATGGAATAGTCGAGATACGACTTGCGCATCTCGTCTTCAATGTTGACGGGCTGAATGTGCAGGGCGCCGGGACTGCCGGAGTCGCCGGGCGGTGGGGTCAGAGGGAGTTCGGGATTTTGATCGTCGGCCATGTTTAAGCTTCTAGCTCCTAGCTGTTAGCTTCTAGCTGAACCATTTTCGCGCGACAGGCGAGGTCCTTGTCGCAATTTGCGAATGTTCCCTAAACGGTTGCGTTTACAGGTGTTTAGTCAGATCTTTAGTCGGATTATTGTATCACGGGGCGGACAGCGATTGTTGCAGAGGCCGATGCGTCGCGATGTGCCGAGTAGGCCGTGAACAGCCGCACTCCCGGCGGAACGCTTTAGGCAGAACGGACAACACAGCGGCTTCGGTTCTCGTACAAAAGAATCCGTCTGCGTGGGCCAGCGCTGACCCATTTACAATTCTGAGGGTCGAGAGAGGCTAACCGCATATGATGAAATTAATGCTGAGCTGTTTTTTCTGCGTAGTAGCGGCTTCAGGAGCATTACAGAGCCAGTCGGCGTCCCTCGCCGGCCAAGAATCAGCCCTAGCCCTAAAGGAGAAGAACTTTCACAATTACGGACACGATTTTCTTGATTTAGCTAAGGGCGACGAGTACGAGCCCTCGGCCGGACTAGCCGACACCGCGTGGGAAGTGGAAGGTCACGTTAGCGCCGCAATGGCACTTCTCGATGTTTACGACAGCTTGTCGTGCCCACCAGACCGAGCTGCAGCTCGCACCATAATAAGGCGCCAACTTGGCTACTACTCCAAGGACATCGATTCGGAAATAAAGATTTCTAATATGGGTATTGAGCGAACAAAGAAGCCTGGCGTCGCGGCGGAGGCCACGCGTATGCGGGACGATCTGCGGGACGTGCAGGAACTTTTCAACTCGATCAAGCTCGATTGAATCATGAGCGACCACCTTACGCGCAAGGAGGGCAACGAGCGTTACTCTCCTGCGAATTTCCTCCATGCCAGATTGCGGAACGTGATCGCCAGTACTAAATAGGGGACGGCCACCCTCCGCCCGGAGCACGCCCGATGGACGCATATCTCGATCAAACGTATTGATTTACCTCGCTAACAGGCCCGACTGGTTGGCCGTGTCTGTGGCCGGGTCAAGCAAGGGGCGCATTCGCTATGTCCTGTCTCCGTGGCACTTCTACGAAATCGGCAAGATCGGGGAACAGCGGCGGCGCGAATTGCTAGCCGTCGCTGAAGATCTCAATCCAGCTTGGATTTTGGATCGAGCAGACCTTCAACTGGTCGAGTTTCTGAACGTGTGGCGGGGGTTCTGGAATGGATATAGGCGTGCTCTCCGTGCCATCGCTACTCTCGCTGACGTCGGAGCGTTCCTTCTCAGGATCACACCTGCGAGAGCGGCGGCGATTCCTCTTGAGCACTACGTTCGTATGCTTGCTCGGCCGGGCGGGACCGACCTCTTGGAGCAGTTATTCACAGGTCAGACGCGTATAGCGGCGGCGAACCAAGAATCGTTTCAGTCTGGCCGCTATACGAAGGCGGTCGATCATGGCGTGAAACATTTGTATATTGCTAGACTTCTTGCCCGCGAGCAGGAAACGGGACCGTCTCTACCCGATCTGGAGCAGAGGATGGCCGAGATTTTGGCAAATCCGCTGTGTAGGGAGAAAATCTCGTTCTTCATCGAGTTTGGAGGAATGGCAGACTTACGAACCTGGGAGATCGAGGCTCGCCTGACAGCTCTGCATATGGCCGGGCGGGCTGTGCTGAATGAGAACCGTCAAGTGGACAGGCAGCACGCCTGCGTGGCCCTCGCCTATTGCGACTTGTTTGTTACGAATGACGACGAGCTTCTCAGACGTTCAGCCGAGGTGTCGATCGGCCTAAAGTTTCAGGCGGCGGAGTGTTTGCGTCCTGAGGCGCTGATCGAGCGACTCTCGAGCGAGTCAGGGTAGGGCCGGCTGGCGAAACGAAGGGTCGGCGAGAACATGAAACCGACAAATTCCGAATGGTGAGGCCGCTTCGGCGAACATCGAAGGCGCGATTTGCGACGGCCGCAGATCTATCCCCTTTTACGGGCGGGTGATTACTTCGTTTGGCGATGCGGGAAGAACGAACTTCACATTTCGAGTGGCGTTCGTTTTCAGAGTTTGGGGGATATTGAGCGCGGCGAGATCGATTTTCTTGTTCCAGTACCCGTCGGTGTAGTAGTCGCCGCGGGCGTAGAGCGTGCCGTTGGCTATGGCGTAGTCGCGGACTTCTTCGGTGTGTCCATCACGAAAAACTAGAGTGGCGGGGGCTAGCGCTGGGGTTTGAGCGACAGAGTTTGCGGCGGCTGGGCGGGTGAAATTTGGGCGCACTAGCTTCGCGGATTGTGTTTGGGTCGATTGCGGCAGGACTTCACCATTGGCTGCGGTGCTGCTTAGGCGGACATAGCGGCCGTTCTGCAGTTCGATCATTACTGGCTGAGTGGAGGAAGTCGGCTTGCGGCTGCTGCTCGGTTGGGCTGGAGATTCTGGGGAACCGGACAAGGCTCGCATCGCTTGCATCAGTATTACTGGTGGTTGCGAGGAGACTGGGTAGCCGGAGGAGTAGAGGTCGTCCAGACTGAAATCGCCTAGCAATGGAAATGGTAGGGAAGTGCGCGGAGACGATCGACGGAATGCGGAGTAGTGCGCGTTTTGTGCGAAGGCACTGGCTCCGCCTTGGTTTGAGTGCGGCGCTGAGGCGTGCGCGGATCTTTGCGCTGCGGCTAGAGTCGTGAGCAGCGCTGCCAGAGCTAGTGAGATTGCTAGCTTGGTCGGAATCGAGCGCTGGGCTGAGCGTTTCACAACGCTATGATACTTCAGAAACCGTGATTGATGGCTGGTAGCGAAAGTCAAAATCTTTAACACCCTTCGGCTTCGCTCAGGGCAGGCTCCGGACACGGGGTTTCACAGGGTAAACCGGACACGCGCGATTCATCCGTTGGGGACTTGGGCTAGCTTTTGTAGGGTCCAGAGGATGTCGGCGGCTACCAGCGCCCAGACTGCGGCTTTTATTAGCTGGCTGTAGCGGGTTTCCATTAAGTCGGCTATGGTTCCGGAGACGAAGATTAGAAGGAACGGGATGGATGCTATTAGGAATCCTGCGGCGGCTTGGTCGGGGTGGGCCATGCCTAGAATGATGAAGAGCAAGGCTATTAATCCGGGAGCGGTGTTGCCGAAGTAGCGCGAGCGCGGCCAAGCTATGTAGGTTGCGATGGCTACTGGTAGTAGCAGAGCCAGTGCGGGACAGGCGCGCAGGAGTTCTCTTGCGACTTCGCGGTAGACGGCTAGAACGGTGAAGCTGCGCCAGGTTGCTCCCCAGAAAGATGCGTGGTGCATGCTTTCGAAAAACGCGTGGGGATGGAAGAAGTATGTGGCGAAGAGCAGGATGAGAGCTACTACGCAGGCAGCGATCCAAATGATGAGAGCTGCGGCGCGGCGGACGGGCGCTACATAAAGCATTAGAGCTAAGGCTACGGGCACGACGATGATCATGGAGAATTGGGAGCCGACGGCGATGGCTAGGGAGATCCCGAGCAAAACCATGCGGCGCCAGTTCCAAAGAACTACTTCGCGTGGGGCGTAGAGGGTGTGGGCTACGGCAATGGCGGTGAAGATTGCGCCGAAGGATCCCCAGGCGGCCAGGATTTCAGGCTCGGTGTGCCAGACGGCGCTGGCTTGAATCATGGCGGGTGAGAAGCAGTAGAGGGTTAGGGCGAGGAATCCTCCGGCGTTGCCGCAGAGACGGCGGGCTACGTACCAGAGGGATGCGCCCAGGGCGAGTCCGCAGGCTAGGAATGGAAGCCGCGGGAACCAGCGCCAGGTGGAATCGAGAAGGCTCTTGGGCGTGATTATCAGCGGCGTCGCGGTTACGAGCGAGAGCAGTGGGGAATGTTGGGTGTCGAAACCTTGGGCGTCATGAGAGATTTCAGCGGGGAGTGTGGCGGGATCGGGGTAGGGTGCTCCGGCTATGTTGATGCCGTGAAGCTGGCGTGAGCCGGCGATGATGCGCGCGCCTTCGAGAGTTCCGGGGAATTGGGACGCGGTCAGTTCGGAATGGATCAGCCATGCGGCTTGTGCCAGGAACGCGAGAAGCAAGGCTCCAGCTAGAAATTGCGGACGGCCGAAGCGTTCGCGGGTAAAAAATCGGGGCATAGGATGGACCATGTGTTTTACCATGTGGCAGCCAGCTTTCGGAGAGAAGTTTACTGCGCTGGAGATTTTTCCAGTTGCCAGGGATCTTTCATAGCGGAGATTGCGGAGAACGGCCGCGGAGAGCGCGGAGGGATGCGACGGAGGTGTTGATGGCAGATGAGGGCGGGGTTAGTGCGGGTGAGGCAGCGCAAGTGCCGTGGCTGCGAACGGTTTTTGTCGGCGACGACGGTCTGCGCGCGGGGTGGGCATTCGCAATCTATCTTGGGATGTTTGCGGCGCTGCTCGCCGTGAGCAGCTGGCTGATTTCATCTCTGCACCTTGGTGATCTTTGGTCGACGATGGTGGGCGAAGCGGGCGTGTTTGCGGCGGCGGCGATTCCTGCGCTGATCATGGGGCGGATCGAGAAAAGAGAATGGGGCGCTTACGGCCTGTCTTTGCGCGAGGCGCTTTCGAAATTATTTTGGGTGGGAACGGTTTGGGGATTTCTGGGAATCACTTTCCTGCTGGTGATTTTGCGTGGGATGCACGCCTTCGATTTCGGACATATCGTGCTGCATGGTTTGGGGATCGTACGTTTCGCGACATTTTGGGGCGTTCTATTTCTGCTGGTCGGTTTCACTGAGGAATTCATGCTTCGCGGGTACAGCCAGTTCACGCTGGCGCGCGGCATGGGCTTCTGGCCGGCAGCGGTCTTGCTCTCTGCGATCTTTGGCGCGGTGCATTTGAAAAATCCTGGTGAGGCTTGGGTGGGCGCGTTGGCGGCGGGAGCGATTGGGTTGTTCTTTTGTCTCACGTTGCGGCGGACTGGGAGCTTGTGGTTTGCGGTGGGAGTTCACGCGGCATGGGATTGGGGAGAGAGTTTTTTTTATTCGGTGCCGGATAGTGGGCAGGTTTCGCCGGGGCATCTTTTAAGTTCTTCGTTTCATGGATCGCGGTGGGTTACTGGCGGGTCGGTGGGCCCTGAGGGGAGTTTGCTTTGCTTTGTGGTGATCGCGGTGATGTGGGTGGTGTTTGCTTGGGCGTATCCAGATGTTAGGTATTTGGGCGGGCCGGAAAAATCTTTAACACAGGGGACACAGGGGATCACAGGGTAGATCGGGTTGGTGCGTCATTTATATATGAAGACTAACTTGCTTTTGATGGCTGCTTTGTTGCCGGCTGTATGCGCGGTGATGTTGGGACAAACTGAGACTCGTCCGCGGGCGCGTGATTTGGGCGTGGAAGTGGGAGTGTTGCATGCTGGGCCGCTGAATGCGATCACGGAT
>Ga0302183_10001261_pt1 | contig 11860 bp, 10 predicted proteins | sample I_Palsa_N3_2_FD_200232 | JGI IMG/M metagenome (GOLD analysis project Ga0302183, IMG submission 200232) | Peat permafrost microbial communities from Stordalen Mire near Abisko, Sweden - I_Palsa_N3_2 | ecosystem: Environmental > Terrestrial > Soil > Palsa > Peat permafrost | place: Sweden...
CATGTAGGCAAACTGGAAAGAGCGATGAAAAACGACTATAGCCCTCAATTCCCGCTTCGGCTTATGAACAAGGATTTCAGTCTGATTCTCAATCTCGCAGCTGCAATGGGTGCGCAGATGCCTGCCACACGAGCGGCCTTCGAGGTTAATGCAATGCAATCGGAGCAAGGAAAAGAGCAAGACTTCTCCGTCGTGATTTTGCAAATGGAAAAGCAAGCTTCTTTGAGACAGGAGAAATGAAAATGAACATTAACGTCCTCTATACGGCCCATGCTCCGCGCGACACTTCGGGCTCTCAAGCGGGGCGCTTAGGGATTCTATGACGCGCGTCGGCCGCGGCCCCCGGGTGTTATTTAAGTTGTTGGAAGGCCTAGTGTACGGGGCGGGCTCGCTCAGACTGACGGATCGCGGCTCATCGATCGGCCACAGTGGCTCCGCGCCAACCCCACCCAAAGCCTTAAACAGGGCAATCTGATCCTGGATAAGGGCAGCATCTGATGCCGCAACAGCGGCGTGGATGGCGACTAGGGACCCTTCCGCACAAAGGCTTGGTACAGCGCGCTCACGCGCGCCGGTATCGGGAGCTCTCGCCGGCACGATTTGCGCCATACGCGGGCGAGCTCTCATGTGCAAGGCGGTACCCCGCTGTTCGCGTTACAAGAGCTCGCTGGCTGGGAAACCGAGATGATGGTGCGGCGTTATGCGCACTTCGCCGCCGGTCATTTGGCGGTGTGTGCCAAAAACATGAAACGTCCAGTGCGCGGCGGTATACCGAAGTTCACATGATGCAGGATATGATCGCGTTGAACGTTGCCGCACTCACACGTCACACCGACGCCGATTTGTCGCCGCGCAGAAGCAGCGCATGGCGCAGGAGACTTACGAGCCTGGTATGAGCGTGTCTTTGGTCGCGCGATGCAACCAGCTTGTCAGGACCGGGAGGGGTGAACCTTCGAGCAGCGTGCGGCCCTGGGCAGCCATGCTCGAGTCCGCGCCCGAGTGTAGACTGGTGACCAGTTCGGTAGAGATGTTATGCCTATACAGTGTCATCATTTCGACCTTGTGCGAACCAACCGTCCAGGGAGTCGCGGTTGCGGGGAGTGCCTCAAGCTCGGCGATAGCCGGGTGCATGCGACTGTGCCGGACCTGCCGTCACGCCGGCTGCTGCGACGACTCGAATAATCGACACGCTGCGGAGTATTTTCATACGACGCAGCATCCTATAATGACGTCAATAGAACCCAGCGAGCATTGGAGCTGGCGCTACATCGATGAGCTGGTGATGGAGCTCCCTTCGTGACTCGACTCGATCGTTAGGAACTGCGATCGTCGCAGTTTAGAGAATCCGCGCGGCATAATCCAAGAACCGAGTCCGAACTGACGCTCGACACTCGTCCCGACGAGGCACTTTAAATGACCATTCCGGCAAGCGATCCGATTGCAGCTCATTTTGTCGGATCCCCGCCCTCCGCACACCGAGGAGGGCTGCTCCCGCGATCCAGTCAACGCAGCATAGCGCACTCGAAGTCGGAAGATCCTCGAACGCGCAAGTGGAGTGCTCAACCAACCCCACGCCAGCGCGTAACTGACGATCCCGGTCAATCGCCTAGTAGCAAACTACCCGCAAGATAGCCGATCCAAGTCTCCGCCTGGGAAAGCAGGAATACTGAACTATGAGTCGTATCCAAGATGTGGAGTGGAATAAGGTCTTCGAATTCACATGGCGCATTCTGGTGTTCGTTGTGGCCGTCGCTATCATCGTGATCGTATCCACCAACTGGAGCCAGTGGGAAGGCGGGGAAGGTTGGCAACGAACGAATGATGCTTACCTCCAGTCCGATCTAACCCCCATATCCGCAAAAGTATCGGGCTATATTCGCGAGCTTCCCATCCGCGACTATGAAAGAGTGCGCAGAGGTCAGGTCCTCGCGCGCTTGGTCGACGATGACTACCGCGCCGCCGTCGCACAGGCGGACGCGAACATCCTAAGCGCAACGGCACAGCATGGTGCGCTGCAGGCACAGCACGAGTTGCAACAGGCCAATATTGAGGCGGCGCGCGCAGTTGTCGCATCGACCAATGCCTTGCGTGAGCAGAATCGCCGCGATCTCACCCGACAGCAGCACCTACTTCAGACCGGTTCCTCCTCCACCGAGGCAAAGGAAAAGCTTGAAACCACCCACGCGCAACTCGAGGCGCAACTAATGCAGAACCGAGCCCAGGCGGAGGCCGCGCAGCGCGAGCTCGCTGTTCTCGAAGCACAAATCGCACAGAGCGACGCCGCCAGCGCCGCCGCTCGGGCCGCGCTCGTCGTGGCCAGGCTCAACCTGCAATACACGACGATCATCGCACCTGAGGACGGTGTAATCGGACAGCGCCAGGTCAAGCCCGGCCAGCTGGTGGGCGTCGGAAGCCAGATCACGACGCTTACTCCCCTGCCTAACGTGTGGGTGATTGCCAACTATAAGGAGACGCAACTCACCCACATGGCGGTTGGGCAACCGGCACGAATTACCATCGATACGTTTCCCGGACACACGTTACGCGGGCACGTTCAGGCATTCGCGCCGGCCTCGGGTGCAGAATTCGCTCTGCTTCCGCCTGATAACGCAACCGGCAACTTCACCAAAGTCGTGCAGCGCATCTCGGTAAAGATCCTCATCGATGATGCGGACGGACTCGCCGATCGATTGGTTCCGGGCATGTCGGTAGAAGCAAGTGTCAACGCGCGGGATGGGGGCCGAAGATGAACGCGTCCGCGCCGGCGGCGCAGTCAGGGCTGCTCGCCCCAACGCTCCCTTCGCCGCCGACATCGATCCCGTGGCTCGGGCTCGTGGCCGTGCTCATGGGGACTTTCATATCGACCCTGAATGCCCGGCTGTCGACATTCGGACTCGCCGATATACGGGGTGCGGTGGGCGCTGGCTTCGATGAAGGTGCGTGGATCACGACCGCACAAACCGTGGCTCAGATGTTCGTTACGCTCATTGCTGTATGGATGGGCGCCGCCTACGGCCCTCGGCGAGTATTGATCTGGGCCTCGCTCTCGTTTGCGGTGATCTCGCTCATCATCCCGTACTCGGCAAGTTTACCCATGCTGCTGGCGTTGCAGTTCCTGGGCGGCCTGGCAAGCGGATTCTTCATTCCCCTGACCTTGAGCTTTCTTTTGCTCAATATGCCACCGAGATATTGGGCTTTCGGGATCGCAATCTATGCGCTCAATCTCGAGCTCTCGCTCAACATTTCCGCCTCGCTCGAGGGATGGTACGTCGAACACCACTCCTGGCGATGGATCTTTTGGCAAAACGTCCCGCTCGCCTTGCTCATGTCGCTGTGTCTGCGGCGGGGCATCGCCAACAAGCCCATTACAGTCAGGCCACCGTCCGATCTGTTTGGTCTCGTGGCGGGCGGGACCGGGCTCGCGTTGATCTATGCGGCTCTCGACCAGGGCAATCGGCTCGACTGGCTTAACTCGGGATTGGTGTGGGGACTACTCGGCTCCGGCGCTCTCGTCTTGGTGGCCTTCTTCGTGCACGAAGCCCGTACTATCCGCCCGCTGCTCAACCTGAAGGTCGTATTCGGCGCACCTATTCCCGCCCTGTTTCTGTTGATTTCATTCCTTCGCCTGACGATTCTATCCACCAGTTATCTGATCCCCCTGTACCTCGGATCGGTGCGCGGCTATCGCGACCTTGAAGTAGGCGAGACTCTGATCTGGATCGCGATTCCGCAGCTCATTTTCTGTCCCCTCGCGGCCCTCATGCTGCGGCGATCGGATGCGAGGCTCGTTACCTCTATCGGATTCATCTTCATCGGCATTGCCTGCTTAATGGTGGCGTACAACCTCACGCCCGTCTGGGGCTCTTATCAATTCCTGCCCTCACAGCTGTTGCAAGCCCTTGGGCAAAGCTTTGCGCTTTCAGGCGTGATCTTCTTCGGAATCCTGCACCTCAGGCCCCAGGACGCACTGACTTTCGGCGCGGTGCTGCAAACGGCACGGCTGTTCGGCGGAGAGATCGGCTCGGCATTCGTGACGACTCTGGCCCGAGTACGTGAGCAGGTTGCTTCGCACTTAATTGGGCTGCATGTTCAGATCGGTGATGCGCAGGTCATTCAGCGCATCCGCACCTACGGGGCCGTGACCACGCGTGTAACGGATCCGGCCGGTGCAGCCGATCGTGGTGCGCTCGTTCTAGGTAACGCAGTGCGCGCTGCCGCTACCACCCAAGCTGTGATGGATTGCTTCGTTGTGGTCGCGTTTCTTTCTGCTGTAGCGCTGCTCTTCGTGGTGTATCGCAGCGCAGCTCCCGAAGGCCCCGCATCCCCGATGCCGCTCTTTCGCGTGCAGGGACGAAAACCGCAATGATTGGCTTGACGTGCAGCTCGTTGCGCGCCGGTGCCGTAGCGGGAGCGACCATTCTTTTCCTCGTGTCATGTCATGTTGGACCGAATTATCGGCCACCAGCACTGCCCGAAGGCGCGGCGGCACCGCTGGTCGGCGTGAATACTGCGCTTGAGACTCCGACGCCACCACCCGATGCTTGGTGGCACCTGTACAGCGACCCACGCCTCGACGATCTAGTGCAGGAAGCGCTGCAGGCGAACCGTGACCTCGCCGTCGCTGACGCTAATCTAGCCGCGGCGCGCGCTGCGGTGGCCGAAGTGCATGCCCGTCGCTATCCGTCGACCGATATGTCTGCCGGCGCCGTGCGCGGTCGCGATCCGGTTACGGACGAGATTCTCGAACTCACCGCTCGGCCTCCCCAGACCATCTGGTTGTACGAGGATGTGTTTCAGGTGGCTTACGAGGTGGATCTGTTCGGTCGTATCCACCGCGCCATCGAAGCAGCAAATGCCAATGCCGAATCCGTCGCCGCCGCTCGCGACAGTGTGCGCGTAGTGGTCGCGGCGAGCACTGCGCGCTCGTACGCTGCGGTCTGTGCGCTTGGAGAGGAGCTTGACGTTGCACGCCATTCACTCGACGTAGTGAGCCGCGAAGCTGCTATCACTAAGCAGCGCTACGAAGCCGGAGGAGGTTCGCAGTTCGACGTGTCACGCGCACAGGCGCTGGTCGGCCAGGTTCGTTCGAGCATCCCCCAGCTCGAAGGAGAGCGCCGGGCGGCGCTTTTCGAGCTGACCGCGGTCCTGGGGCGAACCCCCACGAATGCGCCCCGAGAGCTCGAAATGTGCATCACGCCGCCACGAGTGGCGTCCCTCATTCCGGTAGGCGACGGACAAGCCTTGCTCAGCCGTCGTCCTGATGTACGCCAGGCAGAACGTCGACTCGCTGCGGCAACTGCGCAAATCGGTGTCGCGACCGCTGATCTCTTCCCCACCATTCACCTCACTGGCTTTTACGGAGGTGCTGCGACCGAGCCCTCACAGTTGACGACAAGTCTCGGACTCGTGTGGGGCCTCGGACCTTCCATCAGCTGGACGTTTCCAAATCAGGCCGGGCCACGCGCCCGCGTACGGCAAGCCAATGCCTCGCAGGCCGCCGCGCTGGCGGCGTTCGATTCGATTGTACTCACAGCCCTCAAGGAAACCGAACAGGCACTAGCTGAATACAGCGCCGCGTTGGACCGGCGGCAAGCACTCGCTGATGCGCAGGGCGAGATCCATCGCTCGTTCGACATCGCGCATGAGGAGTATGCGGCCGGATCCGTCAGCAACCTCGACTTGCTCACCACGGAACAGTCCCTCGTGGCCCTCGACGCGGCGGTCGCCTCATCCGATGCCAGCCTGATCCAGCTTCAAATCGATGTGTTCAAAGCACTCGGGGGCGGATGGTACAACGAGAAGCTGAGAAGTCCGTAAACCCGTGTGCTTGACCGCCGCTCGATTCTTGACGTGCTCTATGGATCAACGTTGGAACTCTCTCCACGCCGATGTGGACGGAGAAGTTTCCTTCCGCCGCGAAGAGCTGCTCGCCTTCATCAAGGGCTGTCCCGGCGAACGCGTGTCCGCCCCGCAGGCTCCCGCTGAAGGTCGGCAGCTGTGTCTTCGCCGCAGCGAGTTGAGTGCTCCTCGCGAAATGCCAGGGTTTTTCAGGTCGTTAAGTGCTGGTGACCCTCATCGCGGAAGTATCTACGCTCTTCACGTCCTTAACCTGCTCGGCGACGTTCCGGACGTGATCGATGGCGTCCTGTGTGACCAGTGTGCCGGTCAGTACGACGACACCCTGCGTCGTGGTCACACCGATGTCGACGTCTTTGCTAATGCTGTCGGCAGCGAACTGGGATTTCACCTCGGTGGTAATTCGGCTGTCCGAGCCGGTGGGCTCGTTGCCCGTTGCGCCTTCCGGGGCAGCGGTGGCCGTGGTGCCGTCGGTCGGCGGGATCGTCAGCTCAACGACGTTCGTCACGCCGGCAACGCTTTTGGCGAGCGTCTCGTCTGCGGGTTTCGCGCGTGAGTCAACGGTAGACTCTGGCGCGACGGTACCGTCGGTAGTGTCAGCGCTCATACGCGCCTTGGCCTGATGCCGGTTACCAGTGACCTTGGGCTCGACGGCAACGGCAGTTTCGGCAATTTTGGCGTCAACGCTATCGTTGGGAGCGGTCGCGGCAGACGCATCCGGGATCGGAGCGACCGCGGCAGGGACGTCCGAGGTCGGAGCGACTGGGGTCGGGACGTCGGGAACCTGGGCGAGGGCGGGAGGGGGTTCAGAGGTCTGAGCGACCGAGGCAGGGTGGTGGGAGCGCAGCGCGACCGTGACGGCGATGATGCCGACAACAACGGCCATGCCGCTGGCAACAATGATCTTTCGAGATAGTTCCGAATTCATGATTGGATACTCAGTTAGTTTAGCGAGGGAGGCTTCTGGCCGGGCCGACGGCGCCGTCTATGCGGCTAACCGTCACACCGAAGAGTCGATGCTACGCATCGAACAACTGGCTTGTCGGTTGCCTAGCGCGCTTACTGGAGTTTTTTCATCTCATTGGCTGCGCAGCGTCGGAAATTCGCGATTAAGGATTCGAATAAGGAACGCCGACTACTCATCAAAGAGGATGATGACGAAATTCAGTTGCGAATCATCGAGCGACCGGAAGAACGAGTGAATGAAGGAGCACCCCGCTACAACGCGGGTGGCCGCTTGGGGTGAAAATCGGAAGTCCGGGTCGGCCACAATTGGGAAAGACCATGATGCTTTGCACAATTGATCAGGCCGTGCTCGCCTCCCAGAAAGCCGGAAACGATTGGCGGACGGTCGTCACAGTCACTACCAGTTCATACGCGTGCTCAGGCGGGCGCGCTGGCGCGCGGCATACTGACACTGGCCTTCTCATATGCAGAGAGCGGCACCTGGGCTGCGACTCTACCCTCAGTGCTCCACCGCACTGACGGCGGGCATCGGCGTGTGGTGTAGTCATGCTCTAGACAATCGCGCCTCCATCTGAACCCAATTATCAAAAATGGCGAGCGCATGTCCTTGCGAGGTGCCTTAGGGCGCCTCGCATCTATAGGCATCTGTAATGCTTCTGGTCTTCTCAAGCTTCTGGGGTAACTACGGAGCCTTACGAGATCGACTGGGGCCGCAAATCGTTTTGCAGCTCGGTTAGGACCGGAAACGAAAGACACAATTCTCCAGTCCCGCTCTTCTTAAGCAGTCCGGTCACACACGTTAACGGGTTCTATTCCCCGGTCGGTGAGCGTCCGGCGGTAACGCTACGCGCTATGCGCGGGCCCCGATTCGCGGTGAGCCAGCGACCATGGTCTCTAGAGCTATCGCTTTCTTGAGCCAGTGCCGTGCCTTCTGCTCTGCAGCTTTCGCCTGCGTCGCCCTGCCGGTCTCGCGCAAGGCAATGGACTTCGTTACCCATTCGTATGCCAGGCGCGTTGCCCGCACATGCGCGGGTATTGCGGGCGGGCGCTTATTCTTTGCGAGCATTGTCGACTCCCGGTGAACCTCAAGCCTACTACGGCGGCCCGTACTCACATAACTGCTTCATGTGTGCGGCGCAGCAAATACGGGGTCGAGAGTGGCCTATACTAGGGCAATCGTTCAGTTTGGCTGGGCTGCGGCGAGGTCCTTCATGTTCGGCCCTCACGATCCACAACATAATCAGCTCCTGGGGGCGCTGTCGCACGCGGCGCGCGCACGAATCTATCCGAAGTTGCGGCTTGTCGAGTTGCCGCTCGGCAAGATCCTCTATGAACCGGGCGACGCCCTGCATCACATTTATTTTCCGTCCGACTGCATAGTTTCGTTGCTGTACGTGCTCGAGGACGGTCATACGGCTGAAATCTGTGTCGTCGGAAATGACGGTATGATTGGCGTTTCGCTGTTCATGGGTGGCGAAACAACGACCGGCCGCGCGATCGTACAAAGCAGCGGTTCGGCGTATCGGCTGAAGGGCACGAGTCTCACGCAGGAATTCGAGCGTCAGGGCGAAACGATGCACATTCTGCTGCGCTATACCCAAGCCTTGATCACGCAGATGGCGCAGACCGCGGTCTGCAACCGGCATCACACTGTGGACCAGCAGCTGTGCCGCTGGTTGCTCCTGTCTCTCGACCGGTTGCCGGACAACAAATTAGCCATGACGCAGGAGCTCATCGCGAACATGCTGGGCGTACGCCGCGAGGGCGTCACCGACGCCGCTGGCAAGTTGCAGAAGCTCGGCGTGATCACGTACAGTCGCGGGATTATTACGGTGCTGGACCGGGATCAGCTCGAACACCTCTCGTGCGAGTGTTATGCCGTAGTCAAGAAAGAAGCCGATCGGCTGCGAGTCAACTAAAGCCTCGCCAAGCCGATTGCGATAGCAAGACCCCGCCTCAACAGGGCTCGACGGCAGCACAATAATAATGTTGCGCGTGGCGCAACTTGGACGTTGGTCCATCCAAGCAGCAGTCGCTCGATCGATTTCAACTGAATAGTTCGAACGCTCATAGGGTTCGCCCATCGAGTACGAAAATGCCCAAAAGTGAATTCTTCAGGTTTTCGGGCAATGGAAGGCTCCTGCCAATTTCAAGATCGAGTTTTTCGTATCCGAGTGGGCGAATGGGGCGGCCACATGCTCATGGAATGCGACGATCTGGTGACCATTCACAAATTCTGTTCGATGCTTCCCGCCTTTGTATTCGAAGTACACCCCGTAATCACTGTCGAGCAAGCGGTCCGCGGCGAGCTTGAAGTGATCGCCTGGCGCGACGGACTGCCAAGCACGTGATACCGGCTATCACTTCAACTCCTGCCACGCCGCAGGCTAACCGCCCGTTGCAGCGGACCGGGGCTGCGGAGTGAGTGGTGTAGTTCGAACGCGGTGGGGCGCAGCCCCAGCCATTGAGCTAATTTTCGGTTAGACGCACGATGGTCATTACCCCTTCGGTTCGAACGGATCAGTTCAAAGCAATCGTTGACCATGGTGGGTTGGGCGAAGCCCGGCCAGTGCCGGGTATTTTTCAGCGCCCGCTCTTGGGGCGCCCCTACTGGGCTGACCCGGCTGCTAACACCCGCCCGGCAGCCTACGCAAAAGCCGAAGGTTTAATTTAGGACGGTGTCCGAGAATACGGGGGAAGCCCATTAGTTCGGCGTAGCTGACGGCCTGTTCTGTGGTGAACGGATCCGGACTTCACCACACCGTTGCCGGTCAGCCATCGTCCATATAGCGCGCTCTAATCGGACTCCCGAGCGGACGCTCATCAACGGCAGAAGAGGATCAACAAGGGCAGTAGAGGCCAATCTGTCCGCCGGCGGCCCACAAGCGGGCGCTCACGACCGGCGCGCAGATCTCCAGAAAGCAGTCAGTCGACCAAGACCCTTCAAGGCCTTTTCGCCTACATGATCGCCTTCTTTGCCCTGCGAAGAAGCAGCATACGCGCGCTAAGGCGTTCGGCGCCGAATGATCCTTGGCGTGCGGCAGCGAACAGACGACCGTACAGCACACTGGTAGATGAATAGAGTCGGGACACGATTTACCTGTGCGCGACCCTGAATTCAGTGCATGGAGCATATATTGAAGATGAACCGCGATCATCCCTAGGAGAAATGCGATGGCGAACAGCAAAGATGTCGTGGTAACCGGGGTTTCGACCGGAATTGGTTGGGGAACCACAAAGGTGCTTGTTTCGAAGGGATTTCGCGTGTTTGGTTCCGTACGCAAGCAGGCTGACGCCGATCGTTTGCAAAGAGAGTTCGGTAGCGCCTTCGTGCCTCTCATGATGGACATTACGGACGCCGAGGCTGTACATCAAGCTGCCGATATGGTCGGCGCTATGATAGGCGACCGGAATCTGATGGGCCTGGTGAACAACGCCGGAATTGTGGTGAGTGGGCCACTGCTCTATCTGCGGCCGAGCGAGTACCGGCGGCAGTTAGATGTCAATATGGTCGCTCCGCTGGTCGTAATCCAAGCCTTCGCTCCTCTTTTGGGAACAGATAAGGAGCGGCGGGGCCCCACCGGGCGCATCGTGAACATCACCTCTAGCGGCGCTAAAGTTCCTATCCCGCTTTTGGGCGCGTATAGCTCCTCGAAAAGTGGTCTTGAAGGAATGTCGGACGTACTGCGGTTGGAACTAATGTTATTTGGCATCGACCTCGTAATGATCGAACCGGGCTTCGTGAACACGTCGATGTACGACAAGGGCGAAAAAGAGGATCTGAGTGAGTTTAAGCCGACCGAGTATTGGCACGCGGTGCAGAACTTTCAGAAGTTCATCGTCGCCGAAGGACGCAAGGGTTTCTCCCCTGAGCGTCTGGGCGAAGCGGTCCACCTAGCACTCAGCACCGCAAAACCGAAGGCGCGCTACGCAGTCATCAAGCAACGCTTCAAGAACTGGACTTTACCGAGGCTTCTCCCCGCGAGAATGCTAGACGCCGTGGTCGCAAAGCAACTCGGATTCATAAAGCCGCAGCCAACTCGAACGCCTGATTCTCAATTTGCCGTCGCTGAAGTTGTGAAACACTGATCGTCCCGGCTCGCGATGGCGCACTTCGCGTCCTTCACGCGGCCTGTCGCGCCAAGGTTCAGCGCGTCGTGGTGATCACAATTCGATTTAACGGTCAACGGTATCCGGCAACCCATCCATGACGCCTCCTGCAAAATCGCAACAGCTACAAACAGAAACAGCTGTAACGCTGCGGAAGTAACCGTCATCGTCGCAGTCGCCACTGGGTGCGCCCGATGGCGGCCGCCCCAACCTGTGCCAGCAAAACTAACAGCCACAAGAGATCCATTGTGCCGCCGCCTGAAGTCGATCCGGCCGTTCCACCCGTCGACTGACTTTGAGTCTGCGTTGCGATGCCGCCGCTTTCACCTGATGCCGGCGTTGATACGGTAGTGTCGCTTCCTAGCGTCGAACTAGCACTGTCGGCCACTATTCGAACGAATCCATGCCGTTCATTCTTCGCATCAAGATACGTGCCCGTGATCGATCCGTCTGAATTGATGCTGTCCGCCGACGTCAGTAACGGAGAGGCATTTCCCTTCGGTTCATCAATGACCGTGATATCGCCGCTGACCGCTCGCACAAACGCATGCTGATTAAGAGATGCATCCTTGAAATATCCCGCGACAATCCCGTCGTTATTAATGCTGGTGGGAATCACTCCATTGGTATCTTCCGGGATGTCGAACTCCACGATGGTTCCATCGGGTGACCGCACGAAACCCCTCAAGACCTCGTTTGAATTGCGCGCGGATCCCGTGATCGCGCCGCTATCGTTGATGCTAGTCGGATTGGTACCATGGGCACCATCCGGAACGTCGAACGCCGTGATAGTTCCATCTACGGTACGGACAAACCCATGGCTGATCTGATTTACGTCATCGAAAGAGCCGGTCACGACGCCCGCTGAGTTTATGCTCAGCGGACTGGTGCCGCGGCTGCCCTCAGCAACATCCAGGTCGATGACGTT
>Ga0302183_10001262_pt1 | contig 11853 bp, 8 predicted proteins | sample I_Palsa_N3_2_FD_200232 | JGI IMG/M metagenome (GOLD analysis project Ga0302183, IMG submission 200232) | Peat permafrost microbial communities from Stordalen Mire near Abisko, Sweden - I_Palsa_N3_2 | ecosystem: Environmental > Terrestrial > Soil > Palsa > Peat permafrost | place: Sweden: Abisko...
CTACTACGTGTCCGGCGCAATCGCCGACGTGCGTGCCATCCAGGCCCACTGCCGCAAAGTCGGTGCATTGCTCTGCGTCGATGCCTACCAGACCACCGGGATCTATCCGTACGACGTGCGCGCGTGGGATCTCGACATTGTCACCGGCGGCTCGCACAAGTGGTTGCTGGGCGGCCCGGGCTGCGGCTGGATCTACGTGAAGCCCGAACTGCGCGAGCACTTGAATCCGGCGGTGACCGGATGGATGGCTCACGCGCAGCCATTCAGCTTCGAAGATGCGCCGATTCGTTACGCCGAGTCGATGTATCGTTTCGGACACGGGACGCCGACGATTCCCGGTTACGTCGTCGCACAGACCGGTCATCAATTGATCGCGCAGATCGGTGTCGAGCGCATTCGCGAACACAACGTCCGCCTCACGACGATGATCGCGCAGATGGCGCTTGAGCGCGGGTTGCGCGTGAATACACCGCTCGAACCGCAGCATCGGACGGGATGGATCGGGATCGACTTCGACGGCTCGGATCGCGCCTATCGCGAGCTGATCGCGCGGCGCGTCTTCATCGATCACCGGCCGGGATGCGGGTTGCGCGTGAGCCCCCACTTCTACACCAGCGACGACGAGATCGAACACTTCTTCCGCGAGCTGGATGCCGTTCGACGATGACCGACGCGCAGTCCATGATCGTCGATCACACCAAGATAGGCGCCGCGCTGCGGCGCCTATCGCTGCCTCTTGCCGTGCAAATGCTCGGCGATCAATTGCTCGGCGTCGTTGACACGATTGCGATCGGGTATATCAGCATCGGGGCGCTGGCCGGCGTTACCGCCGCGACGACGGTCTTCTTCACGCTGATCATGCTGCTCGGCGGCCTCTGGAGCGGCCTGGGCATCATTGCCGCGCAGCGCATCGGCGCGCACGACGTCGACGGTTTTGCGCGCACCGTTCGCGCCGGCTTTCTCGTTCCGGCGGTCGCGGCGGTCGTCCTTACGCTGGCGAGCCTCTTCGGCGCGCAGCCGCTGCTCCATGCTATGCTCGGCGATCTCCCAAGCATCCACGCAAGCGCGCTCTACCTGATCCTACGCTGCGCCTCATTGATCCCGATCAACATTTCGGCCACGTTGATCGTTGGGCTCGGCGCTGCCGGAAATCGCAAGCTCGGCGTGTATCTGCTTGGGGTCATCAATCTGATCCACATCCCCTTGCTGGCGATGCTCGCGCTCGGCTGGCTCACCCACCGCCCATTCGGTATCGTGGGCGCCGGCATCTCAACGCTCGCCTCCGAAACAATCGCCGCGCTCTTCGCGCTGATCTATGTTGCGCGCAAGCCCGCCTACCGCATTTTTGCGCAGCGCGGCGTCGATCTCGCACTTGCGCTGCGCTGCGCCTGGCTTGGACTTCCCGAGAGCGTTTTCGGGGTGGCGATTGTCGCGCCCGACGTGGCAATCGTCGCGATGCTCGCCCCGCTGGGCTCAACGCTTGTCGCGGCGTTCCGCGCGCTCAACGTCGTCTCGGATCTCACGTTCGTCGTGCCGGGCCCGCTGCAGGGTGCGACGCAGACCGTCATCGGGCAGCGAATCGGTGCACGCGATCCGCTGGGAGCACAAGCATTCCTGCATCGTGCGCTGCGCACGACACTGGTTGTCACCACGATTGCGGGCGCGCTGGTCGCGATTGCTGCGTGGCCGCTCGCGTTTCTCTTTACAATGAATGCAGCGGTCGCCTCGGTCGCCGCGCTCCCGCTGGCAATGCACATGATCACGATGCCGATCAAGGGTTGGGCGATGGTTGCGCTTGCGCCGATCCGCGCGGCGGGTGACACGCGGTTCTCAATGGCCGTCGGCCTTGCATGCGGTATTTTGGTTCTGCCGATTGCCTGGTTTGCAATCGAACGTGCACACATCGGGCTCTTTGCCGTGCCGGTGGCGTGGATCATCGCGTGGAGCGTTCGCGCGGCGCTCACCGCGATCAAGCTCCGCTATGCTGCAGGCGCTTGGGCGACTTCCTCGATCGATGCGCGCCCGTAACCGCCATAGGCGGCGACGAGTACGATGAGCAGGTGCAGCGCGATGTCGTAGCCGTAGATCGGCGCCACGCCAAAGAGGGTGTTCGTGATCGGAATGATTCCCAGGATCACAACGAACAGATAGATCCAGGCGACGCTGCGGCAGTAGAGCACCGATGACTTGAAGCGCATGCTCGCGACCACGCCCCAGATGCCGAAGAGCAGATGCAGCACGTCATGCGCGACGTTCACCGGGAAGACCCAGAACAGCATGCGATAGGCGATATCGAGGGTGATGACCGGGGCTTCGAATGGCGCCGCCGGCGCGAGCGCCCACGGTATGAGAGCCGCAACCCCGGAAACGAGAAAGAGCAGACCGAGAATGCGAGCGATGAGCGACGCGTTCATGGCGCGTCCTTATCTCCGAGCGCGAGGACGCCCTGCAACTCGGCGTGGATTCGCCCGTTGCTCGCAAGAATGCTCCGCGCGTCGACCTGTGCCGGGGCGCCGTCGACACGCGTGACCGCACCGCCGGCCTCGCGCACCAACAGCGTCCCCGCCGCGACGTCCCATGCGTGCAGATCGAACTCCCAAAAGCCGTCGAATCGTCCACACGCGGTGAACGCGAGATCGAGCGCAGCTGAACCGTCGCGCCGCACCGCTTGCGCCCGCTCCGAGGCGCGGGCGAAATACGGAGCGTTGCGCCCGAAATCGGCGGGATGAAAGCCGGTGCACACCATCGCATCGCCGACGCGATCGATGCTCGACACCGAAGTCGCCGCCTCGCCCAAGCGCGCGCCCGCACCGTGCTCCGCCGCGAAACATTCATCCAGCGCCGGTGCGTACACGACACCGGCGATCAACTCGCCCGCGCGTTCGTAAGCGATCGAGACGCAATACAGCGGATAGCCGTGCGCGTAGTTGGTGGTCCCGTCGAGCGGATCGATGATCCAGCGTTCGTCGCTCGTACCCGCCGCGCTGCCGCTCTCCTCGGCCAAGATTGCGGCCGCGGGGAAGTCCGTACGCAGTCGAGCAATGATCGCGCGTTCGCTGGCGCGATCGGCGACGGTAACGATATCGGCGCGCCGCCCCTTTTCCTGGATCTCGAGCGGACGGTGCGCGTGCTCGAGCAACACCGCTGCGCCCTCGCGCGCCGCTGCTAAGGCGGTTACTAACGGATCGGGAGCGCGCACGATGGAATCACCCCGCAGATGTGGTTTAGCCTACGGATTCTCATTCTTGGTCTTTGGGTTGGCGCGATGGCAGGGTTCGCCTTCGTCTTTGCGCCGATCGCCTTCGCACATATTGGCGCGAGCGCAGCCTTTGCCGCGACGATCGCCGCGTGCGTGCAGACGATCGTGCGCACCGGCAATTGGCGGCGGCGGCAATCACCGTGTTTGCCGGACTGGAATCACGGCGCGCTGCGGCGGTCATCGTGGGGTTGCTCGCGCTGGCCATTGCGTGCGGCGCGTACGAAACGGCGGTCATCGTGCCGCAGATGCAACAAACGCCGCTCCTCACCCCGGCTTACGAAGCCTTGCACCGGGAAAGCAGCAGCGTTTACGCAGGCGCGTTGCTTGCCGCGCTCATTGCGCTCGCCGCGAGTTCCCGACGAAACACCCGAGGTTAATTGAACAGCGTGTAGATGGCATTCGTGACGTAGGTGCCATCCGTGACCGACGGCGGAACCGTCACCGTGAGGTCGACGCAATACGTGGTTATTCCGGTTCCGCTACCCAAGCCCGACCATACGCTGCCGTCGTCGGCATAGACGATATACGGCGTCGACGTGGGCTTCGGCGTTGTCGGCTGTAAGTACGTATCGTTGGCAAGATCTTTGCCCGGGAAGCCCGCGGAGAAGTCGCTCGTGACCCCTTCCTCCAGGGACCAGGCGGTGGTCATGTTGACCGTGACCGTTAAAGCGCAGGGTGGGGTAACCTTTACGGTCTGACCCGGCGCGGCCGTGATCGTAACGTTCGGCACGTTGCTGATGAGGATGGTTCCTTTGGGATTGGGCGTCACCTCAGCCTGCACGAGCACCGAGTGCTGCACTTGTGCCTGCGCAACGAGCGTCGAATCGCCCTCGAAATGAATGCCCTCGGCGCTAAACGCGCGCTGGATCGAAGGCGCCGCGCGTCGCAACGCGGAGGCGATCGCCATTCCGCCGGCCTGCCCCGGTGCCTGATGCGGAACGTAGCCTATGGGCGTTCCGGCGACTTGCACGACCACGTTCACAACAAGTTGCGCCTGCTGCGTTTGGATCGTCGCCTTCACCGGCTGGGTCAGGACGATCGCAAGGATTGCCAGGCCGAGCGCGACGAGCAAGAGTTGAGCGCGTTTCATTCTCCGACCACCGTGTAGACGATCCAAAGGTAGTAATTGCCGCCGGTGGCCGTGCCCGGCACTCTGAACTGATAATCGTAGTAGAAGTCGCCGTTCGGGCTAGCTGAGAGTGCGACCGGACTCGGATAGCTCATATAGGTGATCGTTGCCGGAGTCAAAGTCGAATCGCCCCCGCCCGAAACCATGCCCGACGTCTGCGAAAACGGAAGACCCGGCGTGAAGCCGGTATTGGAATCTGAGCTTGCGCCGCTGTTGAGGTAGTAGAGATACTGCCCGGGATACTGCGTACTCGTCGTGTTGTTCGTAAGTACCGTCGCCGCCTCGCCGTAGACGAGGAAGCCGGCCGAATCGTTGGTCGTGATATGGAGATGCGCAGCGTACTTATACAGATACGTGTCGCCGGAAAGCGTGGTGCCGAAGTCGACCGTTCCGGGTGCTCCGGGCCCATGTGTTGGCGCGGGCTGCGTGCCGAAGGTGGCGAGGACCGCTCCGTAGCCGGTGTTGTAGTTCGGCGTCAGCGTGAAGTTAATGACCGGGAGTGCATGCCACTCGACGTTCACGGTACCGGACGCACTCGTTGCCGCGCCGGCTGGGGACAAAACGACGATCACCGCCATCGCGGCGAAGACCCCGCCCATCAATCCCAAAAAATACCGTTTCATCGCTAAGACCTACACGCTCCCTGTGCTCGTTTGGTGCGGACTAGTGGACTTCGAAATTGATCTCGCCGCCCGTTTCCGTTTTTCCGCCGTAGTCGATGGTCGCGACTGCTTGATACGTCCCGGGCTCCAGTTGTTTACCGGTCAGTTCGATCAATCGCTCCCCGCCGCGCTCGACCAGCATATTGTCGGGCATCGGCACTTGATATAAAACCGTTCCGCCCTTTTGCACGGTCACCTGACCGCGCAGGTATTCATGGGCGTTACCGACGTTTTTGAAGAGCACTCGGTAGACTTGACGACCGGGCGCCTTCGCACTCGTCATCTTGGTAATCGCGCCGTTGATCGCCACCGTATTCGGTATCGTGATGTAGAACTTCGACGCGACTCGGGCCGAGAAGGCGACGCCGCCTTGGCGCCGCTCTGGCCTGGTTTGGAAGAAGACCACTCCGGCATATTCACCGGCGAGCTGCTGGTCCGACGGTACCGCGATCGTGAGCTGCACTTGTTGCGCCGTCCCTTGCGGGATGTCGAACTCGCGCGGCCGGATCGATGCCCAGCGGAGCAGCGAATAGTGGCTGGTTCCAATTTTCTCAAACTCGTAATTACCACTTTGCGAGAGCGAGAAGTCCGATAGCGAGGCCAGGATGTGGACCGAACTTGCGGTGGTATTGGCGACGGTTATCGGTACGTTATAGGTTGTTCCGAGCGGGATAGCGGCTTCGTATTTCCCCGGGGTTACCGTAATACCGAGTCCGATGGTATCCCCGGTGGTCGTGGCCGCGCCGAAGAGGATGACGAGGCCGACGAGTAACGTGGTCAGGCGATTCAACTGCAGCATATCCCAACTCCCTTCGCCGCGGAGCGTTGTCCGGTCCCGCGACGAAGGGCGCTCTTCCTCTATCCTAGTTGCTCGTGATCGTGTAGGTCAGGGTCACTGTTTGGGCGCCGCTCTGCATTTGCGGTCCCATGTTGAGCTGGATGTCGTGGTTGAGGTCCGAACCCGTGGTGGCCTTGGTCAGCGCCAGGATGTTGGCGGCCGAGGCGGACGGGACGAGGGTGCCGGCCGAGCACGCGGTCGTGCTGTTCATCGAGACGGCAGCCACGCGGGCTGAGGCGGTCCACGCCGTGTTACCGGCCGTGTTCCACGCGCCATCGGGCAGGATGCAGAGGAGCGAGCCATTCGAAGCCGTGTCGTAGGCGGAGGGCACGCCGGCTGTGGCCTGCACGGTCACGTTAGCGCCAAGGCTGTCATTCGTGACGATATAGGCGTCGACGGCGTTCGTTTCGAGGCAGTTGGTATAGTCGGTGCTGTCGGCCACGACGAGGCCGAAGTTGACAACGCCGCTAGCCCAAACGCCGTTGCCGCCGCTGCCGTCTTTGCCGGCAGATGCCGTGGCAGTCGTGCCGTTGCAACCGCTAACGAGGCTTCCGGCCGGGCTGCTGGCCCAGTAGATGTCGTTAGCTGCAGGCGTGACCGAGGTCTTCGAAGCCGTGGTCTGGGTATACATTGCGATGGTCGCCGTAATGGCGTAGTTCCATTCGACGTTGACGGTACCGGTTTGGGTGACGGCCAAGGCCGGAGCCGCGGTTGAGAGAAGAGCGCCCAGTGTGAGCAGCGCTGCGATGCGTTTAATTTTCATGATCCTTTCACCGTATGCGCGAGAGTTGCCATCCATGGCGAGGATTAGTAGGTACATAGAACTTATCGGCAGCCTTGAGTCCCTGGTTAGTAGCTGTGCGTGCAGGGGGCGTTAAGAAATGCCTAGAGGTTCGGTAAAGAAGCGCGGGATGGCCATTTCGCCGCATTTGCTCGAATAAAAGTCGCATAAGAAAAGAGGCGCCGCACACATGGCGACGCCTCTTTTGTTGAAGAGCCCGACAAAACTTTAGCTTAATTTCCAATCAAAGTGTAAAGAATTGTCACTTGGTGACCCGAAATATCGGCGCCGTTCTGCACCTCGAAGTTCTGCAGCACGTCGAAGTCCGTGTTGGCCGTGTAATTCCCGCAAGCAAGCGTAGTAGTTGATGCGGTTGGGCTAAAGTAGGTTGCGACGCCGGTCCCATAGACAAGGCCGCTGGTCGAGTTCGTCTCGTCTTCCGACGTGAGGAGCTCGGCCGTCGCGTTTGCCGAAGCCGAGACTTGCAGTTGCCACGTGTTGGCCACCGTGCCGGCCCCAACGGGGCAGGTTGCCGCAACCGTCGACCCCTCGTAGACGACCGTGGCTCGAACGACGTCGCCGCCCGTGATCGTGGTGTTGGCTGCGAATTCGCCGAAGTTCACGGTCTCGCCCGAGAAGGTGCATTGTGCGGGGTTGCACACCACGTTCGGGTGCGAGTTGCCGGGGCCCGGGTTCGACGGATCGACACTGATCGCAAGGCCGAGCGAGAAGGCCACCGACACCTCATCCGAACCGGTCCAGGCTAAGCCGGAAGTCACGCCGTCGATCGTCGCCGGCAGCAGGTAGCTGTCGCTCTCGGTGCTCGGCGTATTGGCCACGAACTCCACCGCAATGTTGGCGTTCGGAGCCAGCGCGGTGCAGCCGCTCACCTGAATTTGACCAGGTGTGCTGCCCGGCGTCGGGTTAAACGTGTTGACCGCGTTGATTGCGCAGCCGGCCGGAATACCCGTCGTCTTGAACAGGCCACCGGTGATCGTGCCGAGGACGACATATTGCGTGACCGGACTTCCCACCAGGGACCAATCGGTACCGCTCGTTGCCAAGCCGTTGATATCGAAGGCGGGCAACGCGATGTTGACCGTCCCGATGTTCTGGCCGCTCGAGCTCGTGTTGGTCACTTCGTAGATAAAGCAGTTCGGCGATTTCGAAACCGAGGCAACCGTGTTGGTGGCCACGTTCGAGCTCGTGTTGCAGCTCGCGTCGGTCGCTCCAGACGCAACCGAGTAGAACTTCGCACTCGCCGTCTTGTTCGACGACGTCACCGTGATCGTCTTTGGCGCCGACCAGCCGCCGCCATTTGCGCCGTGGGCATACAAGTAGAACGTCTGCGTACCGGTCGCGGTATCGGCCAGCGTGAAGTTGATCGTGAGCGCGCCGCCCGGTGCAACCGCGTCTTGCTCTTGCGCTGCGGTGCACGCCGCGCCGAGCGCCGTTTGCGCGGTGGTCGGATTGGTTGGAGCCGTCGGTGGCTGCGGCGGACCTGCGGTCGTGTGGTTGGTGTACTGATTGGCGCAGACGCCGAACCAGTACTCTAAGTCGTTGCCGGCGACGTTATAGCCGGTCGTCGAGAGATTCGCCCAACCGCCCGAGCCGGTGCCGGAGAACGTCGGCAACGTCAGATTCCAGGCGTTGCTCGTTGCCTGTTCCAGCACGATCGCATCGACCGGATCGGGATTCGGATCCGCGGCGGTCGTCGTGTTGGCGAAGGTGAGCGAATAGGCCGTCGTCGTCGCGCCCGGCGAGACGGTTGACGGATTGAACTGCGACGCCATCAGGTTGCTATTGAGCGAGAGCCCCTGAATCGAAAGGCTATCGACCGCGCTACCCGCGACCGCGCCGCCGGAGACCGGTGTTTCGGTGTGGCCATCGGCCGTGAGCGTCACCCAGGTTAACTCGTTTTGCGACCACCCTTGTATTTGCAGTTCTTGTGAGATGAATGCGGCCTGTGATGCCGGCACGTCGAGCCAAATCTGCGCAAAACCTCCGGGCGCGATGGGGCTGGAAGTCTTGCTGCCGTTCACCGCGTTGTATGCGGTGCCGGCAGGATTGAGGCAAATCGCATTGGTTCCAATGCTGGTATTACAGGCGTTGCCAGCGGTAGTCGCAAGGACGTAGAAGTTGCCCGCGGCATACGCCGGCTCGCTCGGATCGACGGTGATTTGCGCGGCGTCAATATTGGTCGGGAAATTGATCGAGACTTCGCCGAGGTTCTGCGCGCTCGCGGCGGTACAACCCGGTGTCGGAGCCGCGGCTCCGCTACAGTTCGCAATTTGGAGAACCAAGACGTCTTCGCGGCCGGCGGAAATCGCGAACGGCGTGCTGTTCTGATATTCGCCCTGAGCGAAGTTGGCGGGATAGAAATGCGTGTTGATCCACGGCGTCGTCGGTGGATTGGTCGCCTGCGCGACGACGTTGCGCGACGTGTTGCCGGGGAAGGTGGCCGAGCCGATGTAGTGCGCGTTCGCCGTACCCGAAAGCGCCGAGCCGGAACTGCCGTAGTAGACCGGCGTCCAGGCGGGGGAAGTGGCGCCGGTGTTCGACCACGACAGGCCGTCCGCCGGCAGGATCGACGTCGCGGTCGAGCACGGCACGTTGTAGCACGACCACGTGTTGGTGCCGCCCTCGGCGTAGAACGTCAGGCCGGCAACGGTGATCGACTTGCCGGGGAGCAGCGTGACGTTGCCGGACGGGATGAATTTGAGGACGCACTGGTTCGTCAAGCCGGGCGTTGCCGGCGTCGCGGTGCTGCAATGATCGGCCAGCGTCCAGCTATTTCCGCTACCGTCCGTGACCGTCTCGGTGCAGCCGGCCGCACTGTTGTAGGCGCCCGCGCAACCTGCCACTGCGACCGTGACACCGTATCCGGTCGCGCCGCTCGGCGGCGTGAAGCTTGCCGCTAGCCCCGAGGCCGGTCCCGTCGTATACTCGATACCCGCGATTGGATCTGGGGCGTTGGGATAGTTGAATTTCGCGGTGTTGGTAAACACCATGCTGGCCGCGACGTTATAGATGGCGCCGTTCGTACAACACCCGAAGATCATCGTGCTGCCGGTGACTCCCGCGATCGTGAACTGCGTCTGCATGCTGTAGCCCATGAGCTGGAATGCCTGCGACGCCTCGAGCGCTTGCGTCGCCGGATTGTAGAGCTGCATGGTCCAGATATTGTTGGGATACGTGCCCGGCGGATTCAACGTCGGACTTGCGGCCGAGAACTGAAACGTCCCGGTCGCCGTGCACGTCGGAGAATTATTGTTTACGAGCGTACACGTGCCCGGAATCGTGTTGGTCGTCGCAACGTAGACGACTTGGCCGTCGGGATCGGTCGCGGTCATGCGGTACGTGCCGCCGACTTGGTTCGGAACCGTGGCGACGATGCCGCCGGTCGACTGATCGTTCGCGCTGTCCCATGCAAATTGTATCGATGAAGGCGTGGCCGGCGCAGCCGGCGACGGTCCGGGCGCAGGCGTGCCGTAGAGCAGGAAGCCGTACTGCTGGAAACCGGTTATCGAGACCTGAACCTGGCCGACCGTTTGACCCGCCGTCTTGTCGTAGACGACGACCGAATACGTTCCGGCCTGATAGTTGTTGTTCAGCGACCACGTCAGCGAGAGCTGCCCGCTTGGCGCTTGGATACCCGGCGAGTTTGCGGGATTACAAATGAGCGCGTTCGGTGCGCCCGACGGCATGGGGCTCGGCGCCGACGGCGCAGGCGTCGAATTCGGCGTGACGTAGACGCAATAGGTGTTGACCGACGTCGACATGATATACACGACGTAGGTGTCGTTGGTCGAGACGTCAGGAAGATAAATATACGCTGCGGAGCTCGTGTTGACGTTGAATTGATACGACGCCTGCGTGTGATACGGATCCTGATAGACGCCGATCGAGAACGATTGGCCCGCATTGACGTACACGATCGAGACGATGACTTGCGCCGTCACATCGTAGACAAAGAACGCGTAGGTTCCCTGCGTGCTCAGCGTCGTCACGTGCGCGGTCGCGGCGTTGTACGCATAGCCGTTGGTGCCGACTAATGTCGCCGTGGTCGAGTTGGGCAGCACCTGGTAGTCCGCGTAGGAATCCGTCGTGCTCCAGTCGCCGTTGTTCGTGGCCTGCCACGTCAGCGAACAGCCGATGGCGTAGAGCGCCCCGGTCGAACCGCAATTCGCGGCGGCGGTGAGGTCGACGGTCGCGCCGGTCGCGGCCAGCGGATGATAGCGAGCACCCTTTGCCGTCACCTTCGGTGTTGCCGTGTTTCTGGTCGACTTCAGCGGCAGCGCGGGCAAGCACGAAAGGGGCACCTTCTCCCCCGACTTGAGCGCCTTCAGGTTGATACCTTGGCACTGGGCGGGTAAGAAGCGCCGCGCGCCGCTCGTCGGAACCGGAAGTGCGGTAGCCAGCGGTCGTGACGAAACGGCCGTGACGGGGTTCGAGGGAAGGCGGGGCGGGGCGATGTTGCCGCCGGCAAATGCTGCCGTTGCGACAACGATCGAAGCGAATGCCGAAAATGCTGCAGCGGCCCAACTGTGCATCCGCCGCGGACGCAAACTCACGCGAGAGGGGTTTTCACGTTGCGTAGACCTTGTCGCCATGCGCGAGGGTGCCATCCGTTGCTAGAGTGCTGAGCAAGTTTACAACAGTTCTATCGGTATCGGGCCTCTGGGAGTTAATAACAGTCCGTGTAGGGGGAGTAAAGTTAACTGTTTTTGGAATGTAAAGACGCGTCCGCTGACGGGCTTTCCAAGCACGGTTTGCGTCCCGTCCTCCCACGTGATTTTATCGCCGGCATGCACGTCGACGAGGAAGCGCGCCCGGACGGTGGCGGTCTGGCCCAGAGCGTTGGTGTGCGACAAAAACTGCACGATGACCAGCGGCAACTTCGGATCCACGGTAAGGATTGTGTTCGGTGAAATCGCCGTCCCATGGACGCTGCCGTCCACCGGATATGGACCCGCGGTCGCGTGAAGCGGAACCTCGATCTCGCCCAGCCACTTCTCGACCTCCTTGTCGTATGCAAGTGCGACGCGCTTGCCGAACGCGGTGGCGGAAACGTCCTGCGCATCGGCCGGCGCGCTAATCGTAACCGTCGTCGTCCCGCGCGGCGGCAGGTGGGTCTCGCTCAGCCGTATCGCCGGTGCCGACGAAGGCGGCGCCGCGCCGCCA
>Ga0302183_10001264_pt1:0-2500 | contig 11850 bp, 9 predicted proteins | sample I_Palsa_N3_2_FD_200232 | JGI IMG/M metagenome (GOLD analysis project Ga0302183, IMG submission 200232) | Peat permafrost microbial communities from Stordalen Mire near Abisko, Sweden - I_Palsa_N3_2 | ecosystem: Environmental > Terrestrial > Soil > Palsa > Peat permafrost | place: Sweden...
AAAATCCTTTCTTTAGCTAGATAAGGGGCGGATGTAGCCAAGTGGATCAAGGCAGTGGATTGTGGATCCACCATGCGCGGGTTCAATTCCCGTCGTTCGCCCATCACATTATTTCGAATTCCAAAAATTCGATTTGGAATATTCCTATTTACGGCGACGAAGAATCAAACTATCACTATATTTTCTCCTTTTCCTACTTCTTCTTCCAAGCGCAGGATAACCCCGCGGGTTTTTTTCTACCAATTGGGGCTTTTCCTTCACCGCCCCCGTGTGGATGGTCCACAGGGTTCATAACTACTCCTCTTACCACAGGACGCTTACCTAGCCAACACTTCGATCCAGCTCTACCCAAACTTTTTAGCTTCACCCCAACATTACCCACTTGTCCGATTGTTGCTAAGCAGTTTTGGGATATCAAACGAACCTCCCCAGATGGTAATCTTAATGTGGCCGATTTACCCTCTTTTGCAATCAGTCTCGCTACAGCACCTGCTGCTCTAGCTAATTGTCCGCCTTTTCCATGTGTGAATTCTATGTTATGTATGGCCGTGCCTAAAGGCATATCGGTTGAAGTAGATTCTTCTTTTTTATCAAAAAAACCCCTTCCCAAACTGTACAAGCTTCTTCCAAAGCATACGGCTTTCTAGATGTATATGATGATATAGAAAAAAAGAGATCTTTTCATCGTATAATGAAGTATCACATGAGTGGATATTCTAGGAATCCTAATCTGCCGAATCATTCATGTTATCATCTTCTACATCCTAGGTCTCTCCGTTCCGTCATCTGGCTTATGTTTCTCATGTAGCATTCAGACCGAATGACTCTATCAAATTACGTCGATACTTCCACATATTACGGGTAACGTAGGAGACATCTCTTCGGCGGATCTTCATTACCACTGCTTAGCTTTCAATTCGCCTCTGACCATCAAATGAAATGTGAATAACCCGTCCTCCTCTCCTTGAAAGAAGGTGCGCTTCCAGTTCTGTGCGTGCTTCAAACAATTTTCTCCATATTACCATATCTCTAGAGTCAATAATTTTCTATGAGAAACTACTGAACTCAATCACTTGCTGCCGTTACTCAACAGTTTTCTGTTGAGGTCTATTCCATAGAGGTACTCCAATTGGATCAGTGATCGATTTATAGGTTTTGTCGTAAACCTAATTGGTTACTTCCAATTACGTAAATCAATAGTTCAAACCGCACTCAAAGGTAGGGCATTTCCCATTGATATAAAAACTTCTGTACCAGAAGCAATGGTATCTCCAATTATAGCTCCTCTGGGATGTAAAATATATCTCTTCTCACCATCCCCGTAGTGTATAAGACAAATGTATGTATTTCGATTAGGGTCGTATTCTATGGTTACGATTCTACCAGATATGTTTTTTTGATTCCGTCGAAAATCGATTTTACGGTATAGACGCTTATGACCCCCCCCTCTATGCTTTACGGTAATGATTCCTCTGGCATTACGACCTTTACTACAACGATGTCGTCCATAGATCAATTTATTTCGTGGATTGGATTTCATTTGACTGTCTACGGCTCCTTTGCGTGTGCTCGGACTAGAGATTTTGTATAAATGGATCGCCGTGTTATTCAGTATTTTTCTTGAAGTTCTTTTCTCTAGAAGAGGTGGAATAGAATAACCCGGTGGAAACGTAATGATCATACGCCTGGAATGCATTGTATGTCCCATAATAAGTGCCCCTCTTTCGGGGTAGAAGATGACGCTATTACCTTAACAAGAAGAGTTCGACCCAATCCTTGATTTCTGTCTTTGTTGATCCTGATTCGACATTAGAAGTATACAAGGTCTTCAAGTTCTTCCTCGTGTAAGAATTTGTCATTGTTGAACAAATGCTTATCTACTTCTCCTTCCTCTCGGTATCTTATGAGAATTTCTTCTTGATATTTGACGAAAGTCAAAATAGTCAAATTCTTGATCCTCTCAAAAATCCATTATTGTCTAAGAAATATCGACATTTCCATTTTCCAGATTGTTCAAAATCTTCTATGTGGATCTCAGAATCTCATATCAATAGAAACCATATTCTCATCCGTAGGACTCCAAGTACTCGAATCAATCAAAGATTCGATTCGATCGAAACTCTCCATTGGTAAATGAAATGCACAATGTTGACAAATATATTTGTTTTTTTGCGCATATTTTTGATATCTTTTATTCACTTCAATAAGCAAACGTGAAAATCCATGATTTATTGTCTTCATTCCTTTTTCTTCTATTTGATACATAGATTCTATTTGATACATAGATTGGAAGGCTTTTTTGATAGAGTAAGACAGAATGGATTCAAAAAAAAAAGATGTTTGACATATATATTCGAGAGATTCATATATTATTCATATATTGATGATATGGAAATATCATCTTGCATATATATTATAGTATAATAGAAAAATATTGATGATATGAGAATACTATCTTCCATATATGAAATGAGACGACACTACGACGAAGTTCCGGGAG
>Ga0302183_10001266_pt1 | contig 11845 bp, 10 predicted proteins | sample I_Palsa_N3_2_FD_200232 | JGI IMG/M metagenome (GOLD analysis project Ga0302183, IMG submission 200232) | Peat permafrost microbial communities from Stordalen Mire near Abisko, Sweden - I_Palsa_N3_2 | ecosystem: Environmental > Terrestrial > Soil > Palsa > Peat permafrost | place: Sweden...
GCGATCATTTCCGGGAGGTTGCAGCGCGAGCCGTGCGGAGCGACGCGATTTGGAAATTGCACGTGGACCACATCCGGCGAGAAGAATGCTCCGAGCGCCGGGCCCGTCGCGAACTCCTCGACCGCTTTCAGATAGCGGCGCGCAGTTTCGAGGTTCTTCGAGGGGTTGGGCATGGAGCCTCCGATGCGCTAGGGCGGATTGCAGCGTATCGCGATGGGGGCAGTTGCGCAAAGGGAGAGAAGGAAACGGATTTGGGGTTTCAAATCTGAAATTTGAAATTTGAAATCAAGTGCGCGAAACGCGGAAAGAGAAAGAGGGATTGCTCGAAGATCTTTTGCCGACGAAATTGGAATCGGTGCCTCGGGGCGGAAAAACGCCGACTGGATGCCCTTCGAAAACTCAGGGCAGGCCGGCGCGACGATTACTTGGGGCCGGGGAGGACGCCGAGGGACGCCGCGGCTACGGCGTCGCGGGTGGTGTTCTTGACGTTGTACATGGCTTCGTCGGCGAGATGCAGCAGATCGGCTTTTGTTTTCGAGTCGCCCGGATACGAGGCGATGCCAACGCTTGAGGTGATGCGCACGTTCAGGCCGACGTCTTTCAGCCAGACATTTTCGCGAATCAGCTTGTGCAACCGGTTTGCGACGCTGCAGGCATTTTCCTTCGACGTCTGCGGCAGCAGGATGACGAATTCGTCGCCGCCGTAGCGAAACGCGAGATCAATTACGCGGCAATGATCCTTGATCAAGTCGCCGACTTCGCCGAGCAGCTTCGAGCCCATCAAGTGGCCGTGCGTGTCGTTGACGGCCTTGAAATGGTCGAGGTCAATGAAGATCAGCGAAAATTCGAACGTGTAGCGGTTCGAGCGGTAGATTTCCGTGTCCAGCATGAAATTCAAATGCCGCGCGTTGTAGAGCGACGTGCAATCATCCTTGATCGTTAGCTCGTGGATGCGGTGCACGTGCCGCGCATTTTCAATCGCGATGGCCGCATAGTCGGCAAGCGCCTCGAGCAGCGCCAGATCGCGAGCGCCGAATCCTTCCGGGCCGACGCAATTGATCAGCTCGATCACGCCGAGACACTGATCGCGGAAGCGGACAGGGACGGCGACGATCGAGTGGGTTTCGACTTTCGTCTTTTCATCCACTTGCGAAAAAAAACGCGAATCCTGGGTCGTGTCCGGAACGACGACCGGTTCGCCGCTCTGGGCCACCCAGCCGGCAATGCCCTGCCCGACCTTGATGCGGACGTCGCGAAGCGCTTCCGCGCCGACGCCGGTGGCGATCTGGAAGTAGAGCTCGTTCTTGGCTTCCTCCATCAGGAGGAGCGACCATGTGTCCGGTCGCAGCACTTCATTGATTTTTTCCATGATGGTGCGGAGGACCTGATCGAGCTGAAGGGACGAAGTGAGAGCCTTGCCGAGCTCGTGGAAAACCGAGACTTCGCTGCCTTCGGGCATTTCCACCCGAAGGCCTGGGCTCTGACGGCGTTCAATTCCGGTGAAAGGTTTGGACTCGGCCACGGTTCGCATCAATTCTGTTGAAACTCATCTGCTGAAACACGCCGGCTGAAATTTGCCTGCCGAACTTGCCCACGAAACCCGAAAGTCGCGATGAGACAGACTTCCGCTCAACGAATCTCCATTATAGTGAAGGATTTAGAGGGACTGCAACGGCATCGGATTAGCGGCTTGCCGAAAATGAAACCCGTGCATGCACGGCGTTCCACAATGGGTGGTACCATCGCCTCGACTGGCCACGGCATATAGTGCGCGGTTTGCGTTGACTTGCATTCGCCACCTGCTATATTTTTCGCGGAGCAATTTTCCACCGGATGTCCACGACACTTTTCGGCGAGCGTCTGAAACGCGAACGCGAGATGCGCGGAGTTTCGCTCGAAGAAATTGAAGGCGCTACTCGGATCAAGGTCAAATATCTCGAGGCCCTCGAAACTGAGAATTGGGCGGACTTGCCCGGCGGAGCTTTCAATCGCGGATTTATTCGCTCGGTGGCGCGCTATCTCGGCATGGATGAAGATAGCATTTTGGCCGAGTACACGCTGGCGCGTAAAGATTCAGCCTTAGTTGCCGTGCGGTTCGTCAGCTTGGAAAAGCAGACACCGCTCTGGCCACGCAGTGTGAACACGGCCGTGGTTTTGGCGATCTGCCTGGCCGCGATTGTCACAATCGGCTGGCTCGGCTATCGCGGCGTCTCGGCCGCGTGGCGAGCAGCCGAAAGTCATGGAACAGCGCGCGCGACGCGAGCAGGCCGCGGCAGCTCAGCTGCTGCGACTTCTTCTCACGCGGCGGCTCCAATTCCGAATCGGGCTCCGGCTCCCTTGGAGGCTGGAGTTGTCGCGATTCCCTCAAACCTGCTTGAGAAGAATGCATCAGCGCATGTCGAGTCCGGCAATGCCGCCGCGGCCGCGACGAAGCCATATTTTCAGATGAAAATCGAGGCCGGAAAGAACGCGCGGATTCGCGTGGTGGCGGACCGCCGCCTCGTTTACACCGGCCGTATCGCCGCGGGCGATACCAGACGATATCGAGCACGCAACACCTTTGAAATTTTTTCGAGCGATTCCGGCGCCGTCCTGATTGAATTAGAAGGACAGACCATGCCTCCGCTCGGTCCGTCGGGGCAACCCGGTGGGGCGACATTTACGCGGAGAGATGTGGAAGCGGCAGCCGGGGGAAACCATTAGTCTAATCGCCACCGCAGAGGTGCGCACCGAAATCCGTTCAGGCCGGGCGCACCGCGAGCGAAAGCTCGCCATTTGCTCGGGCAGCCTTCCGCTTGCGCCCGAGGACCGCGCCGAGCTTCTTGATGTCGCCGACCAAGCCGCGCATAAGCTTCTGACAATCTCTCACGAAGCGTTTGTGGCGGCGCTCGAGCGCCCGGACGCGGATCCGCGGCTTTTTAGCTATTGCGCGACAGAGATCGCCTCCAAGCCGAGCATTGCCGACGCGCTGGCGAAAAACCGATCGTGCCCGAGAGATTTGGTCGCGCGCGCGGCCGGACATCTTACTTCCGCGGGAATTCAATCTCTTCTTGACGATCTTGACGGCCTTTCCATGTCCTCCGCGCTCCCGGAAGCTCTGGCGGGCTCGATTCACGCGACGCCCGAGCAGATGGAATTGATCGCCGAATTGAGCAAAGGCCTGCCCGAGGAGAATCAGGTTCGCGAAGCGGTGAAGGCGGCCGAGCCCGTTTCAGTCCGGCGCCAATCGCTGATTCAAAAGATCTCGAACATGACGGTGGTGGAGCGAATCCAGCTCGCGATCAAAGGGCCACGCGAGGCGCGCACGTCGCTGATTCGCGATTCGAACAAAATTATCCAGCGCGCGGTGTTGCAATCTCCGAGATTGACGGAAACGGACGTCGAGAGCTTCGCTTCCATGACCAATTTGAGCGCGGACATCCTGCGCATCATTGCGGCGAATCGCGGCTTCATGAAGAACTACGTCATCGTGAGGAATCTGACTAACAATCCGAAGATGCCGCTCGATATCTCGCTGCGGCTGCTGCTGCGCCTGACACCAACCGACCTCAAGAATCTCACGGTGAACAAGAACGTTCCGGAGACGCTCCGCTCGATGGCCGTAAAGCTCTTTCGCCAACGCATGGTTTCACAGCACGACGAGGCTTAGGGCGCACCCCGAGTCAATTCAAGTTGGGCCGCATTTTTCGCCGCATTTTCTGGGGCAAATTCCGGCACATAGCCGGGCGGAAGCTCCAGTGCGTGTTCCGGCCTGGGCTGCTGCAAAATCCCCTGCAGCACTCTCAAATCGCCATCTGCCGGCCCAATCGAGAGTCCAAGAATATTCGCGATGAACGGATATAAATTTACGTTTTCAAACGATTCGACGGTGACACCGCGGCGTATGCCGGGCCCTTCCGCGTAAAAAATCGCGCGCATCGCCTTGAAACGGAACGGATCGTAGCCATGCATGCCTTTCATGTTCGGCACTTTGTCGTTGGGATTCGTGGAGGCTTTCGCTCGAATCCAGTACGGTCCGTTCAAAACGATAACGGGATCGCCGATTCGCGGATTGCTGCTGTAGTGCAATTCGGCGGGGACATCGCGTCGGCGATACACATTGAATTTATCGCTCGCGCCTTTTAGCTGCTCGTAGGCTTTCTCCGCGGCGGCATCGTTCTTCGGATACATGAGCGCGCCGTCCGTCACAAAATCCGAAAGATCGGCCCAGCGATCGAGATTGATCCATCCGCCTTGCAAAGTTTCCATACCGTGATCCGCGACGATGATGAGATCGATCGGCAGGTGAAGTTTGTTCAACTTCGTCTCCAGATGGCCCATCAATTCGTCCACGTGATGAACGGCGGCAAATTCTTCGGGACTTTCAGGTCCAAATTCATGGCCGGCGTGATCCGTGTCCGGGTAATAGAGCGTGATGAAATGAGGACGCGTCGCGGCGGGAAGGCGCAGCCACGCAACCACTTGATCAATGCGGTCCTCGTCAGGGAGCTTGGCGTCGTACTTGAGATAATACGAAGGCCGCTGGCCTGCGATTTCAGCTTCTGAACCGGGCCAGAAAAAGCAAGCGCTGCGCATGCCTTGATTTTCGGCGAGCACCCAGAGCGGAGTTCCACCGTACCAACTTCCGTCCGCGGCCGTCCTGGGATCGCTGTAGTTGTAAACTTGCTGGCGGCCGGGATCGTAGAAGCTGTTGGCCACAATTCCGTGATGCTCGGGATAAAGGCCGGTCACGATCGTGTAGTGATTTGGAAACGTGACGGAGGGATACGCCGGAATCATTCCATCGGGCGCGCTCGCGCCGCGTGAGGCGATGGCCAGGAGATTTGGGGCGCCGTATTTTTGCGCGTAGTCGTAACGAAAACCGTCGAGCGAAACGAGAACGACGTATGGCTTTTGCCGCTGTTCGACGGCGTTCGGGCCGTGCTCGACTGCAATTACCGGCAGCGCGGGCTGCTTCTGTTCGCAGCCGTGCAAAATGAATAGTAGGAGAAACGCCGCGCACAGGCTGCGGGTGATGCCGCCAAATCGAGTCATCAATTTCCGCCACCTTCTACTTCTCTGAAGTTATTTAAGTCAAGAGCCTCACGTCTAGGCGCGACTGCGTCGCGCCGGGGACCCTTCGAAGCTCAGGGCAGGCGCGAGCTACAAGCGTCGCCAATTATTTCTGCGCGAGAGATGCGGCGATTCGTTTCTGATATTCGCGCGCCTTTTGCAGGATTTCGTCTTCGTTGAGCGTGAGCATCTTTCGTTCGTCCATTATGACGCGGCCGGCGATCACGACGGTGCGAACGTCGGTTGCCTTGAGAGCGAAAACGAGTTCCGAATAGACGTTGTACATCGGCGTGGCGTGAGGCGCGCTCGTATCCACGACGATGAGATCGGCTTGTTTGCCGGCTTCGAGAGAGCCGATGCGCTTCTCGATATGCAAAGCGCGCGCGCCGCCGATCGTCGCCATCTCCACCACTTGCGCGGCAGGCAACGCGCGGGGATCCATGCGCGAAATCTTCTGCAATTTCGCCGCGAGATCCATTTCCTCGAAGAGATCTTGATTGTTGTTGCTTGCCGCGCCATCGGTGGCCAGGCCGACAGGCACGCCCGCCGCGAGCATTTCGATGACGGGCATCACGCCGGCAGCTGTTTTCATATTGCTGGAGGGATTGTGCGAGCAGCCCACGCCGAAATGCGCGAGCATGGCGATGTCCGCGGAGTTGACGGCGATGCAGTGGGCACCGAGGACATCCGGGCCGAGCAGGCCGATTCTTCCGAGATACGCGACGGGTGTGAGGCCATGTTTCTCGCGGCTTTGCTCCAATTCGAATGGGGCTTCCGCGATATGGATCAGAATTGGCGCGCCATTCTTTCGCGCCAGCGCGGCTGAGTCTTCGAGTGTTTTTTCAGAGCAGGTGTAAATCGAATGCGGAGCGACGGCGGCGATGATCAGCGGATCGCCTTTCCAGTGGTCAAGGAATTTCTGCGTATAAGAATAAGCCTCGTCGACTGTCTTGTTGTCGGGCGCGGGAAAATCGAGAATCGTCTCGCCGAGAACGCCGCGCATGCCGGCTTCTTTCGTGACGCGCGCGACAGCGTCTTCGAAATAGTACATGTCCGCGTAGGTGGTGATTCCGCCGCGCAGCATTTCGAGAAGGCTGAGCTTCGTTCCCCACGCCGCGAAATCTTCGGTGACGTTGCGCGCCTCGGCGGGGAAAATATATTTGCGCAGCCAATCGTCGAGGCTTAAATCGTCGGCGAGGCCGCGGAAGAGGCTCATGGCGGCGTGCGCGTGGCTATTGATCAGGCCCGGCATGACGATTTTCCCGTGCGCATCGATTGTGCGCCCCGCTTCGTAGCGCGATTCGATTTCCTGGCGCGCGCCAACGGCCAAGATCGCATCGCCGCGAACGGCGACGGTGCCGTCTTCGATTACGCGCTTGCCGGAATCCATTGTGACCACGGTGCCGCCCGAGACCAGAAGATCGACGCGTTCTTTCTGCGGCGCGGAGGCCTGCACGTGTCGAATGGCCACGCAGAACGCGCAAATCACAAAGATCAGCAACAGGAGTGAGAGAAATTTCTTTGGCATGAGTTTCCCCAGAAACGAATCTCTATAGGAACGATCGGTCGAATGGGCGCGGTAGCAGCGAGCCGGCGGTTTCGCGCTCCGCCTTGCCCTTGAGATTGGCGAGCGTGACGGGGATATCGCCGCAGAATTCCCAAATAATTTGACGGCACGCGCCGCATGGCGGCGTGAGAATTTTGGTGTCAGTGACGACGGCGATGGCATCGAATTGGCGCTCGCCTTCGGAAATCGCTTTGAAGATGGCCACGCGCTCGGCACACAGCGTCAGACCGAGCGTAGCGTTCTCGATGTTGCAGCCCTGGATGATCTTCCCGGATTTGGTTCGCAGCGCCGCGCCCACGCGGAATTTGGAATAGGGTGCGTAGGCTTTTTTGCGTGCGGCACGCGCAGCGTCAATTAACTCCTGTTTTTTGCTCACGGGTTTCTCCCCTCAACTTAAAGCTGCCGCACGAAAGGCGGTGCGGCGCCACATGAATTCTACTTCGCGCTTACATCTTGAGCGATTCGCGGCAGGACGGCGCGCAGCAGCGCGACGAGGTGGCCCTTTGCGCGCTCGCCCGTCTCCATTACCTCGGCGTGATTGATTGGCTGGTCGAGAATTCCGGCGGCCATATTTGTCACGCAAGAAATTCCGAGAACGCGAATGCCCATGTGCCGCGCGACGATCACTTCCGGCGCCGTGGACATGCCCACGAGATCCGCGCCGATTGTGCGCAGATAACGAATCTCCGCGGGCGTTTCGTAGCTCGGTCCGGTCAGCGCCGCATACACGCCTTCGAAAACTTCGATGCCCAGCCGCCGCGATTCTTCGTTCGCGATGCTGCGATAGGATTTCGAGTAGGCCTGCGTCATATCCGGAAATCGCGCGCCAAAGCGCTCGTCGTTCGCGCCGATCAATGGATTCGAGCCCTGCAAATTAATGTGATCGCGAATTACGACCAGCGCGCCCTGCTTGAAATCCGTATTGATGCCGCCGGCGGCATTCGTGAGAATTGCGGCGCGAATGCCGAGGCGCCCGAGCACGCGCATCGGAAACACAACTTCCTTGAGCGAATATCCCTCGTAGAAATGCACGCGCCCCTGCATCGCCGCGACCACGACATTTCCAGCCTTGCCAATCACGAGGCGGCCCGCGTGGCCCTCGGCTGTCGAGCGCGGAAATCCGGTAATTTTTTCGTACGGGATACGGACAGCTCCGGCGAGATCGTCGGCAAATGCTCCGAGGCCCGAGCCGAGAACTACGGCGACGCGCGGCCGCAACTTCGTCTTCGAGAGAATGAATTTCGCGGCGCGATCGGCGCGCGCAAAATCGCTCGAGCTACCGCCGCCCTTGCCGACCACGCGCGGGCTCATCGCAGCATGATTCCAACGATCGAAGCCGACATCAGATTCGCCATCGTTCCCGCCATCATCGCGCGAATGCCGAGGCGCGCCAGATCGCCCTTGCGATTCGGCGCGAGCGCTCCGATTCCGCCGATTTGAATTCCGATCGAGCTGAAATTCGCGAAGCCGCACAGTGCGAACGTGGCGATCGTGAACGAGCGCGGATCGAGCGAATCCTTCATCGGCCCGAGGCGTTGGAACGCGATCAGTTCATTCGTAACCGTTCGTAGGCCCAGCAAATTGCCGATCGTGGGGCAATCGTGCCAGGGAATGCCGATGAGCCATGCAATCGGCGCGAAGACCCAACCGAAAACTTGCTCGAGGCTCGATGGAAACCAGCCGATATGCGCATGAATGAAACCGAAAATGCCATCCGCGAGATAGAGGAGCGCGATAAATGAAATCAGCATGGCGGCGACGTTGATGGCGAGATGCAAACCGTCGATCGTTCCGCGCGAAATTGCGCCGAGCGCGTTGGGATCGCGCTCGATGTCGGCCATTTGCACCTTGCCGCTTGTCCTCGGCTTTTCAGTTTCAGGCACGAGCATCTTCGAGAGAAGAATCGTTCCCGGGGCTGTCATGATCACGGCCGCCAAGAGATGTTTCGCTTCGATGCCGAATGCAATGTACGCGGCCATGATTCCTCCGGAGACGTGCGCCATGCCGCTGGTCATCACCGTCATCAGCTCGGATTTAGTGAGGTCGGGAAGAAACGGGCGAATCGTCAGCGGCGCTTCGGTCTGTCCCATGAAAATACTCGCGGCAACGTTGAGTGATTCCGCGCCGCTCGCGCCCATCAAGCGCGTCATCACCCACGCCGCCAATTTGATGACCACCTGCATGACGCCCCAGTGATAGAGCAGCGCGAAGACGGCGGCGATGAAAATGATTGTCGGCAGCACTTGAAAGGCGAAGAAGAATCCCATAGAGGAGCCTTTTTTGCCGAGATCGCCGAAAACGAACGAAGAACCGAAAAACGAAAAATCGAGCAGCCAATTCACCGCCGCGCCCGCTTTTTGAAAGAGGATGCGGCCGTATTCCCAGCGCATCACGAGAAACGCGAACACGATCTGCAGTCCGAGACCCCAGCCGACGGTTTTGTAATTAATCGCGGCGCGGTTCGTGGAAAATAAATAGGCGAGGCCCATCATTGTGAGCATGCCGAGGATGCCGATTAGATGGTGCATTCATTTCCTCCGCGGCGAGTTGTCTATCGTACCGCCGTCGTCTTGTTTACCCTGATCCTAGAAGGGCCGGCGAATTTCCGCGAACGGAGAAACCTGCGCTACGCAAGGCCGACCGGTCGCAAGCTGTGTTTTTCCTCGTGCGCGAAAAAACGCCGGCAAGATGCCGGCGCTACGAATGACATCCCGGCCGCTGTGCGCATTTCTCTTCGTGCTTGAATGATCGCGGGCAAGATGCCCGCGCCACGAACTGGGGTGGCGCTATGCCGGGCCGTCCGCGCCAATCACTCGACGCACTAGCGGCCTCGCTGGCGGCGCGGCCGGGCCGATCACGAAGCTATCAGCCAATAAAGCGAGCGCCTCGTTCTTTCGCTCGTCCGAATTGTAGTGAATCGTGCAGAGCACGCTGCCGGCTAGAACGCGATCACCGACTTTTTTCTCGAGCACGATACCCACGGCCGGATCGATCGAATCTTCTTTCTTCTCGCGTCCGCCGCCGAGCAGCATGCTGGCCACGCCGACCTGCTCGCAGCGAATCGCCGTGATGTAGCCCTCTTTCATCGTGATCGCCGCAGCTTTATTTTTCGCGTGCGGCAGCCGCGATGGATCGTCCACCACGCCCGCGTCGCCGCCCTGCAGCCGGATAATTTCGCGGAATTTATCGCGCGCTGCGCCGCTGGCAATCAGCTCCGCTGCGAGAATGCGCCCTTCGGCGACACGCGGGGACTTTCCGCCAAGAACGAACATCCACGCCGAAAGATCGAGACATAGTTCGCGCAGATCGTCCGGGCCGCCTCCGGCGAGCACATCAATGCACTCCTCGACTTCGAGCGCGTTCCCAACTTTGCGCCCGAGCGGCTGATCCATGTCCGTGATCAGCGCGACGATCTTCTTGCCCATCCGCTGGCCCGTTTCGACCATCAGCTCGGCCAGATACACGGCATCTTCTTCGCGCTTCATGAACGCGCCATCTCCCGTCTTCACATCAAGCACCAACGCGTCAATTCCTTCGGCGAGTTTCTTGCTCATGATCGAAGCGCAAATGAGATAGGGACTTTCGACGGTCGCGGTAACGTCGCGCAGGGAGTAGAGTTTTTTATCGGCGGGAGCAATCTGCGGAGTCTGGCCAATCATCGCGCATCCACACTGCTTCAATATTCTTCGAAAATCGGTGAGCGAGAGATTGACGTTGAAGCCGCGAATGGATTCGAGCTTGTCGAGCGTGCCGCCAGAGTGGCCGAGGCCGCGCCCGCTGATCATCGGCACGCGTAAACCGCCCGCGGCCACAACCGGCGCAACGACGAGCGAAGTCTTATCGCCGACTCCGCCGGTGGAATGCTTGTCTACTTTTGCGCCGGCGACGTCGGAAAGATCGAGCACTTCGCCGGAATGCAGCATTGCTTCGGTCAACGCGGCGAGTTCGCGGCGCGTCATGCCGCGCCACACAACCGCCATCAGCCACGCAGCGAGCTGGTAATCCGATATGGAATCGTCAGTCGCGCCGCGAACGAGGAACTGGATTTCCTCGGGGCTGAGTTCCCCGGCGTCTCGCTTCTTGCGGATGATGTCAACGGCGCGCATGCCCAGACGCACGCGCGGTCGCGTGCGCAAAATAGATGCGAAGGCTAGCATCGCCGCGAAGACCAGTCAACGAACGTTAGTAGAGGTTAGCCGGCAGTTTCCGATTAACGATCATTCGTCTAAGGGGGTTGTTTCCGAAATTGCGAGCGCACCAAACCTCGGCCCTCGCGGTCAGCGGCGTGAATAAATTCCGGGCTTACCGCGCGATTTTGAAATCGCACATCGGAAGCCTCTCCGTCGTCGAGAGAGAAAATGAAGCCGGCGGGAACGAAGGCAGGACGCTCACGGATCGAAGATAAGCAGCAGGGGGTATTCGCCAAGGTCTCGACCATTGTCCTCACGATTCAGCCCGTGCGTGAGCGCCGTTATTCATCTGCCATCTGGAAATCGCCTGGGCGAAGTGAACACCCACAAACTACCAGCAGTTGTGGCCACTAAGCCCAGCGACTATGAGCTTAGCTGGCGGTGGTCAGGTTGGAGGCTGCGTTCCCGAAGACGCCGCTAATGGTACTGCCGAGTGTCTGCATCGTGGCGATTGCCACCAAAGCCACCAACACCAAGAGCAGAGCGTATTCGGTGAGGTCCTGGCCAGCGTCCTCACGATACAGGCGAAGCACGATTTCCTTCATGTTCTGTTCCCTCCTTCAGGTTTTGAGGCTTGGACGAAAAAATCCACTTTCTCGATGCAGTTGTCGTGCCGAATGGGGAGCCCAACAGAAAAGAAAAGTGCGCTGGTTTCAGGCAGTTAGCAGAGGGCAGCCGGCGATTGTGCAATATTTCTGCTTACATGGGCGAAAGCGTGCTCATATGTGCCACGACTTGAACCGCGCGGCGCACCGCCTTCCCGCGCCAGGAATTGATCCCGCGGTACAGTAATGCCAGTACCGAAAATTGCGTAGTTGCTCTTGTCGATCTTTACGCAGCTTCAATAGCCATAAATGAAGGCTATGCGTAGCGGAACGGCCGCTCTCTGCCGCTTCTCCAGAAATACGCGAGGACGATCACACTTGCGATCGCCGCGTACGCACACCACAGCGAGGTGAACGCGTACCGCTTGAACGCCATTACGACCAGAAGAATCGTCAGGTTAGCCGCGCCGAAGATTACCATCGCCCTGACT
>Ga0302183_10001268_pt1 | contig 11844 bp, 9 predicted proteins | sample I_Palsa_N3_2_FD_200232 | JGI IMG/M metagenome (GOLD analysis project Ga0302183, IMG submission 200232) | Peat permafrost microbial communities from Stordalen Mire near Abisko, Sweden - I_Palsa_N3_2 | ecosystem: Environmental > Terrestrial > Soil > Palsa > Peat permafrost | place: Sweden: Abisko...
GGCTTTTTTTCTTGCTGTTTAGCGCGGTCGCTATGGCTTCCACCACGTGATAAGGCATGGCCGTATTGATTTCCCCGGCCAGCTCGATGAACCGGGTAGCAAAGTCATATTCGCGCGCTTTCCAGGAAAGGTAAAATGGATCGACCGGAATGCAATGACCGCCCAAGCCCGGACCCGGATAAAAGGGCATGAACCCGAACGGCTTGGTGGCCGCCGCGTCGATCACTTCCCAAATATCCACGTTCATTCTCAGGCTTAACATCTTGAGTTCGTTTACCAGCGCGATGTTGACGCAACGGAAGATGTTCTCCAGCAGCTTGGCCATTTCCGCCGCTCGCGTGGAGCTCACCGGGATCACTTTGGAAACGATCGGAGTATAAATCGCTTGTGCTGCGCGGCCGCTGGGCGGATTGATGCCCCCAACGACTTTGGGAATTTGCGCCAAACCAAATTGCTTATTGCCGGGATCTTCGCGCTCCGGAGAAAACGCCAGGAAGAAGTCGCACGGTACGTTCTCGTTCTCGGGACCCGATGCGATTGGGCACCGGAGCCCGCTCTTTTCCAGAATGGGCAGCACCAACTCCTCGGTGGTTCCCGGATAGGTGGTCGATTCCAGCACTACCAGTTGCCCGCGCTGCAAATTCGGTTGGATGGAAAGCGCGGTCTGCTCCACGTAGCTCAAATCCGGTTCACGTCGCTCGTCGAGAGGTGTGGGAACGCAAATGATAATGGCGTCGGCTTCCTTCAGCTTCGAAAAGTCCGTGGTCGCGTTGAAATGCTTGCTGTTAACGAACTGCTGAATCTTGGTCTGCTGAATATGTTCGATGTAGGACTTGCCGGCATTCAGCATGGAGATTTTCTTGGGGTCGGTGTCAAAGCCGGTCACTTTGTGCCCAGCCTCCGCGAATCTTAGCGCCAGCGGGAGACCCACATAGCCGCATCCGATAATGCCCACCTTAAGTTGCGTGCCTTTGAAAAATTCTGGTTTCCGGTCGATCGCCATGAGTTGTATCGAGCTCCTAAAAGCTATTTTTGGGAATATTGAAGGCCACGGGCTCCGCGGCGCCAGCGTCATTTAAATACTAGCAGGGTGGTGAAGCACAAATACCGCAAACGTAAAGGAAGGTTTCGTAAGGCTCATCCATACGCGTCAGATGTACCATCGGTTCTGTTGCGCTCGCTGCTCGGTTCAGATTTGGACGCCCGCCCTACGATTGCCATATGGAGCGGTAGCAGCGAAGATAGAAGCACCTTTTGGCCCAACGTCGGAACGCGACGGGACGATCCGGCCGCTGGAGGTTAACGAACCCCAGCGAGTCCCAATACCAATGCCTTGGTGGAGTTCTCGAGACGAATGGTTGACATCCATTGCCACATTTTGCCCGGTCTGGACGACGGGCCCAGTCATATCGATGAATCGTTGGCAATGGCCGAGGCCGCTATCGCTGAAGGGGTCACCCACATTGTGGCCACTCCCCATTCCAGCAATGAATTTGGGTTTAACTACTCGCGGGTTCGCCAATTGCGCGATGAGTTGCAAGCCAAGATCGGCAATCGCCTGATGCTCGCTACCGGTTGCGATTTTCATCTCAGTCTCGAAAATCTCACTTCCTTGCGCAAGCAAGCCCCTCCTTTTTGTATCAATCAGCGCAGCTATTTGCTGGTCGAGTTCAGCGAATTCTCCATTCCACCTACCGTCCATCACACGTTGCACGAAATGCAGACCATGGGCCTGCGCCCGGTCATCACCCACCCGGAACGCAACGCAATTCTGCAAGGCCAGCCTTCCCGCCTGGCTGCCTGGGTGCAACTCGGATGCGTGGTCCAGGTGACCGCAGGATCGCTGACCGGGGCCTTCGGCCACCGATCGCAGGAAGATGCGTTGCGCTGGATTGCCCAAGGAATGGTTCATGTCGTGGCCACCGATGCGCACAATATGACCTGGCGTCCGTATACGCTGCAGCCTGCCTATGACCTGGTGGGCGAGCGCTTTGGAGAATCCAAGGCCCGCGCACTCTTTCTGGAGAACCCCATGGCGATTCTGGTCGGGCGCGAACTGCCGCACATCCCGGAGATGACCCCGCCCCAGGAGCCGGTACGCCGTAAGCGCTTTCGATTTTTCTAGTGAGCCGCAAAGGATTTGTAGCCGCCCAGTAATGCCCGGGTCAGACTTTTGGGCGGGAGCATTTGTTCCCGCGGTGGCCTAGATGGCGGGCCATGGGATTCACGGGTGTCCCGGGGGGGTGTTCCGGGAGTGGTCAACCGGTTGCTCGCACGTTAAACTTAAGGTCTTCATACCCAGGAGGAAACATGCGTGCTGTGGTAACCGGTGGTGCCGGCTTTCTAGGATCGCACCTGTGCGACCGGCTTATCGCCGAAGGTTGGGAGGTATTATCCCTCGACAATTTGGTTACCGGCGTCGATTCGAACGTCGGCCACCTGCTCAAGCACCCACGATTTCGCAACCTTCGTGCTGACGTCTCCAGCTACATCGACGTTGCCGGCCCGGTCGATTACGTATTGCACTTTGCCTCGCCGGCTAGCCCGGTCGACTACCTGAAGCTGCCGATCCAGACCTTGAAAGTCGGTGCGCTCGGCACCCACAACGCTCTCGGCCTGGCGCTCGCCAAGAAAGCCAAATTCTTCCTCGCCTCCACCAGTGAATGCTATGGGGATCCTGAGGTGTCCCCGCAAAGCGAAGAATATTGGGGACACGTCAATCCCATTGGCCCGCGCGGGGTGTACGACGAAGCCAAGCGCTACGCGGAAGCCATGACCATGGCGTACCACCGCTATCACGGCGTAGATACCCACATCGTTCGGATCTTCAATACCTACGGGCCGCGCATGCGCTTGAACGACGGCCGCGCACTGCCTAACTTCGTTCACCAGGCGCTTACCGGGCAACCCATCACCGTGTACGGCGACGGAAAACAAACCCGCAGTTTCTGCTTCGTATCGGACTTAATCGATGGAATTTATCGGCTGATGATGTCGGACGAGCATTTTCCGACCAACATCGGTAATCCGCAGGAGATCACCATCTTGCAGTTCGCGGAGAAAATCCGCGAGCACTTCGACAACGCCCCCAAAATCATCTTCGAGCCGCTTCCTCAAGACGATCCCAAGCAACGCTGCCCGGACATCAGCAAAGCCAAGCGCGTCCTGGGATGGGAACCCCAGGTGAATCTGAATGAGGGTTTAAAGACCACGTTGGCTTACTTCAAAGAACACTTTGCGGCCAAGCAGGCGTCGTAGTCGGCCCCGCTGATTGGGTCTTGCGACTAATCTCGTCCGAACGAGTGGTATTCGAAGCCGAGCGCTCGGATCTTCGTCGGCGAGAACAGGTTTCGTCCGTCAATCACTAGCCGGCGCGCCATGAGGTTCGAAACCCGTTCCCAGTCCAGATTGCGAAATTGGTCCCACTCGGTGCAAATCAAAGCTGCCTCGGCGTCTTTCAGCGCTTCGTAAGGATCTTGGTGATAGGTCAAGTCCGACAAAATCTGTTTGGCTCGCGAAATCGCCTCAGGATCGGTGGCGTGCACGATGGCGCCTTCTTCGTGCAGACGCCGGGCAACTTCCAGGGCTGGCGAAAATCGTACGTCGTCGGTATTGGCCTTGAACGCCAATCCCAGCACAGCCACGCGTTTGCCTTTGATCACCCATAGCGCCTGCCGGATTTTCTCGAAGAATCTTCCGATGCGCTGTTTATTCACCCGCTCCGCGGCTTTCAAGATGTCGAAGTCCACTCCCACGGTTCCAGCCAGGTGAATAAACGCCTGCACATCTTTTGGAAAGCAAAAGCCGCCAAAGCCTAGGCCGGCGCGCAAAAATTGTCCGCCGATGCGCGGGTCCAGACCCATGGCATGGGTCACTTCTTCTACATCTGCTCCAATCTTTTCGCACAGGTCGGCAATCACATTGGCATAACTAATCTTGAGTGCTAGAAACGAATTGGAAGCATGCTTGATGAGTTCCGCGCTGTTAATCGTGGTGATCAGCAGTTCGGTGGACCGGCCCGAAGGGCACGTTCCGTTGTGCTCCGGACACCGAAACTTTCGTTCCAGAATCGGACGATAGATCTCCCGCAGCTCCGAGGTCGAAGAGTCATCTTCCACGCCCACAACAATGCGGTCGGGATGAAAAAAGTCTCCCACTGCGGTTCCTTCGCGCAGAAATTCAGGGTTGGACACCACGCGAAACTTCACGCCGTTATTCCGGGAGTACGCATTCAACGCCCGCCGGAGCGCTAACCCGGTGCGCGCCGGCACCGTGCTCTTTTCGATCACCAGCTTCGAGCTGCGAGCCTCGGTGGCGATCTGGCGAGCTACTGCGTCGATGGCCGAAAGGTCGGCTTCGCCGTTCTCTCGGGGCGGAGTTCCCACACAGATAAAAATGGCGTCGCCACTGCGGATGGCTTCGCCGATGTCGGCAGTGTAGGAAATCTTTCCAGCTTTGGCCGCTGAGGCCAGGATGGTATCTAGGTGTTCTTCGTAAATGGGGACACCACCGGCGTTCAGCTGGGCAATGCGCTTCTCATCGATGTCCGTGCACACCACATCGTGCCCGGCCTCGGCCAGACACGCTCCGGTTACCAGGCCTACATATCCGCAACCAATGACTGACAAACGCAATGGACACTCCTTAGCACAAGATTACTTGCAACGCGGGGACACGCGAGCTCGGAACTCGCGAGCGGGGAACCGCAATTGTGACCGAATCGGCTCCCGATGCAAAGGGGTAAGGCCCCTCAATCATTCGATCAAACGCATCGGACTTTATGCGCCTCGATCGGCCTCAAATGCAGCCTGGCGGCCGGTGAGCGGCAGCGCCGAGCGCGACGTCGCGTTTCGGCCTATTTTGGCTACATATTTGGCCATATGTTTGGCGAGATCTCACAGACCTTCGGTCGTTTTCATCGTACATCCTTCTAGGCGCAACCTGTGGCCAGGAAGGGCAAGGAAAGAGAAGGAATCTTGCGGCGCAGAAGCAATGGGAAACGACGCTTAGGTCGCGCTCAGCGACGAGCTCGGTTCCTGGGCTGGCCCCCAGACGGCCGGGGCTGCTTGGAATCCCAACCAAGGATTGCCGTCGTATATCGAATGCCCGACCAGCCACAATATCCATCATGGATTCAGCAAGAGTTACGGCTCAAAGATTTCGCTGGCACCATTGATTCAATACATATAGCGACCATGGCCGGGACCAGGAAGTCTGCCCGGCCAGAAACGCTTTCCACACCGAAGTTACACCACCGCTGTTCAACTGTTTTGCCAGCGTCGGCGCAAGATTCGCGAAACTCGATTGCAATCGTCCGCGCAACGGTCCACGCAGCCAATCCTCCCAGGGCAAAGTAAACCTGCGTTTTGGTTGCCTAAGAATTTCTGCCGGGAGCATACCCCGCAAACTTTCCACCAGCAGTGCCTTCGGCATGCCGTGTTGCTGCCGCGCTGCATCCGGCAAGGAATGGATGAACTCCACCACCGGGGTGTCTAGCAATGGAATCCTCACCTCCAGCGATCTCGCCATGCTGACGCAATCGGTGTCGCGCAGCAGGGTGCTGACCGTATACGAGCGCAATTCCAACCAGGAAATTGCCGCCGTCGGCTCCAGAGTGCGCACCGCATCTGCCGTTCGCTGCAACCATCCGAGCCAGGTGGGATCAAGCGTAACCCCATCGCTGCTCACGCTGCTGGCCCGCAGCTTGGGCTCAGTCAATTTGCGCAGCTGGTCAGGGGGAAATAGCGCGCGAGCGTAAAAATATGGGTTTGGCAGCACATCCGGATCTCGCCAGGCCGCAGCCGCTTTCTGCGCGCCATCCGGACTTACCCGCCGGGCCATCAACGAACGTAAAATTGGCGCAAGGAACTGCCGGATCGGCTCGGGCACAAATCGCGACGCACCCGTCAGCCGCGCCAATCGAGGCACATCCACGAACGTCGGGTACCCCGCAAAGAGCTCATTCCCACCCAGACCCGATAGCGCTACTTTCAATCCCAACTGTTGCGCCGCCCATGAAACGAAATAGGTATGGATGCCATTCATGGTCGGCTGGTCCAACGCGCCGACCGCCTGGTCGATGCGCTCCAAGAGTGTGGCATCATCCAGCGGCACCTCGGTGTGCAGCGTGCCGCAATGCTTGGCCACCTCCTTCGCCAAAGTGCCTTGGTCGTATGCGGTGCCGGGAAAAGTGAGTGTGAAACTTCGAATTCCCGGCTGCGCCCGTGCCGCCAGCGCTGCGATCGCCCCAGAATCCAAGCCGCTCGAAAGAAATAACCCTACTGGCACGTCGGCGACCAGATGCACGCGCACCGCGTCCTCCAGCATCGGCCGCAAAGCGCCTGCGGCGGTTGCTACATCTCTTGGCTTTTTTGGGTCACGAGCGGCTGCACTTTGCGTCGGATCCCACCAGGGCCGCGCTCGCGGCACGCGGCGGCGTTCCGGAACGTAGAGCAGCATTCGATGTCCTGGCGGCAGCGAAAAAACGCCTTCGATCAGCGTGACCGGCTCGGACACGCTGCCGAACAGCAAATACGACGTGAGTGCATCTAGGGAAATCTGTTTGGCCGCAAGACCTGCAGCGGTCAACGCCCGCACCTCCGATGCGAAAGCAAATCCGTCGCGGGTCTGGGTGTAGTACAGCGGCTTAATGCCCAGCGGGTCCCGGGCCAGAAATAACAACGGCGCGGTGGCATAGCGTTTGCGCAAATCCAGGAGCGCAAACGCGAACATTCCGCGCAACTCGTTCAGACCATCCTCGCCCCACTCTTCCCAGGCGTGCACTAGAATTTCAGTATCGGATTGAGTTGCAAAATGATGACCCGCTAGGGTTAGGCGATCACGCAGTTCGCGATCGTTATAAAGCTCTCCGTTGAAAATCACCGCGACGTCGCGGGTTTCATTCCATAGCGGCTGATGCCCGCCGGAGATATCGATGATGCTGAGGCGTCGCATGCCTAGGCCCAAACCCGGCGCACCAGGCTCGCTCAGCAGAAAACCGGAGTCGTCCGGACCACGATGCTGCAGTGCCGCGGCCATGGCCCGTACCGAGGCTTCCACGTTGGGGGTGCCATGAGCGAATGCGACGCCGCAGATTCCGCCCACGCGTTTACTTTTTCTCCAACCGAGGAGCGACCATTTGCGTATCCATCATTCATTTCCGTCTCGGCGGCAGGCTGGTTCCAGCCGAGTCCCGGCGTGACCTGCTGGCGCCCGGCAATAAATCGTTCGCGAAGTCCAGGCTCGCACAGAACTCGGCGCATCGATACCATTGCGCCTTAAGAGGATTGGGGACTCATCCACGCCTGCCAAGCGCAGCTCGCCAGCCTCCTGCTCCGACGTGGCCACCACGAAATCCGCTCCGGCGATCATTTTTTCCCGAAAAAAGAATGATACACGCGTTTCCGCCAGAAGCTGCGCACGAGAGGAATAGAGATCCCCATGGGTTCGGACCGCGTAAAACCACATCGAACCGTCGGAGTTGTGAGCGCAAAAAGCGTTTGACCGAAGGGTTCCAACACGATGCGCTGCTGAAATCCCCAATCCGTTCATACCGTCACCTGGTGTTTACGCTTTGCCAAAGCGCGCGCGAGACAACCATCGAACCTTCCCTCGGTGGGCCGCCGAACTCCAGGAATGGTGGGTAGGTCTGGGTGACGTTCAGGATTCGCATAATTCGCGAAGGAGTCTTCGGAAGGACTTTGCGAAAACGCTGAAGCGAAAGTCGCGCTGTAGACGTTCCTTGCCGCGGGCGCCCATGGAGCGTTCTAGCGCGGGGTCGCGCAACAGCGTATCGAGACAAGCGACTAGTTGCGCGGTCTCACCGTGCTCTACCAGGTAACCAGTCACACCATCTTCGACCACTTCTGGTGCGCCACCGTGGGCTCCGGCGACCGTCGGTTTGCCGTAAGCCATCGCTTCCAGATAGACCAGGCCAAATCCTTCGCCGCGGCTCGGTAGTGCGAAGATTTCGCACCCCGCATAGCACGCGGCAATTTGCGGATAGGTTAAGCCGCTGAAAAAATGCACATGCTGTTCTACGCCGCCCTTTTCCGCTAAGCCCTCAAGCCACGCTTGGTCGTCGCCTTCACCAACCGCAACTAAGTGCAAATCGGGTCGCTCCAGCAGGAGTCGCGGCAAAGCGGTGATCAGCGTATCCATTCCCTTATAGCGCTCGTTCGACGCCCACCGCCCCACGGTCAGAATGACGCGGCCGCTCGGGAAACGTGTTGGCAGCGCAGGTGGAGAAGCTGCCGCCACCATCTCCTCAAACTTTGGATCGAGCCCCCAGGGAAGCACGCGCACTCGTGACTCCGGAACTTTCTGCTGGTGGACCACATACTTAGCGGTATTTCGTGTCGGAGTAAAAACCAGGCTGGAACGTTGCAATGCGCGGCGGCGGACCGGCGAGAGCGGCTCCCACACCTCCAGTCCATGCGCGCAGATCGTCGTTTTGATGCGAGGCGCGGAGAGTCGCATGGCTTGCGCGACCGGCGCGAGGTGCGGATGCGCGGCCACCACCAGTTTGGCGTGACGCCGGGCGGCACGCAACGCGGCGGCAGTGAACCGTGCCTTGCTGCCCTGGCAACCAGTGAACACGAATTCACGCGCGCCCACCGACATGCGCTGCAATTCCGGGCCGTCGTTCAAGCTGAGCAGCCGGCATTCCATTCCGCGCCCGGTGGCGAATTCGGTCATGACCGCGGCTAAGTGGCGCCCCGCGCACTGGATTCCACCGTTGGTGGCCAGGTCGGGGAACAGTCCGATAATCACGCGCCGAGTCTGCCAACTGCTGCGCGAGAAGGCAACATGGGAATTCCTTTTACGCTTAGAGTTACGCTTTCCCGAAGCGACCACCACCAGCTCACCTGGAACGATGGGAAAGATTCGGACGCGGCTCATCGATCGGGGGCCGCAGCACTTGCAGCAATTCATCGATTCGATCCAGATAAATGTCCGCGGGAAATGCCTCTCGGTTGTACACCCCAAATCCGTAATTCGCGTAGGCCGCCTGGGTCCCGGCGTTTCGCGCCGTTTGCACATCCACTTCTGAATCCCCAACCAGCAAGGTATTGCGGGCAGAAACGGCGAGCTCGGCGAGAATCGTCTGGGCCCCCAGCGGGTCAGGCTTTTTGGTTTGAAAACTATTGCCGCCATAGACAGCCCGGAAATACCTGGACACCTGCAACGCGTCCAAAATTCGACCGCTAATGCGCACCGGCTTGTTGGTCAGCACCGCCATCGGGATACCTTGGCGGTTTAGCTCAGCAAGGGTTTCCGCGGCGCCTGGGTATAGACAAGTGTTGTCCAGCTTGTGCTGCTCGTAATACGCGAGGAAAAATTTCAGGGCGCGCTGGGTCTCTTCCTCGTTGCGGCTACCCAACGCACGAGCCACAAGTTGGGGCGCGCCGTGACCAATGTATCCGGCGATGGTCTCCGATGGGAGCCGTTCCCGGCCGAGTGCCTGCAATGTGGCGTTCACGGAATGAATCAGGTCGATCTTTGAATCAATCAGCGTGCCATCTAAATCGAAGATCAGCGCTTGAACTGGCAGCCGTTTAGGTTCAGTCATCAAGTCTAGTGTAACAGCGAGTCGCGACAGTTCATTCCGTCTCGCGCTCCATCGCGTTTTCGTTCCGGCTGCATGAATCTTCCATAAAAAGATGATTCCTCCTCTGCGGAGTGAGGAATTCTCTGCCAGTTCGCGTAAACTACGATTTCTAATCCGATTGACACGGAGATTTCATGGCTCAGGTTCATCCTTTTCGGGCGTTTCGCTACAACCCGGCGCAGGCACCCTTCGATCGCGTGCTTACCCAGCCTTACGACAAGATTTCGCCTGCCCTGCAGGAAAAATATTACGCGGCAGATCCCCACAATCTGATTGCCGTCGAAAAAGGCCGCTCCTTTCCCGGCGACAATCCTGAAAACAACGTGTACACGCGGGCCGCGGCCGCTTTACAAAGTTGGATTAACGGCGGAATCGTCGTTCAGGATCGTGCGCCGTCGTTTTACGGCTATACCCAGGAATACGTGGTGCCCGGGACACCGCAACGCCGCACCCGCCGCGGATTTATTGGCGCTGGGAAGCTCGAGGAATATTCGGCCGGCGTGGTTTTTCGCCACGAACAAACTCTTTCTGGGCCGAAAGCCGATCGCTTGGACCTGCTGCGCCATACCCGAACGCATACCGGGCAGCTTTTCATGCTCTATTCCGATCCAGAGCGCCGAGTCGATCGAATTCTGGAGCAAGGGGAAGCGGCCGCCCCGCCGGCAACCGAGATGCTCGATGAATACGGGGTGACCCATCGCTTGTGGGTCATCTCCGACGCCCAGCAAGTAGCCGAAATGCAGCGCGCGATGGAGCCACAGAAACTTGTGATCGCCGATGGCCACCACCGCTACGAGACGGCGCTGAACTATCGCAACGAACGGCGTGCCGAAGCGGGTGACAGCAATCCGGACGCACCCTACGAGCGAGCCATGATGACCTTCGTCAACACCCGAAGCGAAGGATTGACGATTCTGCCGACGCATCGGGTGGCGGCGAATCTGCAGGATTTTTCCTGGTCAACGGTGCGGCGATATCTGGAACCGTGGTTCGCGGCGGAAGCATTCGCTTTCGCTGATGAGCATGCCAAGCCCGAAGCGCAGCGGCAATTTCTCTCTCGCCTTTCTGAAAAGCGCGAGCAGCGGGCGATTGGCGTGTATCCGACGGCGCCGGCTGGCAAACGGGCGTTCTACGTGATGACCCTGCGACCGGGTGTCGATCCGGCGTTGCTGCTGCCGAATGTGACACCGTTGCAGCGGCAACTGGATGTGGTGTTACTCCACGAAGGAATTCTGGAACCGGCTTTGGGAATCACGCCGCAAGCGGTGAGGTCTGAGAAAAATCTTACCTATGAGCGGGAGGCCAGTGCCGCGATTGCGGCGGTCGATGGCGGAGCGCAGATTGCGTTCTTCCTGAATCCGTGCGAGGTCGAGCAAGTGATGCACATTGCGACGGCTGGAGAGGTGATGCCGCAGAAATCCACGGATTTCTTTCCCAAGCTGCTTAGTGGCATCACCATGTACCGGCTGGACGGGTAGGCTTGAGCCGTCGCTGGCGGTTTTGGTGCCATGGTTGCTTCTAAAGGCTCGCAAAATCTGGGTTTCGAACAGATTCCTAGGTGTTGATTACCGATGTCTTCTCCGAAACGCGAGCGATGACTTGTTCGAACGTGTAGAGCCACAGGCGAAAGCGCGGTCCGAGGAAGACTTCCAGGGTTTAGTTGGCCGCCTCCTCGTGCTGAATTCGCCGATAGAACCGATCCGGAGCGCCTACGGAGAAGACGGAGGTGGCGAGAGGACGTCCGGGCCTGCTGCGCGATGCCCGACGCGGCAACGACGTCGTGCCGATCCACTCCGGTCTCAAGTACCATTTTATGAAGCATGTTGAGAAGGTCTTCGGTCGCCAACTCGCCGGACTACTACTTCAGAACCACCCGGCCACAATCCACGCTTATGTGTTGGAGCAATCTTGAGGTATTCGCCTTTCGATGTGATAGTAATAATCATATGAACGAATTTCCCAAATTCATGAAAGACCCCTCAAACAAGATAATGACGAGTCATCAAGCGACTCCAGGAGTCGCGGGTTACGTTTTCGATGGAGCGGAAGGCAGTCAAATGGCCTTCTGGACGTGCGAGGAAAATGCGTCCTCTGGGACTCATGTCCACGAATTCGATGAATACATGCTCGTCGTACAAGGTTGCTATACGCTAATGATCGATGAAAGGCGAATTCCGGTAACTGCTGGAGAAGAATACGTTATTCCGCGAGGGACTCCTCATGCAGACGAAGTC
>Ga0302183_10001269_pt1 | contig 11841 bp, 12 predicted proteins | sample I_Palsa_N3_2_FD_200232 | JGI IMG/M metagenome (GOLD analysis project Ga0302183, IMG submission 200232) | Peat permafrost microbial communities from Stordalen Mire near Abisko, Sweden - I_Palsa_N3_2 | ecosystem: Environmental > Terrestrial > Soil > Palsa > Peat permafrost | place: Sweden...
GAGCGGGCCATCGACCTGTTCGCCGCCGAGATCGGCATGGATCCGGCCGAGGTCCGGCGCAAGAACCTGCTCCCGGCGTTCACTGAGCCGCACACCACGGCGTTCGGCGCGGTGTACGACAGCGGCGACTACGCGGCCGCGCTGGACAAGACACTGGACGCGGCCGGTTACAACGAGCTGCGGGGAGAGCAGGCCAAGCGCCGGGAATCCGGGGACGCCGTTCAGCTCGGCATCGGCCTGGCCTGCTACGTGGAGATCACCGGGGCCGGCATGGAGGCCGGCAACCCGAAAGAGAACGGCACGGTGGAGGTGCATCCCGACGGGACCGCCACCATCCTGACCGGGACCTCCCCGCACGGCCAGGGCCACTCCACGGTATGGGCCATGCTGGCCAGTGACGAGCTCGGCATCCCAATCGACAAGATCACCGTGCAGTGGGGCGACACCGACCTGATCCCCGAGGGCGGCGGCACCGGCGGCTCCCGGAGCCTGCAGCAGGGCGGCGCGGCCGTCCGGCAGGCATCCCTGGAGCTGATCGAGGTGGCCCGGGAGCGCGCCGCCGGCCAGCTGGAGGTCAGCCCCGCCGACCTGGTCTTCGACACCGGCCGCAGCGAGTTCACCGTGGCCGGTGACCCGGACGCCTCGGTGCCGCTGGCCCGGCTCGCCGAGACGGAACGCCTCATGGTGCGGTCCGTATTCAGCGCTCCCGGACCGACCTTCCCGTTCGGCGCGCACCTGGCCGTTGTCGAGGTGGATACCGAGACGGGGAAGGTGGGCCTGCGCCGGGTGGTGACCGTCGATGATGCCGGGACCGTGGTCAACCCGCTGCTGGCCGAGGGCCAGCGGCACGGCGGCATCGCGCAGGGCGCGGCGCAGGCATTCCTGGAGGAGGTGGTCTACGACGCGGACGGCAACCCGTTGACCGCGACGTTCGCTGACTACCCGTTCCTGTCGGCGACTGAGGTGCCCAGCTTCGAGCTGGCCGACATGGCCACCCCCACCACCTACAACCCGCTCGGGGCCAAGGGCATCGGGGAAGCCGGCACGATCGGCGCGACCCCGGCCGTGCAGAACGCGGTGATCGATGCGGTGAGCCATCTCGGCGTCCGGCACATCGACATGCCCACCTCCCCGCAGCGGGTATGGCGGGCGCTCAACGAATCGAGGGACGCGTAGATGAAGGTCCGGCTCACGGTCAACGGGCAAGAACGGTCCGACGACGTAGAACCCCGGCTGCTCCTTGTCCACTACCTACGGCAGAACCTGGGACTGCGGGCCGCGAACGTCGGCTGTGACACGACATCCTGCGGCGCCTGCACCGTGCTCCTGAACGGGCAGTCAGTGAAGCCCTGCACGATGCTCACCCTGCAGGCCGCCGGCCAGGAGGTCACCACCGCCGAGGGCCTCGCGGCCGCGGGCGACATGCACCCGGTCCAGCGGGCGTTCCGGCAGGAGCATGGGCTGCAGTGCGGCTTCTGCACCCCGGGCATGGTCATGGCGGCCACCGGCCTGCTGACCGAGAACCCGCATCCCACCGAGCAAGAGGTCCGGGAAGGGCTGGAGGGCAACTTCTGCCGCTGTACCGGCTACCACAACATCGTCCGGGCCGTGCTGGCCGCCGCCGACGCGATGAGCCCCGGCCCGGCCGCCGCCAGCCCCGCCACCCCCACGGAGTCGGCCCAGTGATCCCCGCACCGTTCGAGTACGTGGCGGCCGAGTCCGCCCCGCACGCCCTGGAGCTGCTGGCCACCCACGGAGACGACGCCAAGCTGCTGGCCGGCGGGCACTCGCTGCTGCCGATGATGAAGCTGCGGCTCGCCGTCCCTTCGGTGCTGATCGACATCGGGCCGGTCACCGACCTGGCCGGCATCCGGGCCGACGGTGATGATCTGGTCATCGGCGCAACCACCCGGCACGCCGAGGTCGCCGCGTCCGAGCTGATCCGGGCCGAGGCCCCGCTGCTGGCCTATTCGGCGGCGCAGGTCGGCGACCCGCAGATCCGGCACCGCGGCACCATCGGCGGCTCGCTCGCGCACGCCGACCCGGCCGCGGACCTGCCGATGGCGCTGACCGCGCTCGGCGGCTCGGTGGAGCTCACCGGCCCGGGCGGGACCAGGAGCGTGACCGCCGACGACTTCTTCGTGGGCTACTTCGAGACCGCCCTGGAGCCCGATGAGCTGCTCAACGCGGTGCGCGTGCCGCGCCGCCCGGGCGCCAGCTGGGGCTACCAGAAGTTCGTCCGGCGGGCCAACGACTGGGCCATCGTCGGGGCCGCAACCGTGGCCGGCCGGATCGCGCTGGCCAACATGGGGGCGGTCCCCGTCCGTGCCCGGGCCGCGGAGGAGGCGCTGGCCGGCGGGGCCAGCCCCGCGGAGGCTGCCGAGCTGGCGGCCGACGGCACCGAGCCCGGTGAGGACATCCACGCCGACCGCGCCTTCCGGCAGCACCTGGCGCGGGTCCTGACCCGGCGCGCGCTGGAGCACCGGGCGGACTAGGCAGGCCGGTTCCCGGCGGGCGATGACCGGTCCCGTCAGAACGTCCGGATCGCGATCTCCGCCGGCGCTGCGAGCAGCTCACCGATCTCCTGGTCGAGGCGGCTCAGGGGGATGGATACACCTGCCATGTCAAGGGATGTGCAGTAGTTGCCGACGTAGTTGCGCCGGACGTTGATCCCGCGTTGGGCCAGCTGCTCGTGAGCGTATCCGTAGAGCAGGTACAGCTCGCTGATCGGCGTGCCACCGAGCCCGTTGATCATGAGCGCCACGTCATCACCCTGGCGGAGGGGCAGATCGCTCACCACGGCTTCGAGCAGCTCATCGACGATCTCGTTGGCGCTGGCCAGCTTTTCACGGCGGCGTCCCGGTTCCCCGTGAATGCCGACACCCATCTCCATCTCGTCGTCCCCGAGCTCGAAGAGCGGAGAGCCCTTGGCTGGTGGCGTGCACGAGGTCAGCGCCATTCCCATCGTCCGGGTCGCCGAGTTGACCCTGTTGCCGATGCGCAGCAACTCATCGAGATCGGCGCCCTGCTCAGATGCGGCCCCCGTCGCCTTGATGACAAAGAAGTTCCCGGCCACGCCGCGCCGGCCGACCGTGTAGGTCGAATCCTTCACCGCGACATCGTCGTCAACCAGCAGCGTGCCGATCGTGATTCCTTCCGCCGCCGCCATCTCCTGGCCCATCTCGAAAGCCATCCGGTCGCCGGTGTAGATGTTGATGATGTGCAGCACGCCCTTGGGCGAAGCGAGCAGTCTGCTCGTCTCGAGCACGTAGTCCATCGGCGGGGCGGAGAACACGTCGCCCGGGCAGGCGGCATCGAGCATTCCCGTGCCCACGATCATCACGTGGGCGGGCTCGTGACCGGACCCGGAACCCTGGATGATCGAGACCTTGTCGTCGCGAGGTGCGTCGGCCCGCATGATGAGGTTGTACTCAGGCACGTACCTGAGCGTCTCCGGGTTGGCCAGGGCGATGCCTTTCAGCATCTCGGGCACGAATTGCTGCGGGTCGTTGACAAACTTCTTCATCGCGTTGTCCTCCGAGGATCAGGATTGAACTGGGCGCTTCGACCACTGGTCGGCGAGTGCCTCAAACATGACGGCGACCGCGACGGCGCCCGCGTCCAGGGTGCCGACACTGCGTTCGCCGGTGAAGCTGGCCCGCCCCCGCATGGCCTGCATCGACCGCGTCGCATCGGCTCGGCTTCGCGCGGTTGCCGCCGCCGCCCGTAGCGTGGCTGCGGTGTCGTGCCCGGCGTCGATTTGCTCTTCGATGGTGTCGACCGCCGGGACGAGCGCGTCCAGGAGCGTCTTGTCGCCAACGTCTGACTTCCCGCGCGCCTTGATTCCTTCGATCGCGGCCCGCAACATCGCCACGATCTGGGAAGGTTCCAGCCGGTCCACGGATCCGGCGGTCATGCCGGCACGCAGAAAGGCCGTCCCCCAGATCGGACCTGACGTGCCGCCGATACGGCTGGTGATGACGATCGCGATTTTCTTGAGGAAGGCGCCGATATCGGCGCGGTCGAAGTCGTCCCAGCCCCGCAGGACCAGCTCGAAGCCACGCGCCATCGAATAGCCGAAGTCGCCGTCCCCCACCACGGCATCCAGGTCGCCGAAGTATTTCTCGTTGTCGACGGCGACCGTGGCGATCGTGCGGACGACGGCCTCGACGTCGGCTAGATCTGCGGACATGACTGCTCCTTCGGCGGGAGGGCCGCCGCCGCGGCGCCCGGTGACGGATTGCTACTGGGCAGGCTGGCCAGGTCGGCCAGGGTGATCCAGGCACCCGGTGTGGCCCGGCTGCGGTTGGCGAGGACCGACGTGCGCTCTCCGCCGGGGTCACCCAGCGAGGAAACGACCAAAGCGGCTTCGCTGAAATCCTCGGCCGCGGTGAAGTCGTTGACGGTGATCATGCAGGTCACACCGGCTCCGGTGGCGGCCAGCAGGCCGTTTCTGGAGTCCTCGATCACCACGACGCGGTCCGCGGGCAGGCCGAGCGAGTCGAGGGCCAGCAGGTAGATGTCTGGCGCTGGCTTCTTCCGCGGGACGATGTCACCGGCGAACACTTCGACCGCGCGTGCGTTCTCCATACCCACCGACCGCTCTAGCGTCACGCGTACCGAGGGTTCGGCTGACGTCGACGCGACGGCCACCGGCCAGCCCGCAGCCAGCGCCTCGGCCACGATGCGGGCGATGCCCGCCCGGGGCGGGACGGCGCCGGACGCGACCAGTTCCGTGTAGATCTCCGTCTTGCGGCGGTGCCAGGCGGCGATGGCGCTGCGCTGCCCTTCGGCATCGGCCGGCAGGCCAGCGGCCGCCACGAACTCGGGCGTGAGCAGGCTGGCCATCCGCTCCTTTCCGCCCCCGATCCGGACCTTCTGCTGGTAGTCCGCCACGCTCCAGCGGACCGGGAGACCGAATTCCTTGAACGTCTGGTTGAACGCGACCAGATGGCCGTAGCGCTCGGTGTCGGCCAGCACACCGTCACAGTCGAGCACCAGGGCCTGGGCCGGCGGGCTGGTCACCTGATCACCAGGCCTGGCCGACACTGCCGAAGCGGCGCATGTGATCGGCGGCCATATCCTTCACGGCCGTCCGCACCGCATCAAACAATGACGGGGGATCCCACGTGTCACGCTCCTCGGCGGCGCACAGGAAGACCAGGTTCGCCTTCATATACGTGACCTTGAGAGCGGTGGAAATGTTCACCTTGGCGCAGCCTCGCGCGATCAGGTCGGTGAACTGGGCGTCGGTCATCCCCGTACCGCCGTGCAGCGCGATAGGAATCGGCTCCGCTGCCACGATGTCGGAAACCCGCTGTGCGTCGAGATGGGGCTCGGAACGGTATACGCCGTGCGCATTGCCGATGGCCGGTGCAAACACGTCGATCCCGGTCTCCCTGATGAATTCGAGCGCCACCGGCAGCGACTGCCGCTGGGCCTCTTCATCCGAGCCGATGTCGTCCTCGACGCCGGTGATGGCCTCGATTTCCCCTTCGACGTTCGCGCCGTAGAATCGGGCCTCGGCCACGACCTCCACCGTCTGTCGCTGGTTCTCCTCCACCGGCAGCCTGGAGCCGTCGAACAGGACCGAGTTCCACCCTTTGCGTAGGCAACTGGTGATTACCTTGCGATCCGGGCAGTGGTCCAGGTGCAGGCTGACCGGAACCTCAATTCCCGCCGTCAGCTCCTGCCACATGGCGAACAGCAGGTCAATGCCGATAGCCCGGACCGTCTTGACCGACGTCTGGATGATGACCGGGGAGCGCTGCTCCACCGCCGCCGCCAGTACCGCCTCCAAGGTCAGGTCATTGACCACGTTGATCGCCGCGACACCGTAACGCTCACTGAACGCCCGGTCGACGATCTGCTTCAACGGCACAACAGGCACAGGCTGGACCTCCGCGCGGGGATGAACCCGGATAACCCAACCTATGGAGCGCAGCCACCGGGCAAATCGGTGGAAGTACCCATCTTCGGGGGAGGACTTCCCCTACCTGGCGGTTCGCCTGAGCCGGGCTTGGCTGGCCAGCGCGGCGAGTTCGGTACGGTTGCGGGCGCCGGTCTTCCGCAGCACGGCGCCAGCGTGTTTCTCAACCGTCTTGATCGAGAGGACCAGTTGCTCGGCGATGAGCTTGCCCGGCATCCCCTGCTCCATCAGGCTGCGCACCTGACGTTCCCGGTCGGTCAGGGCCGCCGCCCCGGGCTCATCTTCCTGCAGGCCGCGATGGAGCCGCTGGAGCACGGGACCGGACAGGATGGCCTGGCCGCGTCTGGCCGCAATGACGGCTCGTACGAGTTCCGGGCCGTCCGAACCGATGTCCACACAGCCGCGCGCGCCTGCGCGCATCGCGCTGGCGACCAGCTTCTCGTCACCGACCTCGCATAGACCTACTACGGCCAGGCTCGGGTCGCGGGTGAGCAGGAGGCGGGTCACGCCACCGTCAGGGCTGCGCCACGTGGCCGACGTGTCCTCGGGTGACAGACCGAGTTCGGTCAGCACCACATCGGGCCGGAGGTCCTGACTGGCTTCCAGCGCGTCGGCTGCCGTCGCGACCTCACTGATCACTTCGATTCCGGGCTCAGTAGCCGAAAGCAGCCGGACGATACCGGCACGTACCAGCGGCCGGGCCGCCGCGATGAGCACCCGCAGTCGCGAGTCAGCATGCTGGTCATGCTGCCGGTAGGGGAAACGGGAGCGGATCCGCGTGCCCCAGCCAGCTACCGAATCAACGTCCACCGTCGCACCAAGAACACGCGCGCGCTCGCTGATGGCGCGCAGCCCGAAGCGGCCGCCCTGCCACTCGGCTCTCGGGTCAAAGCCATGGCCGTCATCCTGAACCAGAAGCGTCACCGCCGCCTGCTCGTAGAGCAGGCCAATCCGGACGGAACGCGCCTGGGCGTGCCGGACGATGTTGGTGAGGGCTTCGCGTGCCACCAGCAGGATCGCGTGGGACAGGCTTTCCTCCATCGCCACCGGCGCCCCTGCTGATACATATCTGACCTCAAGCTGTGCCGGCCGCCTCATCGACGCTGCAGATCGAACCCGCGCTACAGCCGAGCAACTCAGTGCAGCGCCGCAAAATTCTTTCCAGGAGGGGGCGTAGCGAGAACTCACCGGCCAGATCCTCCGCCACCGCGATCAGCCCGGCCGCGCGTGCGGCGACGCTCTGCTGGGTCTGCGGTAGCCCTTTCGGACAAGGGTCGGCGGACACATGCCCTCCGGATCTGCAACGACGTTGTCGCACCAACGAACAGTTCGCTCGGCGGATGATCCGAGCATCACCCGCTGCGCGTTACGACGTCAAGACCGGTTCAGCGTGGGCTCACAGCAGGCCAGCAGGGTTCTGCCGCGTTTTCATCGGTGCGCGCGTCCGCTTCCGGGTGGAAGGAAATAAGATAGTACTCGAGATGGCCGGAGGGACTGAGCGGAGCGCACCATGACACGTTCCATCATCGAGCAGCTCGACGACGAATTTGTCCAGAACCCTTACGCCATCTACGAGCGGCTGCGGGCCGAGGGCCCGGTCAGCCGGGTCGCGATGCCCGGCGGCCATCCCGTCTGGGTCATCACCCGCTACGCGGACGCCCGCGCCGCGCTGGCCGATCCGCGACTGGTCAAAGACTGGCGCAGGCTGTTCCCCGGGAGCGCCGCCGGCCCCGATGACGGGTTCGCGGCGCTCGACACGCACATGCTCAGCACCGATCCTCCAGACCATCACCGCCTCCGGCGGCTGGTCACAAAGGCGTTCACTGCGCGGCGTATCGAGCAGTTGCGCCCGCGCGTCGCCGAGATCACCGCCTCGCTGCTGGACGCCATGCCGACCGGCGGTCAGGTTGACCTGCTCGAGGCGTTCGCATTCCCGCTGCCGATCACCGTGATCTGCGAACTGCTCGGCGTCCCTGACTCGGATCGGGCCAACTTCCGCGCTTGGACCCGGGCCGTCCTGTCAATCGATGACACGTCTGATGAGCCCGAGACGGCCGCGATGGAGATGGCCGGGTATTTCACCGCGCTGGTCGCGGACAAGCGGGCCCGCCCTGCCGACGACCTGCTGTCCGCGCTGATCGCCGCGCGTGCCGCCGGTGGCGGGCTCAGCGAGCGTGAGCTGCTGGGCATGATCTTCCTGCTGCTGGTGGCGGGGCACGAGACCACGGTCAACCTGATCGGCAGCGGGGCGCTGGCGCTGCTGCTCAGCCCGGGCGAGATGGCGCGGCTGCGCGCCGACCGATCGCTGCTGCCCGGCGCGGTGGAGGAACTGCTCCGCTACACCAGCCCGGTCAACCACGCCACGTTCCGCTTTACCGCGGAGCCGGTGGAGGTCGGCGGCACGCTCATCCCGGCGCGGGAGGCGGTGCTGGTCGCGATCGGCTCCGCGAACCGCGACCCGGGCCGCTACCCGGCGCCGGACCGGCTCGATATTGGCCGCGACGTCGGCGGAAACCTGGCGTTCGGCCACGGCATCCACTACTGCCTGGGCGCGCCGCTGGCCCGCATGGAGGGCGAGATCGCGTTCGGCGGCTTGCTCTCGCGGTTCCCGGGCATGGCGCTGGCGGTGCCGCCGGAATCGCTGCGCTGGCGGCCCAGCACGCTCATTCACGGCCTCGAGACGCTTCCGGTCCGCCTGTCGTTACGCGGTCCGCCGCGTTCAAATGGTCGCGGTCGGGAACCTGCAACGAGGTCACGAGCCGCTGTTACATGGCCGGGTCGAGCCCAGGTCCACTTCCAGGTGCGACGCGATTTTCGTCGTGCCACAACTGCCGCGCGTACCGGAAGGCAGGGTCCAGATCTGCTGTGCCGAGTGGGTACAGGTCTCGATGTCGAGCCGGGAACCGGTGTTGCCGTGGGGATCGGTCAGGCACAGGTTGGCGTGCGGGTTCACCAGCTCCCCATTTGGCTTATGAGTCCAGGTCTGTGCCGCAGTGCCGTTACACGGATACCAGTCCACGTCGAAGCCGTCGTTTGTGCCGCCCACGACACCAAGGCATCCCGCCTTAGTCCGCAGCGTGCTGTCGGTGTAGGCCGACCACTGCTGACTGGAGCTGCCGTTGCACGCGTTTACGTACATCGGGTTGCCCTCCCTGTTCAGCGAGTTCTGGTTGGTCAGGCAGAGCCTGCCGATGCCTTTGACCTGCCCGGTCGCGGTGGGGGTGGCGGTCGGCGTGGAGTTACCGCCCTTCTCGTATACGGCTACGTACGACACGCTCATCGACGCGCCGGATGTCGTGACCGAAGTCGGGGTCGTGCAGCGGCATTGCCCGTTCGGGTAGTGGCCGCCTATGGCCAGGTCGAAGATAATGAAGAAGCCGTGGTCTATGGCCTCCCGCCAGGCGGTCGTGCCGACCCGCGCCTCGGTGAACGTGCTCTCCACCCTGCCGTCGATGAGGACCTGCAGGGACTCCGCGCTGGTGTTCGTCCGGTTGATGATCATTGAGTAGGTGTGGTAGCCGGTCTGGCACCCGGATCCGGCGGCGGGGCACGCGACGAGCGGGTGACTACTGACGCCCGCCGCGTCGTGCAGGAACTGCGCAGTCTCGTTCAGGCCGTTGATGTCCTCCAACATGTCGATCTCGCCGGAGATGACCGGGTCGCCGCCCGCCCGCACGGGCGACCCGAGTGCCCAGAACGCCGGCCAGTACCCCATCCCATGCGCCGGATCCGGCTGCTCGATCGACGCGGTCATCTCCAGTTCGCCGCCGGGCGGGGCCTGGAAGTCGTCGCGGGTGCTCTCTATCCGGGCCGAGGTCCAGCTACCGCCGCGGTTGATCGCCTTCAGCACCAGGCGGCCCTTACCGTCCAGGTAGACGTTGCTGGTCGAGCTGGTGTTGTGGCTGATCTGCTCGTTGCCCAAATCCGCGCCGATGTCATAGAACCAGTTGGCCGATGATGGCGCGGATCCGGCCGCCCCGGCGAAGTCGTCCCTGAACACGGTGCTCCATCCTGGGGGAGCGGGTGGCACGGTACCCGCGAGTGCCTGCTGCCCGGTAGCCACGGCCACCGCGGCCCCGGCGAGGCAGCCGGCGAGCAGAATCAGTGCGTTCAGCGCAACGCGGACGCGCGACATAACCGGGCGGTCCATCTGTGCACCCCCTAGTCCGGAAAGTCGTCCCACGCTACTCGGGCAGCATTCATTGAATGCGCGATTCGCAGCTTACTCCAAGGGGCTTATTCATTAAGCACATTGACGTGCGTTTCCCCCGCCGGAACCCTAGCTGGCCAGGCGTTATTTTGGCCACATTTCCGCAGCCCAAGATGAATATTTCCCTGAGAATGCCGGAAAAGCCGTGATAAGGAAACGGTTCCTCCGATTTGATCCCAGATTGTCCACACCGGACTCAGCCTCGAACCCGAACCACCGTAAACCCAGACCCTGGCCCTTCCGCCTCTGTAGTGCGCAAATCCACCGGTCTCCGCCCGCAAACCTGCAGGCCACAGCCCTGCGCCTCAACGAATCCCGACCCGGTGATGAAAGTCAGGTTTGAGTGACTGCCAATGACCGTGGTTCCCCACATGTCATGGCACATATATGCCACACAAGCTTCGCCCCGCCCATCCGGCCTACTCGTCCACCGGCATGAAATCGCGCTAATGCGTTGCAATCGTAAGGACAATTAGTACGGCAGTCGCAACCGCCAGAAATATCAGGATCACCGCGACGACTCGCCCGAAGACCTGGGACTGGCGGCCCTTCGCCTGCCAGTTCTTCGACGGCAGCATCCTGGTGCCCGGAAGTTCGCCCGTCAGTCAATACCCGGAGCGTATGACCATGCAGTGGGAATCAGCCTCGTCCTCCTGTTCCTGCTCCGGCTGCGGGTCTTCAAGGGTCACGGGGCGCGTCGTAGCGCGAGCATCTCCGGCCTGCTATCACCTCCATCGCGTGCCGGCACGGGGCGAACTGACTGATCCCCTTGTCGCTTGCGAAGCAGTTGCATGGCGGTCGATCGCAGTCGGTGGCGCAAGTCACAGGACTGTACAGCTGGGATCAGGTCAGCGCAGTGCGGTGCGGTTGCTGCACTTTACTGCGGCACGAGGTACCCGGCCTGTAGGTCGGGTTGCCTGAACTATGAACGGGTCACCCTCTGCAGGGTGGACATGCACGCCAGTCTGTGACTAAATGATTACAGAAGGTGATTCGTTCTGGATCATCCGGGGAGGGGAATTTGATGGATCTCGGCAAGCTGGTCAGCTCGGTCACTGGTAGGGCGAGCGGCGGAAACAGCGAAAACAGCACCGTCACCAAGCTGCTTAGCATGGTGGGCGGCCAGCAAGGTTTGAACAACCTGGTGTCGCAGCTTCAGAGTGATGGCCTGGGCCAGAAGGTGCAGTCGTGGATCGGCAAGGGCAACAACCAGCCGGTCAGCGGACAGGAGATTGGCAGCGCCCTGGGTCAAGATAAGGTCGAGAAGCTTTCCGAGCAGACGGGCATGAGCCAGAATCAGGTGACCGATGAGCTGGCGCAGCACCTGCCCCATGTCGTCGATCAGCTGACCCCGGATGGGCACATGCCGGATCAGGCGAGCTAGGAGCATCTGGCCAACTGGTTCGGCGGGTAAGAGACGCCTACGTCTTGGCCACTTGTGCCCATGCCCCGATAGGGCGGCAGGATCACCGCATCAGCCTGACGCCGGAGCACGACCGCACCCTGGGCGCCCGGCACGAACTCGCCCGCTGGACCGTGAGGGCAGACGGTAGCACTGCGTGAGCGCGGAATCGTACCGCCGGAACAGTCCTGGCAGGATAGTCCGAAGTTACGTCGGCTTGGCTGCTTTCATTGCGCTGACCTGGGATTTTATGGTCTGGCCGGGATAGCTGGTGTCTACGTGAGGGTGAGGGGTACGGGG
>Ga0302183_10001280_pt1 | contig 11773 bp, 9 predicted proteins | sample I_Palsa_N3_2_FD_200232 | JGI IMG/M metagenome (GOLD analysis project Ga0302183, IMG submission 200232) | Peat permafrost microbial communities from Stordalen Mire near Abisko, Sweden - I_Palsa_N3_2 | ecosystem: Environmental > Terrestrial > Soil > Palsa > Peat permafrost | place: Sweden: Abisko...
TGCCGAATTCCTGAGCCCCGACAAAGTCGGTATTCTTTCCCCACAACGTGCCTTCCCATTCGCTGGTCTGTTGGAGATGATTCTTCCAAGTGATTCGGGCGTTGTGGGCGGAGTCGTAACCGCCGTCGTGAATGTAACGTGCTACTGGATCGTTAACGTCGCGGATGAGGCCACGCTCGACGGCAAGGCCGCACAGCGTGGAGAGAAAGCTTTTCGCGACGCTGTAGACCGGGTCGTTCGCTTTGGTGTCTCCGAATTCGGCCACGATATATCCGTGGCGCAGGATGATCCCGTTGGTAGCAGCGTGGGCCCTTGGCACGGGACCTAGCTGAGCGCCGAAGACTCTCGCTTGGTCCTTGTCAAAATCCCACGTTCCTCCGTTCGCCTGCGCGAAAATGATGGCTTCTCTCAGCTTTGTGGCTTCGAAGCCCAGTTCGGCAGGGGGTTTTCGCTGCCATTCGTCCCGTGGCGGGAAATATGTCGACTGTCTCAGAGCCGGCATCGCAATCGCGGCCATCAACGTCAGGATCAGGCTGACTCGTTTCATAAGCGTGCCGCCGATCCTAACATGGGTCGTAGCGTGCTAACTCCTCGTCCTTCGTAAAGGGCTCAGGGTGCGTCGCAAAAAGATTCACGAGACGCCGGCATGCCTGGCGCTACGAAAATCGGACCATGGTCATTCGAAGGGTGTTGCAAACTTTAGGAGTTGAGAGTTCGGCGCGGGAGGCGGGAAGCTGCGCCTCCGGAGTGCTCTGATCCGATTGATCTTCAGCGCTAACCGGGCTTGCGGCGGAACGAAAGGATTATTAGCTAATTGGGACCCTGACGGGCCGAAGGCGGGGTGGGAGCCTTGATTCTGGATATAGTCAGATGAGGAGATTCTCATCGTGCTACGTCCGCGTCGAGGTGCCCAGGGGATTTTGCCGGTCTATTTTCAGGGCCTGCTGCGCATCCTCAAAAGTTTTGTATCGCCTGGCGCTGCGGCGTTAGGGTCCACCGAGCGCGGCGATAGCAATCGCGCGCAGGACCATTCCGCATTGGAACATCGAGCTATCGTTCGTGTGGCGAGCGGTCTGGCTGCCATCATCGCTCTGCTAAGTATGTGGGCGTGCAACGGTGGGTTTGAAGGCGCCAGGCCACAGCCTCCTCTGATCATCACGAATCCGGCCAGTCTGACGGTGGAAGTGGGGCAGACCGCAACGTTTAGCGTGACGGCGACGGGCGCGGGAACGCTGACCTATCAGTGGTACAAGAATGGAGTGGCGATCAGCGGCGCCACGTCAAGCAGCTACACGACGCCGCCTGCCGTGTTGGGCGATAGCGGTTCGGTTTTCACCGTGACCGTTTCGAACGCAAACGGAACAGTAACAAGTTTAGGCGCGACGCTGACTGTGCAGGTCCCGCAAGCCAGGAGTCTGGTTCCCAGTTCGGCAACGCCGCCGTATAACTCGTCCGTAACGCTGGTTCCCACGTTCTCGGGCGGAACGGGTGTTATCGGCTCGATGGGCGTGGGGAGTTCGGATATTACGGCGTCGGCCGTGAGCGGCGGGTCGTATCCTACTCCGCTTTTGACTTCCGCGAAAACCTACACGCTGACGGTTAGGGATTCCAAAGGGAACGTTGCTTCCACCACATGTTTGGTCACCCCAACGATGGTGACGATTACGCCGATTACGCCGGCAAATCAGACCACCGCGCCGGGACTAATTACTTTTACTGCGACGGCAAGCGGCGGCCTGACGAACAACTTAGTCTGGAGCGCGAGCGTGGGGACCTTCAGCGGAAACGTATGGACTTCTCCTACCGTTGTGGGCACCTACACCATCACGGCCACGAGCGTGGACGAACCAGCAGTGTTCGTCACAACCACGGCTTCGATCAGCGCTCCGGTGATTGTGACTCAACCGGCTAGCCAGCACGTTTGCACCGGGTCGAGCATCGTGCTCAGTGTGACGGCTACATACGCGGCCAGCTATCAATGGAGCCTGAATAGCGTGCCGATTACGGGCGCCACGAGCGCGACCTACACCATTCCGTCGGCCGCCGCGGGCAATGCGGGAAATTACAGCGTCACGGTCACGAATGGAGCGGGAAGCGTGACTTCGAATTTTGCGGTGGTGGCGGTGGGATCAACGATCACTTCGAACCCCGCGAATCTTACGGTCCTTCCCACGCAGACGGCTATGTTTGCGGTGGCGGCGCAAGGGCTGCCCCCGTTCACGTATCAGTGGTATCTGATCGCGTCCGGCGCTTCGAGCGGAACGGCGATCACCGGCGCAACATCCAGCACTTACATCACTCCGGCGGTGGACACGACTTATAACGGCGATCAGTACTACGCAACGGTGACGGATTCTTGCGCGACTCCACTTACCAGCACTTCGGCGACGCTGACCGTGGTGGCGGGAAATGCTGCGCCGACGATCGTTACTCAGCCTGTCGGTGAGAGCGTTGCGCCGGGAGACACGACAACGTTTACGGTGGTGGCTTCCGGCACGCCTGCGCTTGCGTATCAGTGGTACGTAATTCCCGCCGGACAAACGACGGGAGTTTTGGTATCGGGAGCCACTGCCGCCAGCTACACGGTGCCGGGCGCGGATACGGCGGTCAGCAACGATCAGGATCAGTACTACGTGGTGGTAACCAACAATTATGGGCAAGCAGTTTCCCAGCCCGCGCCGCTTGCGGTTGGCAATGGGATCCTGCTTCAGATCACCGGGGAACCTGTGACCCAATACGTTCTTGTGGGCGGGTCCGCGACGTACCAAGTGACGGCGGTTTCCAATCTTCCGTTGACTTATCAATGGTATGAAGCCGCGCCCGGCAGTTCCGTATTTACAGCGATACCGGGAGCGACCGGCTCGACGTTCACACAGAGTGACGCAACGCTCGCGGAATCCGGTTCCGTTTTTTATGTGGTGGTGAGCAACGGGAGCACCGCGTCCGTGACCAGCACCTCCGCAGGACTTTTTGTAGGACCTTTGTCGGTGCCGGGAGATCTCTGCGATACGAATTGGTCGCCGCTAGGCGATACAACGCCCGGCGGCCCGGCATGCAGTTTCCAATTGACGCCCGCGGCAACCGATCAGTTGGGCGAAATTGTGTGGCCTGACCTGATCTCCACTGGCGACATTCAACTCAGCTTTACCATGACGCTCAGCAACCCGAGTCCTACTCCGGCCGATGGTTTTACGTTGGTCTTTGGCGATCCTTCGACTGGAGCAACGACGACGAGCTTAGGGACGCAGGGAATGGGATTGGGAGCGAGCGGAATTCCAGGGAGCTTATTCGGCTTTGACACCTATCACAACGCGGGCGACCCAATGGTTCCTTACGTAGGCGTGGGAAGAAGCGACGCGGGACTGTTCGAGAACCCGTGGTTCAACGTCAATACCAGCATTCCGACGTTGGTCGCGGTTAGCCAGTCAATTTCACACGACTACACCATTTCAGTTATCCAGGGGCAAATGACCGTGACGCTGGACGGAGTGCAGGTGATGTCCGGAAGCGTGGCGCTTCCACCCGTGGCTTATATGTATTTCACCGCGTCCACAGGGGGATCCTTCGAGCAAGCGGTGATCAGCAACGTGGCAGTCAGCATTTCCGTGCCGTCCAATTAATGAAGCGGGCTTGAGGAGAATTGCGAATGCGATCGTTTGTACTGGCAATTATTTTATTGTTCGGAGGGGCGACCGCGGCCGTGGCCCAGGATTCCTATCGGGGAGACGCTGCGGCGACTTATGAATGGGTGCATGCCAACGCCGGTCCTGGACAGTGCGGCTGTTTTGGCCTGAACGGCGGCGGCATTTCGGGCTCGTGGAATTTTCACGGACCGTGGTCAGCGGTGGTGGATTTCAGCGCCGGGTACGCGGGCAGCGCGCCGACGGCGGGAAGCTCGTTGACCTTAACATCGTATATGGCCGGGGCGCGTTACAAAATTCGGCAACCCTGGCTGGAGGGGAAACGTAAACCAGAGCCCTTTGCGCAAGTGCTGTTGGGCGGCGCGCACGCAGGAGGCGGCGTGGCAGGAGTAGGCGAGGGCTTTTCGTTTGCTGCGCGCATCGGCGGGGGCATTGATGTGCCGTTGAATTCGCGATTCGCGGTGCGAGTGATTCAGATCGATTATTATCTGACCAACTTTACAAACTCCACAAACGATCACCAAAACAATTTGCTGGTAGGCGCCGGCTTTGTGTTTCATTGGTCCCGGTAAGGGACGGCAGCGCGCGCTCTCGCATAGTCCTCACGATGAACTAAATCTGGCTAACGGTGAGAACCTGGGCTAAGAAAAAACCGTTCTTCACTGCGCGAAAGTTGCGAGCAAGTGTTTCGCTTCGTCGTGTTTGTTTTCGGCGTCGAGCAGGCCAGCGTGCTGCTTCACAGCGCTGCCCAAGAGGCCACGGTAGTGGGCGGCGATCTTTTCATTATTCACGGCCTTCGCGATCTCCTGGAGGCTGTTCTCAGCGACGGCGAAATCCTTTTCCGCGTCTGCATGGTTCCCGGACTGTTGCTCGGCAGCCGCGCGGTGCCAATATACATAGGCCCATTCGGAGTCTGAGGATTTGAGGCGCTCGGGAGCCAGGGTAATCGCTTGCGAAAATAGTTCGGCGGCTTTTTGGGGCTCGCGCGAATACTTCATCAGGACCAAGCCGTATTGATCGAGAGCCGTAAAGCGGTCCATCGGTGTGCTCCGGGAATCGTTCTCGACTGCCGCCAATTGCTGGCGGCAAACATCCACGGAAGCAGCGTCGTCACCCACCAGTCCAGTAAAACATTTGAACTCGGAGCCGGGAGATGCCAGCGCCACAGTCATGGGCTTGTTGCTGATCGCAGGCGGACTCTTTGAGAAATCGACAACCGCGGCGCTGCCCATTTGCACAAATTGGCCCTCCGCTGTTATCGACGGATTGAACTTCCATTGATAGATCGCGTCGATTGCGGCTCGTTGCAATTCGGCGGGGCCTTCGATTCCTCTTGCGGAGACTACCGCGCCCCGTTCCGAAGTCCAAAAAGCAATTAGAACTGACCCGCTCGCGGCTGCCGGTGCCCCAGGCGCTGCGGTCGTCTTGGCCGATTTCAAGAATTGTGGCGTGAAACTAAACACTCGCCGCGTATACGGCAGTTGTTGCGAATCTGCGGCGCTCGGCGCTTGGGCCAGCATGAACAGAACGAGTAGGACGACGCGCATTGCCTTGCCTCCAAAGAAATTCCGCAAACCAGGCGGTTATTTACAACATATTCGGCGTAGTGTAAACACACGGATGGAATGAAAGCCGCCAAACTAGTGTCGTTTGGTGTGAGCTAAACGTTCCTGTGAGAAGGTGGTTGCTAATGTTGCGGATCGTGGGTTTGTGTTTTGCTGTAGTAGTGGGATTGAGATTATGACGATCAATGGTGCTTTCATGCTTGTTTCCCCTCGCGCTTGGTTTCGTCTGCCGGGTTGGCTGAAAAGGCAAGGTTCGCTGACCGAGGATAAGTACGCCCGTGGTTGGCGAGCCATCCAACTTCGACTGACGGGAGCGATGATTCTTGCGGCTATCGCTTGGGTTCTATACGACATGCTCTTGAGGTGATTGGTCCCCGGTAAGAATAATATTCAGCGATTATTTTCTCGGAAGTGTTTGATCGCACGCACCCGGCAATTTGTAAATCCTAGATCATCAGTACGAACGCAGCACGGCCCACGGAATCTCCTCCACCGCAGCGAGGTGCCCCATCGCTCCCGCGCCGAGTGCACGAATACTCCCGCTTCAATGACGGCTAGCGGGCGGCACGATACCGTTCATGCGCAGATATTCCACCATCTGCCCGTAATGGTTGCTGGAGTGAGCCACCACATCCACGGCCAGTTGAAGACGGTTCTTCTGACCGATGCTTGGGGAAGTGGTCAGGGGTTCCAGCATGTTTCCTTCATTAATGGAAGCGATAGCCCGGTGCAGCACTGCGAAGGAGCCTTTGACATATTCCATGATCTGGGCTTTGGATTGCACGGTGTCGGGGCCAGTTTCGGAGATCTGGTCGGGAGTGGGAGTTTCGTTGAGGATATATGCGGCCATGCGGTAATTGTTGGCGGCCAAGTGCTTGATTTGTTGGGCGAAAGTGCGTACGCCTGTAAACTGGCCTGCGGTTGGCGCAAAAGAATACTTCTCCGCGGGCATGGCATCGGCGGCGGGAACGACCAGATTTTCCGTGTTGGTAATCCAGAAGTCGAGCGCCTGGCTGACTGTGTGAACCGGCGCCGGCTCGCTATGTTGCGCGCGCGCCGCGCCGCTGCCGGCCAGCAGGAGCGCAAGCGCCAAAAGACTACGGAACGATTTCGCATTCATATGCAATCTCCTCGGAGTGCCAGCTTCCGTGACACTGCCGGCCATCCCTTAAACCGTACAACTTCAAGTTGACTTTAAGTCAAGGGCTGTTTTGCCGTGTGAAATCGCGGTGGTGGTGAAAAATGGAGTGCTCTAGAATGCTGGCATGTCTCAATTGTCCATTTCTCAGGTAGCACACCAAGTTGGACTTCGGGCGTCCGCAATTCGCTACTACGAACAAATCGGGCTGCTCCCCGCCGCCCTGCGAGTGACTGGGCGGAGACGTTACGACGCATCTGTGTTCCACCGGCTTGCAATCATTCAACGTGCGCGACAGCTCAGTTTTACGTTAGACGAAATCCGACAGTTATTCTTCGGCTTCGGCAATGCCACGCGGGCTTCGGAGCGTTGGCGGAAGCTGTCCCGACGGAAGCTCGCGGAACTCGACGATTTGACGGGCGGGATAAAGACGGTCCGGCGCCTGTTGAAAAAGATGATGCGGAATTGCGGCTGCCAAACGCTGGATCAATGCGGCAAGAGAATATTTCGGAGTGGACAGGGAGAGGTTATATTGAGGGCCTTGCCTGCGAACCGTCGACATCGCATATGATTTTGCCGGCTTGATCGCTCGCCCGGAGGATTGTGGTCAGAGCGTTGGGGAATTATTTCCCAGCATGGCTTGGCGCACGATCTTGATCGGCGGGAAACCTTGTTTCATGAAATTGTTGTGAAATTGCTCGAGTGAAAATGCGGAGCCTTCCTTCTTCATCACGTCTTCGCGAAGCTTCAGTATTTCGAGCTTGCCGAGCGTGTAATAAAGATAGGTCGGGTCGGCTGTGCCGCGTTTCGTTTCGACCAGCCCTACTTGCTTCGACTGATAGCCTTCCTTTACGAAGAATTCGGCGGCCTGATCGAAAGTCATCTTGCCGCGGTGCATTTCAATTCCCACGATGAAGCGCGCGTTGCGAAGAAGCGCGTCCTGCAGTTGGCCCAGGCGGATGAATTTGGACTCGCGCGCGTCCTTCGCGCCCGTGCCGGGCTGGCCGTATCCTTCGTCGAGCATCATCTGTTCGCAGTAGTGCGCCCAACCTTCCGCGTTGGAGCTGGCGCCGAGCAGCATACGAACCTTGGTGGGCGCGCGATTGACCCAAAGAAACTGAATGTAGTGACCCGGGTAGGCTTCGTGCGTTGACGTGCTGAAGATCGTGCCTATGTTGAAGCTGGCCATGCGGCCTTCGATTTCTTCGGGCGTGTCGTGAGGGCCGGGCAGCGTCACGTTGAAGTAGGCTTCCGTGGCGACTTTTTCGAATGGCCCGGGAGTATCCATGGAGGCAAACGTGGTGGCGCGCATGAACGGCGGAGTTTCCTGGAGCGTTGGCCGCACATCGCTAGGAATGGTGATGATGTGTTTGGTCTGAATAAACGCGATGAGGCCGTCGAACGTGTCGCGAAAGCTCTGCAGCAGTTTGTCCGGCGCGGGATGCATAGCGGCGAGTTCGGCCAGCACGTCGGCCGGCGCCTTAGCGGGCTCCAGCTCTTTGGCGACGCGATTGAATTCCGCCTGGTTCTTGCGCAGGTTGGCCCAGCCGATTTCGAGCAGGCGGTCAAGCGGCGTGTCAACCATTTCGTCGTAGAGCAATTTCTTGGAGAAGGTGTCCGCGCCGATGCGGAAGTCTCCATTTGAACGCGACAGCAAATCTGATTTGAGCCAATCCGCGTAGCTCTGCAAGCCCGCGATGACCGCGGCATTCGATTTCGCGAATTCGGCTTTTAGCGCGGGATCGGTGGCGCCGGCGAAGGCTGCGGGAACGTCGTTCTGAAAAAAGCTAATGATGCCGGGAAGCTGTTCGAGCGCGATTTCGGTGTAAATGCGCGGCGGGTTCTTCAAATTGGCGCGCGCGGCGGCAAATACCGCGGGCATCTTTTCTTCGCGCGAGACCACGGAGCGCAGCCGGTCGTCGGGTGAAGAGAATTTGCGAATCATAATCACGTACACGCTGTTGCTGATCCCGCCCGAATAGGTATCAGGATTCTTTTCCCACGGACGAATCGTTTCAAGCGTCAGCAGCGCGCCGCGGATATTCGAGAGCACCAGTTCGCGATCCGCCGCGAGTGCTTCGCCCAGGCCTGCCGGGTTCACGGCTTCCACGCGTTTTTCGAAGGCATGCAACGCGGCGATTTCGGTATCCACCCCGGCGCGCGAATAGTCCTCCAGCAGCGGATCGTATTGATGCAGCCCGGCGCTGGTGCCGGCGCTGGGAGCGAACTTGAAATAAATCTGGTCGAAATATTCATCGGCGAGCTTGTCCCAGACGGCTTGCTTTTCGCTGGCGTCGGAGTTCGGCGCCAGGCGCGCGCGCATCGAGTTTGGAGACGCAATTACGGCCAGGACGGCCATCAGGATCAGAAATGCTCGAATAAGTTTGTGCACGCGAACCTCTTTCCGAATTGGGATTTTGACTTTAAGACTACATCCGAATCTGCGCGGCGGGAGCTTCAGGGGCTAAAGCCCCTTCTCCTCGGCTTGGCTTATGTCGCCCCTAAAGGGGCGACCCACAAAGATTGCGCGGGAAGGGTGGCCACCCTGTCTTCCTGCTGTCTAATCGCTGATATCGGATATCTCTTCCCGGCTAGTCCTTCACATGCGCCAACGGGATCTGCGAGAACAATTGGAGATCGATGATCATGTTCAGCCGGCGGTCTAACTGAAAAAACGTCGCTGCCTTCTTTCCCGGCAACACCTGGCTGACCACCGGCACGTACTTCAAGCGCAGCGCCTGCGCTTCGCCGTCCGCCTCCAGCCAGTGCCGCACATAAATCATGGCATCCTCGTCTGACATTGTTGCCCACGTCTCCGCGTACTCCTTCAACAGCGCGTACTTCTGATTGTTTACTTCCGACAAGTCCCTCACGTAATGGTTGTAGACTGGCCAGAACTTCTGCGCCTCCGCATCCGACATCGACATATTCTGCCCAATCACCTGCATTTTCATCGCACGTAGATCTTTCCGCAGCAAAGTGATGTCCTCGTCCGTCACCGTCGGGGTGATGACCTTCTGCACGGTAACTTGCTGCTGCTGCGCCGCAGCTCCCAGCGTCTTCGCCCCGGCCGCAGAGATGCCCCAACCCAACGCCGTCGCGACCAGCATACCCGCGACAAACGCCGCAGCCAATCCCGCCGCTCCCGTCATTTTGAGCTTCATAGTCTTTCTCCTTAGCTCCGTTCTCTTGCCGCAAAGAACCACCGAGAGCAGCAAGTCCGAGCGCATGTTAATACAATTGGCCGCCAATCGGTGGCGCGGATGATCCACAGCGCATAAGCCGAGAACTAGGACCGAAAGCTCTGCCTCAGGGGTTAAAACCCCTTCGTTTGCCCAGACGTTGCGGCACGGCTGAAGCCGTGCCCTGACGAACGAAACGTTGCGACACCGTTGAAGCCGTGACCTGACGAATCTGACCCTGCTGCACGGTTACCCTTTGCGTGATCGAACCGCTGTTACGGTAATCCGGCGTGGGGGACTTTCACCTTCGTTATTAAAATTGCGGCTTGATGATTCGCTGATGCCTGCGCCTCATGGAACGTGGGCGCGACGCAGGCGAAAAGCGTGCGTCCATCGTCGCCGCCTAGCATGCAGGCGAACGCGCCTAATCCATTGGTCTTGAGTTCTTCCACGATGCGGCCGCGCTCGGCCACGCGGACCAGCCGCCTGTGCGCGGCATCGGCCACCCACACATGGCCTTCCGCATCGAGACAAATCCCATCCGGCACCACAGCCGATTGACCCAGCGCTTCATCGGCGTTGGTCGCTGCCGGAGGATCGCCAAAGGCAGCCCAAGTTCGGCGATTACTCAACGAACCTGCGGAGACGTTGAAGGCAGTGAGGCGATTCATGGTTGTTTCGGCGACGATCAGCGTGCGGACGTCGGCGGTAAGCACCATGCCGTTGGGAAAGCCGAGCTCGTCGGCCACCACATTGGCCGCGCCGTCGGGTTCAACGCAAATGAGCACGGTGGTACGGGCCGGTGCGCCGCCCATTAGATCGAATCCGAAATTGCCAACCCAGGCGCGACCGTCGCGATCCACCAGCATGTCGTTCAGGAACCCTGGTGCGAGAGCGGACACATCGGCATGGGTAACAAGCGAACCGTCAGTCTCGCGCCGGAGGATTTTGCGGTCACGCATGGATACGATCAGCAGGCGGCCGTCGGGCAGAAATCCAAGCCCGGAAGGTTGCTGAGGTACGTGGGCGATTGTCTCCGCCGTGCCGTCCATCGCGAAGGCGAAAACGCGGTGGGTGTAGAAATCGGAAACGTGGAGCCGCCCGTCGCGCCATCGCGGGCACTCGGTAAATGACAAGCCGCTGACCAGGGTCGTGAACTCAGGCATATTCCCGGCGCTTCCTCGTACTTCGCGATGTGAGGCCTTCGTGTCCGGCTACTCGAGGAGCGATACGACTCCGGTGCCGAGGTCATAATACCCGGCGACAACCTTCAGCTTATTTTCTTTCACCAAACCGGAAATGACGGTCGATGATTGGCGCAGAAGAGCCGCTTGAATCTTGGCGTTCGCTTTTGTCGCTGCCTCCAGGTTAGGCCCGGCCTGATCAACCGCGGGTTGGATATAGGAAAAGAGCGAGCTGATCTGCCCGGGAACTTCCTTGGCTTGAATGGTGGCCTTGACTGCGCCGCAATTGCTATGTCCCAGCACCAGGATTACTTTTGTCCCCAGCACTGCCGCGCCATATTCCAGGCTCGCAATGATTTCCGTAGCGGCGAAATTTCCGGCCACGCGCGTAACAAAAATATGGCCGATGGTCTGATCGAAAAGCAGCTCCACTGGGACGCGGGAATCGGCGCAAGACAACACCGCCGCGAACGGTTCCTGCTTATCAACCGTTTTCTGTTTCAACATCGCAAGGTCATGCTCGAAGGAAGTCAAATTTCCAGTCGAGAACCGGCGGTTGCCATCCATCAATTCCTGCAACGCGGCATCGCTCGTAAGCCCACTTTGCGCCATTACCCGGCGTGGCGCTGCGAACTCGATTCCCGTCGCGGTCACCAATCCCGCCACCGCTCCTCCTACCGTCATTTTGAAAAAACTTCTTCGGGAGGAGCCTGGGTTCGACGCCACGGAGCGCGGGGCACAGTCGAAGGAAGGTTCCGAAGCTGATGCGCTGTCTTCTAGTTGAAGTTCATCGCTTGTTGTGTCGAATAAAAAACTCATTTGCAAAAGCCTCCTGTTGAAACTACCGGCGTAGGTACGCTGCAATATACTCCGCGCATGTACACGCCGCAATCGGCATAAACTTCGCCAACAAACGCGAGAGCCGAACATATGGGTCCGGCTTCGGTGTTCGGGTTCTCAGCCCGAGGATTCCTCAGCGCCGGGAACGGATACGTCGTACGCGTTGAGAATGACTGAGGTGAGGCAATAGCCTGCGATGAGGTGGACGAGCTCGGCGGTGCCC
>Ga0302183_10001286_pt1 | contig 11740 bp, 10 predicted proteins | sample I_Palsa_N3_2_FD_200232 | JGI IMG/M metagenome (GOLD analysis project Ga0302183, IMG submission 200232) | Peat permafrost microbial communities from Stordalen Mire near Abisko, Sweden - I_Palsa_N3_2 | ecosystem: Environmental > Terrestrial > Soil > Palsa > Peat permafrost | place: Sweden...
AGCGCCAGGATTTCGACAGGTACCACCACGCTCTCGCGAACCGTGCGCAAGTCGGCGATATGGCATTCGAGCACCGGACCCGCATCGAAAATATCGACGTGGTTCTCGTAACGCAGCCCTTCGGATTCGAGCATCCGGCGCGCGGGAATCGTGTCGTTATGCGTGAGGCCGACGCAATCCTGCGCCTCCTGCGGCAACAATTCGACGTACACCGGATAGCGCGGCATCAGCTCCGCGAGGAACGCCTTGCGGCCATGCGAGCTCAGATAATCCGCGGCGTTGAAATCGATCTGGTAGAAATGCGAGCCCACCGCACGCCAGAATGGCGAGGTACCGTTCGCATCGAAATGGCCGCGCAATTCAGCGCACAGACGCTGCGGAAAGCGCTCACGGAACTGCGCGAGAAACATGAAACGTGAGCGCGACAGCAGACCGCCCACACCGCTCGTGCGATAACGCGGGCTTAGAAACAGCGAACAGACTTCCGCATAGCCGGTCAGGTCGTGCGAAATGTTGAGCGCATGCATGCGCGTCCAGATGCCGAGATCCTGGCTCGCATGCACCACCGTGCTCACACGATAGTTGTAAAACGGCTGCTCCAGGCCAACCGAACTTTCGATGCCGCATACGCCGGCCACGTCGCCCGTGGACGTGTCTTCCATCACGAAGAAGTAGCCGGCTTCATGCGACGCAGCCTTGTCTTCCATCGTGCGGCGCGAGCGCTCCACGCGCGCCGCGAGCGCATCGCGGTCCGGCTTGAAGGTAGTGAGACCGGGGCCGGTTTCCTGAGCGAGCGCGACGAGCGCGTCCACATCGCCCGTCTGCACGACGCGAACGACGATCATTCTGCTTCTCCCGAAAGTTCATAGGGATGCTCTTCGGCCGGCTGATGCAGCGCCACACAGCGCACCGGGTCGCCGTTTTGCACCCCGAGCGCGTCGCGCACCGCTAGTGGGAGCGGCGCACCCATTGTCCTGTCGTCAGGCAAAGCGGCCAGCACGCAGCGGAATTCGTCCGCGCGGTTGCTGGCGATCAGCCACGTCGTGCCGACCTCGCCGGCAGTAGCTTCGCGCACCGTCCGCGTTTCATTGCGCCTGACGCAGGCGCTTCGATCGATCTGAGCTGTCAGCACCGGACCCGCGTCGAAGATATCCACGAAGCGGTCGGTCTCGAAGCCTTCCTCGAGATGAATCTCATAAGCGAGCAGCGCCTTTTCGTCCGGCTCACCGAGGACACGCTGCGCCGACTCCGGTAACAACGGCACATAGACCGGATAGCTCGGCATCACCTCTGCGATAAAGGTGCGGCTACGGCCACCGGATTCGATTTCGATGTCCGCGAAATTGCGGCCGAAAAACTTGCGCCCCACCGCTTCCCAGAATGGCGACACGCCGTCGTCGTCCGTCACGCCGAGCAGCAGCGAGAACACCTCGGACGTGAAGCGCTTGCGGTTGGCGGCGATATACATCATTCGCGAGCGCGACATCAGATGCGCGGCGGCATCGCCGCGCAGCGACGGGTCGATATAGAAGCCGGCCAGCCGGCTCTTGCCGGTGAGCTCATGCGACATCGTCAGCGCGTGAATCTTGCGATTCACATGCAGCTCGCGCGACGCATGAATCAACGCGTCGTTGCGAAACGCATAGAACGGCTCCGAATAACCAGCGGCGGCGACGATGCTCGCCGTGCCCAGCAGCTTGCCGGTCTCGCTGTCTTCGAGCACCAACAGGTAAAACTCCTCGCCCGGAAAATCGACTTCCGCACGAAACGAGTCTTCGGACAGCGCGACACGCGCTTCGAGCGCACGGCGGTCATGCGGCAGCGAGTGCAGCACGGGTTGAGCCGTGCGCGCCATATGTTCGAGCGCATCGAGATCGGCGAGGCGGCCGGGGCGTACGAAGAGCATCGTCGTTCCGTTGGTTGAGTGTGACGCCAGATTAACGGGCCGGCGCTTCAGCTGTGGCGCCGATCACTGCTTCTATTGCTTTTGCCAGACGCGCAAAACCTTCGCTCATGTCGTCGAGCGGCACGATCAGCGACGGCGCGAAACGCAGTACATCAGGACCGGCCATCAGCATGATCACGCCATGCTGGCCCGCTGCGGTCACGAAATCCTTCGCGCGACCCTTGAAGGCATCGTTCAGTTCCGCGCCAATCAACAGCCCCTTGCCACGCACTTCCTTAAAGATGCCAAAACGTTCGTCGAGCTTCGCGAGATGCCCCTTCAGCGTCTCGCTGCGCGAACGCACGCCTTCGAGCAGCTTCGGGTCGCTGATCAGTTCCACCACCTTGTCCGCAATCGCAGCGCCCAGCGGATTGCCGCCGTATGTCGTGCCATGCACGCCCACCTTGAAGTGCGCGGCAAGTTCGTTGGTCGTCAGCATCGCGCCGATCGGGAAGCCATTGCCGAGCGACTTCGCCGTGGTCAGGATGTCCGGCGTCACGCCAGTATCCTCGTACGCGTAGAAAGTGCCGCTGCGGCCCACACCCGTTTGTACCTCGTCAAAAATCAGCAGTGCGTCATGCTGATCGCAAGCCTCGCGCAGCGTCTTCAGAAACGCCGGATCCGCCGGGATCACGCCGCCTTCGCCCTGGATCGGCTCGACGATCACCGCACAGGTCTTTGCGCCAATCGCCTTGCGCGCGGCTTCGATGTCGTTGTACGGCAGATGACGGATGCCTTGCGGTACCGGGCCAAAGCCTTCTGAGTACTTCGGCTGACCGCCGACACTCACCGTAAAGAACGTGCGTCCATGGAACGACTGCGTGAACGAGATGATTTCGTCCTTCTCGATACCGTGACGGTCGAAGGCGACGCGGCGCGCCAGCTTCAGTGCCGCTTCGTTCGCTTCCGCGCCGGAATTGGCGAAGAACGCGCGGTCGGCGAAGGTCAGCGCTTCGAGACGTTTGGCAAGGCGCAGCACCGGTTCGTTCGTGTAACCGTTTCCAATGTGCCAGAGCTTGCTGCCCTGCTCGCTCAGCACCTTCAGCAGTTCTGGATGCGCGTGGCCAAGCGCGGTGACGGCGATGCCGCCGGCGAAGTCGATATAGTCACGGCCCTGCGTATCCCAGACGCGCGACCCGAGCCCGCGGTCCGGCACGAAGGCGGCGGGAGCGAACAACGGCACCATCACTTCGTCGAAAGTCTGGCGTGTCACAGTCAGGTCGTTCATGGCAAATCCTCGTTACAGGTAGCGGGTAATAGCTTCAGTGTAGATAACCGCGTGTGAAACGTCTTGCGCATACGCGACGTGTTCTGTCGGGCTTATTGCCGTCGCGGCGGGCATGCCTTGCCTGGCACGGCGCCCGGCATGGCTAACGCTCCGTATCATCGGGACGCTCGATCAGCGCGGCCGGACGCGGTTCGCTTGCTGCCGTGCCGGTCGCACTCGTCTGTTTTTCGATCCAGTTGCGACGGTCTTCACGTGGCGTCACGCCGAAACGCTCGCGATACGCGTTCGAAAAGTGCGCCGCCGACGAAAACCCGCACGCGAGACTGATCTGCACTACGGATTTACTGGTGCGCTGCAACTGCGTGCGCGCCTTCGACAGACGCAGCCCCAGGTAGTATTTGGACGGCATCGAGCCGAGATATTGGCGAAACAACCGCTCCAGTTGCCTGCGCGAAACGCCGACGAGGCCCGCGATTTCATCGCTCGTCAACGGATCTTCGATATTCGCTTCCATCAGTAGCAAGGCATCGTTCAGACGCGGATGACGCTCGCCGGGTGCCGTCACGTAGGGAATGCGTTGCCGTTCTTCGCCCGCGCGCAAAACGCCGACACCGAGCGTATCAGCAATGCGGTCAGCCAGTTCGGGGCCGTGGTCGCGGGCGATCATGGCCAGCATGAAGTCCACCGTCGCCTGGCCGCCTGCACAGGTGGCGCGGTCACGGTCGATTTCGAAGATCTGCTGGGTGACGATCGAGCGTTCGAACTGCTCGGAGAACTGCTGATAGGTTTCCCAGTTGACGCTCACGCGATAGCCGGACAACTGCCCCGCCATGGCAAGCCACCACACGCCATGATGGATGCCGGTGACGAGCGGCGTGCGCTGCCCGACGCGCGAGAGACTGGCGAGGAACAGGCGGTAATCGGCAAACTGCTGAAACCGTTCGCTGACGAGGATCAGCCAGTCGCAGGAAATAGCATCGCCAAAGGCCGCATCCGCCGGCCATTGCGCACCGCCCGCGAGCGGTACCGGACGGCCGTCCCACGAACACACCTGCCAGCGGTACAACGCGCGGCCGTCGATCTCATTGGCGAGATTGAGCGCATCGACAATCGGCCCGACGCCCGACATCGACACCGGCGGCAATGCAACGATTGCCACCTGCGTGGTGCGGGTCGGACTGGACGGTCGAGCTATCGGCAAAGTGATGTATGACGCGCGGTGGGCGTTACTTGAGACTGCCAGAGAGGAACTGCTTCAGGCGCTCGCTGCGCGGCGCGCTGAGCACCTCGGCGGGCACGCCCTCTTCCTCCGTGCGTCCCTGGTGCAGGAACATCACGTGATTCGACACGTTGCGCGCAAAACCCATTTCGTGTGTGACGACGATCATCGTGCGCCCTTCTTCAGCCAGCTTCTGCATGACCTTCAGCACTTCGCCGACCAGTTCCGGGTCGAGCGCGGAAGTCGGCTCGTCGAACAGCATTACATCAGGGTCCATCGCCAGCGCGCGGGCAATCGCCACACGCTGCTGCTGGCCACCGGACAGATGCGACGGATACTGTTTTTCCAGCCGCGGCGCGAGACCCACTTTCTCCAGATACTCGCGAGCGCGCTCTTCGGCTTCGCGACGCGACAACCCAAGCACGTGAACCGGCGCCTCGATGATGTTCTCGATCACGTTCATATGCGCCCATAAGTTGAAGTGCTGGAACACCATCGCGAGCTTTGTGCGGATGCGTTGCAACTGCTTGTGGTCGGCCACTTCCAGATTGCCGCCGCGATCGGCCTTGGTACGCACCGTCTCACCATCCACGACGATCTGCCCTGCGTTTGGCCGCTCCAGAAAGTTGATGCAGCGCAGGAACGTGCTCTTGCCCGACCCGCTCGCGCCGATGATGCTGATCACGTCGCCCTTGTTGGCGTTCAGCGACACGCCCTTGAGCACTTCGTTATCGCCATAGCGCTTATGGATGTCCTGCACAGCAAGCTTGCAGGCTTCAGTCTGAGTCGTGTGGAGCAAGTCGCTCTCCCAAGGTGAATTCGAACCTGTCGTATAACCACAGCGACAGGGGTGACGCGGTGACCCGCGGCAAGACCGTGCCGCTCAACGCGGCCGCACTGCCAGATACGCCAGCCAGTGCCGCTCGGCACGCCGGAACAGCGCCACTAGCGCGAACGATACCGCAAGATAGATCAGCGCCGCGATACCGAACGCGCCGAACGAGTCGTAGGTGGCCGAATTAGCGTCGCGCGCCACCTTGAGGATGTCCGGCACCGTCGCGGTAAACGCCACGGTGGTGGCGTGCAGCATCAGGATCACTTCGTTACTGTACAACGGCAGAGCGCGGCGCAGCGCGGACGGCACGATGATGCGGCGGTACATGGTGAACCAGCTCATACCGTAGGCGCGGGCCGCTTCGACTTCACCGTGCGAGGTCGAACGGATCGCCCCGGCGAAAATCTCGGTCGTATAGGCGCAGGTGTTCAACGCGAAGGCGAGAATAGCGCAATGGAAACCGCTGCGGAAGAACGCGTCGAGCAGTTGATGCGAGCGCACGAACTCGAGGCTGTACATGCCCGTGTAGATCAGCAGCAATTGCACATACAAGGGCGTGCCGCGAAACACATAGGTATAGATGCGCACCGGCGTGGACAGCCAGCGCTTCTTCGACACCCGCGCCACCGCCAGCGGGATTGAACAGACAAACCCGATGCCGATCGACGCCACCAGCAGCCACAAGGTCACCGCAAGACCGGAGAGACGCTGACCGTCCCAGTAAAGAAAAGCCCGGCCGAATTGGGAAAGGATCTCGATCATCGTGTCTTTTCTCCTAGAGCTCTGCGTGCCGCACGCCAATCGAATAACGCTTCTCCAGCCAGATCAGCACGAGGTTCGACACCGTGGTGATGGCAAGGTAGATCAGCGCCGCGATCAGGATGAAGAAGAACATGTTGAAGGTGCTCTTGCCGGCGTCCTGAGCGGCCTTGACGACGTCCGCCAGACCGATGATCGACACCAGCGCGGTCGCCTTTACCAGCACCTGCCAGTTGTTGCCGATGCCTGGCAGCGCGAAACGCATCATCTGCGGGAACAGGATGCGCGTGAACACGCGCGCCCCGCTCATACCGTAGGCCGCGCCCGCTTCGAGCTGGCCGCGCGGCACTGCGAGGAAGGCGCCGCGGAAGGTTTCGGTGAAGTACGCGCCGTAGATGAAGCCGAGCGTGATGACGCCCGCTACGAATGGGTTGATGTCGAACTGCGGCAGATTCAGTGCGTCGGTCAGGTTATTGACCGCGATCTGGATGCTGTAGAACAGCAGCAGCATCAGCACTAGATCGGGCACCGAGCGGATCAGCGTCGTATAAGCCGTGCCGAGTGCGCGCAGCGGCCGGTTGAACGAGAGTTTCGCCGCCGCACCGGCTAGCCCGAGCAGGACCGCGGCCGCGAGCGACAGGACCGACAGCTCGATCGTCTGAATCGTGCCGGCGAGAAGCACCGGACCAAAGCCGTAAAGGAACACGTTTGTCTCCATCCAGGTTCGGGGGTTCGGGATTCAAGGCATGGCGCGGATACTCGCAAGCGAAAATAATTTGCTCAAACAGGTGGCTGCCGTCATGTTGCGTCGCAACATTGGATGATTCAGCGCGGTGGCAGCGGAAAGCGCCTGTTTTAGCGGGTGATATGTGTTTGTAAGCGCGCTGGAGCGCGGCTGCGCGCGCGGCGATTTAGCAAGTTTCGGGTCGCTTTTTCGATAGACGGCGCGGTGCAGGCCTGGACGCGAGTTACGGTCACGATCGGGGCAAACCCCGCTACACTGCGGTTGCCTGGGCGCGTTTCCCCGCTCGCATAACTCCCCAAGGACCTCGAGCATGACCTCCCGTTTCGACCCAACGACGCTCGACGCCTACACAAAGGATGCCGCCCGTTACAGCCAGGAGTGGCTGGACCAGCCGCCTCCGAACGACCTCTATGCGTTGCTCGAAACGCACCTGGTGCCGCAAGGCACGACCGCCGAGATCGGCTGCGGCAACGGCCGCGATGCGGGATGGCTGGCTGAACACGGCTACGAGGTCACCGGCTTCGACGCATCGCCGGGCCTGCTCGCTGAAGCGCGCCGCCTGCATCCGGAGATCGAGTTTCGCGAGGCAACCCTGCCGGCGCTCGCGGAGATCGAGGAACGTTTCGACAACATCGTCTGCGAGACGGTGATCATGCATTTGCCGGCCGAATCGATTCCTCACGCCGTGGATAACCTGAGGCGCCTCTTGCGAACGAACGGCGTGCTGTATCTCTCATGGCGCGTCACCGAAGGCGAGGACACACGTCAGCCCGACGGACGGCTTTACGCTGCCTTCGAGCCGAAAGTGGTGGTGGACGCGCTCGTCGACTGCGCGATTCTGCTATTCGAAGACGTGACGAGCGAAAGCTCGGGCAAGCGGATCTGCCGGGTCATCGCCTCGAAGAATCTCGGCGGCGTCTGATCACTCGATCCCTAGCCGGTCGCGAATGGCCGGCAGCATGTGCTCGACCGCCGCACGCCCTTCCGCAATCGCCGGCGCCGCGCGGTGAAAATCGAAAATACCCATGCCGCCCAGCCTCGGCTGAATCAGAATGTCGGCGGGCTCCCCTGCCAGGCGGCTGCGCGTAATCCGCACCTGCATGATGTCGATGCTCTGCGCGACCGAACTCAGCATCGACGGCACCCGGGCGCTCGGCTCGGGCGCGACGCGCACGTCGCTCGCTACCTGGTCCTCCGAGGGCGCGAGCCAGCGCGGCCACGGCTTACCGTTCTTGCGCAACGAGCCGGGCGGCGGCGCGGTCGGATCGATCACCGGCGAGGCCGCAGCCGTGAGGCCGCCGAAGTCGCGGCCATTGAGAATGTCGTTGTTCAGGTCCACCGCGATCACGCAATCGGCACGCATGCCGCGCGCCACTGATACCGGCACCGGATTGCTCAGACCACCATCCACGAGCCACACGCCGTTATGCCACACGGGCGTAAAGATGCCGGGAATCGCAATCGACGCCCGCACCGCATCCACCACGCTGCCGTCCTGCAGCCAGGTTTCGCGGCCCGAATCCAGTTCGGTCGCCACCGCGGCAAAGGGCATCTGCAACTGGCTGATCTCGCATCCGTTGAACTGGTTGGCGAACACCTGGATCACCTTGCGGCCACCCAGCAGGCCACCGGAAATGCGCAGATCGAGCAGGCGCAGCACCGTCTGCCAGGTGAGGCGCGATACCCAATCCTCCAGCCAGTCGAGATCGCCGTTCGCATAGACCGCCGCGACCAGCGCGCCGATCGAGGTGCCGCACACGACATCCGGCTTGATGCCCGCGTCCTGCAGCGCGCGAATGGCGCCGATATGCGCCCAGCCCCGCGCTGCACCGCCGCCGAGCACGAGACCAATGCGCGAGTGAGCACGTCGCCGCAGCATGTTTTCTCCTTATCGTCCTATCGTCCACGTATCACGTCGGAACGCGATGTCGTATAGACCTTGTGAAACGCATCGAAATGCACGTTGAAGAAGCCCTCCTGCGTCACGCCGCCCTCGCGCCACTTCCAGCTCCACACGGTTTCCGGCTTGAGCGGAAACACTGCCACCTGGCCTGGTTTGCCGAGCAAACGGCGCACCTCGTCCTCGGTCATGCCCGGCTGAACCTTGGCAAAGTTGGCTGCGGTCAGCACCTGGGTGATGGCTTGCAGCTTGCCGTCACGGTCGATGTCGACCATATAGGTGTTGAGTCCTTGCGGGCCGCGCGGATATTCGAAGCGCTTCGAACCGTCGGTGAACGTGCGTTCGGTTTCCGGCTTGCCCATCTGGTTGCGGATTTCCGCCTCAGTCGTCACGCCGGGCGTAAGGCCCTTGAGCAACAGCGCGTCCGGCTTGATGGCGTTGAACAGTTCCTTGAGTTTTTGCACAGCGCGTTGGCCCTGTTGGTCGTCGCAGGCCGCCAGCGCGAGCGAGGCGGCCAGCACGGCGACGGTAAGCAATCGGTAGCTCGATGCCATCGGGGAAGTCGGGATGTGGTCCGTTATGTGAAGGTTGGACGACAGGATAGCAAAAGCTCGCCCGCAAACGCAGCGAGGCGGCCAGTGGGCAAGCGCCGGGACGGAGAGCAATGCGGAGACGATATAGCGCAATGCGCCGTGCCTGCTACCGGCGAGACCCAGCGGAAAAACGGACGGAGAACGGATAGTCCACTAAAAGCGCGACGCGTCGGAGGTTATCCGGGGTCAACGAAGGCGTGCAAAACGGCGGGAGACTCGCGGCGGAACGACCGTGCGAAAAAGACGGGATAGATAAGAGACCCAAGACGACACGCAGCGGTCCGGCTGAACGAAGCAATCAGCCGCAGATGGCCGCTGACCCTACGCTTTCGCCCGTGACAGACCGCTGCACACGGCCGTCTGGTCCCTCGACTATTTTGCCCAGGTGGCGATAATTTAGACGCATTAAATTGATTGTGCGAGCCAGCGTTTACACTGAATCTTCTGAAGAATAGACGCTGACTAACCCAGCGCAAATCCCGCCCGCCCGGCACCCTGCAACACCGAGTCATTTTGCGGCGTGTGGATGCGAGCGCACAGCACGTCGCGGTAGTGGCGCTCGAGCGGATTGTCGCGGCTCAAGCCCGGATTGCCACTCGCCTCGACGGCCAGTTGCACCGCTTCGATCGCCTGATTCGTCACCGTGTATTTGACGAGTGGCGCCTCGTCGAGCGCCACCCGCTCGATGTGCGCCGTCGCATCGAGCAGCACGCGGTTGCTGAACAGCAGGGCATCGATGCGGCCGAGCGTTTGCTGAAACGACGCGAGACTCGCGAGCGGCGCACCGAGATTGGCGGGCGCGCGAGTCGTCGCCCAGTGCACGAACCAGTCGCGCGCGGCACGCGCCACCCCGTCGTACACCGCCGACAGCAACACACTCATCCATGCCATTCCAAGCGCGTCCAGTCCTGCACCGGGAGCGCCGGGCAACTGGATGTCCACGGCATGCTCCGCCGACACAAAGACATCGTCGAAGACGATTTCGTGGCTGCCCGTTGCGCGCATGCCGAGATGATTCCACAGCCCCCCGACCCGTACGCCTGGCGTGTCGCGTCGCACGAGCCACACGCCGACGCGCGGCGGGGTCTCGTCGCTACGTGCCCACACCGCTAGCCATCTCAAGCCCGGGCTGCCGGTCGAATAGATCTTCCTGCCGTTGATGACCCAGCCGTCGCCGCTACGCGTAGCAAGCGTGCCTGGCAGACCGCCCCGAGCCGGCGTGCCGAGTTCGGGCTCGACCCGCAACGAATTGATCAGTGCACCGTTGCGAACGGCTTCGCGGGCGACCTGCTCACGCAGCGCACGCGGCCAGTTCTGGTTGCCCTGCAACCGGTGATGAAACAGATACTGCATGACCAGCACAAGGGCCGTCGACGGCTCTCCGCGGGCCACCGCACGCACCACCTTCAGGGCTTGCGGCAAGCTGGCTGCGCCGCCACCGAGATCCGCCGGCACCGTCAGCGACAGCAGATCGTGCTCATGCAGACGCGCGAAATTGGCATGCGGGAAATCGCCGCTGCGATCGTAGTCTGCGGCGCTTGCGGCGAACTCGCTGGTCAATTGCGCAAGCAAGGCGTCGAACGCGTCGCTATCGAGCGGCGGATGGCGTCGCGCCGCAGCGTGCGCGGCGGTGGGTTCGAAGTCGGGGGCGTTCATCGCAGCTCCGGCGCGGCCGCGCTGTCGCGACCGTGGTTATGTTCAGGCTTGCTGATGGTTCAAGGACACTTAAGGATACTTAAGGACTCGGGACCGACAGTTCACAAGTTTAAGGCAAAGGAAAACTGCGGTCGAAGCTCGCTTTTACATCGAGGCGCGCGGGAATCACGCTGGCGGCTGTGTAGGTGTCGGCCGTGCGCTGCTGCGCCGCGATCACACCGTCGTCAATCGCGACTGGATGCACCTGACCGCGTTGATAGACGGTTTTCAACACGTCGGGCGGCAAGCCAGTTACGCGCGACTGCATCGCCGCGACCTCCTCAGGATGCGACAGCGCCCACTGCTGGCCAAGCGCCACGCGCCGCAAAAAGTCCGCTAGCACCGCACGTTTATCAGCGATCGCTCGTTCAGTCGCAACCTGGTAGCTCAACCCTTCTGACAAGCCGACGCCATTGACGAGAATGCGGTCATGATCGCGGGACTCGCTCAGTGCCGTGTACGGATCCCACACCGACCAGGCATCCACGCTGCCCGATGCAAGCGCAGCCTTTGCATCGGCCGGCGCGAGGAACACCAGTGTGACATCGGAAAGCGGAATATTGGCTTTTTTCAGGGCCGCGAGCACGAGGAAGTGGCCAATCGAGCCGCGCGTCGTGGCGATACGCTTGCCCTTCAGGCCCGTCACATCGGTGAGCGGCGAATGCGCGCCAACGACGATCGCGAGATCGACTGGATGCGAGCGCGTCGCAGCCACTGCGCGCAGTTGGGCGCCCGCTGCAAGCGCGAACACCAGGGGTGCGTCGCCGAGACCGCCCACATCCACGGCACCCGCGTTCAGTGCCTCACCGAGCGGCTGCGCA
>Ga0302183_10001288_pt1 | contig 11736 bp, 11 predicted proteins | sample I_Palsa_N3_2_FD_200232 | JGI IMG/M metagenome (GOLD analysis project Ga0302183, IMG submission 200232) | Peat permafrost microbial communities from Stordalen Mire near Abisko, Sweden - I_Palsa_N3_2 | ecosystem: Environmental > Terrestrial > Soil > Palsa > Peat permafrost | place: Sweden...
GAGCGCATCCGCTCTCCCAGCCACGGCGTCAAATGCCGCGCTCCTTCCACGATCCGTTCAGCGTTATCACGCGGCATGCGCTTGGTCGACGCTGCATCGGTATAACGCGGCGCTGCGGCCTTCGCGCCTTCCTTGATATCGATCAGGCAAAGATCGTCGCCTTCAATCGCACCACCGTCGATGTCCAGCAACACCGCATACCGCAACCGTCCAAGCGAGCTGCAGCCCTTCACCCAATACGCGGCATCGATCACGGTGACGTTTTCTTCGTCGGCGTTCTTGCGCAAGGCGGTTGCGATATCCGCAATCTCGCGCTGCTTGAACAACGCTTTTATCTCGGTGCGCTCGGTCTTGTCGAGCGGCCAGAAACGCTTGCCGAGGGGAATGCTCGGTTCAATGTCTTCAATCCGTTCGATCGCCAGTTGCTGCCACGTGCGGCGCACGGCTTCCTTCATCATCACCCGTACCTCTTCGGGTTTTGTGTCCTTGGCGGAGCGATGGCTGGAACGATCGAAGGCGTGTTCATAGCCTTGCGCGAGTGCTTCCATCATGCGTGCCGTCGTGACACCCGGCAGGTCGGAGCCGCGTGCGGCTGTCGCCAGCGATAACCCCAGCCGGATGATGTCGTGCGCCGGATTACCGATCACGGTCTGGTCCAGATCGCGAATCTGAATTTCCACCCGGCCGTCGGCGTTGGCAATGGGCCCAAGATTGCCCGTGTGGCAGTCTCCGCAGATCCAGATAGCCGGACCTTCGGGCAGTGAATGGCCCTCAATGCCATCGAGCCATTCATAGAATTTGGTCGTGCTGCCGCGCACGTAGGCATGCGCCGAGTCGGCCATTTTCATGTTGCGGCGTTCAGAGAGGGGCGCTTGACGATCGTTCGGGTTGGGAAGCTTGAATTTCTTTTTCTTGGGCATGGGATCGTCCTGTGATGCTCGATCAGAGCAAGGCGCATGCCGTCACGATGCAATGAAAATGAAAGACGTTCGCCGACGTATGCTTGTCGCTGGCTTCGATAGTGCCGCAAAGCCGTCGCGCAGGGTGAACGTCTGGCCCGGCGGCAGGATTTTTGATCCGTTACGGTATCGGCCTGCACTTTCTAAGGAGACACGATGACGCTACCCACCTTTTCCATGGTCGATACCGCGCCCACGCCGGTCGGTCCTTTTTCTCACGCGGCCGAAGCGGATGGCTGGGTGTTCCTCACCGGCCAGATGCCGACCGATCCCACCGATGACTCCAAGCCCTTGCCCGAAGGCGTGGAAGCGCAGACGCGCCGGGTGGTGGATAACCTGATTCTTGTGTTGGAAGGGATTGGGCTGTCGCTGGATAACGTGGTTAGCGCGCGGATTTTCCTGACCGAATTCAAACGCGATTACGCCGCGATGAACGACGTTTATAAAGGCTACTTTTTGCCTAAACCGTTGCCGGCGCGTACTTGTATTGGTGTGACAGGATTGGCGCGTGATGCGCTTGTCGAAATCGATTTCGTCGCCAAGCGGTGAGTTGATCTACGGGCGTTTCGGCGTTGCCGTTGAGTCGACCGAGCGGAAAGTCAGATTGATCCGCTCGCCACGCGCCTCGGGTTCCTTCGGCACTCTATGCGCCCAGTCGAGTTGGGTGCGTCCCTGCATGATGAGCAAGCTGCCGTGCGTCAGTTGAAGCGTATGCGTTTGCCGCGTTTTCGTATGCCGGAACTCGAAGGTTCGCGTCGTGCCCAGACTCACTGAGGCAATGACCGGTTGCGGCCCGAGTTCGCGCTCCTTGTCGGCATGCCAGCCCATGCTGTCCATGCCTGTGCGGTAGCGGTTGATCAAGACACTGTTGAACGCAGTTTGAGCGGCGGCTTCGGCCCGTGTTTTCAATGCCAGCACTGTCGGCGTCCAAGGCTTTGGAACGTTGCGGATGCCGGAGTACACGTAGACCGCGCCGGGATCGCCCTGCCACGCCGTCAGGCGCGGGAAGGGGATCTTGCCGGCGGGCGTGTTCATTGAGTCCTGTTGCCAGGTGATTTCATCAAGCAAGGCCGCTAACGTGTCCGACGCCGTCGGCGGGTCCAGCCAGTCAGGCAGCCATACGATGTCAGGCGTGGGGATGTCGTCGAAGAGGTCGAACATGGCGGTAATTTTCGCCTTCGGGCAATCTGCGAGGTCAGTGTCAGTGTCAGTAACTTAGCAGATTCTCTTTCCTGATACTTGCTCACCCGTTTTTATAAGCCGCCACGTTGCGTGGCGGCTTGCTATCTCAACGAGCCAGCTTCGTCACCGTCACCCGCTTCTTCAGCACGCGCGCTTGCAGCACGATCACCAGCAACAAGAACACGCCGCGTATCACCGATTGCCAATACGCCGACAGGCTGATAAAGCCCAGGCCGTTCTCGAAGTTAAGCAGGTTAAACACGAGCCCCAGCAGCGCAACACCGGCAATCGTCATCGCGATCGATCCTTGTCCGCCGGTCAATAACGTCCCACCCAGCACCACCGCCGATATCGCGAACAACTCCCAGCCCACGCCTTCATTCGGCTGCCCCGCGCCGAACTGGGCAGCCAGTATCGCGCCCGCTATGCCGGCCAGCAAGCCGCTCAGTGCATAGACCGTGACCAGCGTACGGTCTACATTCAAGCCCATCAGACGCGAGGCTTCTTCACTGCCGCCTATGGCTAATGCATGTCGTCCAAAGCGTGTGCTTCTCAATGCCAGCCACCCCAACACGGCTGCCACCGCTGCCACGATTCCCGGGATCGGCAGCCCCCACAAATCTCCTTGTCCAAAGTTGCCAAAACTGGAACTGGGTGCAATCGATACCGCATCGTTATGTCCCAACAGCAACGCCAAGCCGTGCGCCCCCAAGCTCGTCGCCAACGTGACGATAAACGGCAGGATCCGCATGTGCGTGATGACCAGGCCATTCAACACGCCGATCGCGAGTCCTGCGCCCGCGCCCGCGAGCACTGCGACCAGACCGCCATACGGGCTCGCCAACGCGGCTACCACGCTCGCCAGCGCCGCCACCGTTCCCACGGACAGGTCTATCCCGCCCGTGATGATCACAAACGCCATGCCCACCGATATCAACGCGAACATCGAGTTGTATCGCCAGAATGAATTGATGTTGTAGGCCGATGCAAAGTGGTCGTATCGAAGCACGCCGAGCAGGAGTAACGCCGCTAACGCCAACAGAATGGGAAGGTTCTTTTTCATGTCGATATCTGCCTATCGCTGACGTCGCTGTACATACACGGCGGCGATGATGATGCCGGCTTTCACCACGAGCGCGGCGGCATCGGGAATGCCGTGGGCGAGCAGCGTGTAACGCAGCAACTGGATGATCAACGCGCCAATCAGCGTCCCCACTATGTAGGCTCTGCCGCCCGTCAACGCCGTGCCGCCTACGGCCACTGCGGCGATGGCATCGAGCTCGGAGCCCAGGCCGATCACGTTGGCGTCCGACGAGGAGTTCACGGAGATCGATATCAAGCCCGCCAGCCCGGCCAGTCCCGCGCACAGGGTGTACGCGATCATCTTGACGCGCGCCGTCGGAATCCCGCTCAGGTACGCTGCGCGCTCGTTGCCGCCCGTGACGAGCAGGTACTGGCCGAACAAGGTCTTGCGCACGATCCACGCGAACACGGCGACGAGCGCGAGCATCAGGAACACCTGCGCCGGCACGCCCGCCACGCGGCCCAGTGCGATCCACTGGAAAGCGGGGTTGTCGAATGCTTGCAGGCTGCCATCGGTGAACACCTGCGCAATGCCGCGCCCTGCGATGAACAGCACCAGCGTAGCGACAATCGGCTGCACAGAGAGCCTTGTGACGAGGAAGCCGTTGAAGACGCCGCAGAGAGCGGCGGCCAAAACGGGCAAGACAAAGGCTAATGCAATGCCGAACGGACCGGCCACGTTCATGAAGATCATCGGCGCGAGCGAACCGGCAATCGCCATTGAAGCGCCCACCGATAAATCGATACCGCCCGTTGCCACGACCAGCGTCATCCCAATGCCGACGATCACGATCGTCACCACTTGCGTCAGGTTGACGTTGAAGGTCTGCAGCGACCAGAAGTGCTGTGTGAAGAGCAGGTTGAAAACGATCATCGCGACCAGCACGGCGATCTCGCGCTGAATCGTGATTCGATATTTTTTCTTCTGCGCGGCCTGCACAAGCGGCGCGGCGGTTGCCGGTTGCGTTTTCTGATTCATGACTGACCTTCTTTGGCATCAACGGCTTCCGCCAACGACGATTCCTCTCCAGAGCCATACGCGATCGCATCCATGATCGACGCCTCGCTCATGCGCGCACCATCGAGTTCGGCGACGGTCTTGCCATCGCGGATCACAACAGCGCGATCGGCTACCGCGGTGAGTTCTTCCAGTTCGGACGCGGACAGCAACACCGCCAGCCCCGAGTCACGCAGTTCGCGGATGATCTTGGCGACATCGGCTTTCGCGCCAACATCGATCCCTCGTGTGGGTTCATCGAGTAGCAATAAGCCAGGGTTCGTGGCCAACCAGCGTGCGAGCAAAACCTTCTGCTGGTTGCCGCCCGACAGTTCGCGGATCGGTTGATCGGCCGACCGCAGTTTGATCCCCAGCGATTCGATAAACCGGTCCACGATCTCGCGCTGCTTCGCGACATCCACCACACCGCGTTTGGTCAGCGTTCGCAGGCATACGAGCGTGAGGTTGTCGCGCACGGACAACTCCGGCACGATGCCTTCGCCCTTGCGGTCCTCGGTGAGATACGCAATCCCGCGCGCAATGGCGTCTTGCGGCGACTTGAGCGTGACCGGCTTGCCGTCGATGGAAAGCGACCCGCGCTCGGTCGGATCCGCGCCGAACATCAACCGCATGGTTTCCGTGCGGCCCGAGCCGAGCAGCCCCGCAAGACCCACGGCTTCGCCTGAGTGGACATCGAGCGATACATCCGTCACCTTCGCGCCCGCACCGAGGTTGGTCGCGCTGATCGCCGTCGAACCGCGTTTGGCGAGGTTCGCTTCCTTGACCGCGCTGTCCTCGTGCACGACGGCGGCGAGCGTGCGCCCGAGCATGGTGGTGACGAGTTGCAGCTTGTCGAGCGCGGCCATCGGGCTTTCCGCGACGGTTTGCCCGTCGCGCATTACGGTGACGCGATCGCACAGCGCATACAGTTCATCCAGCCGATGCGAAACGAATATCACCGCGCGACCGTCGTCCCTTAAACGTCTCACCACGCTGAACAGCAATTCGACTTCGCGTTCATCGAGCGAGGACGTGGATTCGTCCATGATGACCATCTTCGCTTCCGACGATACCGCCCGCGCCAGCGCCACCATCTGCTGGATAGCCGTCGAAAACTCACGCACGGGTTTGCTCACATCGATCTGTAAGCCGAAGGAGTCGAGCAATTCCTGCGCGCGCCGGTGAATCGTCTTCCAGTCGATCAACCCGAACCGGCGCGGCTCGCGGCCGAGAAAAATGTTCTCGGCAATCGAGCGGAACGGCACCAGGTTGATCTCTTGATAGATCGTGCTGATACCGGCTTCGCGCGCTTCTTTCGGGCTGCGGAAATCGGCTTCGCGGCCATCGAAACGAATCGTGCCCGCCGTGCGCCGGTATGCGCCCGTCAGGATCTTGATCAGTGTCGATTTACCCGCGCCGTTCTGCCCGATCAGCGCATGCACTTCTCCTGCTGTCACGGACAGCCTGGCGTGCCGCAACGCGGCCACGCCGCCAAAGCTGATGTCGATATCCTGCATCTCGAGCAGGGGTGTTCCGGAATTCGGTGTGTTCATCAAGTGCGTCTCCCTGACGGCTGGTTTCACGCAGTGGCTGCGTTTCAGTCCGCCGGATACAAAAGAAGCGACGGCCCGCGAAACACGGGGCGCGCCGCTTCGAACACCTTCGTTGCTCAATAGACCAAGCTTCGTAACTTCATGCAACGTTCACTGAGCGCGTTCGCTCAATAACCGTACTGCATGCTCTCTTTAACGTTGCTCTTGTCGTAGAAGCGGTCGGAAACTTTCACCCACGGCGGAACGGTTTCACCCTTCGCGAATTTCTGCGCTACGTCGCACGCAAGCGGGCCGAAGAACGGGCTCGACTGCACGCTCGCACCGAGTTCGCCGGCAGCGATGGCGTCCATGCCGCCCTTCGTTCCGTCGATAGTCACCAGGGTGATGTCCTTGCCCGGCTGCTTGCCGGCCGCCTTGATAGCCGCAATCGCGCCGAGCGCCATTTCGTCGTTGTGCGCGTAGACGGCGGTTACGTCAGGATGCGCCTGAAGCAGCGTTTCCATGACTTGACGGCCCTTGTCGCGCGCAAAGTCACCGCTTTGCGACGCGATGATCTGCATGCCCGGATTCTTCGCGATCACATCGTCAAAACCCTTCTTGCGATCGTTCGCAGCGGACGCGCCAGTGGATCCTTCCAGTTCGATGATCTTGGCCTTGCCGCCAGTCGATTTGACCAGCCAGTCAGCCGCGCGCTGTCCCTGGTTGATAAAGTCCGAGCCGATGAACGTGATGTAGTCCTGACCCGCTTTCGCCACCGATTGATCCACGTCACGGTCGACCAGGATCACCGGAATGCCCGCTTTCTTCGCCTGCAAGACGATGGGGGCGAGCGGCTTTTCTTCACGCGGCGGGAACACGATCAAATCGACGTGCTGCGCGATCATGCTCTGGATGTCGGCGACTTGCTTCGATGCCGAGCTGTTCGCGTCGGTCATCACCATCTGCCAGCCGCATTTCGCCGCGACGTCCTTGAAGCTCTTGGTTTCGGCAAGACGCCACGGGTTGTTGCTCTCGGTCTGAGCGAAGCCAACGCGCAAGGGTTTCTTGTTCGCGAGCTTGGGCAGGGGAGAGTCGTCGGCGTGGGCGATGCTGAAGCCCGCCACCATCGACAATGCGAGCGCAGACGTGGCCAGCACGCGCAACGGGAATTTGCGTTTGTTGAATTTTTCAAGCGACAGCATGTCTTCCTCCGGTATGGATGGTCCTGCTTTTTTAAGTGCTTCGGTCCTGCTGTGTTTTTCCGTCCTCTCGGCTCTATCTCAATAAGTCGAGGTGCGATGATTATTCCACCGTATTTTATTATTGGTCAATCGCTAATATTATTAATTGCGGGTTGTTTGACCACGGTAATTACCCTTACCGACGCGCGTTCCACCAGCGGTCCGTCGAGTTTTACCGTGCGTCGGCGCACGGGTGCACCGGCGGCGCGGTTGTGCTCTTCCTGGAGCAGCGTCTCGACCGCCCATCGGCCCAGCTCATAGTTGGGCAGGACGACCGTGGACAGCGGCGGATGGGTATGGCGGGCGATTTCCTGGTCGTCGTAACCGAGTACGGAGACGTCCTCTGGAACCCGCAATCCAAGCTGCTTCAGCGCCTCGATCGCACCGAGCGCCATCAAGTCGTTCGCGCAGAAAATGGCCGTTGGCGGGTTGGGCTGGCGCATCAGCGAGAGCGTGTGTTCGAAGCCGGAGCCGGAACTCCAGTCGCCCTCGCGGACCAGCTCGGCGGCGAACGGCAAGTCCGCAGTGGAGAGCGCCATCCGATACCCCTTCAGCCGGTCGCGCGACGCGTCTTGCCAGGGTTCGCCGTTCACATACCCAATTCTTCGATGCCCCGCGTTCAGCAAATAGTCCGTCGCGGTATGGCCTCCCGTCACTTCCGCCGGCACCACTGACGAAAGCTCGGAATCACTTGTGTAGCAGTTCAGCAGGACCGTCGGGACCTTCGAAAGCGCCGCCGGCAACGTCACCTTGCGCGTGTACACGGTCGCGTAAATCACGCCGAGCACATTGGGGTTTGTCAGCGTGGCGTCGAGCACTTGCTGCTCGATTTCCGCGTTGCCGTGCGTCGAGTACACAGCAAGCATCCGGCCGTTGGCGAACGCTGTATCGCGTGCGCCGTCGATGTTCACCACCGGATGCGGGCTCGTCGAAATTTCATCTGCCAAATACACGATCAGGTTCTTCTCGTTCGCCGTGATCGCCGCGTCCAGCGGTTCGCGCGACGTCATGCGGTAGCCGAGATCCTGCGCGGCCTTCAGTACTTTGTTGCGCGTAGCATCGGAGAATTTCGCGCCGGTCGCGTTGTTCAGTACGAGCGAGACGGTCGATTGCGAAACGCCAGTCAGCTTCGCGATGTCGGTCATCGTCGGACGGCGTTGCGTGGATTTTTTCATTGTCTGGGGCCGCAAAAAGGCGGCGTTGCGTTGCGCTGAAACGTTCTGCGGATGCCGCCGACGGTACCACTAATATTTTCGATCGACAACGCTCGAAAACGATCGCCGGGATTGGCTTTTCCAGTGCTGGGGAGACCCTAAGTGTTATTACTAATAATATTGACTACTTCGGGGCAATCATGCGATTCTCGGGGCGCACGCGGGGCTGTCGGATCAATGAAAGCCGCGCGAGCCGACCGCGCCCGACTCGCGTGGCGCAACCAAGGAGACGACGATGGCCCGCTACGACGAGCGCGCTCGCGATGCGCTTGCGGAGGATTTCGAACGAGACGGCTGCGTGCTGCTGCCCGGCCATTTCCCGCGCGCGACGCTTGAAGCGTGGCACGCGGCTTTCGCGCCGCTTTTCAGGCCGCATGCAGAGGCGGCGCGCGAGCAGGGCGGTAGCGGCAATCGCGGGCCGGGGCGCTATTACGTTACGTTGCCGTTCGAAGGCGAGTTCGCCGATCCCGCCGTTTTTTGCGATGACGATGTACTGGGGATCGTCGAGCGAATTGCCGGACCGGACCCCGTGATGTGCCAGCTCGCCACCGATACACCCGTGCGCGGTTCCGACTTCCAGGACTGGCATCGCGACACGCCGCCGTTGTTCGATGGCGTGCCGGAAACGCCGTCGTTCCAGTTGGCGGTGAATTTTCCGCTTATCGATGTGAATGATGAGAACGGGTCGCTCGAGACCACGCGCGGGACGCATCGGATATCGCGTGAGGAAGCGCTTGCCGGCTTGGCAGATGGCCGGTTCCCGGCGGAACGCGTTCCCATGCAACTCGGCGACGTGATGATCCGCGATGTACGCGCTTTGCATCGCGGCACCCCGAATTTCACCGATACCCCTCGGCCGATGGTCGTGATCGGTTATAGCCGTTCGTGGTATTTCAGGCCGGAAGTGCAGGTGCAAGTGCCGCGCGATGTCTTCGCCGCGCTGCCTGCCCGCGCGAAACGCCTGCTGCGTTATAGCCCGCAAGTCGACAAGACGCCGCGGACCTTCGATGAAAGTTATCAGCGGTTTGCATATTGAACACCGATCAACGGACAAGCGCGGGTGAAAGCGCCGCTGCTCAATCCACTCAGCCCACGCCGGCCGCTGACGATGCGTTTCGCATCGCGTTGAATGATGCTGCGCTGATCGAACTGTGCTTCGAGGACCGGCGAGTGTTGCTGGCGCCGCACGTCGGCGGCGCGATCGCGGCGTTCTACGATCTGCCGGATGTTGGCAAAGGCGTTGGCAATGGCAATAGCGGTCGCGGCGCATTGCATTGGCTGCGTCCCGCTACGGCCGACGAGCTCGCCGCGGGCAACCCGCTCGGCATGGCGAGCTTTCCGCTGCTGCCGTACTGCAACCGGCTGCGTGACGCGCGGTTTGCTTTCGACGGCCGCGAGGTCGATCTATCCGCCGATGGCAACGCGTTCGATCATGCGCTGCATGGGCACGCGTGGCGGCGGCCATGGCGCGTAGGTCTGGTGTCGTCGAACGTGGTGGAATTGCATTTGAACCACGAGCCCGGCAGCGAACCGGCGCATCACTGGCCGTATCGATATGAAGCGACGCAGCGTTTCGAACTCGATGATTCCGGCCTGTTCGTCACGATGTCGATACGCAATCTCGCCGATCAGCCTATGCCGTTCGGCATGGGTCATCACCCTTATTACCCTCGCACGCCGGCGACGCGTATCCACACGAACGTGCGCGCAATGTGGCACGCCACACAGGATCTCCTGCCGACGTTTCTCGGCGCGCATCCGTGCGTTGATGCGTTGGCCTCGCCGGAAGGCCTGTCCGCCAATGCCTTCGATCTGGACAACAATTTCGCCGGCTGGTCGAGGTCGGCGACCATCGACTGGCCGGATGAACATCGCAGCGTGACGCTTTCTGCCGATGCGCCGTTCGATCACATGGTCCTGTTCGCGCCCTCGGCACATCCGGACCTGCTGTGCGTGGAGCCTGTAACGAACACCGTGGATTTCTTGAATCTCGATGCGCCGCGAGAGGACATCGGCGGTGGGGTGTTGATGCCGGGCGAACTGAAGCAAGCGCGATTCGGCTGGATGCCGCGCGAGTCCGCTTAATCCGACGCTAAAGGGAGCAAATCCACTTTCCCGGTATCATCCCGAAATTATCCGCGCGCCTGATTCGCTGAGCGCGTGAGCACCTTCAGAATTCTCAAAAATCCAGGAAAGCACCATGACGACGATCGACAGCGCGCCCGGCGAATCCACCCAACCGCGCCGCGTCTTGCTCGTCGATGACAGCGTCGATGCAGCCGAAGCCATGTCGATGCTGCTCGAAACGCTCGGCCACGAAGTGCGTGTGATGCATGACGGCCCGAGCGCGCTTGCCATGGTCGATGACTTCGCGCCCGATGTCGTGATCCTGGATATCGGCTTGCCGGGTATGGATGGCTTTGAGGTCGCGCGGGAGTTGCGCATACGCGCGGTGACTAAAACCGCCTTGCTGATCGCGTTGACGGGTTATGGCGCGGAGAGTGACAAGAAAGCAGCGCGGGACGCCGGCTTCGACCATCATCTGGTCAAACCCGTGTCTTTCACCGCGATAGAAACCGTGATCGCCGCGTCATTTGCAGACCGCGCGAATTAAAGCTCGGAGTAAAACGCAAAGTAAAACCCGCGCTTACTCCACCCGCAACCTCGCCATATACGGCAGATGATCGGACAGCCATGCGGTGTCCTGCGTCGGTGTGATCCATTCAACCGGTTTCATTCCGCGCACAAACATCTTGTCGAGCGCGAGCGCGGGTGAAAACGCCGGATAGGTCCGCCCGGATTCACCGAGCATGGTCGCCACTTCGCTCATCCCGAGTTCGCCGAAGACCCCCACCGAATCATTACGCCAGTCGTTGAAGTCGCCCGCCAAAACGAGCGGCCCTTCAGGCGCTTCCTTCGTTATCCACAACGCGATCCAGTTCATTTGGCGCAGCCGCGCCGCCCGCGTCAACGCGAGATGCGCGCACAACAACGTGACCGAGCGTCCGGCAAACGTGGCGCGCGCGACCAGCAAGCCACGGCGCTCAAACCGATGCGCCGAGATATCCCAACGTCCGCCCAGATCGAGCGGATGCGGCGAAAGAATTGCGTTGCCATGCCGCCACGAAGGTTTGAACACGTTCTGCCCGAGCGCGATCTGCAAATCGAGCGATGTTGCGATTTCCGTCGCCTGGCAATGCCAGATGTCATCGACCGGGGCATCGAGCGGATTACCGAAGCTCGCCGCCAGCACCGGCTGCGGCATCCGGCGCGCCATGGCTTCCTGCAGGAAATAAGCATCGGCTTTGGTCGACTGAACCCAGCGCTGCATCGCGCTCCACGCCTGGAGGCCGAGCGGTGAGCGGCCCTTGTGCAGGTTCCAGCTCACGGCCACGAAATCGGGGGTGTCGTGAGCGGAGGGAATTCCGGAGGTGAAATGTTCTGGATTTCGCATGCGATGAATGAGTTAACCGCGAGTTGACCGCGAAAATGAACGGCGCGGTGTGGGACGCGGCGGCGTCGGGCGTG
>Ga0302183_10001289_pt1 | contig 11732 bp, 12 predicted proteins | sample I_Palsa_N3_2_FD_200232 | JGI IMG/M metagenome (GOLD analysis project Ga0302183, IMG submission 200232) | Peat permafrost microbial communities from Stordalen Mire near Abisko, Sweden - I_Palsa_N3_2 | ecosystem: Environmental > Terrestrial > Soil > Palsa > Peat permafrost | place: Sweden...
ATGGCGCCGCGGATTCCCGGGAGATGGGAATAGAAATGGTTCTGCAAAGCGGAAAGCGTCACGTCTGTGGTCGCGCCGTTATCGAATAGCGCGGAGAGCATTTGCTGCTCGTGCGCGCGCGCGGAGGGCCATTCGGCGGGCTGCTTCTTCAGGTGAAAAACATATCCCTTGCTGTGGCTCAGTCCGAGAAGGTGGCTTTCCTCTTTCTGTTCGATCGTGAGATAGCCTTTGACAGCAAGATCGACGAGCGTAGCGGTAATATCGCGCATGGCCGCTTCATTGTCTACGAGCGTGCCGCACTCGCCGGGGCTGAGCTTGTCCGGGGGCTCGTATTGCACGGTAATGGCCTGGCGCTCCGGGCCGCGCCCGCGCGTCCACCAGAGCCAGAGCATCACGAAGAACACGACCACCGGAATGAGCAGCGGCAAATTGCTGCGCAGGAAAAGCAGGAATTTTGCTGACGCCGCCGGCGGATGCACGAATCCCTTGTCGAACCCGACCACGGCGGTCAAACCTTCGTGGAATGACAACGGGCGCGTGGTGTGGATGTCCACCAAATTGTCCTTCACTTCCACCACCGCGTCTTGCGCGCGGGAACCCACCGCACCGGTGTAGGCGGTGGCATGCAGGCCGGTGATCCCCGCGGGCAATTCGATATGTGCAGTGGCGAAATGAATGGGAACTTCCCAGTCGTCTCCGGTGACGTTCCAGTAGAGCTCGTCGTGATCGTCGAAGAAGCGCAGGGCGTCGATGACGCGATAACGGAAGACGACGGTTTGCGTGGAATCGTCGGCGTTAGGCACGTAGATTTTAAATTGGGAGTAGCGGCCTTCGCGATGTTGTTCGTAGCGGAGGGCTTGGCCGCCGATGTCGGTGACGCTGAGGGGCTCGATGAAGAGCGTGTAGTTGAGTCCCTGGGGATTGGTGTACTCGACGGGGATGGTGCGGTAAATGCCGTGCCAGGGTCCGCCGGTGAAACGGGCTTCGATGGTTTCGGTGACGTCGATGGTGCCGTCGGCATTCACCAGAACTTCGTCGTCAAAGTGCTGGATGGCGAGCTGGCGCGCGGCAGCGGCAGGCAACGCAGTGAGCAGTGCGGCGAGCAGTGCGAGAAGGCCCAGGGCGAAAATGTGGCGAGGCGAACGCATCCGGGAGCGAGGCCGCAGCAGCACTAGGATGTGCCGCTGAAGCTGACCTTGGGAACTTCACGCTCGGCCGGCGTGTTGATCTCGAAGAACTCGCGGGGCTTGAAGTTGAACATGCCGGCGATGATGTTCGAGGGAAACACGGCGATTTTGGTGTTGAAGTCGCGCACGACGGCGTTGTAGTAGCGGCGCGCGTTCTGCACGCTGTCTTCAATTTGGTTGAGAGTGTTTTGAAGCTGGGTGAAGGATTCCACGGCGCGCAGCTGCGGGTAGGCTTCGGCCAGCGCGAACACCTGGCGCAACGCGGAGGTGAGCACGCCTTCCGCTTCGCCCTTCGCGGCCGGGCCTTGCGCGCTCATGGCCTGGTTCCGCGCCGCCACCACGCCTTCGAGCGTGCCTTTCTCGTGCCCGGCGTAGCCCTTGACCGTTTCCACCAGGTTGGGGATCAGGTCGTAGCGGCGCTTGAGCTGAACGTCGATGTCGGACCAGGCGTTGTCGCACTGCACCTTCAGGCTGACCAGGCCGTTGTACATGCTGATGACAAAAATGATGGCCAGAGCTACAACGCCGAGAAGTATCCAGATCACGTGCCCTCCGAAAACCGCTGGGATAGGACGGTTCTTTTTGACCCGTGTTCAGCATACGGCGGACATCTTCCGGTGTAAAGGGATTCGCGGGAATGCTACTTGGCGGAGGCGAGAGCAGGGTCCAGGCGGTGGGCTTCCTGAAATTCCTTTTCCGCGGAAGCGGCGTCGCCGAGGCGCGCGAGGGCCATTCCCAAATTGTAATGCGCGTGCGCGAGCTTCGGATTCAGGCGAATGGCTTCGCGGTAACTGTCTGCGGCCAGGCCATATTTGCCCTCGTTGAAAAGAGCATTGCCGAGATTGAAATGCGCTTCCGCGTAATCCGGGCGCGACGAAGCAAGCTTCCCTAGGGTCGTTTCGGCCGCGTAGAGATTGCCTCCCTCGATTTGCGCGATGCCGAGGCCGAGCATGGCTTGCGGAAAATCCGGCTGGATATCGAGCGCTTTGCGGAGGGTGGCTTCGGCCTTGGCGGGCTCTTTCATATTCAGGTAAGTATTTCCGAGATTGTAGAGCGCGTGCGCGTCATTCGGCTTCATGGCGAGGCCGCGCTGGTAGGTTTCGACGGCGACGCTGAGCGAGCCTTTGTCCTGATAAGCGCGGGCGAGATTGAACTCGGCTTCGGGCTGCCGGGGTTCGAGCGCGAGAGATTTCTCAAGGCTGGTGACGGCCTCGTCGAGCTGGCCCTGCATGTAAAGCAGGTGACCCAACTCGAACCAGGCGTGCGCGTCGTTCGGCTGCTCCGCGACAATCTGGCGGTATTGGTCAATGGCCTCATCCGCACGACCCGCGCCCTGGAGCGCCGACGCATAATTCCTTTGAATGTCCGGAGCCTTGGGCGCGAGCTCGAGCGCTTGCTGAAAGACCGGGATGGCCTGGTCCCACTGCTGCTTGGAATCAAGCGCGACGGCGAGATTGTTGAGGGCGTCGGTGTAGCGCGGTTGAACCTCGAGCGCCTTGCGATACTCGGCGATAGCTTCGTCCGCGCGTCCGGAGGCGAAAAGCACGGCGCCCAGGCCGTTGTGCGCCTGCGGAGAGCCCGGATTCAGAGAGAGCGCTTTCTGGTAGGCGGCGATGGACTCCGCATATTTTCCCTGGTGATAGAGCGCCAGACCCAAATTGCTTTCGATGACCGCGTCGGTGGGCTTCAGGGCCAGAGCTTTGCCGAAATCATCGACGGCTTCGGCGTCCTTTCCTTCGGCGTCGAGGGCCTGGCCGAGATTGCCGAGCGCTTCGGGAAAATTCGGATTGATGGCGAGGGCCTGGCGGAAGAGCGCGATGGCTTCGTCCACTTTTCCTTTCTGGTAAAGCTCGAGGCCGCGATTATTGAGCGAGACGACCTGGCCTGAGCCGATGGCCTGGGTTTGCGCGAGCGCGGAGCCGCTTGCAGCGGCGAGCGCCAAACCTGCCGCCAGAATCAAAACGAAGTGAATGGAGAGCGCCTTCATTGCGTCATGGCCGGCATCCGCCTCCGCCCGCCTGCGAGGATAGCATATCCAAAAAACGGGCCGCAGGCACTTCGCGCGAGTATCGCTAGCATCACTTAGCATTTTGAGATACGCTCTGCGCAACAGAGAGGGAACCCCTTCCTCACGGCTTTGGCGGTTAAAGGCATCTTGGGATGCTTTTCAAAACATTCAGCGCAGCTGTGTTCGGAATCGACGCCTATCTGGTCGAAGTCGAGGTTGACGTGGCCCAGGCATACGAGGGCTATTTCACCGTGGTGGGGCTGCCGGACGTGGCGGTGAAGGAGAGCCGCGAGCGGATCCGCTCCGCGCTGCGAAATTGCGGCTTCGATTTTCCGTCGAACCATGCCGTCACCGTGAATCTCGCGCCCGCGGACATTCGCAAGGAAGGCTCGGCATTCGATCTGCCCATGGCGCTGGGCGTGGCCGGATGCCAGGGAACTTTCTTCGGCAAGATTCTCGACAGCTACGTTTTCCTCGGCGAACTTTCGCTCGATGGCAGCGTGCGCTCGGTGCGCGGCGCGCTTTCGGCGGCGCTGGCGGCGCGCGAGCGCGGCATCAAGAACGTGGTGGTGCCGGAAGCGAACGCGCGCGAGGCAGCGGTGGTCGAGGGGATACAAGTGTTCGGGGTGAAGTCGCTCCCGCAGGCCGTGGACCTGATCAATGCGCCGGAATCGTTTCATCCCACGAGAGTAGATACTTCGCAGATGCTGGCCGAGGCCGGCCAGTATGCGGTGGATTTGCGCGATGTGCGAGGACAAATGTCGGCCAAGCGCGCGCTGGAAGTTTCCTGCGCGGGCAGCCACAACATTCTGCTGATCGGGCCGCCGGGCGCGGGCAAGACCATGCTGGCGAAGCGCATCCCCACAATTTTGCCGCCCATGTCGCTGGACGAAGCCATCGAGACGACGCGCATTCACAGCGTGGCGGGAGTACTGGAGGATTCACGAGGGCTGGTCGGGACGCGGCCCTTTCGCTCGCCGCATCACACCATCAGCGACGCGGGGCTGATTGGCGGCGGGGCGATGCCACGGCCGGGAGAAGTTTCCCTCGGGCACAACGGCGTGGTTTTTCTGGACGAACTGCCGGAGTTCCAGCGCAACGTGCTGGAAGTGATGCGGCAACCGCTCGAAGACGGGAGCGTGACGATTGCACGCGCGGCGCTTTCGGTGAATTTCCCCTCGCGATTCATGCTGGCCGCGGCGATGAATCCTTGTCCCTGCGGATTTTTCGGCGACAGCACGCGCGAATGCCATTGTTCGCCCCCGCAAATCCAGCGTTACGTGGCCAAGATTTCCGGGCCGCTGCTCGATCGCATTGATATCCACATTGAAGTTCCGGCGGTGAAATACAAAGAGCTGCGCGGCACGGGCGAGATCGAAAGCTCGGAGTGCGTGGCCGGGCGCGTGCTGCGCGCGCGGCAGATTCAAACGGAGCGATACCGCGACGAAAAGAAGCTCTACGCCAACGCGCAGATGCCGCCAAGACTTATCCGCAAGTACTGCGCGATTTCAGCCGAGGGAGAGAAGCTGCGAATGAATGTCGGGGTGGGGGGGACGGGGGAGGCCTCGCCTCCCCGGCTAGCCCCCTGCTGTTAGTCGCCTGCGCTGGCGGAATACTTTTGAAGTTCCTGCACTAGAATGCGTGCGTCAGCCGGGACGGGGACGTTGCCACCAAGGATGTCGTGGCGCGTAGCGTCACCATACATGGCCCGGTCGGCACTTTTGTCCGCCTGAATGACGGTGCCGTCCAAGGCGACGCCGGCGAAAATGCCCTTGCTGCGCGAATAGGAAAGAATTTCGGCAGTGAGCTTCAGGTCCGTGCCCGCGGTCGCGTCGCGACCTACCGGCCCGGCTGCCACGGTGGCGTCGCCGCCCAGCTTGAATTTATCGCTGAGCAGGCTGTGCAAAGCGTGGTCGTTCATGAACAGAAGAATCAGATCGGTGGACGAACCGCCCACCTGATAGCCAAAGCTGCCGCCTTCGACGGCCAGGAATATCGGGGCGCTCCACCCCGTAGCGGTGCGGCAGACGGCCAGACCGCGGCCGTAGTTAGCTCCGAAAATGAAGGCGAACTTTTTATCGCCTGGGATGATGGCGATGCAGCGGGCTTTATTGAGCACGCTCGGAGAAATGCTGTCCGGCGCGTCCATGATTTCCTGGAAAACGCGGGCGGAACTTTGCGTGCGGTTGATGTCGTCTTCCTTGTCGGAAGCGCGCGATACGATGGGCATGATCAGAAAAAGGGCCAAGACGGATAATGCTGCGAAATATTTCTTCATGTCTCACTCCTTTGAATTCGACTTTCTAATATCGCTAAGCGCCGTTTTACGCGTCCAGCGATCCCAAACCGAACGGGAACTAGGCCGGCTGCTTGCTGGCGCGACTATGATGGTATTTGCCGCAGGCGCCAGCCATACGCTAAACGCTGTAAAAGCCCCGGAAATGGGCTTTAGTCCTTTAAACATTGGTAACTCAGGATTAATGCTGAATTGCGGAATGCAGGAACTTCAACCCTGCAGGCCGGGTACTGGAACTGCATTGACTTGCACTCCGGCGCTGTGATACCCATACACTCTCTTTTTCACACAAGGACTTGCATCGACCCTCGGATGTCGGCCCATACTCAGCGGATTGAGGTCACGCTGGAGACGCTGCTCGAAAGCGTAGACCTTGCGGAAAGCATATCCATGCGCATCGCGGAGGCCGCCGGCTTCAGCGAAGAGGAAATGCACAAGATCGGGATGGCCGTGCGCGAAGGTGTGATCAACGCCTACAATTACGGAAACCAGCAGGACCGCCGGAAAAAAATCCTGATGACCATCGAACTCGAGCCCGAGCACATGATCGTGCGGGTCAAGGACCAGGGCAAAGGCTTCGAGTTGCACGAGGTTCCTAATCCACTGGCGGAAGAAAACCTCTTGCGCACTTCCGGCCGCGGCCTGTTTTTGATGCGCGCTTTTATGGACCACTTCGACGTGCACACCGCTCCAGGCGGCGGGGCGGAGCTGGTTATGGTAAAAAAACTCCCCGAAAAAGTTTCGAGCAACGGAAGCCCCCAACCGGAGTAGAATTAGACTCCGGGGTGCATTGTGACGCTTCAAGGAACCTGCCGGCAGATCGGCGAAATTGCAATCATTGATTTCAGCGGCAAGATTACGCTGGGCGAAGGCAGCTCACTACTGCGCAAGACTGTCCGCGGCCTGGTGGATGGCGGCCAGAAGAAGATCCTCATCAGCCTTTATGATGTGGACTATATCGACAGCTCCGGCATCGGCGAACTGGTCAGCGCGTTTACCACGGTCAAAGCTGCCGGCGGGGAGCTAAAGCTTCTGCATCTGACCAAGCGCGTTCACGACATCCTGCAAATCACGCGGCTTTTTACCGTGTTTGACGTGCAGTCGGACGAAGACACGGCCCTCCGCGCCTTTAAATAACTCGAGTTCCCTGGCGTCTGGGAGCGAACGGGCTGGCCGGCCCTGCGCCTCCGCTGTGTTTAGCCGCGCCGGGCTTTGTGGTATGATTTTGGATCGAAGTTTTCCTCTAGGTGAGCTTTGGCGCATATTTCCCGCAGAGAACTAAAAACGGACGAGGTGCGCGACACTCTGGCGCACGGTGCAGACGTTGTTCTGTCTCACCAGCAGTCCACCCTTTACATCGTGATTCTCGCTGCCCTGGTGGCTCTAGGCGTGTTCGGCTGGAGAACTTACGCCGAGCGCCAGACGGCCAAGGCTGCGGCAGCCTACGACGACGCCATGAAGGTTTACCAGGCGCGAATTCGCACGCCTTTCGAGCCGCCCCAGGAACCCGGCGAGATTGCCTATACCGACGAAACGAAAAAATATTCCGACGCGGCCGAAAAGCTCGGCGATGTGGCCAAGAAATACCCGCGAACGCGCCCGGGCCAGCTCGCTGCCTACTACGCGGGGCTGAGCGACGAGCATCTGGGCAAGACCGATGACGCGAAGAAGTGGCTGCAAGGCGTCGCGGACAGCGGCACGGAAGATTTCGCGGCCATGGCGCGTTTCGAGCTCGCGCAGATTTATGACCACCAGGGCCAGGGCGACGAGGCGGTAAAAATGTATCAGCAATTGATCGCCAAGCCGGCTGTGCTGGTTCCCAAGCCGGTGGTAATGCTCGCGCTTGCCGAGCATTACACGGCGAATAATCCCGCCGAGGCTTCGAAGCTCTTCGCGCAGATTAAATCCGACTATCCCAACACGCCTATCGCCGAGCAAGCGGAACAAGAACTCAATCTCCTGCCCGGCAAAATCTGAGGTTTCCCCGAATGGAAGCGACATCGCTCAGGGCCTGCGCGATGGAGGTGCGCCGCTCGCGAGGACGCCGCTTTCCGGAACCTCCGCATCCTTATCGCAACGATTACGCGCGTGACCGCGACCGCGTGGTGCACTCACGCGCTTTTCGAAGGCTCGAGTCCAAGACCCAGGTCTTTTCCACGCGCTATTCCGACCATTTTCGCAACCGGCTGACTCATACGCTCGAGGTTGCACAGGTCGCCCGTACCGTGGCCGGCGCGCTCGATCTCAATAGCGATCTTGCCGAGGCTCTCGCGCTGGTGCATGACATCGGCCATCCGCCCTTCGGCCACGCGGGCGAAAAGCAGCTGGACGCCCGCATGCGCGAGCACGGCGAGCGCTTCGACCACAATCTCCACGCGCTGCGCATCGTGGAGCAGTTCGAGCAGCGCTATCTCGATTTTACCGGGCTCAATCTCACGTTCGAGGTCCGCGAGGGAATCGTCAAGCATTCGCACGATTATCCGGCGGCCGAATTTCCAGAGCTCACGGAATACATGCTCGACGAGCGCCCGCCGCTCGAAGCGCAGATGATCGATCTGGTTGACGAAATCGCCTATAACACGGCAGACCTGGATGATGCCTTCGAGGCGCGCCTGCTGGATTTCGACCTGCTGCGCGCCGAAGTCCCCGCCTTTCGCGAAGCCTATGCCGATATCGACCGCAGGTATCCGCAGGGCAAGCGCAAGCTGAAATTCAATGAAGCGCTGAAGCATTTGCTCGATCGCCTGGCCACCGACCTGATCGAAAACACGCGGCGCGAAGTGGAATTGAGCGGCGTGCAGACTGTGGAGGATGTGCGGCGCTACCCCAAGAGGCTGGTGGGCTTCTCCGCGCACGTGGGACGGCAGGACGCGGCGCTGAAGCGCTTCCTGCACGCGCACGTGTACTCAAACCGCGCCATCGCCGAGGACCGCGACCGCTCGGTGACCGCCCTTGACGCGCTTTTCGGCTTCTTCCTCAATGACCCCAATCGCATGCCCAAGCAATACGCCGAACTCGCGGAAACCCAGCCTCGCCATAGGGTTGTGTGCGACTACATCGCGGGCATGACGGACCACTTCCTGCTGCGCCAGTGCTACGAGCTGCTGGGCACCCCGGCCGAACCGGTCACCCGGGGCAAAAGATAGCCGCGCGTCGGACGGACAAATCTTGTCCGGCGCGCCCAGTCTAAGAAAGTCATTGTCCGATAGGTGTCAGTTGCAAAATCTTGGCCTTCCGGCTTCCTTGACAATGTCGGTACTGGTCATATAATTGGATTTCATTAACGCGGGGAAAGCCAATGTTTCTGGATGTAAATGAACTCGCCGTTCGGAAGGTGCGCATCCGGAAGAGCTACGCCCCGGGAACGCTGGATTTCCATTCCGGGGAGTTCCGGCAGGTGGAACCACTCGAAGTTCGCGCCACGGCCGAGCTGATGGAAGGGCAGATCCGCGTTTACGGCAACCTGCATACGCGCGTGGAACTGATTTGCGCCCGCTGCCTGGACACCGTAGTCGAAGAAATCAGCCGGGATTTCGATCTTTTCTATCGCCCCATGACCTCCATCGCCCAGGACGAGGAATTTCACTTGAACCTGGACGACACCGAGATCGCTTTTTTCGAAGGCGATGGCCTGTTTCTGGCGGATGTTCTGGCCGAACAGATCAATCTCGCGCTGCCCATGAAGGTGATTTGCCGCAGCGATTGCCGGGGCCTTTGCCCGCACTGCGGTGCGAACCTGAACAACGAAGAATGCCGCTGCGAGAAGCACGCCTCCGACCCGCGGCTCGCTCCGCTGGCCCGCCTGAAGCAGGACTGGTTCAAAAAGCAATAAAACGCTACACTATAGCTCTTTCATTTCGGCTGCCTTTGGCGCAGCCTGTTAATTCAGAGGAGCAGGAATGCCCAATCCAAAGCGACGTCACTCGCATGCGCGCAAGAACAAGCGGCGTGCCCACGACTTTCTGACGGCACTTTCGCTGTCCGAATGTCCTCATTGCCATCAAAAGAAGCTGCCCCATCAGGCGTGTCCCCACTGTGGCCAGTACAAGGGTCGCGAAGTGATTGACACCGCGGCCAAGACAGCCTAAGTTTTCCTCGCCTGCCATTCCAAAGCTGGTGCCTTTTGGTGCTCAAATGACCACCATTGCAATCGATGCCATGGGAGGAGACCATGCGCCGCGCGCCGAAGTCGAGGGCGCGATTCTGGCTGCGCGTGAACTTTCCCTGCGCATCCTGCTGGTGGGCGTTGAGGCCACGGTAAAGCAGGAGCTTGGCCGCCACCGGGCTCGCGGCCTGCCCATTGAAGTAGTAGGCGCCTCCGACATAATCACCATGAGCGATTCGCCCTCGCAGGCGTTTCGCCGCAAGAAAGAAAGCTCCATGCACGTGGCCGCGCGGCTGGTGCGCGACGGCAAGGCCGACGCGTTCGTCACCGCCGGCAATACTGGCGCGGCCATGACCGTCGCGCGATTCGTGCTCGGCACGCTTCCTTCCGTGGACCGCCCGGCGCTCGCCGCTGCCTTTCCAAACATGAAAGATAAGGTTACGGTGATCCTGGACGTGGGCGCGAACGTGGATTCGAAGCCCGAGCAGATCCGGCAATTTGCCGTGATGGGCGAGATTTATTTCCGCGCCATCTGGGGCGTGAAGAGGCCGCGTGTGGCGCTGCTGTCCATCGGCGAAGAAGAAATGAAGGGCAACGAGCTGACGCGCGAGGCGTCCAACCTTTTGAAACAGTCTTCGCTCAATTTTGTCGGCAATGTGGAAGGGCGCGACGTGTTTCGCGGGAACGTGGACGTAATCGTCTGCGACGGCTTCATCGGCAATGTAGCGCTGAAAATCAGCGAAGGGCTGGTCGAGCACGTGCAGGGTATGCTGAAGAAAGCTATTAAGAGTTCGCTGAAATCGCAGATCGGATACGCTCTGTCCAAGCAAGCGTTCGATGATTTCCGCAAGCGCACCGACTCCTCGGAGACGGGAGGCGCGCCGCTCCTGGGCGTTCGCGGAATCACCATCATCGGCCACGGCCGTTCAAATCCCAACGCCATCAAGAACGCTATCCGCGTCGCCGCCGAACTTTGCCGCGCGCGCGTGAATGAAAAAATCGATCAGGAGCTTTCCGCTGCCGCGGTCGCTGCCGTTCGCGGCTGATTCGAGCGGAATCGCGATCACGCATGGGCAAACTTGCATTCTTGTTTCCGGGGCAAGCTTCGCAGTATTCCGGCATGGGCTGCGATCTCGCCGAAAAATTTCCCGAATCGCGCCAGGTCTTTGACGAAGCCGAAGCTGCGCTCGGATTCTCGATGTCGGAGCTTTGCTTTAAAGGCTCGGACGAAGCGCTGAAGCAGACTGAAAATACACAGCCTGCGATTCTTACTGTTTCTGTCGCAGCCTATCGCGCGCTCGAAAAGCGCGGCGTCACTCCGGATTTTGTCGCGGGGCACAGCCTCGGCGAATATTCGGCGCTCGTTGCTGCGGGCGGGCTCGATTTTGCAGCAGCTGTAAAGCTTGTGCGGGGACGCGGCCGATACATGCAGGAAGCCGTTCCGCCGGGCGAAGGCGCCATGGCCGCGATCCTTGGTCTCGCGCCCGCCGAAGTGCTGGAGATCTGCAAGAAAGCGGCCGACAACGAAGTCGTCTCGCCTGCGAATCTGAATTCGCCCGAGCAAACCGTAATTTCAGGCAGCGCCGCAGCCGTGAAGCGAGCGGTCGAGATCGCTTCGCAGAGCGGCGCGAAGCGCGCCGTGATTCTTCCCGTCTCCGCGCCCTTTCATTGCGCGCTCATGGCGCCCGCGCAGAAGCGTCTCGAGCCCGACCTGCGTGCCGCGAAATTCAACGACCTGCGATTTCCGCTGGTCACCAATGTGGACGCCGAGGCCATCACCAGCGGTGACGAAGCGCGCGAAGCGCTCATCCGCCAGGTCACTTCTCCCGTGCGCTGGCTCGATTCCATGCATGAATTGATCGAATCCGGCGTGAACATCTTCGTCGAAGTCGGCCCGGGCAAGGTTCTTTCGGGGCTGATGCGGCAGATTGACCGTTCGGTGCGCTGCTACAACGTCGAAGACCAGGCCAGCCTGCAGGCCACGCTCGAGAAGATCGCCCAGGCCCGCGCCGAAGTGGCGGAAAACTAGCGATTCACAGATTCGCAATTGTCGATGTGAAGATTGCGTGCAGAACGCTGCACATTGGGGCTGCCGTGTTTAGACTCGTTCTCGCTCTTGGGCTGATTGCAAGTTCG
>Ga0302183_10001295_pt1 | contig 11719 bp, 10 predicted proteins | sample I_Palsa_N3_2_FD_200232 | JGI IMG/M metagenome (GOLD analysis project Ga0302183, IMG submission 200232) | Peat permafrost microbial communities from Stordalen Mire near Abisko, Sweden - I_Palsa_N3_2 | ecosystem: Environmental > Terrestrial > Soil > Palsa > Peat permafrost | place: Sweden...
GCGCGGAGGCGGACGCTTCCGGACGGACCGGCTGCCGCGGGCGGCGGGTCGAGAACCTCGAGCCGAAGGAGCAGGCTGACGGATTGTTTCAATTGCGAGGGGGCTTCGGGATTCACGATGGGCGTGGTCATGGTGCCGCTGGTGGTCATGCGCGTTTCGATGCGGTAGCGCAGCGTCTCACCGGGCGTGAATTTTGGAAACAGGTGGATACGATTGGCGGGCGCACCAACGAGCGATGCGGCGAAGAGAAATGCGCCGGCAGCGATGACGGCGAACGCGAATCGGTTGGATCTTGCGGCGAAATCGCGCACGCGGGGCATTCTTTGACGCTAGCACACGCGTTCTGGGGAGGCAAATCTGCGAGTGTTCCAGAAGGCGTTTCAGGGTTTGGGGGCGAGGGAGGTAACCGGAGCGATTTGCGGCTCGGAAAGGGGACCGGTTAGCTCGAAGGTTTCATGCGTGGATTCGGAGGCGCGGGGAGGGCGGGCCGCGGCGTCACCGGGATGGAGGCGCAGGCGAAGATCCGCGGTGGCGGCAAAATCGAGCGAGCCGGAGCCGCTGATTTCTCCCGCGAGGCCGAGCAAGGACAGGTCTCGAAATTTGACCTGGCGGCCGGAGCAAGTGAAATCGGCCTTGGCTTCGCGGAACGAGCTTGTTCCGGGGCGGCGCGCGCCTTCGCGAAACGAATCGGAGAGATTGAGAGTGCGCAAGACCGGATCCGTTACGCGGGCAGCGCCGCGGCATTCGAGCGAGTCGAGCAAATCGGAGCGGCCGGCACCGCGGGTGGTGAACGAGACTTGCCCGGAGGCGGAGCCGGCGAAAAGATTCGAGAGCGCGGGCGAGGCGGCGGTGAGCGCGCTTAAATCGAGCTGCGAGAAATCGAGGTTCACGCGATAGGAAGGCGCGGGCACAAGGTCCGCGTCGAACGAGCCGCCGATATTTCCGCCGTAAAGCTGGGCTTTGGCGTTGGTGAGCGCGATTTTGTGGCCTTCGATCTTTACGTCGCCCTGAAGGTGATGGAGGACCACGGGCGCGAGCGAGAACTGGTCAAGCGTGATGCGGCCGCCGGCGCGAAGAGCGTCGGTGACGACGTTGGTGGGAGAGCGAGGGTTCAGAAACGGCAACATGCGATCGAGAAAGCTTTGGCGCCAGCGAGGATTGAGCCAGCGGTCGAGGTCGGCTGCGGCGAGGTGATCGGCGGAGAGAACAAACTGCCAGCCGCCGGCGGCGCTGTGACGATCGAGCGAGCCGCTCCAGCGGGCGCCGAATGCTTCGGCGGAGGAGAGCGCGATGTGCTGCGCCTCGGGCTTCCAATCGGCGTGGGCTTTGACGCCGACGATAGGCTGATTCAAGAATGGCGTGCGCAGGGAGAAGCCGCCGGATTCTCCGCCCCAGTCAATGGTGCCGGTTGGCTGCGTGCGCCAGGGAAAAGGGACGGGCGGCCAGCGCAGGTCGCAGCGCAACGGGCCTCCGAGATTCCAGCCGCGCGAAATATTCCAGCCGAGGGCGCTGGCGGTGGAGATGAGATCGCGAATCTGCGCGAGGTTACCCGTGACGTGGATGCCGGGCGATTCGCGCGAGGCGGGTTTTGGGGTTGTTTCCAGGCGGAAAGCGTTGCCCGGCGGGCCGAATGAAAGCGAGACGGGGGCGAGCGAAATGATGTCGTTGTTGTAACGCAAATCGAGGTTTCCCACGTGCACGGGGACGCGCAAGCGCGGGCTGGAGAGGTCTGCGCCTTGATTGGTGAGCGCGGCATCGAGGATGTGCGGCGGCCAGCCGGAGGCGGCTCCCCGCAGGGTTGCGAATCCCTGGAGCGATAGATCATCCGCAACGTCGGAATGAAACGCGCGGACCCAGGCCAGCACGTCATCCAGGTCAATGATCGAGGAGGTGATAGCGAATGAAATGGGCTGGGCGTCGGGCAAGGAGGTGGCTGGCGCAGAATTCCAGGCGAAGCGCGCGGATGCGCGGGCGTGCGAGTGCGGCGATTCGATTTCCGCGTCATCGAGGTCCAGCGCGGGTGACAGAGGATTCCAGCGGAAATTGGCTTTTAGATTGATGGCGGGATTATCGGGACGAAGGGCGAGGTCCCAGCGGTGAAGCTGCCGCAATTGGACCTGCGCTTGGATGCTCCAGCCGGCGTCCTGGGTGCCGGGAGTGCGGGCGTTGAGCGCCAGGGCGAGGGTGCCGCGGACGCCGTAGTCGTAGCTGCGCGCGAGGCGGAGGACGTCGGGAAGCGACGCTTCACTCCACGATATGTCGAGCGCGGCCGGGCGTAGACGAGAGGATGTGCCGCCTAGATGGCCGCTGAGGTGAAGAACGCCAGCCTGTTGGGCGATCACGGCGGCACGTGTGGGGACGGCGACGAGGTCCATGCTCCAGCGACCGGGGCTTTCGGGCTCGAGGTAGCCGGTGACGCCGACTAGCGCGAAAGGAAGTTTTTCGTCGCCGCGCTTGAAATTGATGCGGCCGGAATCAACTTCGATGCGGCCGAAACGCACGGAGGGATGCACGGCAGGCAGCGAAGTTCCGGGCGCGGCGATGGCGGATGCAGGCGACACACCGGCGGGCTTCGGCAGCCATTCGGCAAAATTCCAATCGCCATCGGCGTTGCGCACGAGATTCAGGCTGGGGCGCGACAAGGAAACGGTACCGAGCTCGAGATGGCCGCGCAACAGACCCTGCCAGCGAAGGCGTACGGTGAGCGATTCGGCGCGGAGAAAATATTCGTGGCCGAAGCGGGGATCCTCGTCCACGGTGACGGATTGGGCTTGGATTCGCGCGCCGCGCCACAAGCTGAAGCTGTAGCTGCCGACTTCGACGGGGCGGCCGAAGGCGGCCTCCAGCCGGGCGCTTAATTTGCGCTGCAAACGCGTGTGGCGAATGAGAAGGGAAATTCCGGCGTCGGCAAGCCAGAGAAGAACGAGAAGCAAGAGGATCCATTTCGGCCAGCGGCTCCAGGCAGAGCGATGGGCGCGAGCCGCTGCGGGCGGCTGGGAGCGGAGCGCGGAATCGAGGAGAACGTTTGCCACGGCGAATGGCGGCCCGAGAGGCCGGCTTCAAATCAAAAGCACTAATGAACCTCGTGCATCATGCGTTTCCAGCGCGTGCGGCTGGGGAGATGGCGCAAAGTTTGGGCGATGCCGCGAAGAGTGCCATAGAGACCGCGATTTGTATATTCGCCGGGCGTGGCGTCCACGGACCAGTAAATCAGCACGGGGCGTCCCATGATCGCGTCGCGCGCGACGAAGCCCCAGTAGCGGCTGTCCCAGCTGCGGTCGCGATTATCGCCCATCACGAAATAGTGATCGGGGGGCACGACGAGCTCGCTGCGCTCGACGTGATGCAGGATTTCCGCGGCCCATTCCGGGCGGAGCCCGGCGCGAGAGAAATAGCGATTGGAGGGCGGGAAATCATCGCCAAAGGGATCTTCGGAGTAGGGATCGTGGATCACGTAGGGCTCGGAGAGGCGTTCACCATTGACGTAAACGCGCTGGCTGATGATGCGCACGCGTTCTCCGGGCAAACCGATGACACGCTTCACATAATGCGGGTGATCGTCGAAAGGAAACTTGAAGACGATGACGTCGCCGCGGCGGATGTCGCGATAGGGCAGAAGCTTTTCGTACCACGCGCCCTGGCCCCCGAAGATGAATTTGTTAACGAGCAAGTGATCGCCGACGAGAAGGGTTGGCTCCATGGATTGCGAAGGGATTTTAAAAGCTTGAACGACGAAGGTGGTGCCGAACAGAGCGAGCAAAACGGTGACGAGCAGCGATTCCGCATGCTCGGCGAGCGTGCTCCTGCGCCGGGGCGTCCTGCGGCGCGCGGGTGCCTCTGCCGGTATTCTTTGCGGCTCGGGAGCTGAGACTTCTACTTCCATGAATTCCCTTCAGGCAATGCCGGGGTCGATTCGAGAATTGCGAGCGCCATCCTGGCAGCGTCCTGCTCCGCTTCTTTCTTGCTGCGGCCCTCGGAGGTGGAGAGCTTTTGCCCGGCGTGCCAGACTTCGACTTCGAACGTTTTCTGATGCTCGGGCCCGGATTCGCTGCGGACGCGATATTCCGCCGAGCGCAGGCCGCGGCTCTGGAGCCATTCCTGCAGGGCGGACTTATGGTCCGCACGCTCAAGCCCTTCGGCGGTGTTGGCCAGAGCGGGTTCGAGCAAGGTGCGTTGCAGGAACGCAGCGGCCGCGGGAAGACCGGCGTCGAGATAAATCGCGCCGAGGATGGCTTCGTAGGCGTCCGCCAGCAATCTTTTTTTATCGCGGCCTCCGGTTTTTTCTTCGCCGGGGCCCAGGCGTAAATGGTCGCCGAGCTTGAGCAGCCTGGCGGCGGCATGAATGGAAGAAGCGTTCACCAGCCGAGCGAGCCCTTTGGAAAGCTTGCCCGAATCCCACTCGGGATAGGAGCGGCAGAGCTGCTCGCTGGCGACGAGGCCGAGCACGCGATCGCCAAGAAACTCCAGACGTTCGTTGTCAACACCGTTCGAATTCTGGCGATGCGAGCGGTGAATCAAGGCGCGCTCGAGCCGCTCGGGGTTTTCGAAATGATGGCCGAGGATCGCTTCAAGTTGTGCGCGTTCCTCTGGGGTCATGGATTCGATGGCCTCGTTCAGGGCTTGGCCGGAGTGGCAGCGGGCGCGGCGGCCGCCTGTTTTTTGGATTGCTCGGCTTTTTGCTTGCAGCGGTCGGCGAGTCCGCCGGGAAGCTGAGCGCACTTCTGATAGGCGTCCGCGGCCTCGGGGTAGCGCTTGAGCTGGTCGAGTTCGATTCCCATGACGTAGAAATCGGTGGGATCGGGTGTGGCAGCGAGTTTTTCGCCCAGCTGCAATTCCGTGATGGAATTGGCAAAATCCTGACGTCGAAAATAGACGAGCCCCAGGCCGCTATGAGCTTGCGAGAGGGCCAACTGCTTGGCTTTGGCGAACTGATCGTCGGTCAAATTCGCGGGCTTGGGCAATTTATCGAGGACTTCCAGAGCGTGCTTCTCGTAGTCCTCGGCCTTATTCAGCAGTCGCTCCGAATTAATATCGTTGGGATCGTACACGTGAGGGATAGTCCAACCGACGATCACAAGAACGGTGACGTCGTCCTTGTTGATGGCCAAAGCTTTGTCGGCCGCTGCGTACATCTTGTCGGGCTCCTGCTTAGCCAAATAGTTTTGCGTCAAGCGATCGTAAACCGGACTGTCGTATTTGCTTTGCGGGTATTTCTGAACGAATTGCTCGCCGAGGGCAATCTGCTTGTCGACGTCTTGAGGAGTGCTGGCGTCGGAGAAGGCTTTGAAGGCCTTTTCTTCCTCGGGATCAATCTTGGGAGGCTCGGCGGGAGGCGGCGCACCGGCGGCGGGAGCCGGGGCTTGTGCGGGCGCGGCGGGCTTGGCGGGCTGCTGTTGCTGCTGATCCTGCGCGCGGGAGGTGGACACGAAAGAAAGTCCGGCGGCGAGAAATATGGCTAAGATTCGGATTCCCGTTCGAATTGATGTGAGCGTCATAGGTCACCTTTGTTTGTTGGATACTCGCGAGCGCATGGAAAAAAGCGCAAGCGGGTTCAAGGCTTTTGGGGCGCGCTCTTTTCGCTGCGCGCCGACGGCTGATAAGCAGAGTCCACGCCGCGCTGGGCCGCAACGCGCGCACTTTCCGGCGCGCCGTCAATCCCCAAGGCGGCACGGTATTCAGCGAGCGCCTCATCGCGTTCGTCCTCGAGATCGTGAAGCCGCCCGAGATAGACGTGCGACCACGAGAGAATCGAGGCGTCGGGACCGGAAACCGCGCCACCGGCTGCGCTCGTTGCGCCGGGAGAAACAAGCTGCTCGAACAATTCCTGGGCGCGGTCTCCATCGCCCGTGAGCAGCGATGCAACGGCCAAACCATACACCGCGCGGGGCTGGTTTGGATACCTTTCCAGAACTTTTTCAAATGTGGCAGCGGCGGCCGGAGCATCTTTCAGAGCGATCTGGTGATCGCCTTCGGCGAGCCAGCGGTCGAGCTCGGAAGCCGGCGCGTCATCCGCCGCGGTCTCCTGTTTCGGCGCCGGCGCGCTTTGCGCGGGCGCGAAGGCGAAATTCGCCAGGCGTTTCTGTTCCGCGGGCACGTCGATTCCGGCCACTAGGTCGGGGAAATAGTACGTCATGGCGGGCTCGGCCTTCTCAAACTTTTGCAACTGGGTGATGAAAGGGCGCACGAGGATGAAGCCGGATTGATCGTTTTCCTGCAGGGCGGCTTCGAGGAGTTCGGGCTTGGGCCTGCGCAGGCGCAACTCGACGGCTTTGATCAGGCATTCGTCCGCGAAGGCGAGAAAGTCGTTTTGATACTCGACGGGAAGGCGCGGAGCGCGGGCGGCAATGTTGAGCAGAGCGCTTTTGGTTTCGACCTGCTTGCGATACCGGAGCGGGAGCGAATCGAGCATGAAATGCAGATAGGCGTGCTGGATGTCGTCCACCGGAATCTTGGGGCCGGTACCGACCACGATGGCGTAATGATCGGCGTTGTTGCGGAAGTTGGTGCGATTGCCGACGAGCGGCTCGACGTACACGGTGAAAGTGCGCGCGTATTTGGGCTTGAGGAGCTCGCGGAGATAGGCGTCCGATACGGTGACGATGCGGCGGAGAGGCGACTGGCAGCGCGCGATCGCGCTCGCGTATTCGGGTTCAATTTTGGCCCAACGGGCGTCGAGAGCAGCTTCGTGGTAGAACTTGGCGAGGATGGCCTGGAAGCCTTCGAGCGCGGCGACATCGGGAGGAAGGAGCTCCTGGTCAACCTGATAGCGAAATGAGGGCGGCGGGCCGACGACGAGAGCGAAAGTGATGTAGCGCGAAAGCGTTTCGCCGGGGTCGGCCAGAGCGTGGTCGCTGTAGAACTGGCGGAGGGCTTCGGTGGCGGGGCCTTGCAGTTTGAGGAGTTCGCCGCGCAGGGCCAGCCGCGAGGGCATTTCGGCGAGCGTGCTTTCGTCGGCATCGAAACCGGCGGCATCGAGCGCGCACATGGTGGAGAACAACTGCGGGCTTGCTTCGACGCTGATGCCGCTGGACCAGGTGTTCGAAGTCGGCTGGCCGGTCTGCGTTTGGCTCCGGCCGCGCGTGCCGGGAACGATCGCGGCACCGACCGCGATCAAGATGGCGCAGCAGGCGAGCGCGGGATGTAATTGAAGAAACCTTCGAATCACGGAACCCCTAGCCAAGATTCACAAACACAAACTCTAGCGGGCGGCTTGGGCAGAGTCAAGGAAACGCCGCGGGATTGAACGGAAAAACGCGGAAGTAGGGCGAGGAATATTAGCCGCGGACGCGGACTTCGCTGAAGCTGAGCAGCACGCGGCCACCGGCGGTCGGACGGCCAAAGCTGACCTCGGGGCGGAAGCGCGAAAACATTAGAACCTGGTCAATCTGGTGCTGCACGGCAGTATCGCTCGGACCAGAGAGAATCTTGTAGGAGACGACTCCGCCCTGGGCATCGAGCGTGGCTTCGAGCAGGAGCAAACCGGAATCGGGATGCCCGGCAGTGGCGAGCGCTCCGGTGATGGGGAACGGAGCCAGGCTTTCGAGGCGCGCGGGCTGGACAAGGTTGAGCGGAAGATCGTTTGCAACCACGCCGCCCAAGGGAACTCCGACGAGAACATTCTGCACCACCAGAACGAAGGCAACCAGGGCGGTGAGAATTCCGCCGGTGGCCGGAACAGCGAACGGCTTCAGGATATTTTCGAAGACAAGCATGACGCGCAACCAGGAACGCTCGGCGCGCGTGCCTCGCGTGACGGAGCGCGCGGCCTGCACGCGAATGCGCACGGCAAGGTCGGACGGCGGCGGAGCAGGCTCCATGCTGGCCAGACGAGTGGCCAGACGATGATATTTTTCGAGCTGCTGGCGGCAATTTTCGCAGGTGTCGAGATGCGCGCGCACGATGGCGTGTTCGCGCGAAGGAATGGCGCCATCAATGTAGCCGGGCAGGCGGCGTTCAGCTTGGCGGCAGTTCATCGTCCGCTCCCCCGCCTGCGGCTTGAGGCGTAGGCCGTCGCGAGAGCCGCTGTCGGAATAGGCGGCGCGGCAACAAGGCGCGGGCGACCCGACTGGCGGGCCGCGGCGCGCTCATCGCGATGAGCAAACTCGTTTGCGGGTTCTGGTTCAGCCGCATGCAAAAGCGGATCGAGAATTTCCTTGAGGATGCGGCGGCCGCGCAGGATGCGCGATTTTACTGTTCCCACGGACACTTCAAGTACCTCGGCGACTTCTTCGTAGGAAAGGCCTTCGAGGTCTCTCAAAATGACGGCGCTGCGAAACACGTCGGGCAGTTGCGCCAGCGCGCGTCGGACGACCGCTTGCATCTCCGCAGTTTCCACTTGTTCCAGCGGAGTCGCTTCCAAATCTTTCAAATCCAGCGCCGGATTCCTGCCTTCCATATCCGCATCAATCGAGACCTGCTGGCGATGATGGCGCCAGCACCAGCGGCGGTGGTTGAGCGCCTGGCGGACGGAGATGCGATAGAGCCAGGTCTTAAGCGAGCTGCCGCAGCGGAAACCGTGAATGCCTCGAAAGGCGCGCAGGAAAACCTCCTGGGTCACGTCCGCAGCGTCGGCGGCGTCGGAAAGAATTCCGTAAACCAGGTTGTACACCCCGGCGTGATAGTAGGTGACCAGCCAGTCGAATGCCGCGTCAGACCCGGCTTGAAGCTCGGTTACGAGCTCGGCTTCGTCGCGGCCCCAGGCTAAAGGTTGTGCTAGATCGGACATGCCGTGCGCGGTGTCTCCTCTAGGGCGTCTACCGCTGTGGTGTTAGACACCAAATGGCCCTAAGTTGTTGCCAGCATAACAGAAATTGGATGCGGGGGAATGCGACTAAGGTACTAGAGCGGAGGGGCGAGAGTTATCGTTATAACTGGCATTTTTTCAGCGGATTAGAGGATGGTGGCGATTGTCGCGAACTGGTGGTGCCGGTGATCGCCGGATGTCTGGGTTCCCTCGCCGCGCGAAACTGGGCCGACCTGAAGGTCGCCGCTACGAAACCACGGCCGGACGGCTTCACTTTTCAGTGATGGAAAAGTGGTGGAGCCGGCGGGGTTCGAACCCGCGACCTCCTCGATGCCATCGAGGCGCGCTCCCAACTGCGCTACGGCCCCACGGAATGCAAATACTGTTGTAGCTTTTATAGCACCTTGCGAATGCGAGCGTCAAACAAGTCCCATAGAATGGGACGTATTCCACAATGTAATCTTGCAGAGTCGAACGAGGGCCTGGACTGCTATGACGAGGAAGATCACGCGACGCGAGATGCAAAAGGTGCTGCTGACGGCGGGGACGGGCGCGCTGGCGCTGGGGCTTTACACCTGGCGAGTGGAACCTCATTGGCTGGAGTTTACATACCCGCTCTTGCCGGTCGCCGGACTGCCGAGTGAGCTGGAAGGGCGAAAGCTGGCGCAAATCAGCGACATTCACGTGGGGCCGAGGGTCGATGATGACTACATCATCGAATCATTTCGCCGGGTGAAGGAGATGGCGCCGGACTTCGTGGTTTTCACCGGAGACTTTGTCACGTATAGGGGGCCGGCGCAGTTCGAACAGCTTCGCCGCGTTTTAGATCATTTTCCACGCGGCCGACTGGGCACCGCTGGAATTCTCGGAAATCATGATTACGGTTTCCAGTGGCGAATGGTGGAGGTGGCGGACCGGGTGACACAGATTGCGCGCGAGGCAGGCATCACCATGCTTCGGGACCAAGCCGTGACGCTCGGGGGATTGCAAATCATCGGACTCGAAGAGTTGTGGAGCCCGTGCTTCCGTCCGGCGGATATTCTGGCGCAGAAAAGCCAAGACCCCGCGACGATTGTGCTGTGCCATAACCCGGATGCGGCGGATCGTCCGATCTGGGCCGGCTACCAGGGCTGGATGCTGGCCGGGCACACGCACGGCGGGCAGTGCAAGCCGCCATTTCTGCCACCGCCTCTCGTGCCGGTGCGAAACAAGCGTTACATCGCGGGGAAGATTGAATTGTCCGGGAACCGGAACATGTACATCAGCCGGGGCGTGGGGCACTTGCTTCGCGTGCGGTTTAATGCGCGGCCGGAGATTGCGGTGTTCGAGCTTCGGCGCGCGGTGTAGCGAAGCTGCGTTTCGGGAACGATCGGCTACGTTATTCTGCGTCGTGTTTGACTCGAAGTTGCCTAGCCTCGAGGGTGGAACCAGGTGTAGCCCACGGTGAAAGTGAAGGTGCCGTTGTAGCCGGGATTATGCGGGCCGAGGCTGGCGCTCGAAAGATGGCCGAATTCGACTTCAAAAAGGAACGCGCGATTTTGTTTCACAAAGACGTGCGCGCCGAAAGCCGCTCCGGGAGTGAAGTTCACCTGGGAAGTATCCCCGGGGGGAATATTGCTGGCGCTGAAGACGATGCCGCCCTCGGCGGCGAAGTACGGTACGATTTTCTTTCCGCTGGTGAAATTCCATTTCCAGATGGCGGGTTTGAAACTGCCTCCATAGACCGCGCTTTCCGGTGGGAAGACGACGTACACGGGCATGACGTCCACGGCCCATTCGAAATTGCCGCGAAAAATGCCGGAGAGATGGTCGGAAGTGAGGACGCGGCCGACGCGGCCCCCGGCATAAAAGAATTGCGTGGTATCGGATTTGCCCAGGCCCATTCCGCCGCCGCCGAATAAACCGAGTTCCCAAGTGCCCTGGTCGAGCGCGGAACTGAAATCCTGAGCCGCTGCCGCCGAGCCGAGGAGCAACGCCAAAAGCAAGCCTGCGATAATTTTCATGTCACCCACCCGCGATGCCGCGGGGCCTGCCTTACGGACCCGAGCAAGTTTTGCAAACAAACAAAGCGATTGAATCGCTGAGACTAAAGCCAGAGCGCGCCGGGGTCAAGCGGGTTCGACGGGGAAATGGCGAGACGCAGATAGCACGGTGGATTTGGCAGGGTTCGTTCTAGAATAACAGCCCATGCCGAAAATGACATTTCTTGGAGCGGCCGGCACCGTGACCGGCTCGAAATACCTGGTGGAGGCCGGCGGGAAGCGTCTGCTGGTGGACTGCGGGCTGTTTCAGGGCGGAAAAGAGCTGGAGCAACGCAACTGGAATAAGCTCAGCGTGGATCCGGCCAGCATTGATTGGGTGCTGCTGACGCACGCGCATATCGATCACACGGGCTACATTCCGCGGCTGGTGCTCGACGGTTTCCGGGGCCCGATTTACTCGAATGCCGCGACGCGCGAATTGTGCGAGCTGCTGCTTCTGGATTCCGCGCACTTGCAGGAAGAGGACGCGGCGTTCGCCGCCAGAAAAAACTACAGCAGCCACAAGCCGCCGCTGCCTCTTTACACCGTGGCGGAGGCGCAGAGTTCTCTCGCGCGTTTCCAGGAGATTCCGCGCGCGGATGCTTTCACGATCAGCCCGCAATTTTCCGTGCGGCCGCACGATGCCGGGCACATTCTGGGATCTTCGTGGCTCGAACTGACGATTACGGAAAACGACAAGCAGACGCTGGTGGTTTTTTCGGGCGACCTGGGTCGCTACGATCAGCCCATTCTGAAGGACCCCGAATCGCCGTCGCGGGCGGACTTTCTGCTGTGCGAATCCACGTACGGCGACAGGGATCATCCGACCGGCTCGGTTCCGGACGCGCTCGCGGAGGTGATCAACCGCGTGGCAAAGCGGGGCGGCACGATCCTGATTCCCGCGTTCACCGTCGGGCGCACGCAAGCGCTGATGTACTACCTGCACGAACTCGAA
>Ga0302183_10001296_pt1 | contig 11719 bp, 8 predicted proteins | sample I_Palsa_N3_2_FD_200232 | JGI IMG/M metagenome (GOLD analysis project Ga0302183, IMG submission 200232) | Peat permafrost microbial communities from Stordalen Mire near Abisko, Sweden - I_Palsa_N3_2 | ecosystem: Environmental > Terrestrial > Soil > Palsa > Peat permafrost | place: Sweden: Abisko...
CGAAGAAGCGAGCAAAAAAAAGAAGGACCGGCCCTTATCAGCCGGTCCGGCAAAATTTAGAACTACATGCGTCAGATGTTAGAAACTAAACACAATCCCGCCGTGAATCACGGGACTCACCTGGGTCACCTCGAAGAAGTGCGTTCCGAGCGCATCGGCTCCAACACGCAGCGAAACCCAAGTAATGAGTCTGTAGTCAATGCCGCCCCCTGCTTCCCACCCAAATGACTGCTGCCCTCCGTAAAGCGTCTGAGGATGCACGTGAGCGTTGCCGATCAATCCGTGTATCCACGGCTGCAGTCTGTTCGATTGATTGAACCGCGCGTGCAGTCCGCCGCCCGCAAAGGCAAGTTTCGAGTTCGCATTGCCGCCACCCCAGCCTCCGAGCAATTGCCCTTCGGCACCGAGGTCCCTGAGAAAGAACCAGGAGAGAGAGCCGACAAATCCATTCAAATTATAATTGAGGTTCGGCGCTACCTCAGCATGAGTCCAGGCGTATTCGATGCTCGCTTCGAACCGCGTAGGCCCTTCGAAAATGGTGCTGGTAATATTGCCATCGCCGTTGCCGCTTGGTAGCGGCGGTGCGAGGCTCGGCGATGCGCTCGCGAGCGCCGAGGTCGCCGGATGAATTTGAGCATTGGCGCCCACCGATGCGATCAAGCTGATCGCAAATATTAGAAGAAATCGTCGCACTGGATTCGCCCTCCCAAGGCAGATTTGCCTGCCAATCTGCGTTCCCCTATTTGAACCGAATTTAGGCTCGAATGTCCACCTACAAACATAAAGATGCCGAAAATCGCGGAAAGGCTTCCATACATGCTCGATTGGCTCGAAGAATCAGTAGCTTGCGAGCGCATCACCTTGCGTGAACGGTTGCCACGACGGTGGTCTTCGAGCCGAATGGGCGCGTCGGGGCTGCGCCGAGCGGCGCGGGCCGAGTTGATGCCCGGGGGGCAGGTGCATTTTCGGATACGCACGCTTGCGCGACGCCTTGCAACGGCGTTATGGTGATTGAGGTATGGCGACTCCCGTAAAGAAGGCGAAAGCCCGTGGCTACGTTCGGCGCAGCCGCAGATTCCCCCTTCACATTCCCGTCGTCGTGTACGGACGCACGCCAGACGATCAGCCGTTTCGCGATCACACCACTACGCTGAATGTGGACGCGCACGGCGCGCGCATCTCCGTTACGGCCGATCTCCACGTCTGGCAGAAGCAGGGTGGGCGCACGAAAATTGGGATTGAATTTTTGAAGCCTTCGGGGAATTTCTGGCACGTTTACGCCGCGAAAGTGGAATCCAAGCTTCAGCCCGCGAACGCTGTTTAGGCGAGCGCTTCCGAACGCCCCGCGATTTTTTCTATCGTGTCGATTTCTTTTCCGTAGCTACGCAGCGTCATGAGGATTTGTCCGTGTATGCGCGGACGAATTGGCCGATTTGATCGATGGCCTGCTGCGCTTCGGGCAAGTACGACGCGAAGACGTGCCACACGTGAGGCATATCCTCGAACACCTCAAGAGTCACGGTCACGCTCGCACTTTTTGCGTGCGCGTCCAATCTGATCGCGTCATCGAGCAGCGTTTCTTCCGTTCCCACTTGGATGAGGAGAGGCGGAAGATCCTTCAAGTCGGCGTAGAGCGGGGAAGCGAGAGGGTTGCGCGGATTTCCACCCGCGAGATACAACGCAGCTTCTCCCAGCAGCGATTCGCGCGTGCAGATCGGATCAACCGCAGCTTTTGTTTCCATCGTTCCGCCGGTGCATTCGAGATCAATCCACGGCGAAATGCAAACTGCGCAGGCGGGCAGCGGCACGCCTGTATCGCGAAGGGAAAGGAGTGTCGCGAGCGTCAGTCCGCCGCCGGCGGAATCGCCGACGATGGCGATGTTGGACGGCTTGATCTTCTGGGCGAGGATGAAATTGTATGCCGCGACGGCGTCCTCAACCGCTGCGGGGAAGGGATGTTCAGGCGCGAGGCGATAGTCGAGCACGAGCGTGCGGGCGGCGGCGGCGCGCGCGATGCGCGAAGTCATTTCGCGATAGGCCAAAGCCGAGCCGAGAACGTACGCGCCGCCGTGAAGGAAGAGCACGGCGCGATCGGCGTTCGCGCCGGGTGTGGTGAGCCAGTCGGCGGAAGCTTTGGCGATGGAGACGTGCTCGACGCTCACGTCCGCGGGAACATGGAATTGGGCGTAGAACTCTTCGACGATCTCGCGAGCTTGCGGGATTGTTTTGTAAGGCTGCGAGACGAGAGCTCGCCATTGTGCGATGGCACGCGCGGCTTCCTCACGAGGCATTAGATTTTCTCCGGCACTGATTTTTCAGCTTGAACGATTAGGAGTGAATGCAGCTTGTTTTCGTGCGGTGGGAGTTCGCTCTTTCGCAGCGCGGGGCGCAGGCGGTAGAAGAGAAAAATCAGAACGACGACGATGATGATAATGATTCGGATGATTTGAAATTTATTATTTGGATTCACTGGGCCGTGTCCGGATTATTTTGTGGCGAGCAGAGTTTTGGCGTGCGCGAGTTCGGGGCGATTCGAATATGCGCCTCCGTCGCAATTCTTCAGAAGCTGCGAGTAGTAACCGGTAGCCTGTTGCGGTTTTCCGGCGAGTTCAGCGGCGCGAGCAGCGCCGTAGAGACCGTCGAAGCGATTCGGGGATTCCTTCAGATTTTTCTCGTACTCGACGAGGGCATCGGTGGCGCGATTCATTTCGAGAAGCATGTCGGCAAGCATTTCGCGCGCGGGCATCAATGCGGTTTCGGGAGCGTCCGCATCCTCCTGATCGGCGGCCGCACGCATCTCGCGAACCGCGTCATCTTTTTTGCCGGCTGCGTAATCGTTCCAGGCCGTTGCTTCCTGCCGCTCGACGGAAACTTCGCCGGGCTTGGGCGAGCGGTAGACGCCGTTCCCGTCGTCGACGGATTTGTAATTCTCGAATGCTTTGCTTGAGGCAGCGGCATCGCCGAGGCGCGCGGCGCCGATTGTTTGCGCCCAGTACGTGTCGATTCGATCGCGCGGCTTCAGGATGGAAGGGATGGGAAGCGCGGCGGCGTGCGCCCAATCGTGCAGTTCGAGGTAGTAGCGAGCGGTGAAAAACGCTTTGACCTCGGCGAGATTTTCAGGTTCCGCGTCGGGGACTGTGTCCAAATCTTCGATTACCTTCCATGCGTCCTTTTCTCTGCCGATTTGCAGATAGGCGTACTGCAAGTAATCCATGGGATGAAATTCGTAGTGTGCCTCGGCCTGATGCGCGTTGATTTCGCGCTCGGCGGCGGCAGCGGCGGCCGAATTTGAGGCGATGGATTCCTGCCAAAGGCCGAGGCGCGAAAAAATGTGCGACGGCATGTGAATCGCGTGCGAGGAGCCGGGCGCGATTTCCGAGTAGCGGCGAGCGGCGTCGAGCGCGAGAGGCGCGAGCTCGGGGCGATCGGCGGCGTGAATCAAATAATGCGCGGCGCCAGGATGATCGGGGTTCGCGGCGTAAAGTTTGTTCAGGACGACGATGGCTTTGCGGCGATTGACGTAATCTTTGTCGTTGGAAGGATCCCAGGTGAGCAGCGAGAGCGCGTAGAACGCGGCGACTTCGGTGTCATCCGGATATTTCTCGTACATTTTTCCCATGGCGTCGGAATAGCGATGGGTGCGCGTGTCGTGGTCGAGTTTTTTATTGGTGTTGTAGAAGAGCAGAGCGGCATTGATGAAATCGGTTTCGCGCTCGGTGCGCGGCTTGATTTTCATCGCCTGCGCCAGATCCTTGTGACCCTCTTTCACGATATTCGGCTTCGGTTCATCCCAGAGCTGGTGATAGAGAGCCATCGCTTCGCCCCAGTGGGCCATGGCGCAATGCTTGTCGGAAGCGGCGACGGATTGGAAGGCGTTCTCCGAGGCGGTGTATTGGAAGGAATGCAGGAGGGCGACGGCGTGCTCGAAAGATTTTTGCGCGTCAGGCGAACATGAAGTGGGGAAGACGACGGTGCCGAGCTTTTCGGTGTCGCCGTGGTGATGGTGTTCTTCGTCTTCCTGGGCGGAAAGCTGGGAGGAAATGAAGAGTGAAAGACAACAAAAGATTACGATTGTGCGGATTCGCATCAGGCACCTCGCCGGTAGGCGAGTTTATGCGGGTGGGGGATTTGGGTCAACGGGGAGGGGGGAGAAACAGTGAAAAGGGAAGAGTGGGGAGCGCGTCGAGATAGTGGCACTGTCGGGGGAAACCCATGCCGGACGGAGCCCGGTCCGGCGCTGCAGGAGCCGCACCTAGACGCGTTTTTAGACCCCCCTTTTTTGTAGCGATTAGAAATGAGCGGTGATGATTGTTTTCTGGGAGTTGCAGTGGTTTTCAATCGTTTTGATGTAACGATTCGAAATGCGGCCGGGATAGAAAAGGGAAGAGGGAAAAGGGGAGAGTGGGGAGCGCGTTGAGATAGTGAAATGCGTTTTGAGGGGGGTCTATTTTGATACGATTAGAAATGAGTGGTGATGGTTGTTTTGTAGGAGTTACGGCGATTTTTAATCGTTTTGGTCTTACGATTAGAAATGAGGTCGGGATCGAAAAGGGACGAGGGAAAATGGGCTGATCGGCAGTCGCTGGGCCGTGGGCTGTGTCTGCGCGGCCACGGTGCTGTTCCGTGCTGTCGCATAGGTAAAAATAACATATCCACATATTATATCGCACTGCGAAGGGCGGTTTCAAATCTCGGTAAAATTCGGCGCCGCACAAGGGCTGTGAATTGAGGGGATTGCGGCGTCCACAGAGTTTTTTCGGAGGTGGGTGCAAAGATGATGAGGGAGCTGCTTCAACGACGACGCGCGACTGCGTCGAGGAGCTGGTCGAAGGGTCCCCGAGGCGGGGGCCTTGGGGCTCTGAGGATGAGGGTGCAAGTGAAAGTTTCGCTCGCACCGAAGCGTGAAGGACTCCGTAACGCAGAGCAGGACTCCAATTTTCCGCGGCTGAAGCCGTAGAGATTGGGCGCGGATATTTTCGGAGCGCTGAAGCGCTCCTCCCCCGCATGAATGCGGAGGCTCCCACCGAGAGGCGAAGAGGCTCCCACTGAGGGGCAAGCTTCGCAAGAAACGGCACCCGCCGATGCTGCGTGAGAAAATGCAGATTCCTCGTCCGATCCTCGTCGGATCGTCCTCGGAATGACTCGTGATTGTTGGTTCTGCCGTGAAGAACTGGTTCATTTGTGCCAGGGGTGGAGGAGGGGGAGCCAGCGGGGAACGTTTTTGCGGTATTGGTCGTAGTCGGGGCCGAATTTTTTGCGGAGGGTGGGCTCTTCGTAGAGGATTACGAATAGATGTACGGCCAGGACTGCGGCGCAGGCCACGGCAATGGCGGTGAGGTTGGCGCGGCCGAAGATTATCCAGAGGCCTGCCCAGCCTACGAAGAAGCCTACGTACATTGGGTTGCGGACGTAGCGGTAGAAGCCGACTGCTACCAGGCGTTGCGGGGGAGCGATGGGGACGGGGGTGCCGCGGCCGGTCCAGCCGAAATCCCAGATGCAACGGAGGGCTACCGCGAATCCCAAGACTGAGGGGATGGCGGCTAGCCAGCGCCAGCGGGATGGGCCCGTTGTGTCAACCTGGAAGCCTAGCCAGGATGGGAGCAGCCAAAACCACAGTGCGAGGAATGCGGCGCCTGCGGTTAGCGAGGCGATTGTTGTCAGCCAGGGGATGGCGCGATCTGGATTTTCGCTGGTTTGAGTTCGTCCGCTGGCCATGAATGACTCCGCGAATGGCGAAGTATTAGCTGATATTGAAGTGGATGTAAAGCGACGCGCGGTGACGTGCGAAGAGAAATTCGTTTGCGTCAATGGATGAGATAAGCCGGTTCGGCATTGAGTTCCCCGAGGCAGGGGCCTCGGGGCTCTGAATTGGATGGGTGCCGAAGAAAATATGGTCATCGCGGGTTGTCCTAGGAATCACAGCGTGCGTCCGCGGCTGAAGCCGGAGATTGGAGCGCGGATCTTTCGGAGCGCTGAAGCGCTCCTCCCCCGCATAAATGCGGGGGCCCCCACCGAGAGGCAAAGGCTCACGTCGAGAGGCAAAGGCTTCCATCGAGAGAACGCGGGCAAGATGCCCGCGCCACGATGAAAAGGCTGCGGGCTGAGGCAAACAAAGACTCGTGCTACATTGACGTTTCTGCGGTGGCGCGTTGACGGGCGGGTACGTTTGCTTAACCAGGGCTTAACTGGGAGATGCGCTTGGGTAATGAATCTGATTTCGATGCGAAGAAAAATTTGAGTGACGAGGGATCGCCGGTCGCTCGAGGGAATCCGGTAGACACGGGAGATGCGGAGCCGCGGCGGCCTTGGGGACGAGTTGACCGTAACCGGCTTTTGATTTGGGTGGGGATTGGATTTATTCTTCCGGGAATTTTTGTTTTTTCGTTTCATCCGCAGGGCAAACCGAGTGAAGCCGTCTTCAGCGTGCGGAGTGAGCTGCCGATCAAATTTATTTTGGCGTTTGCCGTGTTTGCGGCGACATGGATTGTGTCGCGGATGGAGAAGCGGCCGCTTGATGATTACGGCATTCCGCTGCGGCGGGCGTTTGGGTTGCGATTTTGGGAGGGGTTGGTTTGGGGATTCGCGATGCTGTCGGCGATTCTGCTGATCATTCGCATGTCAGGAGATTTTCAGATTGACTCGGTGGCGCTGAGGGGCGCGGCAGCTTGGCGGCACGCGCTGGGTTGGGGCCTCGCGTTTTATTGCGTGGCGATACATGAGGAGTTTGCGTTTCGCGGCTACCTGCTTTTTTCTTTCGCGAGACGCTTGCGGTTCTGGCCGGCCGCGATTTTTAGTTCGGCGATTTTCGCTGCGGCGCATCTGGGGAATCCGGGCGAGAACATTCTCGGAATTTTGCAGGTGTTTGTGACGGGCATGATTTTCTGCCTGACGATTCGGCGCACGGGGACACTTTGGTTTGCCGTGGGCTTTCATGCGGCTTGGGATTGGGCGGAAACTTTTTTTTATGGGACGCCTGATAGCGGGCTTTTGGGAGTGGGGCGATTGCTGAATACGTCGGTGCATGGGCCGAATTGGTTGACGGGAGGATCGGCGGGGCCGGAGGGTAGCGTGATGGCGTTTTTGATTTTGATTATTTTTGCGGGGATTATTCATTTTAGATTTCCGAAGGCGACTTATGCAGATCGGCCGGAGTAGGAATGGAGAAGGGAAAAGGGAAGATGGGAATTTAAATTTGAGATGGATTGGCGATGGGTCCCCGAGGCGGGGGCCTCGGGGCTCTGAAGTTCGGAGTGAGTGATGCAAATTTTGACCAAGTTTGAGGCGCACAGAAGAGTTTTACGCAAGTGTGTATAATCGTGGCCGGGGTAAGCAAGGATAGGGGCGTGCTTGGGGTCAATTGGGCTGATCTCGCGGAAGATTTTCATTCGTGGCCGGGGCTGTAGGGCACTTGTATTTGGGAATCGGGAAACCGGGAAACGGATGAAAGCTGCATGAACACCGGCGATGCGAGCCGGCGTATACGCGAATGGATTATCTTCTCTGTATTTACGGCGGTCGCGCTCAGCGCCGTCGCTCCTGTTATCGCCAGACAATTCCTCGAACGCGGCGTGGAATCAGAAGAGAACGAACCCGCTAACTTTATCAGGCAGCGAGAGGCGTGGTTTTTCGAGGCGCGGGCGTCGGCGAATGGACACGTTCCCGGCAAACTCCGCGTGCAAGCGATAGCCGAACGCGATGCGAAGATTCGAGCCGAAGGCACGTACGTCGGGCGCATGGCGCGAGCGCGGCCGAATATTTCCGTCTCTGCCACTCACTGGGCTCCGATTGGCCCGCAGCCGTTGCAGAACGAAACGCCGTTTGGCATCACGTCTGGGCGAGTGAATGCTGTGGCGGTGGACCCGTGCGATCCCACTTGGAATACCGTTTACATTGGCGCGGCGAATGGAGGCGTCTGGAGGACTGCCGATGGCGGGGACACGTGGACGCCGCTGACGGACGCGCAAGCGTCGCTTTCGAGCGGCTCGATTGCACTGGTGAATTCCGGCACGAACTGCGCGGCGACGACGGTAATTTACGGCACGGGCGAAGAAAATTTCGCGTACGACAGTTTGTATGGCGCGGGCGTGCTGATTTCGGCGGATTCGGGAACTACATGGACGCCCGACGATACATTTAGCGCGGGGCAGCCGCAGGGGCCGACCATGTCTGCGCCGTATATTGGATCGCTATCGGTGCAGCCGGGAAATAGCAGCGTGCTGCTGGCGGGTGTTTACGGCACGCCGGCGATTCCGTGGGGATTTTGGCGCTCGACCGACGGCGGAATGCACTGGACGCTGCAAAATCCCGCGAGCCCGTCGATTGATATTGCGACGGGGATCGCGTTTGATGCGAACGATGCGACGGGCGATACCGCGTATGCCGCGATGGGATATCCGTCGAGCGATGCGGCGCTGGTGACCGCGGGAGATTGCGCGGCCGATCCGTGCAACGGAGTTTTTAAATCGAGCGACGGGGGAATGACGTGGACGCGGCTCGCGGGTCTCGATACGGCGATTAATGCGGCGCTGGGTGCCAATTCGGATACGAAGTACGGGCGGATCAGCATCACGTTGAGCAGCCCGATTGCGGGGCAGACGGGTAATCCGGCGAAGACGGAAATTTTTGCGGCGATCGCGGATAGCACGACGGGCTCGAATCGATTTCTTGCATTTGCGAAAAGCAGTAACGCGGGGAAAACGTGGAGCGTGCTGACGCAAGAGCCGTTCTGCGACCGAGGAACGAGCGAGGGGCAATGTTTTTACGATATGGCGCTGGCGATTCAGCCGGGAAATCCGCAGATGCTTTTTGCGGGCGGAGCGGCGGGCGCGATTGCGGGTAGTTCGGTGCCGGAGCCGACGTTGATTCGATCGACGGACGGAGGCATGACGTGGGGCGATATTTCGGCGAATAATTCCGGCGACACGGCGAATCCGCAAATTCACGTGGATCATCACGCGATCGCGTTTTCGCCCGACGGGCTAAAGATGTACGTCGGGAATGACGGCGGCGTCTGGAGCTCGACGGACGCGATGACCGCGGCGGCGGGATCGCAACACTGGACGAACTTGAACAGCGGATTGCAGACGATGCAGTTCTATCCAGGCATGTCGGCGCATCCGGCCGATCCCAATACTATCTTCGGAGGCACGCAGGACAACGGCAGCGAGCGATTCATGGGAACGATTGTGTGGTCCGACCTGGGAACGTGCGGCGACGGAGGCTGGACGGCGATCGGGCCGGTGACGGCGAGTGCGTTTACGGTGTTTCTCGCCTGCGACGCGGTGGGAAACAACGGAACAATTTGGAAAAGCACCGACAGCGGCAGCACGTTCAACACGATGGATAGCGGAATTAATTTTAATACGAACGTGGATTTCATTCCACCGTTCGTGCTCGATCCATCGGCGCCGCAGAATGCGTATTTCGGCACGACGAGTCTGTGGCAGTCGCAGGCGGGCGGGGGGAATTGGACGGCGATGGCGGGCGGAGCGAGCCTCACGAGGAGCGGATCGTCCACCGATTACATTACGACGATGGCCGTGGCGCCGAGCGATCCGAATACGGGATCGCGATTGGCGCAGGTTTACGAGACGGCGAATGCGCTTGCTGGAGCGTCCGCGACATTTACGGACGTGAGCTCAGGGCTTCCGCTGCGAACCATCACGCAAATTGCGGTTGATCCCTTGTGCGCGCCGACGGCTTACGTCACGTTTTCGGGATTTTCCGGATTCGGCGACACGACGGGGCATATTTTCAAGACGACGAATGGCGGAGGGGCGTGGACGAGCGTTGACGGCGATCTACCGAATGTTCCGGTGAACGATTTCGTGCTTGATCCGGGCGATCCTGAAAACATTTTTTATGCCGGTACGGACATCGGAGTTTTTGTCACGACGAACGGAGGCGCGAACTGGAGCACGCTTGCGCCGGGATTGCCGAACGATCAGGTGCTTTCGCTCAAGATTCAGGCATCAAGCCGGCTGCTGGTGGCAGGGACCCACGGGCGCGGGGCATGGGAGTTTGCGCTGCCTGCGCCACCGCCAAGTATTATTTCGATTTCGCCCGGTTCGGTGGTCGCGGGCTCCGGGCAATTTTCGCTGACCGTGAGTGGGTTGAGTTTTACGGCGAATTCGGTGGTGAATTTCAACGGCACGCCGGTGGCGACGGATATTTCGGGCGCGCCGTCGACGCTTGTTGGCACGGTTCCGGCGGCGTTAGTGGCGAATGCAGGCGTTTTTTCAGTGAGTGTGACGGACAGCGGGCAAACGTCGAACAGCGTGAATTTCACGGTGACGCCGCCGCCGCCGGATTTCGCGTTTGGAACGATCACGAGCAATCCGGCGAACGCGACGGTGACGGCGGGAGGTTCGGTGATGTATACGATTCCTGTGACCGCGTTAAATGGCTTCACAGGTACCGTGTCGCTGGCGTGCACTGGGGGGGTTCCGTTGAATGCTCAGTGCTCGTTGGGATCGGCTACTGCGACGGCGCCGGGCATGTTGACGATTTCGACGCCCGCAACTTCGAGCGTGAGTCCGGTGGCGGCAGCGCGGCGGATACCGGGACCGCCAATCGCGATTGTGAACTGGATTTTTGCGTGCTGCTCGATTGCGCTGTTGCTGTTCGGGTGCGGGGCGAGGCGGAGGCGGCAGCGTACGATGATGATGGTGTTTGCGGCGGCGATTCTGGTGGTGTCGATTGCGGCGTGCGGCGGAGGCGGCGGTGGGAGAACGGTGCCGACTGGAACGCCGCCGGGCACGTATAACATCACGATTACTGGAACGTCCGGGTCGCTTGTTCATACCACTACCGTTTCGCTCACGATAAATTAGCGGACCGGAAGGCGAGGCCTCCCGGGTCTGAGGTAGATTCGCAATCGTGAATGACGTCTGAAGAAATTTGTGCGGCGCGATGCCGTCGAATTCAGAGCTCCGAGGGTCCAGTCTCGGGGTCTTACAACCGCGCAGGCCGGTACTCCATCCAATCCACGACGACGGCTATGACGAGGAGTGCCGCCGTTTGCGATTTCTCGTGTTAAACGGGCCGTGTATAATCGCGTGTCGCTTGCGAGCGGAGTTGGCCTGCGAGGCCCACGCGCGGGCTTGATCCCAGCGGTTTTGGCTGGCGGAGGACTATGGGCGTGGATTTTTCCGGGATGAATGAACGGAGCGCGCGGGCGAGTGCTGACTCCAATCTTCCGCGGCTAAAGCCGGGGGGATTGAAGCGCGGATTTTTTCGGAGCGCTGAAGCGCTCCTCCCCCGCATGAATGCGGGGGCTCCCACCGAAAGGCGAAGGGGCTCGGTCCGAGATGCAGCGAGTGCTGACTCCAATCTTCCGCGGCTAAAGCCGGAGGGATTGAAGCGCGGATTTTTTCGGAGCGCTGAAGCGCTCCTCCCCCGCATGAATGCGGGGGCTCCCACCGAAAGGCAAGGCGAAGCGCCGAGGCGCTCCTTGCCCCGCATGAATGTGGGGGCTCCCACCGAGAGGCGAAGGGGCCCGGTCCGAGATGCAGAGGCGGTTCACTCCTATTTTCCGCGGCTAAAGCCGGCGTGGGTGATCGCGGCGAGTGGCATCGTTGCCGTTGCTGCGTTGGGCGCGGCGATTACTGCGGCGACCGTGACTCTCGATCGCGCGGAATCGTTTTTCGGGCTGCGGGCTTATCCCGCGGGATACATTCCGGCTGGCGCGCGTGAGCGCACTATCGAACAGATGCGGGCA